>Ga0074045_10003583_pt1 | contig 13964 bp, 12 predicted proteins | sample BogForMeECP23OM2_FD_94442 | JGI IMG/M metagenome (GOLD analysis project Ga0074045, IMG submission 94442) | Bog forest soil microbial communities from Calvert Island, British Columbia, Canada - Bog Forest MetaG ECP23OM2 | ecosystem: Environmental > Terrestrial > Soil > Wetlands ... | reverse complement strand
TCGCCCCTTCGAGCCCGTAGCCACGACCCTGGGCGCGATGGTGCTGGCGCTGGTCTGCGTCGGCCTGCTCCTCTTTTTCATTCACCACATCTCGCAGGCCATCAGCGTGAATCACATTGTCGATAGAATCGCCGAAGAAACCGAAGCGATGATCGATGACCTTATGCCCTGGCCCCACCTGCTGGACCACCACGTGAAGGATGCCGAACCGCTCCGGCCCAATGCGAGCGAGGTGGCCATTTTGAGCCATGAATCCGGCTACATCCGCTTCGTCGACACGCGACGACTGGTCGCCATTGCCAAGCACTATCACGTCACCATCCGCGTCTTGCGTCGGGTCGGCCACTTCATTCCGGCGGGCATCCCGCTGATGATGGTCTCCAAGGGAAGCCGTCTATCCCCGGAAGGAATCGCAGAACTACTGGCCGCGTTTGACTTCGGCCCGACCAGAACGTTGCAGCAGGACGTGGAGTTTGGCGTTCTGCAGATTGTCGACGTTGCGTTGAAGGCAATCTCGCCCGCTGTCAACGATCCCACCACCGCCATCAACTGCGTCGATCAGTTGAGCCGCATTTTGATTCGCTTCGCTTCGCGAGAGCCGCCGGACGAACTGCTCTACGATCCGCCGGGCGTCGTCCGCGCCAGTATTGGATGGATCCACTTCGAGCGCCTGCTGGACGCGGCCTTGGAGCAGATCCGCATGTATTCGAAGACGGACGTGGCGGTCAGCTTGCGTTTGCTGCGAGCCCTCGGTGACATCGCTGCCTCGACGCGCGATCCGGAGTTCCGCCGGATACTTGTCGGGCACGGAATGCGGATAGTGGCAGGCTGCGCCGAAAAGCTTGGCGAAGAGGAAATCGGAGAGTTGCGCAGTCGTCAGGCCGCACTGCAGAGCTTCGTCGCGATCTCGCAGTACGTGAACAACATTTAAAATCCGGTGATGCGGAAGTGACGCCTAATCATTCGCCGGTCTGCTGCGCCTCCAGGAATGTGCGTAGTTCCTCGATATCCTCCGGGAGCATTTTGGTGAATTGCATCCCGTTGCCGACCTGCGGATCACAGGTGACAACTTTGGCCAGAATCAGCAGCGTGCCGTCGACTTGCAGCTTGAGTTCCAGAGTTGTGCCGATGGCCAACGGAAACATAGTGTCGATGTAACAGCCACTCAGGCTGAGGTCCGCCGTCGCAGCGCGCATCGGGGACTCGCTGTTCTCTAAATAGAGTTCAACGGGAACCCTCACCTTGACTCGCGGGCGCTGGCGGCGTTCTTGTTCAGGGGTTGGCATGAAGGCGGAAGTCCCTCCTTCCCATATTCTGTTAGACACTAACAGAAGTTCAAAGTCGACACGCGACTGGCGTGACTTATCAGCTCCGGCTGAGGACAGTTTTGAGATTGTTGTATTAAAGTAAGGCGAAAGAATGGAAATGAACGAGGAAATACCGCAGACAGCCAACCAGACCTGCCAGATCTCTCTCTCGGGTCGTGACCTGATTAATTCTCCGCGTCTCAATAAGGGAACTGCCTTCTCCGATCACGAACGCGATGTATTTGACTTGCACGGTCTATTGCCACCCCATGTGGGAAATCTCGATGAACAGATTGAGCGTCGGATGCAAGTTCTGCGGGATCAGCCGAACTCCTTCAATAAATACAGCCTTCTCCGTGACCTGCAGGATACGAACGAAACGCTGTTCTATGCGCTCTTGCTGCGCAATATCGAAGAGATGCTCCCTTTGGTGTACACGCCAACAGTGGGTGAGGGTTGCCAGCGCTTCAGTGAGATATGGAGAAAGCCACGAGGTTTGTTCCTCAGTTATCCGAATAAGGACCGTATCGATCAGATACTGGAGCATTCCCATTACGACGATGTGAAATGCATCGTGGTCAGCGACGGTGAACGAATCCTGGGGCTTGGCGATCAAGGTGCGGGAGGCATGGGCATCCCCATCGGGAAGATGGCCCTTTACACCGCGCTCGGCGGCATTCATCCGGAGCATTGTCTTCCGGTTCAGCTCGATGTAGGAACGGACAACGAAGACAGGTTAAAGAATCCACTCTACATCGGATGGAGGCATCCTCGGGTTCGCGGCGAAGAGTACGACGCTTTCGTGGATGTGTTCGTGAACAGCGTGAAGAAGCGCTGGCCCCACGTTCTTTTGCAATGGGAGGACTTCGCCGGTTCGAATGCCGCTCGACTTCTGGCTCGGTACAAGAATGAACTATGCACTTTTAACGACGATATTCAGGGTACTGCGGCCGTAGCGACCGCGACGTTGCTTTCGGCGATCAATGTTACGGGCGTGCCCCTGGAGCAACAGAAGATCGTCGTACTCGGATTCGGAACCGCGGGCATTGGCATCACCAACCTGTTAGCGCAGTTGATGCAGGAGAAGGGCGTCCCGGAACAAGACGCTCGCAATCGCTTCTACGCTCTCGATCTCCACGGTCTGGTTACGGAAAATGGTAAGGATGTGCGGCCCGAGCAGTTGCCCTACGCGCGCAAAGAAGAAGAAGTTCAGGGTTGGAGACGAAGTTGGACACCATCGAATCGCGACATCTCCTTGCTGGATGTGATCCGGCATGTCAAGCCAACGGTCCTCATCGGAGTGTCTGGTCAAGCGGGAGCCTTCACCGAAGATGCCGTGCGTGAGATGGCCAGGAACACAAGTAGACCCATCATTTTCCCGTTGTCGAACCCTACGTCGCGCAGTGAAGCAACTCCTCAGGACTTGCTGGCTTGGACCGAAGGACGGGCGCTGATCGGAACCGGGAGTCCGTTCGAACCCGTGAATTTCGGCGGAAAGAAGGTTCCCATCGACCAGACTAATAACTCGTACATATTTCCTGGGCTTGCTCTCGGGATTATTGCGTCAAAAGCCAAACGCGTCACCGACACGATGGTCATGGCCGCGGCTGAGGAATTGGTACGTCAGGTCCCCACCCAAAAGGATAAGAACGCAAGCCTTCTACCTTCGCTTTCGGATTCGCGTCGGCTCAGTCGCTCGATTGCGCAGGCCGTAGGCAGGCAGGCAATTCAAGATGGCCAGGCGCAAGTGGCCGGCGAAGATGGCCTGGATCGCGAACTCCAGGCAAATATCTGGGAGCCGGTGTACGTACCGTACGAACGCAAAGCTTCTCTTTCGTAGTGGTTACGGTTGCAAACGCTTCCCGGCCCCTGTGCATGTTTCTGTGCAAAAATAGGAAAGAATTTAATCTCTCATTCATAAAGCGTTAACGATTCAATGGGTTGCGTCTCTGCGGTTTGATTCATCGCGGAAGCTCGATTGCACTGAAAACGGGCGTTGACAATCTTGGAGCATTTCTCTAAGGTTGCTCCCGTCGACGGCTGAAAGGATTGGCTTAAATAAAACTTTGCCAGTCCGAAGTAGGCTGAGTGATCAGCTCGGCGGGGTGACCCGAAGGGCAGCCAGACCTGAAAAAACCGACGGCTCTGCGAGGGGCAGTTGGGGTTTGGGACCGCGAAAGCGGTGATCGCATCAAGGGCTGTGACGGTGCATGTCTCCACGCTATTGGCTCCCTCGCAAGAGCGAATGGCTAGAGCATAACCAATGTCACAGCCTTTACCTTTTTCCCCGGCTTTTTACTCCTTAAAACTGCTCGCCCAGAGAGACATCCTTCCCAGCTGAACCGCCATCCCCCTTCTGAATTTCCGATCCGTCCAATGCGTTTTTTAGCCCAACCTCGGTCCCCGAATTTGATACCGTGTTGCGATGGCTACGGCACCAATCTGTCTCGCCGGCCACGGCTTGTTCGATGGCTATGCGGCAGGCCCGTTTTACGACGAGATGTTCGCCTCCCAGGGACACGCTCGCTCTCACTATGCGCGGGTCTTCGGAAGGTTCAGCAACATGGCTCCGGCCCAGTTCGGAGAACGCCGCAAGTTAGCCGATCTTTCGTTTCTTCCCCAGGGCATTACTTTTACTGTCTATAACGACGGTCGTGGCACCGAGCGCCTTTTCCCTTTCGACCTGGTTCCCCGGATTCTCCCGCAGTCCGAGTGGGCACACATTGAGCGCGGCCTCAGCCAGCGCGTCGTAGCCTTAAACCTTTTCCTGCAGGATCTCTACGGCAAGCAGCTCATTCTCAAGGACCGTAAAATTCCGGCCTGCGAGCCTTGGTGACGCATTGCATGATCGAACTTCCTGCCCCGCCACCGCCGCCTCAAAATCGAAGCCGAATCCGTAGTCCTGTACATGAAGCGCCAACTCCTGAGCGGAGCGGCATGTCGCTCGCGGAACTCGATTCCCTGCGCTCCAGCCTTTTCGAGGAGCACTTCGATTGGGTCGCTCCCAGCGCGGAAATTTCCAACGCTGCCGAGCAAGCCTGCGACGGCACCGTCGATGGCTTCGCGCACGCCGCCTCCGATTTTGTCCACCGGAATTTCGCCTACATGAAAGGCGCGACGCACGTGCATTCCTCGGTTGCGGACTCGCTCACCTTGCGCGCCGGGGTCTGCCAGGATTTCGCCCACGTCCTGCTCGGCGCCGTCCGCATGCGTGGATTGCCCGCACGCTATGTTTCCGGCTATCTCGTAACCGGCAGCGCCGGACCCGGCGCCAAGCAGGAGGAAGTCATCGGCGGCCAGGCTTCGCATGCCTGGGTTGAAGTTTTCTTGCCGGGAAGCGGCTGGGTCGGTTTCGATCCTACCCTGGGAAAGCCCATCGAACTCCGCCACATTCGGGTTGCCTACGGACGCGACTATGGCGATGTGCCTCCCGTGCGCGGCGTCTATAAAGGTCGCGCGGGCCAGAGTCTCTCCGTCGACGTTCGCTTTCGCCCAGCTCTCGATGAAACGGGCCTCGAACAAATCCCTGAACCGTCCTCCGAATCGGAAGAAGATGAAGGCCCCATCCCCGAGCGACCACAGCAGCACAGCCAACAGTAACCATTGTCTCTTCCGCGGAATCGCCATCCTCCGAAAGGCATCTCTTGCCGCGACATGATGGCACTAGCGTGCATGCTGACCGACTTTGGTGCCACGCGGATGGCACGTTCTGGCGTTGACCAATGGTTCCACGGTTGGTTACTGTTGGTGACTGTTGCAATAATGCTTCTCCCCCCTCTGTATTCCTAATGAGCGCTCTCGAAAAGATACCGACATTTTTGATCGTAGGCGTGCTGGTCATTATTTTTGTATGTCTGAAACGCCACGCGCGTAACGCCCGCCTGACACTCTGGACGGTGGGCTGGACGCTGGTCTTCACGCATTTCCTGGCGCAATTGCTGGAGCCGGATCCCGGCCCCGCCAATTCTCTTCTGCTGGCCGTCGATTCCGGATCGTTGCAGGCAGCTGTTGTTACTTTTCTGGTTTCGGTGTCTTCGGTGGCTGAAGACTACGCAAAGCGGACAATCCTGCTGCTCGTGCTGGGTGTGCCTTCCGTGCTGTACGTGGTAAGCAGTTGCTACGACGTGCACGCAACCTGGCCTTATGTCTTGTGCCTGGTAGCCTGCTTCGGCGGAGCGGCGTGCTTCTTTTTCGAGGTAGGCGGCAAGATGTCGTTGTACCTGGAGGCCGCAACCGTCCTGTGCTCGCTCGTCGGAGTCTGGGCGATTCGTGCCGCGCTTCGCGGCTCCTTTCAGGAAGGGACGATTGCGCTCCTTGCCACGGGATTTGTTTTGGCGGCTGTGTTCATTTGCCGGAACCACTGGCGCCCGTCGCCCGCGATTCTGACGATTGCGGGTGGATTCTTCAGCTGGGGAGCGGCGTTTCCCATCAGACTGTTGATGGATCGTCACACTCCCCACCTGATCATTCCTGCCGAACTGTGGCACACTCCCAAGCTCTTCGTCGCTCTGGGAATGATTCTGGCGGTGGTGGAAGACAAGTCAGAATCGATCGCCGGCATGCAACACAAGGCAGAAGGGCTCAACCGTCAACTGGAACGCTTCTCGGCGATTACGTCCCGCCTTCTGAGTGGTGCAGAATTGGATACCATTTGCCCCGCAATCGCTTCGGCCATCACCGACGTCACCAGCTTCAGTGTGGCGGCGGTGCAACTCGAAGATGCAGCGTGCAGGTTACGGGTGGCCGGCTCCAGTGGACTGTCGGCGGAGTCTTTGCGGAGACTGCAGGCTCAAACCGAACATTGGACGCTCGATCACATTAAGAGTTTCTGCTCCAATGCGCAGCTCACAGGGAAGAATTCGTACTTGCTGCCTCCCCATGAAGCAATTCCGTTTGCGCTGCGCGAGAACCCGACTGTGCGCTGGAACAGCGAAGAGCTATTAATTCCCCTTTGCTCGGATGGAGATGTATACCTGGGCTGCATACGATTGGCTGCGCGACGAGACACGAGTACGATCCATGCCCTCGAATTGTCCCACATCGAAATGCTCGCAGCCGACCTTGCGTTAGCTGTCGAACTGAGGGACTTGCACACGAAGCTGGTGTGGTCGGAAAAACTGGCTGCCCTGGGGCAACTGCTGGCGGGAGTCGCTCATGAGCTTAACAATCCTCTAACCGCGATCATGGGATACGGTGAACTGATTAGCGATGCGATCGCGGCGCCGCATACTCGCGATCAACTCGCGAAGCTAGTGGGTGAAGCCCGCCGCATGAAACGGATTATTGACAACCTGCTTCGGTTTTCGCGGCAAAGTGCGCGCGATACCCAGGCTACACAGCTCTTTCCGGTCGTGCAGCAGGTGCTGACACTTCGCGAATATTACACGCGCACCCGCAACGTCCGAGTTGAACTCGACATTGCACCCGATTTGCCCTCTCTGGCTGCCAACGAGGACGAAATCAAACAGATTCTCCTCAACCTGTTCAACAATTCAAACGACGCACTGGAGGGAATGGTGGGCAGCAAGCAGATCAGCATTCGCGCCTATCAGAGCGGCCCACGGGCGGTGATCGAAGTGGAAGATACGGGCCCGGGCTTTAGCAATCTGAACCGCGCGCTGGACCCGTTCTATACCACGAAACCCGTGGGCAAAGGAACCGGACTCGGGTTGAGCGTCTGTTACGGGATCGTCAAGAAACGTGGCGGAGATCTCGAAATAGAAAACGTGAAGCCGCACGGAGCGCGTGTAACCATCAAGCTACTGCTCGCGGACCCACCCGCACAGGCACTCTTGGCTGCCGTAGCCGCCAGCGCCTAGAGTAGTGGTGCAGGTGCAGGTCGAGTAGGAGCTCATTCCTCAGCGATCAAGCCGTTCTCGATTCCAGCTCCACGCAGTGCCCTCCAGACACCTACGGAAGTTTCGAGGGGTCGGTCGTGCCCAGCAAAGCGTCGCGTATCGAACGATCTGATGCCAGCCAGACCTTTACCACTTCGAAAACAATCACCGTGGCGTAGGTGACGGCGATCCAGACGAAAACTTCTTCGATTGGGAGGCAGGACCAGGCACCGATGAAAAGACCAATCATCTGACGATGCTGGAAGTTCCACCAGTTATAAGGGACAGCCAATGTAGCTTCCCAGAGCAGGCTGACGAGCAGCATAAAGAAAAGCGTGAGGCTGAGGGCGCGCCAGTTGATGAAGCGCCGCGCCATCGGGAAAAAACTCACAGACGGAAGCAGGGCTCCAGCGACGAGAAAGCTGAAGTAGCCGGGAAAGCCTGCCTGGTCTTCAGGAAGGGCGAAATGCTTCTTGTAAAAGCATGCGGCTCCAATTAAAGCCACAGCGAGAATCAACGATGTGGCATGAAACTGAAGGAGGCGTCGCATCTTACGGGCGTCGCCAGCGTAATCAGGCACGTTGTAAGCAGCCAGCCAGAACTCACCGAGCCACACGTATAGAAGAAGAACTGCGAGAAAACCAGTTAGATAGAAAACGTACTCTTCGACTGGAACGGGTCTGCCGAGCGCGGGAGCACGGATACCGATGGTCGCTCCTAGGTTGGGATAGTAGAAGAACCACTGTGCGAAAAAGAAGTCGAGCATGAAGCCTAGCGGGACGAGAATGGCAAGCGTCCACCAGAAAGCGCGCTGCGGAATACGCAAGCCCTCGCTAGGCAGAAACCATCCTGCGATAAAGACGATGGGGAAGATGAACAGCAGAAGGCTAACGGTGTAGCCGTGCGGTGTGGAGTTCTGGTTGACCGGCATCAGCGGGGCTGGGGCGTGGATAGTTTGCAGCGTAATGGCCGTGGGTATAACAATCATCGCCAACATGGCAATGACAATCCCGGCGCAGGTACTGGGGCTCGGGAGTCCGCGAGAGCGAGGTCCAGGCATAAAAAGTGGCCTCCAGTTCGTGGGCGGTTTCACTTCGCGACTCCGGCGCCTTCTCCTGCGGGCTCAGCTAGTTCTTCGCGCAAGATATCGAAGAGAGCAGCCAGGACTGAGGCAACCACAGGGCCTAAGAACAGCCCCAAGAACCCGAAGGCTCGGACCCCTCCAAAAATCGAGAAGAGCAGTACCAGTGGATGCAACTCCACGCGCCCGCCCACAAACCAGGGCCGCATAACGTTGTCGATGCTGCTTCCCAGCACGGTGCCCCACACTAGTAAGAAAATTCCCTTCCACAGGGGAGCCGTGACCAGCAAGTAGATCCCGACGCTTCCCCAGATCAGGGCGGACCCGACTACCGGAATTATCGAGGCAAAGCCGGCGGCAAGCCCCAGCAACAGTGACGATTGCATGCCGACAATGCGCATGCCGATCCCGACCATCACACCTTGCACCACGCCTACGAAGAGCATGCCGTGCACATTGGCGATGATCGTTTCGGAGACATCCCGATAGAGCCGTGCGACCTGAGACGGAGCCAGCGGCATGAGCCTTCCCGCGCGATAGCCCCAATCCTTGCCATCGCGAAACAGGAAGAACACGACCACGAAAGTAATGAGGGCTCCGGTGACCAATCCGGCGAGATTGCTCAGAGTGCTCGCTCCAACCGCGACTACCCAGCCGCTGGCCCTCTGCGCGTGAGTGGCAATGATTCCTCTTATGTCGTACTTCGATATATCCACCCAGTGGCCAACAAAACGAAGCGGGCGCTCAGCTAATGTCAGGGCAAATGAGGTGAGGCCGCCTTCTTCTGCGGTCCTGCGGCCGAGATAGTGCGCTGCCGATAAAGCCTCATTGGCGGCCACAGTGGCGATGATGAATGCCGGCACGCCGAATAGAACTATCAGGAGCAGAGTGGACAATAAGGCAGCACTGCCCGGCCGGTGTTTCGTTCGGCTTAAAATGCGCTCGTGTACGGGATAAAAGACCACCGCGAGAATGACGGCAAATGCAAACGGCTTGAGAAATGGCTCGGTGATGACATAGGTAAACCCCAGAACGATTAAGAGCAGAGCCAGAAGAAACAAGATCGTGGCGCGCTTTTCATGCATAGCGACTCCGCTTCAGGTTCTAAGCCAGAATTTCCAAGTTCGTAAGCCCGTTCTTTCCATGATACCGAGCGGAGATAACCCCTGCACACTATCAATATTGGGTTTGAGAAAGAACGAGGTCGACGCCACGAGGTAGAACGAAAAGCAGAATACCTTCCGCTCAGCGCGACGCGCACCACATTTGATGATCTGGTTTATATGCTGTAACCGCCCTAGCCTGGCGTACGTGAGAAGAGTGCGATGTCCTCGAAAACCTGCGGAGAAGGCGTGCTGAGAATGATTCGGTGCAAACCGCCGACCTTGCGGTTGGTCCGTTCGTCGTCCGAACTCTTGTGCCAGCACATCATGCGTCGCGACGGCTGGAGATGTCATCCTGCGGCACGATGTCGAATCTTGAGGTGAATCGTTGCATTTTTGTGCGTGCCATCACGTCCTCTCATCCCCGGCTTTTTGCTAATCGCCTTGTACTTGGTACAAGGAAATCCGCACCACCACGGAACCGTGTTCATTGTTGCGATCACTGCTCTGTGGATCGCCTAGCCAGACCAGCAAGAGCGCCAAAGCTTCGGCGTTCGCGAGCGCTGGGCTACGCAGGGCATGGTCTTTTTGCTCCTCTGCCTATGCGCGGTCAACGTCTGGGACGCTGTCGTGGTCATTCACCGCGAATATCTCTATCCCTACAGCGGCGCCGAAGACGCGGCAAAATATCTGAAGTCCGTCGGCGCCGATCGTGGATCTATCTTCGGATTTTTCTATGGAATGGTCGGAGTGCAGGCCTATTTCGACCACAATATCCTCGCGAACACTCCGACCGCGTACTTTCATCATGGCTTGCCCCTACACGGCATCACCGTCAGTGCAGACTAATTGCAGCGGGTGCATCCCTAGTATGTGGTTGCTTATTCCAACAACCCTGACGGGATGCTTCAGCAGGGAATTCCGGAGCTGAATGCTCAAGGCTATGAGGTAGTGCACTTTTCGGACGGCTATTATCTCTGCAAACGTACTACGTACCAAAGGGAAGCGTATTTCATCCTGCGCCGCATCGGTCCAAACGTAGGGCAAGCACCGGGGCAAGCTCAGAACTGACCGAATTCCATTCGAAATTTCACGGTGGCCGATACGTTGGGGATCCTCAAGGCATGCCTTGCTCTTCTCCCGTTCGCATTCGCTCCCGGCTACGTAGCGGGCTGGGCACTTGACCTCTTCGAGGTCCGGCGGCGGCGTCCTTTGCTCGCGGCTGGCCAACTCCTCCAGCTTGATGCCCCAAGCCTTTGTCAACGTGTCAGTTAGAGTCGTCGTAGAGATTCAGATGGTTGCGTTCCAGGAAGTCCAGCTTTTCCTGCAAGTGGGTTTCTTCCGGACGGGGATAGATTTGGAAATGTGTCAGAGCATCGCATTCATAGATATCGTGCCGGGCCAAGTAGCACTCCCGCCAAGCGCGTTTGCCGTTGCTTAGGTCCTCCAACTCCCAAGCGTCAACGCGGTTTAGAGGGCGAGTGCCGAGCAGGGCGAACGCCAGCAAGAGTAGAACCAGCGAGACGCGTAAGTTGCGGCCGTGATTCGACAAGGCGTAAAGGTACAGACCGAAAAAGCCGGGAACCACGTAGAACGTGTATCGCGAACTGGCTGCGGCAATTAATCCCGAGCACAGCCGTCCATAGGCGGTACTGAGGCAAAAGACTGCGCAGTAGGCCAATAACGCGGCGATGGCAGCATCGCGGGACCAGGTATCCGAGTTCTGAGCCAGCAGTCTCTTGGCTGCAACTGCGAGGCCCACCAGAAGCAACAGCAACGCGATTGAGCCTATCAAAGTTGCGAGAGTCAGGCTCAAGATCGTGAAACCAGCAACATGGGCAAGCATAAGGGCTACAAACCAGAGATATCCGATTGGATTGCGAGGTGCGGGCGAGAAACAATCCACGGCTGGATTAAACTTATACCCGACAAAGAAGGACGCGAGCGAGGCAATCGAGATCGCTAACGCGGCAGCACTACCCCACCGATACCTGGGCGCCAGATGCCGGGTATTCCCGTAGTAATCGAGGGCGAGCAGCACCGGGGTAACAAGACCGATAAATATCCCGGAGCCGCTGTAGATCAAAAAGAAATTCACCAGCGAAACGCAAACGTACTTCCAGCGATAGGCCCGGATTAGCCAGCAGGAGCAATAAAGAACGAACAGCAGCGGTAGAAAAAAAATCGGCGAATCGGACAGCACCAGCGTCTCATACTGCAGGGGAGTGAGAAACAGCAGGGGGATTATAGCGTCGCTGTAAGCGATGCCGCCGTAGAGACGCACCTTGAGAAGCAGCGCCAGCACGGCCACGCCGACGATCCCCGCACCAAGGAGGAAAGCATCATAACGGCCATTCCAGTGAATCGAGGGCTCGATTAGCTTCTGCAATAGTCCGCCAAGGCCCATCCGCGCCCAATTATGCTGCCAGCGGAACATCTCCCAAATAGTGTGACGCTGGAACAGCGCGGCGTCGTCAAGGTCCCATTGGTCCCAATACAACACGTTAACGGCGTACTGCCTGATGAGACCGAAAAACCGTGCCCCCAGAAGAAGATAGGTACAAACCAAGAAAAAGGGCAAATAGCGTTGCACTCCATCCTGACCTTCCTCCCGTGCGAGTTTCCGATTCTTTTCTTCGGGCAATTGCGGGCGGATGGATTCGGGTTCGGGCATAGCGTCTACGGTATCACTCGCACTGGGAGTCGTCGTAGAGATTCAGACGGTTGCGTTCCAGGAAGTCCAGCTTTTCCTGCAAGTGGGGGGCTCCCGGACTAGGCGTTAAACCAAGGATCCGGGCGGAGACCCCTATGGGCATCATGCGGCGTTTGCGCACGTACCATCACCGGTAACGACCTGGGATGGAGTTAGCACAACGCCGCGGCCAACTCTCCGGCCATCCCCTTGCTTTGCGGTCCGCAACGGCTGTAGGCTGGTGCGTCTTGCGGGAAGCTCGTCGAGAGTTCAACCACCTTATGGAAGGCACGGGCTAATCACCGATCGAACTGCGACGCCCTCATGTCCGAAGCGCTCACCGTGAACGACGAACGCGATCCCAAAGCCTCGAACGACCGGTCCTCTTCTTACTCATACGTTCTCCTCGGAGTCCTGACCATCGCCTGCCTGCTGCCCTTTTCTGGCCGTGCGTTTCACGCAGATGACACGCTATTTGTGATGGCTGCCCGTCAGATCAGCCGGCATCCTCTCGACCCTTACGGCTTCAGTCTGGTCTGGGACACCAGCCTGGAACGGATGGCCGACGTCACCAAGAATCCACCCCTGGCTTCTTACTACGGAGCGGCCGTCGGCCAAGTTGCCGGATGGTCGGAGCGCACCTTTCATATCGCATTCCTCGTGCCGGCGCTGGCCCTGGTTCTCGGAACCTACCGGCTGGCAAAACATTTCACGCGTTTTCCACTCTTGGCTGCGTTGGCCACTCTTCTGACGCCCGGGATACTTGTGTCGGCCTGTAGCGTCATGTGCGACACGATGATTTTGGCGCTGTGGGTGTGGGCGGTGATTCTGTGGATTGAAGGCTTGCAACCGCAAAAGGCCTGGTATCTGGCAGGCGCCGGGTTTTTGATTGCGGCGAGCGCGCTGACAAAGTATTTCGGGGCGTCGCTGATTCTCCTGCTTGCCGCCTACTCTTACGCGCGCCTGCGCCGCCCGGGAAACTGGTTATGGTATCTGCTGATTCCCGTCGCCGCGCTAATAGGCTACGAACACTGGACCCAGACGCTCTACGGAAAGGGTCTGCTAACGGGCGCCGCTGATTTTGCGACCGCGCAGCGAGCCTTCGGACAAGCTTCTCGGATGTCAATGGCGTTCATCGGTCTCAGTTTTACCGGAGGCTGCACCCTCTCCGTGCTTGCCTTCGCTCCTATTATTAAGTGGTCTCGAAGGGCGACGGCCATCGTTGTTGCCGGGAGTGTCCTGGCGGCCGCAGCACTGATCTTTGGATGGGTAGAAACAGGGATGCGGGTTGGTGGAGCGCTAGGTTTCGATTCAGTCCGTTCCCACTGGGAGTTGGTAGGCAGCCAGTTAGCGCTTTTTATAGCAAGCGGTCTTTTCACCCTGGCCTTGGCGATTACCGATTATTGGAACAGACGAAGCCCGGACTCGCTGCTGCTGGGGCTCTGGGTTCTGGGCACATTTGTCTTCGCCAGCTTTCTAAACTGGACGGTCAACGCCCGTTCGGTGCTCCCGTTGATCCCCGCCGCTGGCATACTGACCTTGCGCCGGCTGGAGACAACACACGAGGCGTGGACGCGTAGTCTGAAACTGCAAGTTGCTGGCGCACTGATGGTATCTGGCGTTCTGTCGATCTGGCTTGCTAGCGGCGATACGCGCCTGGCCAACCTGGCGCGCGACGCTGCCCACAGCGTCCGGTCGCAGACCAGCAACGAAGGTGGAACGCTTTGGTACGAGGGGCATTGGGGCTTTCAGTATTACATGGACCAACTGGGAGCCCTGCCGGTGGACGATCAAAACTTCCAGGTTCGCCTCGGCGACTTCGTTGTCGTGCCGGAAAACAACACTGAACTCGCCGGCCTCCCGAACGAAGTGTTGGTCCGGCGGGAAACAGTCCTGAAGTCTGCCAATCCCTCTTGGGCCACCACAATAAGCTGGCAACTGGGC
>Ga0074045_10003581_pt1 | contig 13965 bp, 12 predicted proteins | sample BogForMeECP23OM2_FD_94442 | JGI IMG/M metagenome (GOLD analysis project Ga0074045, IMG submission 94442) | Bog forest soil microbial communities from Calvert Island, British Columbia, Canada - Bog Forest MetaG ECP23OM2 | ecosystem: Environmental > Terrestrial > Soil > Wetlands ... | reverse complement strand
GACGGCCAATCGAAATACTACAACGCCGTCGTTGGCTATGACCTGACGACCGGATGGGGAAGCATGAACGGCCAGCCGCTGATGACCGACCTGGCCGGATCTGGCTCGCCGAGCTTCACGCTCTCCGCTTCGCCGACCTCAGTCACCATCGCGAAGGGTGGAGTCGGCGGCAGCACAACCATCACTATCACGCCGGTGAACGGATTTTCCGGCAACGTAACACTCAGCGCTTCCGGTGCCAACATTGGGGATGGCGTAACGGCTTCATTCAGTCCGAACCCGGCAACTTCCACCAGCACGCTGACCCTGACGGCGGGCAGAAACGCCTCGGTCGAGACTGCAGCGACGGTAATCATCACTGGAACCTCCGGCAGCTTGCAGGCAACCACCACCATCACGCTTACGGTGACTCCGTTGGGGAGCTTTCGCTTGACCGCTTCGCCGAAGAACTTAAAGGTTGCGCAAGGTAGCAGCGGAAACAGCACCATCACCGTCGTGCCTACGGGCGGCTTCGATCAGCAGGTCACGCTGAGCGCCACTGAAGTGCCGACTGGTGTCACGGCATTTTTCAGCCCGAACCCAACCACTTCCACGAGCACGCTGACGCTGACAGTAAGCGGATCGGCAGCCACCGGAAAGTCGACCATAACTGTCCTTGGCAAGGGGGCGTACGAGAGTAAGAAGACCACGGTCAAACTCACGGTCAACCCGTGAACTTGAAGTGTCGAGGCACGGGCAATCGGATACGGCGTTGTACTAGCGAATTGACTCCTCGGATGCTCGTGCCTTCCACTCGCATGTCACATCTCGAAAACCTTCCGATCCAGGTCGGCCACTAGCTTCTCAGTCTTCATCAATTCCGCGGATACTTTACGCAGCCTCCGGCAGCAATCCGTGACCGCGTGGACATCCTTGAATGCCAATAGCAGCTCGACACTCTGTAGCGTCCGCCACGGCTCCTTCAACCGGGCAATCCGATGGATCTCATCTTCCAATTTCTGACTATATGGAGGGGGCTCCTTCCAGCGCACGCCCTCGATCTCGTTCAGGTAGTACCTCAGCAATGAAGCCCGGTCGAACGTCTTGGGCTTGTAATACCTGCCACGGGCGCGGGCGAGGCTCTTTAGCGCGCCGAATGTGATCAGGTTCCCGAACACCGGGTCAGCGTGAACCGGGATCTTTCCGAGGCGGCAATATTTCCAAGCCTGACGCTCCGTGATGTTCCACAGTTTCCCTGCTTCCTTTAGGCGGATAAGCGGGCGCATTCTAAGCGGCTGAAACATGGTCCTCAGCCAGTCAGTCGCCCGCTTCCCCGGACACGCAACGATAGTCTGGGCGAGTTCATTGTTGGCCGTAAGGACCCGAAGGTATTCGTGCTCGACTAGGGGGCGAAGTCTCTCGACCGGAACGTCGATAAGCTGAGCGAGTTTCCCGATGGAGATGAAACCAGACGTGTTCGTGGTCAGGGCTTCCCGGACGGTGACAGGGACCTTGGCGGTGTTCATGAGCACATAGTAACCCGACAATGATGGGGATGACGGAGCGCGAAAATGCCAGTTTTTTCGGTGCTTGGGAATTACCTAAATCTTATTGGAGCACCTGGGGGAAATTGGATGGCGAGAAAGCTGGTGGAAGTGGTTGATGAAGGTGGCAAACGCCTTAACTCGTTTTCGTCAGTTCACAGTTTGCACCAGCACCGGTGACGTGCTTCCGCCAAAGTTGGCGGTCCCCTCATACACTGCTGTGATGTTGTGAGAACCAGCGCTAATGGCCGACGTGATGTAGCTAGTGTTGCCCTTTGTTAGAGTCCCCGTTCCCAGCGCCGTGCTGCCATCCATGAATTTCACGGTTCCAGTTGGAGTTGCGGTTGGCGAGGTTACCGTGGCCGTGAGCTTCACAGTCTGCTGTGCGTTCGAAGGATTCACCGAAGACACGATGGTCGTAGTCGAGGTCGCCTTATCCACGACCAGTGCCAGAGCCGGTGACGTGCTCTCTGCGTGCGCCGCGTCCCCTTCGTACCTCGCGGTAATAGTCGAGGCGCCGACGGGGAAGAAGGATGTTGTAATCTTGGCCACTCCACTAACGCCGACGAGGGTGGCGTCCCAAAACGTTCCCATCTGGAACCACACAGCCCCGATTGGAGTCGGTCCTGCCGAGGTTACGGTCGCGGTCAACGTGACCGGCTGGCCGTAGGTTGACCGATTCAGAGTTGAAGTCAGAGCCGTGCTTGTCGTGTATTGATTGACGGTCTGCGTTAGCGGTTTGGAGTTCGTCGCTTCGTAGCTCTTGTCCCCCGAATAGTTAGCTACGATTGAGACGCTCCCACCCTTCGTAGATGCCGATGCCAAACTGGCGCGCCCGTTAGCCAGCATGACCGTGCCAAGGGCAGTCGTCCCTTCTTCAAAGGTCACCGACCCGGTCGGAGTTGCCCCACTACCAGAGACCACCGCCGAGAAAATCACGGGCTGCTTGACGAACGAAGGGTTCACGTTAGAGGTCAGCGTAATGCTGACATCGTCTTCCCCTCCATTGGCGGGCTCGAACACCGTTCCACGGTCGCTCGATCCTCCATGTGTGGTGCCGTACCGGTTGCCCGCGGCTTCCTGGCTCAGGCCAGCCTCGGTATGGTCTGTCCCGTCCTTGCGTTTCTGGTCGCCCCCAGGAGGGAAGTTGTAGAGCACGGTATTCTGACCCCTATTGTTCAACTTGAATATCGTGCCGCCGCCGAAAGCGCCCCCGTGTGCTGTGGTGCCATACAGGTTGCCCTGAGCGTCCTGGAGCGCCAAGTAAACGTCCGGCAATGGCACGGCTGATGCTGCCTGTTGTAAATAAGGAATGGACTCCTGAAAGCGGTAGCGGTTGAGGAGATCGTAGCCCTTGTTGTACGCCGCTTCGGCTTCGTCCGCTTTGGCCAGTGAGGTCTTTCTGAATTCGCCGATTTCCTCGGCTACTTCCGCCGGAGTATGAACGGGGGCATTTGCTTCTCTTTGTTCGAGCTCATTCAGCCGGGCGAGAATCGCGTCCGTTCCGGCCTTCTGTTGCTCTAGGATCTGGGCCTGTCCGCTCGCAATCTGCTCGGACACGGCTTCAATTCTTTCGAGGATGATCTCCTTTCCGCTGATCTGTGCGAAAGCGCGCAGATTGTTGTAGTAGCTCTCCACCAGTCGTTGGAGGCGTTTCTCGTCGGCCTTTTGCCCATCTGAGATGATCTTCCGGATTTCTTCTAGGCTGGCGGCATCTTCTTTCAGGCGGGGATAAATCCGCGTGAGCCCATCGGCATACTGCTGCCGCGTAACTGCGCAAGTGTTATAACCGGCAGCAAGCCCCTTGAGAAACACATCCCACTGCTGCGTGGCGACTGCGGCCTCCTGCAATTTTTTCGGAGCCACTTCGAACTGGGTCCCAAGCATACTCAGGCCCGTCAATGTGCCGGCGAAGGAAGACGCTTCGTACTTGATCACAATTTGCTTCACATCGATTTCTAGATGTTCGCCGTCCGGGCAGGAAATCTTCTTCTGAGCTGCGGCCCACCCTGAGGCTGCCATGAGAAATAGGAGGATCGGCGCGTATGGCATTCGTAATCTCTGGTATGGCCACCGCATACTAACTTCCGCCTATTCCCTGCCCAACCTCTGGGCGACGTCACCGTACTGACCGATGAGTTCTGCTAGCTTTGCAGTTTCCTCTGGACCAAGAGAAGGTTTCTCAGTAAGTTCGTTTATTTCGTGCGCCAAACTATCCAAGGCCTGGAACTTGGCTCCGTATTGGCTGTATTGCGCTTTGGTCACTGCACATGAGTTGTAACCAGCGACAACATACGTGCGGAACTCGCGGGCGCTCTGCATGGCTTCGGAAAGCTGCTCTAGTTGGGCCGGGCTGAGTTTTACCGAAAGCTTGGCTTTGTCCGCGACGCTCGCCTCAAGCTCGACGGAGTAAACCGAATACTGCGTGGCGAAGTCTCGGATGTCGATCGTGCGCCTCGGCCCGTCTCCACAATCAGGAGACCCTGGCCGTCGTAAGAAGATATCTCTGCCAAGCAAGAGAAGCACGATAAAGACCGCGGCGGAAATCGCGACTAACGATACTCGCCTGACGTTCTTGGTCACGACACGCCCCTCAACCGCAAATTCTACCCTCCCAGCAATTCCAAGGCTAGGAAAGCGGTTGGACCAGACTAGCATCTACTGCAACTCGGGGAGCGGTGCCCTGGCCGAGCTTTCGCTCGGGCGAGACCTTTGGCTTTCTTCATCACGCCTGAGACGCGAAGTGGTTGGCGACTTTGACTGGGCGGTCGGCCCGCTCCGTACGCAGCCCCTAGCGCCTTCTCCCAGTGTCCGTCCGGGACCATTGGGTCAAAATGACCTAACGCTGCGGGACTTGCGCCGACAGATCTGTATGATCTGGTCCGATGGAGTGTTCTGGCCAATTTTCGTAAGGTGCAACCAAGCATTTGAGCCCGGTCTGGAACAAAGATTCGATCCCTCTTAAGGAGAGTCTCCCATGAAGCCACATATCGGTCGCGTGGTCGTTGGATTCTTGTCGCTTGCTCTGTCAGTAGTTCAACTGACCTTTGCACAGCTGCCAACTGAAACTGCATCCGCATTGCCTCGACTGGTCCGCTTTAGCGGTGTTGCGAAAGACCTCAACGGCAATCCTCTTACTGGCGTAGTCGGCATTACCTTTGCTCTCTACACCGAGCAAACGGGCGGCGCTCCGCTTTGGCTGGAGACGCAGAACGTTACCGCCGACAGCAACGGCCACTACACGACTCTGCTGGGATCGACCAAGCCCGCGGGGCTGCCGGCGGATTTGTTCACCACTGAGCAGGCGCGCTGGGTGGGAGTGCAAATCTCGGGACAGACCGAACAGCCACGGGTGCTGTTGGTCAGTGCGCCGTATGCATTGAAGGCTGGAGATGCTGAGACGATTGGTGGACTTCCGCCCTCGGCCTTCATGCTGGTCCTGCCATCGGCAAGCCGCCCGGCCACAGCAACTGGCCCCGCAACCAACTCGGAGGGGGTCGGTCCTGACCACCGAAAGGGCGCACAAGACGTAACCACAACCGGCGGAACGGCCAATTATCTGCCGGTCTTCAACGGAGTCGCGACGATTATTGATTCGGCGGTGTACCAGTCAGGCACCGGCGGTACAGCCCAAATCGGCATCAACACGACTACTCCCACCACCGCGCTCGACGTAAATGGCGCAGTCAATGCGGCGACCAGCTACAACTTGGGAGGTACTGCTTTCGCATATGGCTCCTACGCGAATTACAATGCGTCTCTTGGGTTTGCAGGCAACTCCACGATGACGGGCGACCTCAACACGGCCACAGGCGGCTTGGCCCTCGCAGCCAACACTTCGGGCAACTCTAACACCGCCAGCGGGTTTGGAGCGCTCCGCTTCAACACCACGGGCTTCGAGAATACCGCCATCGGGATTGACGCGCTCCTCTCCAACACTGCCGGCGTCTACAACACCGCCAGCGGGGCTAACGCACTATCAGCCAACACTACCGGCAACTTCAACACTGCTAGCGGGATTGCCGCGCTCAACAACAACACCACAGGCGAAGGCAACACAGCGCTCGGTGTTAACGCCGGCATAACCGCCGACCGTTCTAACGGGACCGGATCCAATAATACTGCTGTGGGGACCGGTACCGTCTTTGGAACGGGATCCCTCTCGAATGCCACTGCTATCGGTGCCAGTGCTGAGGTTACCGAAAGTAATGCTCTGGTACTGGGAAGTGTCAACGGCGTGAATGGCGCCACCTCAAATGTCAATGTCGGCATCGGAACAACGGCGCCGGTGGCGGTCCTAGACGCCGAACAATCGGGCACAGCCCGTTCCGATGGCACATTTAGATTCCTTCAACCTGGTCTGGCCAGCGGCAATGACAACAGCATCGCGTGGGGGAAGGCAGCCGCAGCGGGGCAGACTGGTCTGCAATGGTTCATGTATGTCTCAGGGGGACCATCCCTTTTCGGCTGGAACCATTGGGGGGACAGGGCAAGCTTGGTGGTCCAACAGGGAGGGAACGTCGGCGTGGGAACCATGACTCCCGGCACCACGCTGGATGTTAACGGAAAGGGCCGGATTGCAGGCGGGCTAGACCTCAATGCTGCGGGATCGTTTGTCGGATTTAACAGAAATGTTTCGACTGGGGCGATCTACAACCCCAGCTATAACGCATTTCAAGTCGGTCAAAACGAACCAGACCAAAGTTTCCAGATTATGCAGTTCGCAGCGAATGGTACTGCTATGGGTGCACCTTTCTACGTTGCATCCAACGGAAACGTCACATTGGCTGCCGCTAGCGGTGCCAACGTGAGCATCGGCACCCAGGCTCCGCTTGCTGTCTTTACCATCGTTCAGGGCGGAGGCCCGGCAATCAGCGATGGCTGGACCACTTACAGCTCGCGACGGTGGAAGGAGAACATTCGCACCCTTCACGGCGCAATGGCAACCGTCGCAAAGCTCCGCGGCGTCTCCTATGACCTCAGGGCGAATGGCAAGCACGAAGTGGGTGTGATTGCCGAGGAAGTCGGCGCCGTTGTTCCTGAAGTTGTTACCTGGGAGAAGAACGGCAAGGATGCCCAGAGCGTTGACTACGGACGGCTCACCGCACTGCTGATTGAGGCCGCGAAGGAACAGCAGGCGCTGATCCGTGAGCAGAAAGAACAGATCAGAGCGCAGCAAGCGCAGATCGCCCGGCTCACCCGGCAAGTGAAGACAATCCAAGCCACTCTCAAGGCTAAAGGAGGACGCGGCTCCGCGATTCGCACGGTGAAGGCAGAGGCGACGACGGTTCGTCAGTAAATCCGGCGCCCAGCCAGCGCCCACGCCCCGAGGCCTAGCATGAATTCTTTGTGGTTCTCGGTGCGCAGTGCCGTCCGTAGCGCCTTGGGGTTTCGCGCCAAGTCGTACAAGCGCTTGTTCTGTGTTTGCGTGCTCCGGTAGGTCAGGTTGTAGCAATGGCGACACCGGAAGACCCGCTGCCCCGGCGGAAGATAGAGCCGCCCAACTGGCTCCCCGCACGCGCATACTAACCAGAACCTTTTGCCCCCGAGATGAGGGCGCACGGTCGTGACGGAAATCCGTTGCTCATCAACGGGCGCCGTGATCGTGGCGCACTGGCGTCGGATGTAGATCGCCAGCCCGGTCGGTCCGCTGTGGTCAAGACGGCATTCTAGGCGGCCCAACCGTTCACCGCTCGCGCTCGTCCACGTTAGCTTGCTGATCGTGCCGGGGGAACAGGCGAAAGTTCCGGCCCGCTGAAATGCTTCCACACACAGACGCAGGGGGCAATCCTCTACAGTCAGCCGATTTGTCCAGCGATGGCGGCCCATATATGAAATGGTCTCACGGCTGGCAAGTCGAAATTATTTCCTAAATCCTATTTGTCGCACATCGCTGGGCGAATGTTCCGATCTATAATTCGCGGTTACCATGCCCATAACTCCAGAGGACCGCGCCCGCGAGAATATCGACAAGCTCCTCACGGCTGCCGGCTGGATTGTCCAGAACAAGAATGAGGTGAATCTGGCAGCAGGTCGGGGTGTGGCCATTCGCGAGTTCCCGATGAAGTCTGGGCATGGCGAAGCCGATTATCTACTATTCGTTGACAGCGCGCCGATCGGCGTAGTCGAAGCTAAAAGGGAAGGCGAGACTCTCACCGGCGTCGAGCTGCAGACCACGAAGTACAGCGAGGGCATTCCAACCAATCTCACGGCCCCAAGGCGGCCCTTGCCGTTCCAATACCAGAGCACAGGAGTCGAAACCCGCTTCACGAATCTCCTAGAACCCAACTCCCGAAGTCGCGCCGTCTTCGCTTTCCACCGCCCTGAAACGCTCGACCAATGGCTCACCCAGGAACTGCAGCACCCAGGCTCAACCGTGCGGGCCCGGCTGAACGGCCTCCCTCCCCTCATCACTGATGGCCTACGCCCCGCTCAAATCACCGCGATCCGCAACCTGGAGAAGTCGCTGGCCGAGGGTCGCCCGCGAGCGCTCATCCAGATGGCCAGCGGTGGGGGCAAGACCTATACGGCTTGCAACTTCATCTATCGGCTGATCAAGCACGCTGGTGCGCGGCGTGTGCTCTTCCTGGTCGATCGAAGTAACTTAGGTCGTCAGACCCTAAAGGAGTTCCAACAGTTCCGCACGCCCGAGGAGCAGCGTCCCTTCAGCGAGCTTTACAACGTGCAGCGCATGCAATCGAACAAGCTCGATGATGTCAGCAAGGTCTGCATTACAACCATTCAGCGCCTTTACGCCATGCTGCAAGGCAAGGAGATCGATCCAGAACTGGAGGAACAGTCCGGCTTCGAAACCTCACTCCTGCAAAACGAGCCTCTCCCGGTCAGCTACAACGCAAGCCTTCCCATCGAGACCTTCGACTTCATCGTCACCGACGAGTGCCATCGGTCCATCTACAACCTCTGGCGGCAGGTGTTGGAGTATTACGATGCGTTCATTATCGGACTCACCGCCACGCCCTCGAAGCAGACGTTCGGATTCTTCAACCAGAACCTGGTAATGGAGTACAACCACGAGCGAGCAGTAGCGGATGGGGTGAACGTTCCCTTCGATGTTTACCGCATCCGGACGGTCGTGAGCGAGCAGGGTTCAATCATTAACGCCGGGTTTTACGTCGATAAACGGGACCGGGAAACCAGGAAGGTGCGCTGGGAAAGGCTCGACGAGGATCTTACCTACGATGCTCGGCAGCTCGACCGCTTCGTCGTCACTCCCGACCAGATTCGCACCATCATCAAGACTTTCAAGGAGCGCCTGTTTACCGAGATCTTTCCTGGCCGAACTGAAGTTCCGAAGACGCTCATCTTTGCGAAGGACGACAGTCACGCCGATGATATCGTCCAGATCGTGCGCGAAGAGTTCGGGAAAGGCAACGACTTCGCACAGAAGATTACATATCGGACGGGCACAGCTCGTGTCGTGACCAAGAAGAAAAACGAGCAGGGCGAGGAAGTCGAGGAAGTGAAGTGGGTGAACACGGGCATCAAGCCCGAGGATCTTCTCTCCTCCTTTCGCAACAGCTACAACCCGCGTATCGCGGTCACGGTGGACATGATCGCGACCGGAACCGACATCCGTCCCCTGGAAATCGTCTTCTTTATGCGCTCGGTGCGCAGCCGGGGATTCTTCGAGCAAATGAAGGGACGCGGCACCCGCGTCATCACCCCGGATGACTTGCAGGCGGTGACACCCGACGCCAGCGTCAAAACGCACTTCATCATAGTGGACGCTGTCGGTCTATGCGAAGAGGAGATGTCAGAGACGGAGCCGCTGGAGCGAAAGCGGAACGTCTCATTCGAGAAAATCCTTGAGGCCGTCTCCTTCGGAAACCGCGAGCCCGATGTTCTCAGCTCGCTGGCGTCGCGCTTGGCACGGCTCGATCATCAGCTTACTGATGAGGATCGCAAGCTGGTTCATGAAACGGCAGGGCAGCCCCTCGCCGCAATTACAAAGGGGTTGGTGGAGGCGCTTGACCCAGATGTGCAGGCCGACGCTGCTCGGGCAGCCACCGGAGCGGCTGAGCCCTCGGCTGACCAGGTTGCGCAGGCCGCTGCAAAGTTGCTCGCAGATGCAGCCAAGCCGATCGCCACGAATCCAAAGCTGCGCCTCCAGCTATCGGAAATCAAACGGTCCTACGAGCAGACGATCGACAAGATCACCAAGGACGAACTGATCTCCGCTGGGCTCGACCCTGCAGCAAGAGAAAAGGCGCAGAGCATGATCCGGTCGTTCGAGGAGTTCATCGAGCAGCACAAGGACGAGATCACCGCCTTGCAGATCCTCTACAGCCGACCGTACAAGCAGCGGCTGACTTTCAAAGAGATCAAGGAACTGGCGGAAACCATCGAGCGGCCACCGCGAGCTTGGACACCGGAACGCCTGTGGCACGCCTATGAAGCGCTGGACCGCTCGAAGGTGCGAGGTTCTGGCGGTCGCGTGCTCACCGACATCGTCTCCCTTGTCCGCTTCGCGATTCACCAGCAGGATGAGCTGCATCCATTCGAGGATGACGTGAATGCTCGCTTCGCGCGCTGGATGGCGCAGCAGGAGAGCAGCGGTCGCAAATTTACCGATGAGCAACGGCAGTGGCTGGAAGCGATCCGCGATCACGTTGCGACGAGCTTGACGATCGAGGCCGATGACTTTGAGTACGAACCTTTCGTCCAGCGTGGCGGCTTGGGGAAGGCCTATCAGGTGTTCGGGAAGGATCTGGAACCGATCTTGAAGGAATTGAATGAGGTGTTGGCGCAGTGAGAAGTATAGAAACTGGACAGCACTATCCCCTCGCTCTCGACGACCTCCCGCCGGGTTGGATTGCTACCGCCGTAGGGGATGCGCTGGAATGCATAAATCCCGGCTTCCCGAGCGGACGTCACAATCAAGATGGGATTGGTGTACCGCACCTGCGACCGATGAATGTTGATCGCCAAGGGCGCATAGATCTGTCTGTCCTTAAATACGTTGCAGCGAATGAAGGAGCGCGATTAAAGAAAGGCGATGTACTGTTCAATAATACTAATAGTGCAGAGCTTATCGGAAAGACTGCGGCGATTGAGCGGGACGAAGATTGGGCCTTTTCAAATCACATGACCCGATTACGACCGGGCGTTGGAGTCTCTTCAAAATTCATGGCTTTCCAACTCCACTTTCTGTGGATGGCTGGCTATTTCCTTCATCGCTGTACCCACCACGTCAATCAGGCGAGCATTTCATCCGGGGTTCTCGCGGAAACGGTCCCGCTCGTTGTAGCTCCGACACGTGAGCAAGGTCGCATCGTCGCCGAGATCGAGAAGCAGTTCACGCGACTGGATGCGGCGCTGGCGGCGCTCAAGCGGGCGCAGGCCAACCTGAAGCGCTATCGGGCGGCGGTGCTCAAGGCGGCCTGCGAAGGACGCCTCGTCCCCACCGAAGGCGAACTGGCCCGCAAGGAGGGCCGCAGCTACGAGACCGGCGAGCAACTCCTCGCCCGCATCCTCAAAGAGCGCCGCGCCAAGTGGGAAGCCGACCATCTTGCCAAGATGATCGCTGCTGGCAAGCCGCCGAAGAATGACGACTGGAAGAAGAGGTACAAGGAGCCGATCCCTCCTCACACCATAAACCAACCCCCACTCCCTGGTGGATGGACATGGGCCAATGTTGACGAGCTGAAGCTCTTCTCGATCTATGGTCCGCGCTTTTCAAGTGACGACTATTCTGCCTCAGGCACGGTCGTTCTGCGGACCACGGATATTTCAGAGTCGGGGAAGGTCGACCTGAGCTCCGCTCCGAGACTCAAACTTACGACCAACGATCTCGCGAAGTACAGACTGACTGCGGGTGATCTCGTATTCACGAGGACCGGAGCCACCATCGGTAAGACCGCGATATTTGATGACGATGTCCAGGCAATTCCGGGTGCTTATCTTATCCACGTCAGGTTGGCGACAAAGGCCACAACCGCTTGGTACATCTACCGTTTCTTTCAATCTGTGTCTGGCCAAAGCCGCCTACTCGCTGGCAGACTTGGAATCGGCCAGCCTAACTTGAATGCACCTACGATTGAAGCGATACCGATCCCATTGCCGCCAGTGTTCGAGCAGCAACGCATTCTAGCTGCGATCGATGCACACCTGACTATCGTCGAGAAGGAAATGGGGCAGGTGTCGGAGTTGTGTCGTAAAGCCGACCGCCTGCGCCAATCCATCCTAAAACACGCTTTCGAAGGTAAGCTGGTGCCGCAAGATCCCAGCGACGAGCCTGCGTCGGTGCTGCTGGAGTGTATTCGCGCCGAGCGCAATAAGCTGGCAAAGACCTATGTGGCTGGACGACGCGGTAAGCGCACGGTGGAGGGAGATGGGCGATGATCTCACACGATGAGCACGAGGCTCTCTTGAACACCTGGTCCCAACTACCACGGTACAAAGGCAAGTGCTTCGTAAAGGATGGCATCCTCGATCGGACTCGGTGGGAAACTGCAGATCCCAAAATACTCTTTCTGCTCAAGGAGCCATACAGCGATCCGCGAGCCGAGTGCGGTTGGGACCTGCGCGAAACAACACGAAAGGTCCTACAGGGGCGCGGATTGGTTGGAACGTGGCGGCAAGCCGCATACTGGTCCTATGTTTGCCATCACATAGCGGCCGGTGCTCTGCCTCCTTTTCCGACAAAGGCTGAGGAACCACGGGCTATTGAACTCCTCCTCGCCAGTGCGGTTGTGAACGTCAAGAAAATTGATGATGGGAAAAAGACCACATCGAACTCACAAATCATTGCATACGCTCATGAAGACGGCGACCTTATTCGCAAGCAAGTTGATCTCATCGATCCCGAAATCATTATTTGCGGCTATACCTGGCCCTGGGTTAAAGATAACTGGCACGACGCTCAGGAGGTCTCGGATCTGGGTCTGCGAGCGGGAACACGGACAATCATCGACTATTGGCATCCAGCGAATCGGTATCCCCACAAGCTGAATTACTACGCGCTTGGGGTATTGGTGCGGAACGCATTGATGTACAGGCAAACGGCGACAGCCTGAGTGGCTATTGTTAACGGATATGACTTCGAACGGAATCGTCCAAAAACTCTGGAACTACTGCAATGTCCTGCGCGACGACGGCCTCTCCTATGGCGATTACGTCGAGCAGTTGACGTTCCTGCTCTTTTTGAAGATGGCCGACGAACAGACGCGACCACCTTTCAACAAACCCTCCACAATTCCCAACGCCTATGCCTGGCCCAGCCTGCTGGCCAAAGACGGGGACGAGTTGGAGATCCACTATCGCCACATCCTGGAAAGCCTCGGCAAAGAAAAAGGCATGCTGGGCGTGATCTTCCGCAAAGCTCAGAACAAGATCCAGGACCCGGCGAAGCTGCGCCGCCTGATCGCCGACCTGATCGACAAGGAGCAGTGGACCTCGCTCGAAGCCGACGTGAAGGGGGACGCCTATGAAGGCTTGCTCGAAAAGAACGCTGCCGACGTAAAGGGCGGCGCGGGACAGTACTTCACCCCGCGAGCCCTGATCAGCGCCATCGTAGACGTGATGCGGCCCGCGCCCGGCCAGACCATCCATGACCCGGCGTGTGGCACAGGGGGCTTCCTCCTTGTTGCCCACGATTATGTGAGTCGGCAGTACGCGCTCGATCGCGACCAGAAGAAGCACCTCAAGCTCAAAGCGCTCTCGGGAAACGAACTCGTCGATAGCGTGGCCCGCCTGTGCGTAATGAATCTTTATCTGCACGGCATTGGTGGTGACAACTGCCCGATTGAAGGCGGCGCGGACAGCCTGGCCGAGAAACCCTCGGTGGCTTACGACATGGTGCTGACGAACCCGCCGTTCGGGAAAAAGTCGAGCATCACGGTCATGAACGAAGAAGGCGAAGAGAGCAAAGAGGCTCTGACCTACGTGCGCGACGACTTCTGGGCGACGACCAGCAACAAGCAACTCAACTTCTTGCAGCATGTGAAATCCTGCCTGAAGATTCACGGCCGGGCAGCCATCGTCATCCCCGACAATGTTTTATTTGAAGGCGGCGCAGGCGAGACCGTTCGCCGAGAGCTTCTGAAGCAGTGCGACGTTCATACCCTGCTGCGGCTGCCGACCGGGATCTTCTATGCGCAGGGAGTAAAAGCGAACGTCCTGTTCTTCGACCGCAAGCCCGCAAGCGAAACGCCCTGGACGAAGACGCTGTGGATATACGACTTCCGCACTAACGAGCACTTCACCCTGAAGACGAACCCGCTGAAGCGCAGCGACCTCGATGACTTCGTTGCTTGTTACAACGCCGAAAACCGCCATGAACGCAAAGAGAGCGAGCGGTTCAAGTGCTTCGCTTACGACGATCTGCTAAAGCGAGACAAGGTGAGCCTGGACATCTTCTGGCTGAAGGACGAAAGCCTGGAGGACTCCGCAAACCTGCCGGCCCCCGACGTGATCGCCGCCG
>Ga0074045_10003580_pt1 | contig 13970 bp, 10 predicted proteins | sample BogForMeECP23OM2_FD_94442 | JGI IMG/M metagenome (GOLD analysis project Ga0074045, IMG submission 94442) | Bog forest soil microbial communities from Calvert Island, British Columbia, Canada - Bog Forest MetaG ECP23OM2 | ecosystem: Environmental > Terrestrial > Soil > Wetlands ... | reverse complement strand
TTTCACAAACGTCAGGTTGATTCCAGTTGAGAGCGAGCCGTAGTTTCTCGAGAAGACGCCGATACCGCCGAAGCTGCCGTCGGTGATGTTCACGCCGTCGGCGACGTATTGGTTTTCAAGGCCGCTGCTACCACCAATGGACGGATTGGCTGTCCCGGTGCCGCCGCCATCGTTCACACCTGCCGCCGCATAAAACAAACCCGTGACGTTCCGGGAGACGGGGATTTGCGAATAGAAAGTATCGTTCAAACTGGTTTCGAGTTTCGTCGATCCTTCGTCCACACCCGCCGACTCCGCCGTTACTTCAACCACTTCGGCTGCGCCGCCCGGTTCGAGGTTTAAGCGGATCGTGGAGGTCCGGTTGACGAACACTTCCACTTGCTTGACTTCGGTCGCTTTGAAGCCAGTGGCCGCAACCTTGACCGCGTAGAAGCCGGGAGTTAAAAGATCGAACTCGAACCGGCCTTCGCCATCGGTTGTGGTCGCCTTGTTTCCGATTGAGCCGACTGTCGTGACCTTAGCGCCGGCCACGACCGCGCCAGAAGAATCGTAAACTGTTCCGCCCAGGCTGCCCTTCACAGTGGATTCCTGGCCAAATAGACCCACGCTGAACAAGAGCACAACCGACGAAATCGCCAAGCAACGAAGTTTCATAAAAAACGCTCCTAGGGAGACTGGGGAATCGAACAAACGTACAGCACAAGAGACAAAATACAGTCCTGTTATGGGCACGTTTTGTACCACAGGAGCGCAGTCATGTAAAGCTAATAAAACAAACGACATCGCTGGCGTTAGGCGCTTGGCTTCATCCAGATTTTCATATTATTTAAGGCTGCAGGATACGCGTTATGGAAGTGAGGTGTCGGCCGGGCGTTGCGAGGCTTGGGCGGCGGCCATCAGCTGCTTTCCCTTTTGCTGGGCAGCAGCAGCCTTTTCGGGGTTCCCGGACTTCAGGTAGTAGTCCGATAGGGCAAGCTGCAAAACGGCGCTCTTAGGATTTAAAGAGGTCGCCGATTCCATTACAGCCACGGCCTTGGGGAGGTTTCCAAGCCTTGAAAAGCTTTCCGCAAGTCGGATGATTGTCTGTTCGTCGGTGGGATCGCTTGTCGTGTTGTGACCGTAAATCTCCGCCACCTTCGCATACTCCTGTTGCGCGAAATAAACCTCGATGAGCCGGTCGCGAAAGCGTTCGTTGGAAGGGTCTTTTAAGTAGGCCGAGCGGAACCAGTCAATGGCCTGCGCCTTCTCGCCCTCGGCGAAGTAACACAAGGCCCGCTGCCACTCCCGTTCCCCGGAGGCCCCATTGTCGTCGGCTGTGACGCCCCACGACGGCGTTGATGTTCGGGTCGTGCTGACGCTGAAGTTGAGAGAGCCGTAAACCTTGATTTGGGTTTCGGGATCGCGGAGCGTCATGACGAGACGGTAGTGACCGGGTGGCAGGTCGCCGGTGAGAACCTGCTTTCCGTTGATTATCGAACCAGCTTTGTCGAGTTGGTCAAGCGGGAGGTGGTCCGAAATGGTTTGCGTGTCCTGTGCCTGCAACCGGCCGTAGACGTATTCAACATCGATCGATTTGATGTTGCCGGAACTGGAAAGCTTTAGCAGGGAGGGCGCCCATACCTGGTAGAAAAATTTGAGCGCCTCGCCTTGGGTAAGCTGTAGTTCGTCGCCGGCCCGCGGAACAAACTTCACTCCCGCACCCGTGAACGGCTGCGCCTCGTTCGCACGCTGATCAACTGTCTTCGCGCTAAGGAAGGGAACAATCTTTGAGACCTGCAAACCCCTGGTCGCGACTGCCGGAATCGTGACCTCGACGCTCCGACGATACCCTACCTTGCTCAAGCTGTTTGCAAGTTCAAAATCCACTTTGTACTTGCCTGCAGGAAGTGGGAGCAAACCTTCGTACCCAAAGATCTTCCCTCGGACCTCCTCGAACTCTGCTGACGAAACTGCCTTCGAAACCTTCTTGTCGTCGGAAAAGATGAGCTTGCCGTCCGAACTCTTCACTTTCACGGAAAGAAGTATGGAATAGTAGTAACCCTCCGTCGCGGCCTGGCCGACGGTAAAATCCTCGGGTTTCTTCAGCCGCAACAGGTAATGCAGGTTTGTATTTCCATTGGCATCGCGCAGGGGCACCGTAAGCACATCCAGAAACTCTTCTCCGAGGACTACATGGCTGGTGACGTCTTCGAGGATCCGCCGGTGATTGTTCAGTTCGTCCTTAGACAGGGGATTGTTGGGCAGATCGTGAATGGTGCCAAGCATCACGTCTGAAGCGAGGCTGATGGTGCCGCTATTGAAGTCCACCGGGTCATCCGGCAGAAGACTGAGAGTTTCACGGGCGACATCTTTTCCGGCGTCATCGGCCAGTATTTTCAAAGCATCTTGACGGGTGGGGCCGATGACCGCCGTGATGAGCTTCTCCGGGCCGTCACTGTAAGGATGGTAGATGCGAAATTCATCCATTCGATCGCGCTGATAGAAGATTATGTAGAAGTATGGCGGTAAGGCAGGATTTGCGTTCGAATAGAACCATATCTCCATCGGAGTAACCTTCTGCAGCCCGTAAAGCTTCTGTCGCTGGGCGGGCTCTCCGAGGGTGATATACATGCGGCCCATGTCGGTTCGCCAGCCCTCGCTGTGGGAGATGTGGCCGAAGAACTGGTTGGCGTAGGCAATCCGGCGATAGTGTTCGGTGCGGTAGACGTTGTCAGGCGAACCCGGGGTGGGATTGCGAATACTCCAGAAGTGCTCGATGAAGTTGTCGCGAGCGGCGTCATCACCGAGGCCCAAAAATGCGCTCTTCTCTTCGTTGGTGATGATGTAAGCAACATCCTGTTGCAACCATTTCTTATACTTTTCCGGCAGGGAGGAACGAGAGGCACCGAACGCGGAGGCCAGAAGGACGACAACAAGGGCAAGGCAACGGGAACTATTCTGCCAGGAAGGCCTGAAAACCAAATCCGAAACACGCATCTGAAAGCACCGCTGGTTAGTGTAGCACCCGCCGGCCACAAAGAGACATGCTCCGCTTACTGCAACTTACTGCAACGGCACACAACGGTTGAAGCCTTTGCCCATTAAGAGGTTCAGCTCCGGTGTTAACATGCCGTGAGCGAAACTCCGAAACAAAGTACTGATTCGAGTCCGAGGGAAGGGATGGGAGTGTCCACGCCCATTCAATACGCGGCCAACGTGGAAGCGCAGGGCCAGACCGATGGAGTCAAGACTGGCAGGGGTCAGCACTTCCGCGTAGCTACGCGATTGGCCTTGCTCTTCGTTTCGTTGGCTTACCTGGCGCAGATAGCAAGCCCTCTGCGCATCGTGGGCGACGGAGAGGATTATCTTCTGCAGGCAAGTTCTGCAGCCGACGGAAACGGCTTCCGCTACCACGGCCAGCAGTCGATGCGTCCGCCGGGTTATCCTGCGTTGATTTTTCTTCTCCTAAAGGCGGGCATCGGGAAATCCTGGGCTATTGTTGCCCTGAATTGCCTTCTGCTCGGAATAGGCTGCTGGGCGAGCTACTTCGTTTTGCGCCGCTCGTTCGGCCTCAAGGTGGCAACCGCTGAGTTCATTTGTTTGCTGACGCTCCTCTCGTTTGTCATGGTAAAGCACGTCACGTATCCACTCAGTGACGTCCCATTTTTTGGCCTCTCGATGCCGTGCCTGCTGGTTTTGCTGCAGGCTGAATCCGACTCAACTTGGCGCCGGTATTGGCGGCTGGCCCTGGCCGCCCCCTTGCTGCTGTTGTGCTTCGAGGTGCGTACCATTGGGATCGCCTTGGTTCCCGCCCTTGTGTGGTCGTTGGTGGGCGGGGTGGCCGGGGCGAAGAAGGTAGCGGCATGGCTGCGGCAACACGTGATCACAGCCTTTGTGCTTTTGCTGCCCTTGCTTACCGCCTTGGGCTGGGCGTGGATATTGTTCCTGCACTCCCGTTATCTGCTGTTTAACTTGAACACTCTTCACAGGAGGGGTCTGATTGGCAATTTCCTCTGGGACCTCACGGCCCACGCTACAGAGTGGGGCGAAATGGTGGTGAACGCTCCGCTCTCGAAGTTGCCGGCAGCCTTGGCGCTTCCTGTGCAGATCGCGGGATTTCTGGTCTTGCCCCTGTGGGTAATGGGAATGTGGGAAAGGCGCCGGAAGCTCGAGGCGCTGGATTGGTACGTGCTGGGCTTTGCAGCCATCGTGCTGGCTTATCCCTGGGCCGACACCAGGCTTTGGTTGCCGCTGTTGCCGTTGCTTATCGCTTACGTGCTGACTGGAGCGAAGCGCATAGTGCCGTCCCGCCTGCTTCGCCCCGCGGGTGTCGCCTACTGCTCATTGTTTTGCCTGCTTGGCATCACAGCTCTGGGATATACCACGCGTTTAACCTTCGCGGGCACGCGCTTTCCGGACCTCTACGGAGACGGGACTCTCCGCGCCACCTACCGGGCCGCTTTCCTCGAAGGGCCGGCGGAAAATCCCCGCGATATCAGGCCGGACGCGATGTATTTGTTGCATCGCTATGAGTGGCGTTTGGCCTCGAAGTAACTATTTTGCCCTCCGATGAAACGGCCATCCTCCCGCCAAGTTTGTTGATCCGTGGTCCGGGATCAGTTAGTGGCATCGAGAGTGGCACCCCAAACACTGCCATGGATTAATACGTGTACGTGTGTCCGCGACGAACCATCGGCGATTCCAGGTAACGCCAGGAAATCTTGGCCAACAGCCACGTGATAATGAAGGCGAGTAAAACGCTGGAAAACTCCACAGCGAACGACCCTGTTTTATAGAGTACGTGGAGAAGACCTTGGCAAATACTGATGACTGCGAGATGAATCACGTAGATGCAGTACGAGACGACGCCAAGATTTCGTAACGCCGTCTGTCGGCAGAAATAGGCCCACCAGCCACCTGGCCGCACTAGGGCGAGGAGAATGATTGCGGCGAACAACGGGTCCAGAACAGAAAACACCCAGACCGCGGACCGTCCCCCGGGTGCAAAGGCACGGGGGGCAAGGCAGAGAATCCCCACAACAAACATCGCAATGATCACGTACAGCCATTTCGGATTTCGTGTGATGAGCCTTCGGCAAGTTTGTTCGCGTAGCGCCAGCGCAAGCAAGACGCCCATCGCCAGTCCGTCAGCCCGCAACGGTGTCGCCACGAACTGATCTGCGTGCGAATACCATTTGGAGACGACAACGCGAAGCGCAGGTGAGAGCAGCACCGTCGCAACCAGCAACTGTGCCAGCCGCCGCTTGTGTAGAAAACGCACGGCAAGCGGCATCAGGAGATAAAATTGCTCTTCCACCGCCAGCGACCAGAGCGGACCAAGCCATGCAGCCGAGATCCCCACGATTTGCTTGGAGACGAGGTTTTGTACGAAGAGCGCGTAAACCAGCAGCGGCCTCCATCCGCTCCAAGTCGCTTTAATGGAGTCCGGCAGATTGGGGAATACAGTCAATCCCAACGCTGCGTAGATAGCCAGCCAGAAATAATAAAGAGGGAAAATACGATGAAATCGTCGCAAGTAAAATGTCCGGAAGTAGCGGGGTGACTCTTTGGAGTCCAGAAGGATCCCGCCGATCAAGAATCCCGACAGAACAAAAAAAAGGTCGACCCCATATCTGCCGAGGCGAACCCATCCCAGGAGCGAGGACCAAAATCCACCTTGCGAGACCGATACTACGGGCACATAGTGATAGAGGATGACACTAAGTACTGCAATTCCGCGCAGACCGTCCAACTGGGGCACCCGCGATTGGCTTGCATGGAGCGATTCGCGGGTCTGGAGCGTATGAAGTGCGGCGGTTGGCTTCATCGTTAGGCGCAAGCGGACCGACCGTAGCACCTGTGCTCGATCACACAACACTATACTCGTCCGGATGCGTGTAGTTCTTCTTCAACCGAGCCGGTGTGCGACGGGCCGAGCAATAACGGCTGCAGGCCGACACTTGTCACTAGCTACAGACAGCACGGCGTTGCTCTCGCTGTACAATGGTGCGGGTCGCGAGCCCACAATGAAATTTCGACTTCGAGTTCTTCTTATTCCGCTGGGGTTGCTGGTACTTGGGGCGCTGTTTGTCGAACTCAATGGTAGGCCAAATCTCTTTGCCAACCGCTCGTTCCTGGGCGCTTTTCTCGCGGTCGAGGTTGTGCTTGCCTGCTTGTGGAAGTTCGAGAAGGTTTTCTTCCCGGTCACCATGGCGTGCTTTCTTATCGCTGGGACAGAGCTGCCGCTTGCTGGAGAGAGCACCACTCTTCGCTGGCTGTTTTTGAGCGTGGGAGCATCGGCCGGCCTGATTCTCTGGATGAGAAGCAACTGTGAAAAGCATTTTGGACTGTTTCACCTGGTTGCTTTGTTTTGTGTTCTTTCTGCCCTGGCCTCAGCCAGTGCATCGACCTTGCCGCTAACTGCTTTTTTAAAGGTCCTGAGCTTATTCTTGCTATTCCTGTACGCCTCAACTGGCGGACGCGTCGCCCTGGTCGGGCATGAAAAATCGTTCGTCAACGGTCTGGTTTTGGCTTGTGAAGCCCTCACTTATCTGACTGCCGCCTCCATTTTTACGCTGGGTTACGATGTTTTCGGAAGTCCGAATGCCCTTGGTGCGATCATTGGAGTAGCGATAACCCCAGTACTTCTCTGGGCAGCCCTAGTGGCTCAAAACCGGGCTGAGCGCAAACGCCGCTATATCGCGCTGGCGGTCTGTGGCGTATTGCTCTACGTTTCCGTCTGCCGTGCCGCAATCGTCGCCGACGCGGTCCTTCTGATCATGCTCACCCTGGCACTACGCCGGCCGCGGCTGCTATTACGAGCCAGTTTTGTCGCAGCCTTCTTCCTTGAGACGATGGCTGTCGCCAACCCCTCTCATATGGTCGAACTAGTGGATTCCCTGACCGGACGGTTTGTTTTCAAAACCGAAACCGTACGTACGCACGGGGGACTTTTCGGTTCGCGCGAGGCACCCTGGGAAGAAACTCTTTCGGCTATCAAACTTCATCCCTGGTTTGGAACCGGGTTCGGGACCAGTGACATGGGAAGCAGCCTATCCGAAGTGCAATACTCGTCGATTTACAAGGGACAAGCCTCGAATGTCGAACACGGTAGCAGCTATCTCGCCATCGTCCAATACATGGGATTGCTGGGTATTGTGCCGTTTCTATTCCTGCTCTTTCTATTGCTTCGGGCAGCCGGTCAGGTCTATCTGTGGATGCGCCTAAACCGCAGCCTGAATCATTACTCTGTCGTGTTTGCCATGGTCGTCTTCGCGGGGCTGGTTCATGCCAGTTTTGAAGACTGGCTCTTTGCGCCCGGGTCCTATCTCTGCTTTTTCTTCTGGGTAGTGGCTTTTCTGCTGATCCACCTTGCTCCCGCGCTCAAGGCTGACCTGAGAGTTCGCGCGTCCAGGTCCTTTTCGGTTTTCGCTGCATCACAAGGTCTGCGACAGCCGTCGACATAGCACCATGAGCCATGCCATCTTCTGAGGAAGCCCTACCGCCAGGCGCCGGTATTAAATCGACGAGCAACAAATGGACTGCGCTCTGTCTCGCCCTGCTTCTCCTGGCCGGCACCGAGTTCGTGCTCAGGGGTCCAGTCCGCGCGATTCAGACCGCAACCCAGTTCAACGATTTTCTCTCTCCCTACATTCAGGCCGACGCCTGGACACGCGGCCTCGACCCCTACAGTCCCCAGACGCTGCTGAGGCTTTGGCCTGCCGGCGCCGCCCATTTTCTCTTCCTTCCCATTGAAGTGGGGGATGGCTCGATCATCGCCAAGAGGGGCATGCCCACCGCTTACCCGATTACTTCGCTCGTGCTCATCGCGCCCTTAAGCCGGCTCCCTTGGGGACTGGCCTATGCGCTCTGGTTAGCGACCAGTCTCGCACTCTTCCCTATTATGTTGTGGGTCCTGGTGGCGCTTGCCGGGTTTTCATATCGTGAACCTTCCGCAATTTTGCTGGTTGCATTTACCTTGGCACTCGCACCATTCCACACGGGAATCGTGACCGGCAACGCAGCCCTGATCGCGGTCGAACTTGCTGTTATCTCCGTCTGGACTGCGCGCCGGCATTTCGACATTGCGACCGCTCTTCTGCTCGCCCTGTCCGCTGGGTTAAAACCTCAGATCGGACTCTGCTTTCTTCTCTACTACCTCATGCGCCGTCGCTGGCGAGTTTTCAGGATCAGCTTGGCGTCGCTGGTCCTTCTCGCCGCTATCGGCCTGTTTCGTTTGGAATTCGCGCATACTTCCTGGTGGGCGAACTATCTTAATGACAACCACGTTCTACTTGAGAGCGGTATTCTTGCCAACTTCACAGCCCTCAACCCGATGCGCTTCGGGTTGCTGAATCTGCAAGTGGTTTTATATTCCCTGGTTGGCGGTGTCGGGCTGGCGAATGATCTGGCGGTGCTGATCGGAGCAGCCTTCCTCGTCGTATGGCTTGTCGTTGTGCGACGAAGGAGCGATCAAGATGACGTTGAACTCTTGGGCTTAGCCGCTATCGCCGTCCTGAGCCTGCTTCCCATTTATCATCGATTTTATGATGCCGCTCTTCTAGTCCTGCCTTTGTGCTGGGCATTCATCTCTTTTCGAAGAGCGCGAACTCTTAGCGCACTTACACTTTTATTTCTGCTCCCGTTCCTCATTCCCGGCGGCACGCTTCTCCAAGAGCTGCAAAACAGCGGCCGCATCCCTTCCGCGTTGACGAGCTATTGGTGGTGGCAGAAGATCGTAATGCCACACGAAGTTTGGTTACTCTTTTTCCTCAGCATCCTATTGCTTTGCGAAATGACCATCGACTGGAACCGGCCGAATTTCTCCGCAGCGCTTTCCAATCCAACGCAGCCACGCGGCTCTAGTTCTGGGGCGCCAGCGACGGGTCGCTGAGAGCGATTAGCTTTCCGGGAGGATAGTCTTGCTCACTAAGCGGCGTCGCAGGTTCCGGGTTGACGATGGTCAGCACCCGCCCGCTGCGTATTCCCCGCACCAGCAGACGATCGGCGGCGATGGACACAACCCGGTATTGCTCGTCGAAAATCGATTTCCCAGTCTTTTTCATCGGCCGCATTGTGTCTGATTATTCGATGCCAAATCTTACCTCGGGGATTGCCTGCCTCCTCACTTTGCCGCGTCTTTGCACAATTAACATTTCGTCAAAGTTTGGGCGGTAGTTCAGTTTAACTGAACCACTACCCAAGTTTGACTCACCTACGGCAAGCAGCTGGAATCGGTGTATCCTGTTGGTTACTGCTAGTCGTTCCACTTCTGCATTGCCGGGGGATGCGCGAATTCGAGGCAGCTCGCGCGACCGCGCATGACGCAAATCCCAGAAAATGGCTACATCATCGGAGTGGATGTCGGCGGCACAAAAGTGGCCGCTGGCCTGGTGAACTCCCTTGGCGAAATCACCTTCCAGTCGCGCACTCCGATGGTAGCAAACGACGCGGCCGCTGGTCTGGCCGCCGTGATTGCGGCGATTGATTCGGTTCGCGCGGTGGCCCGTCTGAAACCGGAGTTGCAGGACTTAATCTCCGGCATTGGGATCTGCGCTCCCGGCCCGCTTGATCCCCGGACGGGCGTCGTCGTCAATCCTCCAAATCTACCGGGCTGGCGCAATTTTCCGCTGGCCGCCGAAGTCTCCAAAGTTTATCGCTTGCCGGTCCGGGTCGACAACGACGGCAATGCCGCGGCATTGGCGGAAGCCTTATGGGGCGCCGGCCGCGGTTATCGCAACGTCTTCTGCACCACCATCGGCACTGGAATCGGAACCGGGATCGTATTCGACGACCGCATTTATCACGGCCGCACCGGTGCCGCCGCCGAGGGCGGGCACAACACCATCGACTATCGCGGCCCGCGCTGCGGATGCGGCAAGCTGGGCTGTATCGAAGCTCTGGCAGCCGGACCCGCGATCGCTCGCCGCGCCGCCGCAAAAATCGCCGACGGGCGTTCCTCGTCCATCCTCGAGCACGCCTCAGGCCCTCATGCCCACGTCACCAGTGAGATGGTCGGTCGAGCTTATGCGGCCGGCGATGCCTTGGCCAAAGAGGTCTTACAGGAAACCGCGGTGTTCCTTACTGTATGGTTGGGAAATATTGTGGACTTACTCGAACCCGATGTGATCATTATCGGTGGGGGCGCAGGTTCGATGCTTCGCCCATTCTTTGGCGAGATTCGGGACCTGCTGCCGAACTGGTGTGTGAATTCGCATTGCCAGGAAATCCCGCTGGTGGCAGCCCACTACGGAGCCGATGCCGGCATCGCCGGCGGCGCCGCACTCTGCCGCGAAATTCCCATAACAACCTGAAGGTGAAGCCCGGTTACATGCCGCTCGTTCATCAGACAGCTCTGGTTTCAACCGGCAACAGATCCTCTTCCCATTTCTCGACGCATGGCCGGACCATGTCTTGCAGCAGACCGGCGAAAGCTTCCAGGGTTTTGCGAGCGTCGCCAATCAGATAGTAAAACGCCTCCCAGTTATCGGAATCCTCACCGTCGTGATTCGGAATCACATGTTCGAAGTGCCACGCCTCGCTCAGTTCGGGGTACGCACTCGACGCCCGAGTCTCGATGTTTTTCAGATCCGCTGCCGACAGCTCTCCTTTTTGACGCCGCGTCCGCCGTAACAGTTTGCGCCGCATGATGTCGGTGAGTAGTTCCTCAAGCGACACGTTGCGCTCTGGCGCCTTCAAGTACGCGATCTCTTCTTTCGCCAGCGGCGAGAGAAAAATACTCAACCGCCTTACTTCCATCAATCGAGAGTGCGTCTGTAGCGCCCGGCCCACATACGGGTTCCCTTCGTAGAACACGTCACTATGGCGGAGCAAACCTACGAGTTCCTCCATGTCCAGAGCCTGCAAATCGCTTCGCGCCTCCAGTACGGCGTAGCGATGGTCCGCTCTCAACCTTTCCACTTGAGCCCGCGTGCGAAAATGGTAATCCACCCCGTCGACCTCGCCGGGACGTGGGTCGCGGCTATTCACCAGCACCAGCTTGTGTAGTTGTTTGTGCAGTTCCGGATGGAACTTGCCGAGAGCCTTGTAGAGCGGAGTCTTCCCTGCACAAGAGGGCCCGCTGAGAATTACGAGGCGTCCATGCTTGCCGGCGGCCATAGCCCTTGATTTTAACCTCTTATCGCGACGTCTTTATTTTTACGCTTCTAATGTCTGGCCTGCCGCGTCAACTCGATGGCAGGTCTGCGGGGGTAATCGGGCATCGAACTAACGTAAGTTTAAAGATACTCAATCTCGCTTTCGAAAACGCTGCGAACCCTTGTAAAATAGAAGGACTGAGGACATATCTGTTGCCCACGCTTATCTCGTCATATCTGAAGCAATCGTGGTCGCGGAAGCTGAACTCAAGCGTCCGCTATTGCAGTTTATGGCTGCTGGTGCTTTTGCTGGCCGCACCGCGAGGCCAGAGCTCGGAATCGACTGCCCCGCCCCCGCCAGAGTACCGGCTCCGCTTTTATCACACGCACAGCCGGGAGCGGCTCGAGATCGTTTACCGGCGCGGGGATACTTATTTACCGGAAGCATTGGACGAGCTCGACCATTATCTCCGCGACCATCGCACCGGAGAGGTCCGTCATTTCGATCCCCGCCTTTTCGATCTGCTTCACGACCTTACAGCATCTCTCCACGATTCGAATGGCGAGATCAACGTGATCTGCGGATACCGCACGCCCTGGAGCAACGAATTCCTGCGCACCCGCAGCCCGCATACCGGCGTGGCTCGCCACAGTCTCCACATGCAGGCGGAGGCCATCGATATTCGCTTACCCGGGATTCCGACATCAGAACTCCGGGATGCCGCGCTGCGGCTGCGTCGCGGAGGAGTCGGCTACTATCGCGCCTCTGACTTTGTCCACGTGGATGTGGGCCGCGTTCGCCGATGGTAGCTTAAGCCTCACCACGGATAGGGATAGCCCTTCGCCAGCACTTTCTCCAGACTCGCGTCGTGGCCGTAGATGTCGTCATAGAAGCGTACGACGCCGTCCTCGAGCACGATGACGGTGGCATAGACGATCAAGACAGGAATCGGGTGCGCTAGATTCACTTGCTGGGTCTTGTCTCCGTTCATGGCCGTGCGAATACGTTCCGGGGTCCAGCCGGGATTGTCGCGCAGAACCCAGGCAGCCAGCTCGGCGGGCTTTTCCAGACGGATGCAGCCGTGGCTGAAATCGCGCCGGGACTTGGCGAAGAATTCGGTCGACGGAGTATCGTGCATGTAGACGTTGTAGCGGTTGGGAAAGAGAAATTTCACGAGTCCGAGCGCGTTCTTTGGACCCGGCTTCTGCCGGACAAAAAGTTTGCCGGCTCGGAGCTGGCTTAGCACCTCGGGTGTGACCGTCCCCGCCGAGACGACATTCTGTTTGCCGTCCACAATTTCGAATCCCTTTTTCGCCAGATAGTCAGGGTCGCGAATAATGTGCGGAATCATTTCCCCTTTGGTGATGGAGTAGGGTACTTCCCAGTAGGGACGGAAGACCACGTACTCCATGGTGTCGCTGAAGACGGGCGTGTTGTGTCCTCCGTAAGCTTTGCCCACGACCACGTTCATGGTCGCGCCGATGTTGAAGTTCTTGTCATAAGCGCGCAGCCGAAATTCAGGAATGTTCGCCACGATAGGGGCTTTCTGATATGAATCCGGCAACCACCGCCATCGCTCCAAGCTAAGTTGCATTTGCCGAACCCGGCGGCTGAGAGGAACATTCAAGTCAGCGATAGTTTGAGCGTCGATTCGTCCGTTCGGATCTCGCCCATGCCGGCGCTGAAAATTCTTTACTGCGTCGACCAATGCGCCCTGGTAAATCGGTGGGGCGACCGGAACGTTGGCGTCGGCTGGAAGGTCGTCAACTAACCGGAGCAGCCGCGCGAGCCGTGGAACGCCGGGATAAGAATCGCCGGGCACAATTGCTTTCTTGACGGGCGGGAGCTGCTCCCCATCATCTTTCTTGGCCAGTTCCATGTAGGTTTGCAGCGCCTGAATCGTTCGCCGGTAGCCGGGGTAGGGGAGATCCACTTGCGCCATGGCAGCATCGACGTTGCTGGCGTCGACAATGTGGTCTTTCAGAAATTCCGGGAGATCGTATTTCCTCGACTCATCGTCCAAAGCAAAGGCAAAGTGCTTGGGATTTACCTTGCCAATGTGCAGGTCGGAGATATACCGCATCACGCAAACCGTGAGCGCGAGATCAAATTTCACAGCATCCGCTTCTGCCGGCTGACGGACGGCAGGTTTAAGTCTGGCGAACCGATCACTCCACCGTGGTCCGTCGTAGTCACCCGCCGAGAGTCCTTTTTGCTCGGCCTGGAGCATTACGGCAATCAACTGCCGCGCTTGTCCGGTAGGTTCCATCCCCTTGACCCACCACAACGAACTCCCGCCGAACTCGTAAAACTTCTTTACATGCTCGCGGTAGTCGCTGAAATCTGGCCAACGCAGATCGGAGAAGCTGCCGGCGTTGATGACCTCGCGCAGCCAGGCTTGGCCTTCGGAGCTCAGCTCCTGCGCACTTGCATTCCGGCTGCTGGAGTTTGCAGGCTCACGCGGATCGGAATTCGTTGAGGTGAAGCCCAATCCGCAAAATAGTGCGATCAACGTCAGCGCCACTGAAGATCGAGATCGCAGTCCCCAAGTCCGCGATGTCTTCACCAAATCCTCCGGGGACGATGTTCTGGTCAGAATACGCCGACTTTACCACTAAAAAGTCTTCCTGCGAAATTACAGCGGACGACATGGGATGTTCAGCTTGCGAATCCGATACGCCAGCGTTGTCCGCTTCATCCCCAGTCTTGCCGCCGCGCCGTTGGGCCCTCCAATGACCCAGTTGGACTCTCGAATGGCCCTCAGAACATGTTCGCGCTCGACCTCCTCCAGGCTGCTGAGCTTCGCACTTGGAGCTTGAGCCGCCACTTGTTTCAGCTCGGCAAGAGGAGGCCGGAGGACGCTCCCGGGCGAGAGGATCACCGCCCGCTCGATG
>Ga0074045_10003578_pt1 | contig 13972 bp, 8 predicted proteins | sample BogForMeECP23OM2_FD_94442 | JGI IMG/M metagenome (GOLD analysis project Ga0074045, IMG submission 94442) | Bog forest soil microbial communities from Calvert Island, British Columbia, Canada - Bog Forest MetaG ECP23OM2 | ecosystem: Environmental > Terrestrial > Soil > Wetlands ... | reverse complement strand
GGCTCGCCGAGCGCGGTGATCCAATCGAGCGCGTGCTGCAACAAGTCCTTCGGCATCCGTTCTTCCGGCAAAAGCCGCCGAAGACCGCTGGCCGCGAACAGTTTGGCCACGAGTTCGTGCGCGAGTTTTTCCAGCTTTGCCGCCGAGCAGACGACAACGACATCGTCGCCACCGCAACCGCGCTCACCGCGCGTTCGATCGGCGTCGCCGTACGCAGGTTTGTGCTACCGCTGGTAGAGCCACCTTTGCGATTTCGAGAGTTCGTGATTTCCGGCGGCGGAACGAAGAACGCAACTCTGATGCGCATGATCCGCGAGGAACTCGCGCCGTTGAAGATGCGAGTGCGCACCAGTGACGAATTTGGTCTGCCCTCCGATGCGAAGGAAGCGGCCGCTTTCGCTTTACTGGCGTATCAGACGTGGCGCCGAATGCCATCGAACGTTCCGTCAGCTACCGGAGCAGAACGCCCGGCCATCCTGGGCAAAGTGAGCTATGCGTAACCGGGACGATAGGTCTGCGAACGATAGAGGTCCTTCGACTCCGTTCATTCGCAGCAGCGACCTCACAGCGCTCAGGATGACAGCTCTGGTTCTCGTGCTCTTCCTGCTTCTTTCCGCCTGCACTCACAAGCCCGATCCCAATACGCTGGTCATGATCATCGAGAGCAGCCCCACCAATCTCGATCCCCGCGTTGGAGTTGACGCGCAGTCGGAGCGCATTGACGAGCTGCTCTTCGATTCCCTCGTCCGTCGCGACGAGCACTTCAATCTGAAGCCGTGGCTGGCCGACAGTTGGGAGATTCCCGACCCGCGGACCTACATCTTCCATCTGCATCACGGAGTCCGCTTTCACAACGGACAGGCGCTAACCGCGTGCGACGTGAAATGGACTTTCGACTCGCTGATCAGTGGCAAGCTGCGCAGCGCAAAGACCAGCACCTACGCGCCGATCGACCACATTGATGCGCCCGACGATTACACCGTCGTCTTTCATTTGAAGGAGCCGTTTGCGCCGTTGCTGTGGAATTTGTCCGACGGCGCCATCGAAATCGTGCCTTACGGCAGCGGCGAAGATTTCAATCGGCATCCCGTCGGCTCGGGACCTTTCCGCTTCGTCAGCGCGCAGCAGGACAAAGAGGTCGTCATCGAGCGCAACCCAGACTATTGGGCAACACCGGCCAAGCTGGAACGGGTACGGTTCACGGTCATTCCCGACGCGACCACGCGCGCACTGGAATTGCGCAAGCAGAGCGCTGACATCGCCATTAACGCGCTGACGGCGGACACGGTGGTTGCGTTGCAGCGCGATCGTGCCCTCACCGTCATGCGATCGCCGGGGACGATCTACGCATATCTCGCGATGAACCTGCGGGATCCCATTCTGAAGGATGTTCGGGTGCGGCGCGCGATTGCTTACGCCATCAACGCGCAGCCCATCATTCACTATCTATTGCGCGACCAGGCGCAGCCTGCATACAGCGTCTTGCCGCCGCAGCACTGGGCTTACGATGGCGATGTCGAAAAATATCCGCACGATCCAGCCCGCGCCCGCCAGATCCTCGACGACGCTGGCTATCGCCCTGTGAACGGCAACGGCACACGCTTCCACATCACGATGAAGACTTCGACGGAGGAGTCCACGCGGCTGCTGGCCGCGGTATTACAGCAACAATTGCGAGCGGCTGGTATCGAGCTCGACATACGCGGTTTGGAATTTGCGACGTTCTTCTCCGATATTACGAAAGGCGCGTACCAGTTCCATTCCTTGCGCTGGATCGGCGGCAACCTGGATCCGGACATTTTCGAGCACATCTTTGGATCCAACAGCTTCGCGCCCAAACGGGCCAACCGCACTTTTTACTCCAACCTGCGCGTCGATGAGTTGATCAAGGAGGGCCGCAGCACCATCGACCAGCAGAAGCGCAAGGTCATCTACGATGAAATTCAGCAGATCGTTGCGGAAGACCTGCCGTACATTAACCTGTGGTATCTGGACAACGTGCTGGTACACACCAACCGGGTCCGCGGCATCGAGATGAGTCCTTCGGGGAATTACGATTTCCTGCGGACGGCCGAGCTGACGCGCTGAGCCCATCCGTCTTCTGGCTCCGTGTTACCATCGAAAATCAGCGTCATTAAAGGACCGCAGGACCTTGCGCATTCTCTTCGTCGGAGACATTTTCGGGCGCCCGGGACGCACCATCGTGCATGAACGCCTCCCGGAACTGCAAAAGCAGCACGGCGTGGAGCTAACCATCGCTAATGGTGAGAATGCCGCCGGCGGCTTCGGGATCACTCCGCAAATTGCCGAAGAGCTGTTCGAGCTCGGCATCGATGTCATCACCTCCGGCAACCACATCTGGGACAAGCGCGAGATCATCGAGTACATGAATTCGGCCAACGGCAACGAAAGTTCGCTGGCGCGACGCCTGCTGCGGCCTGCCAACTATCCCGTGGGCTCGCCCGGCTTCGGCTGGTACCAAGCGCGCACGCGCAGCGGCGTGGATTATGGCGTCATCAATCTGCAGGGACGCGTTTTCATGGCCAGCAATGACGATCCCTTCCGCGTAGCCGACGAACTGCTGAAGCAGATCACCGCTAAAGTGGTTCTGGTGGACCTGCACGCCGAGGCCACTTCAGAGAAGCTCGCGCTCGGCTGGTATCTGGAGGGACGCGTGACGGCTGTGCTGGGCACCCACACCCACGTGCCAACCGCCGATGAGAAGGTGTTGGCGGGTGGAACAGCCGTGCAAACCGACGTCGGCATGACCGGCCCTTATGAAAGCGTTATTGGTGTGCAGAAGGACCAGATCGTGCAGCGCTTTCTGACTAACATGCCGGCCCGATTCGAAACCGCCACCAACGACGTGCGCCTATGCGCGACGCTCATCGAGTGCGACCCAGGTACCGGGCGTGCGACGGGGATAGAGCGAATTATGCTGAGGCAGGAATAGGGTCAGCGGCTGGCAACTAGCAGTTAGCAGCTAGTCTCTTGAGTCCAGAGCTCGGCGCGGCTTAGACCAATTTGCATTTCAGGACGCAGACGAAGCGGGTGGCCACCGATCGCCGAACCTTATTGCTAATTGCTAGTAACTCTTTTCCATGTCCCTCTCCGATGAACTCTGGATGGAAGAAGCGCTGCGCGAGGCGCAACGCGCACTGGCGCTGGGCGAAGTTCCCGTCGGGGCTGTCGTCGTGCACAACGGACGAATCGTGGGTCGCGGCTGTAATCGCCCTCTGAACGCCAACGATCCCACGGCCCACGCGGAGATACTTGCGCTTCGCGAAGCCGGGCGGACCATCGCCAACTATCGCCTGCTCGACTGCGATCTCTACGTGACCGTCGAGCCCTGTGCAATGTGCACTGGTGCCATCACGCACGCCCGCATTCGACGGCTCGTTTACGGAGCCGAGGACCCGAAGGCGGGAGCGGTGCATTCGATGTTGCAGTTGCTCAACCATCCCAAGCTCAATCACACAGTAGAGGTCAGCTCTGGAGTATTGGCCGCGCGCTGCATGGACCTGTTGCAAACGTTTTTCCGGGAAAAGCGCAAGACTGGAACGACGACATAGACGCTCTCAAGACTGACTTTTGCGTCTTCGTGGGTCACGCGCGAGGTCTGCTATCATGAATTCGACCACGTTCCATCGCGCGGAGAGGTGCGTGAGCGGTTGAAACGAGCCGCCTCGAAAGCGGCCATACCTTGACGGGTATCGGGGGTTCGAATCCCTCCCTCTCCGCCAGCAAGTCTCAACTGCAGAGAAATGTGCGCAAGTCCGTTCTCGGACGCGGCGTCCACGTCCACACCGGTGCGCTCGTGAAAGGCTGCGTCATCATGGACAACTGCTACATCGGACGCCACGCCAGGGTGCGCCGCGCCATCGTGGATAAGAACGTGCGTATTCCAGACAACGCCACGGTCGGCTACGACCTCGATGCTGACTGTGCGCGTGATGGCACGTGACCGATTCCGGCATAGTCGTTATTGGCCGGGAACACAGCACGGTGACAGTGGGGGCAATGTTCGCCTGAGACCCTGTCCGACGCCCAGATAGTCGGCTGCCGGACGTTCTCAGGCGGAATCGGCGTGCGCCTCTCAGTCTTCGGTAGCGATTGCCGAAACGGGCGACAAGCAGTCAGCCGTGCTTTCCAGGTGCAATCCCTTAGGAAGCGATTCGCCAAAGATCAGAGATACATCAGATCGACCAGGCGTGACGAATTCCGTCAAGGCACGCAACATTGGTTCGTCGATCACGCCTTCAGCTTTCAGGCGCTCGACGGCATGTTTTCGCACATCTCGGCTGATGTCGCGTGTTCGGTCCTCCGTCACCCTGCCGAGTTGAACTATTGCCTTGGCTGTTTCCTGTTTTAGGTCACGCAAATCGAGTAGGGCCGAGATCCACTCCTCTGCGGTTTCAGTCGGCACAACACAAGCAAGTGAGCCATATAACGGGATGCGCACACCAAATCGGCCAAGGGACCATAACCAGGCGCTATCGGCAGGCTCCTTTTTGAGCTTGCGCAGCAGTTCGCCGCCCAAAGCGGCACGAGTGGCGCCCGACAAATGTTCCAGGCTGGCCAGCAGCCGCCAGCCGTCGCGTTCGAGTTGCGCGTTCAGGCGCGTGCCGGACTTCTTTCGTCCGATCCCGATTCCACCCAGGTAGTTGCGAACCTCGTGCTGGTGCGCAGCACTCAGGCCGCCTGCAGTTCGCCGCCAAAGCACCAGCCAGTTGACTTGATTCTGCAAGTCACCGGGAAACGCCAGCCCTGATTGATACAACTTGCGCGTCAAATTCATGCGCTGTCTGTCCTGCGCGTCTCCAAACCCAGGACGCAAGCAGAAGCCGAGCAGGTTCAGCCATCGCGCTTCATGCTGTGCACTCAACTTTCGACCGTTGGCAACTTCAAGCAATACATCGGTCAATACTCGGAGAAGTGCCACCACCCAAGACTCTTTCTTGAGACCAATACCCGCTTCCAGCTCGCTAACCAGCGATGCGTGGGCCGTGGGATCTCCCTCCCGAGTGAACGCCGCTCGAATTGCCTCTTTCGCGGCTCGAAGCGAGTCTTCGGAAATCTGCGCGGAGGATGGCGCATTACCTGCATGCGGAGTCGACTTGACGTATGCATCGCCGGTAGGAGCGTTGCCCCGCAATTCGAACTGTAACCGCCATCGATGTGGCGAGCTGACCGATTGGCACCAGAGTTCCAGCGTCCCAACCTCGGTGAAGCTCACGGACAATCGCACCGCCAGATCCATCTGTTGCAGCTTTCTCCCATAGCGCAGCAGCGTCACCAGTGGCAAATGTCGATGCACTTGTGCCGGGTCCAGCTCGGCCAAGGCCCCGTGTGGGTCGTGCCGCATGGTCGAACTGAAAAGGTTGAACGACACTGGCCGGTTCGCCAGCACCGAGAATTCACGATTCAACTGCAGGGTCGTCCCCTCGTCTGTTCCAGCCGGTAACACACAAACGGCAGCGCCCTCCGTGCGCGTTCCGATGTAGTAGGTCCGCGCACTGCCCGCCTTCACCCGCAAACCTTCGCCGCGCCGCACGCGACCGTAGTAGGCGGCTCCAACCGCGACAGCACTACCCATCGCGTCACTGCGCAGAACCCTGGGACGCCAGGCGCTTTCCTTACCGCCAAACCAACTGGCGATCGCCTCAACGATTCGCTCCCTCGCCGCCGCGGGGATGCAGAAGCCCCCATTGAACAAAATCGCATCCGGTCTCACCATCGATGACCCAAGGGCCTTGCCAGATGCCGCGCCTGATGGCCCGTTCATTGCGGCCCCCGCTTGTCGCAGGAAGGCTGCGAGATGCTTCGTAATTGCCGGATCACTCGCATACGGCAGCCCAACTTCACGGAGGCCTGAGGATCGGCTGCGCCTTGGCATTTCTTCCGGAGCTGTCAAAGGAAGGAATCCGCTCATGAGCAATTCCAGCACTTCGTCGCGAGTCAGCTCGCTTTGGAGCATCTGGCCTACAACAGCGCGTCCCGAGCCCAAAATGCTGATCGGTAGACGGTCAACGTTCGCGTCGCCGAGCAGACCTTCCTTGGCTGCACGGCACGCTATTCCAAGAGCGTGACGCTGCCGCAGACTGAGCTTGGTATTGAGCCTCTGCTCAACCCGGCGCGCCAGGGCCAGGTCGAGGTTCTCTCCGCCAAGCAGCAGGTGATCACCGATGGCTGTCCGCTCGAACTGAACGTCGCTACCACTGACGTGCGCCCGCACCAGGCTAAAATCCGATGTACCGCCACCGATGTCGCAGATCAACACGAGGTCGTCGTCCTGCACGTGCGTTGCAATCGTCTGCCGGTGAGTCGCGACCCAGGCGTAGAAGGCGGCCAGCGGTTCTTCCAGCAACGTCAGGTGCTCAAGGCCGGCCCTCCGCGCCGCCTCCACCGTCAACTCTCGGGCCTCTTCATCGAACGACGCAGGCACCGTCAGAACGATGTGCTGGCTTTCGAAGAGCTGCTCGGGAGTGCTTCCTTCACCGACACACATTGCATGGTTCCATGCGCTGCGCAGATGCATGAGGTATCGCGCCGAAGCCTCGATCGGGGAGATCATGGGCTCCGGCGACTCGGCATCGCGCGGCAGAATCTCAGCGGTGCGATCGACCGCATCCTGGCATAGCCACGATTTTGCAGACGAAACCAGCCGCCCAGGAACCAGCATGCCGTGGTCACGAGCCGCCACTCCCACGATCGCCGACAGCCGCCCTTCCCAAGGCAAGTCGAAGGCGCCCGATTCGATTTCGCTTTCTGTCGGGAAGTAGAGGAACGAAGGGAGTGCCGGCGCTGCGCGGACCTCACCGGGCGCAACGGCCTGGGCAACGTCGAACACGCGAATCTCCGGTGAGGCTTCAATTGGCGTGTCCGACGTATCGATGTAGGCCACCACAGAGTTCGTAGTGCCGAGATCGATGCCAACCAGGTAACGGGAAGAACGGTTCATGACTCCGATCTAGCGATCGCCCTTTTCCCGGACGTTCAGTTCCAACTTCCAGCGCTGCGCACCATCGCGGGAAACACACCACACCTCGAGTGTGCCGATCTCCGTCATCCGCGATTCCAGATGGACCGGCAGAACGGTTCCCTGCTGACCGTCGATGTTCAGGGTTACTTCGAGCGGGCTGAGTTCTTCGATATCGTCTGCCCAGTTCTCGGTTAGATCGCCAAGGCGGTCCTGCTTGCGCACCGAAGAACTTAGGAAGCGGAACTCCGCAGGCTCGCCGACAACCAAACCGAATTCGCGACCCGGAATCTGCACCTCCGTACCCTCTTCCATTCCGAATGGTACGACGCACAGCGCCTTCATCGGGGCTTCCATCCCTGGGACCGCTGGCATTGCGCTCTCGATTCCAATGTAGTACGTCCGCGAGGCGCCGCTGCGGATGCGCACTCCGTGTCCACGCCGCACTCTCCCGTAGTAAGCCGCACCGCGCGCCACCGCATGCTCAAGATCAGGAGCATCCAGCACCTGCGCCGGTCCGAGTGCCTCGAAACCTTCTTCCGCCAGCCAGCGGTTCAACACGCTCACCAGGCGGTTGCGCAGCACGGCCGCCTTCATCACACCTCCATTGAAGAGAACATGCGTGGGACATGCCAGGCCGTTCTTGCCGCGCCGAGCTATGCCAGCTTCGGGACTATTTTGTATTCCTTGGGACAGAAAACGGGCGAGGTGTTTCGTGATCGCAGCATCGGCAGCGTACGGCAAACCTAATTCTTGAAATCCGCTCCGGCGCTGGCGCATCGGCATCTCGCCGCTGGCCACCTGCGGAAAAAATCCTTCGACCAGCACGCGCTCCAGATCTTCACGCAGTAATTCCGTCTTGATCGTGCCGCCTACCAATTTGCGTCCCTTGCCCAGCAAGGTTACGTCCTGCTTCTGGGATTTGGGATGCTCGAAGAGATACTCCTTCGCTGCCCGGCATTGGTGCCAGAGCCCCTGGAGTTGATACGTGTCGATGCGATGGCCCTCAGCCTCCAATTTCTGCTGCAGCAACCGTGCCAGGGCGAGATCCATGTTGTCGCCCCCCAGCAGGATGTGCTCTCCGACCGCAACACGCTTCAGCGCCAGGTCGCCACTTTCTTCCGTCACCGTGATCAGGCTGAAATCCGTGGTGCCGCCTCCGACGTCGCACACCAGTACCAGATCGCCGACCTTGATGCTCTTGCGCCAGTTATCTCCCTCGCTGTGGAGCCACGCATAGAACGCCGCCTGCGGTTCTTCGAGAAGGGTCACACGCTCAAGACCCGCTTGCTCGGCCGCACGCAGCGTCAACTCGCGGGCCTCTTCATCAAACGACGCCGGCACCGTGAGCAACACGTCCTGCTGCCCCAGGCGGGAAGCGGAGCCATTGCTGGCGTGCTGGGAATCCCACGCCGAGCGCATGTGCTGCAAGTATTGCGCGGAAGCTTCCACCGGCGAGACCTTGGTAACTTCGTCTGGCGCCTGCCACGGCAAGATCGATGCGGTTCGATCTACGCCAGCATGCGACAGCCATGACTTCGCGGACGCAACCAGCCGCGCAGGGTTTTCAGCGCCGCGTTTGCGGGCCAGTTCTCCGATTACGAATTTCGGCGCGTCATCCCACGGCAAGCCGAGGCTTCCTGCAGGAAAATCGAGTTCGCCTGGGACATAGAGGAATGAGGGCAGAAGCGTGCGGTCGGCAACTTCATGGGGATTTGCAAGCTGCGGGATCTTTTCGCCTTTGATCTGCCCGCCTTCATCCGCAACTGCACAGTACGACAGTGCGGAATTCGTCGTGCCTAAATCGATGCCTACGATGAATTCTGAATCCAATCGAACCTCCATCAAACAACCTGTAACCCAAAACTAAATGTGATGAAAAGACCAGGGATAATAGCTAAGGAATCTCGACCTCCGCCGGAGCAACAATCTCACGCCCCGCACCCTGTGGCAGGGACGGCAACTTCACTTCCGTGACGCGCCAGCCTCGGTGCCGCAGCAATCCCCTGACCGGAGGCTGACCGACTACGTTCCCTAGCAATTTCACCGTGGCGGGATCGAAGCCCGCAGGCACAGTCACGGTCTGGTCTTCCTCTGCGGAGATGACCGGCTCAAGTTTCAGGTAGCGATCTAGCACCTGCCGGCAAGAAGCGTGAATGGTTCGGACCGCCGCCCCAAGCTGGCTGTCCGGATACGGTGAGACATCTTCGGAGAGGAAATCGATCAACCTTCCGTCACGCTGCAACAAGGCGAGCATCTGCACCGCCCGGTCGAAGGACTCAACCGGAGGATTTTCGCTGGGCTTGGGCTTTACGGCGGCTGGCACGTTTGGCGCACTTGCTCCAGCCGCGACGGCCATGACGCGCCCGATGTCTTGTGGGATAGTTCCGCTGAACAACAGCGAGAAGAAGCAACGAAATGCGTAAGAGAAACGGGTTGAAAGTGCCATCATAGTTTTTAGGGCTCCAAAGTGAATGTCACGAGTGGAGGCTGCGGTCACCAGCCATTGGTTTAACGCGGAAGCCCTCGTTCGCATTGCTGTTGGCGGATTCTGTCATCACGCCTGCGAGGCAGATTTCCCAGATCTGCAAAGACCGGGCTTGACCGGAAGAGCTTACTGATCGTCTTAATTTTATATGAGATATCGACTTTGTTGCGAAGGCGAGGTCGGGTTTGTCGGCCATCCGAAAGTTGGCTGCTTCGCCAATCTAAGAAGAAACAAAACCGCGATGATGCCGTGACGGCATCAATCTAAACGGCAATGACAGGCCGTTTGTTTCATTCCCCCGTGGGTCGGCAACGCCGGTGGGAGACTCAGTTGCTGCAAAATCGCCTTCCCATGACTACTCGATTCGCGTGGCAGAGCTTACCTAGTTCTCCGCTGACGTGTTCCTTTCTCCTCCGATAATCAGTGAGAGCCAGGAACACTATCGTTCCGGATATCCGGGTGAACGCAGGGAGACGGATTTGCCAGTGATCTGAGCTTTTGAGGGGTTCTTCCGAGGCCGGGATCGAAATGCGATGACTATTGAGTGGATCAAGAAACATAATATCCGTGAGTACACGAATGATGCTGAAATACCTTCACAGGAATTACCGATCTTTGATGCCGTCGTTTACGAGGTAAGAGTTAGAACAAAGCTGTATGCCTGATGCTCGCCCTGAGCAATCGGAGCCGGTCTACAATAGGCGTGCTGCGGAAATGATATCGGGTCTATACGCGGCGATCTGACTTGAATCCCAATAGGAGAACTCGATGGCTTATCTTGAAGACTCACTCTCGCAACTGGAAGTCTTTGAAGGCATTATTCCCTGGATGTATCTGGATACACGGGGATTTGTCACTGTGGGTGTCGGCGAATTGCTTGCAAGCTCCGCCCGGGCTCAGTCGCTGGGTTTCGTTGATATAAACGGACAACCGCTCACCCCAGACGCTATTCTCACGGACTATCTTCGCGTCCAAGCTCTACCACCTGCAAGAGCAGCGGGCTTTTATCGCTCTTCCTCCTCACCCATACTGCCGCATGCGGCGATAGACTCCCTTCTGATGCAGCATCTTGCCTTCTTTGACGGGCAACTGGCCCAGCAGTTTGCAGAGTATTCGACCTTCCCTGAGCCGGCTAAGCTGGGTCTTTTGGATATGATTTACAACCTCGGAGTAACTGGGCTGTTTCAGGGATTCCCGACATTCATGAGATGCGTTCACAGCCGGGATTGGACGAATGCGTCGACACAGTGTCATAGGAACGGACCCAGCCAAGCCCGCAATCAGTGGACGACTCAGCAGTTCCTGGCTGCTGCGACGATTGACAGTAGCAGCGGGACCTAGCTCACGGGCTGCTCGCAAGGGCCAATACGGGTCCCGCAGGAGTTCTCGGGCGATAATGACCGCATCCGCCTGTGCGGTCGCGATGATGTGCTCAGCCTGAACAGAAGTGATCATCCCGACCGCACCAGTCAGTATTTTGCTCTCCCGACGGATCTGCTCCGCAAACCGGGTTTGATAACCTGGGCCAATCGGAATCTTGGCGTTAGTTAGACACGTTGCCGCCAGACGAGCAATCGATCAGGTCCACACCCAGTTCTTTTAGTGTCCCCATCGGGGATGGTGGAAACCCCTCGCCTTCAGGCGAAGAAAGGTTGGCGAAATGGCCGCCGGTTTTGCGGCCATGAGCCGAGCGGTTTTCATCGAGTTGATCCTTCAGTCGTCTTCCAGACGACGGCTGAGATGTCAAAGGCGATGACGACCGCACGGCAGTGATCTTTAACCCATCAAGTGAACCCCTCGACTTCGAGTCGACGGTCGTTCAGTTGGTGAGCCAGTTCTATCGACCAGCCGCCCCCTTTGTCTGGACTGCTAACCCTTGAATCTATCCTACAGAAGAACCGCACGTCTTTGTTCACGTATTGCGGGGAAAGCACACTAGCATAACGTTTACTCATTCCAGCCGCAGTATCCACGCCTGAGATGGGTTTGGAATCAATAGGTAGATGTCCTCGTTCGGATAATACTTAAAGCGGCTATAGACGCCGGGGCCAGTAAACTCCGGCGGAATATCTACCCCTTGCGTCTTGCCATAGCTGGCCGCAAAACACTGTTGCGGTTGAATGGTTTGTGGCTTGCCCTGATAAGTGATTGTGACCGGGTTGTTCGGGTCTGGGTTCAACAGATACACAGTATTGAACGGCGGATTGCAGGCGCTTCCGCTGCAGTTCTGCGATGAGGGATAGATTGCCATGACGTTGCGTTTGGAATCCCACGCAAGACCTTCCCAGTAACCGAGCGCCGTTTGGCACGACGGAGTATTATCCAGACTAGTCACTGTGCAGCTGGTACCGTTGCAGCTATCGATGTTGACGATCCTCAGATGGTATCCACCACCATTATCTCCATTTGCCATCACCAGATAGTGATGGAGTGGGTCGAGTTCTACATTCACGTTATACCCGATATACTGAAGGTTGTGTGTTAATACCGTATAAATATCCGTAGGTGGATAGTACGCATAGAGGGACTGTCCTTCATCAAACACCAGATCATACCCGCTTGTCGGATGGTTGACTGTGTAATCATAAACGGCGGCTGTATACCACTTATAGGGGAAATCTGTGAGCCGTGTCCAGGTGGGCGGATTTTGGTTCAAATCCAAGCTCCAATTGCTAACCGCATTACGAGTCGGATCGGCAGCGAGCGCTCCACCCCAGGCGAATATCTTGTTGACCGGCGGGTTATATACCATGCCGGCATAAGTTTCGCGGGCGTTGGGTTGGAACTGGGAACCGTAGCCACACGAGGGTTGGTTATAGCTACCATCGGGAGCAGGAACGGATTCAAATGTTGGGCCATCATTATTTGCCTCCCAATATGGGGCGCTGACAGGGTTGCCTGCACCATCATGCCATAGACCTTGACCACAGTTATTTTTGCCTTTGCACGCACAGTCGGGCGGAACAAATGTGTTATCAACCGTCCATGTTGGATCAGTGATGCGCGAAACCGAGGGACTCGCTCCCCGCAAGTTCAACTCGTACATCTCATTGCCTTGATAATTGGTGTGACCGGATGTCCAGAGGAAGTACCGGTCGTTGACCGGGTCCGCCGCGCCACCGCCATATGCCACCATCAGGCTGTCTTCACACCCACTTAAGAAGTCAAACGCATCCACCGCACCTACTTGCTCGTTGTAGTATGCCGACCCCGGACTAACGTTGCAAAAGTCTGTTCCGTTGCCCAGCGGTAGCCATCCAACACCAGGCGGCAGATTGACGGAAGAAACCGTCAGTGAAACCGTAGCAGTCTGCTGGATGCCGCCGCCGTTGCCCGTCACCGAGATGGGATAGGTTCCTAACGGTGTGCTCGACCCTACCGTAATGGTCATCGTCGAGTTGCCTCCACCTGGTGCAGGGATCGTGCTGGGGTTGAAGCTCACCGTGGTTCCCGACGGCATACCGGAAGCCGAGAGACTGATCGCGCCGTTGAACCCACCGCTAATGGTTGTGGTAATCGTGGATGTCCCCTGATTCCCTTGTGCGACACTAAGCGAAGCCGGCGAGGCCGAAAGTGTGAAGCTTGGTGGCCCAGTCACCGTTAGCGTGACTGTGGTGTTTTGCTGGATCCCTCCGCCATTGCCGGTCACTGTGATGGGATAGGTTCCGGTGGGCGTGCCGCCGCCGACTGTGATAGTCATGGTTGAACTGCCCGAGCCCGGCGCCGATATCGTGCTGGGGTTGAAGCTCACCGTCGTCCCCGATGGCGCTCCCGAACTTGACAGGCTGATGGAGTTATTGAAGTCGCCACTAATCGTGGTGGTGATCGTCGAGGTGCCCTGATTCCCTTGTTGGATACTGAGCGAAGCCGGCGAGGCTGAAAGCATGAAGTCTTGTTGTTGTTGCGCGTAGGTAATCCGGAGATGCGCAATACTGGGAGCACTGCCAGACGCCGTGCTCACGGTTAACGTCGTACCCGTCAGTGTGACCGTTTGCTCCTGGTTGCTGGCGGGCCACTGGGCTGCCGTCCAGTTGTTGTTCGCAGCATCGATGAAATGCCCTGTGCCAGGATTGTTGGGATTCACCGTAAACAGCTGTGTTCCGCTTGCGCCGTCCTGGAAAATGAAGTTTGCACACCATCCACCGCCGCATTGGGTTCCCGTCGCATTTCCGGTTGCGAACCCGATGTCATAAATGCCCGGCTGGGGAACCGTGATGGTTAGTGTTTCCCCTCCGGACACCGTAAACGTGTTGGCTACCCCCGCCAAGCGGGGGTCAACACCGTTGCTCGCGTCTGTAGCGGTATTACATTTCTGGCTCCACTGCCAGGTTACAGAATAGCCATTCGAGTTGGTGCGGGTTTGCTGGGTGGTTCCATCATTCAGACAGTTGTCGAAGACAGCGTAAGCTGGATCGGTCACATAATTTTGTGTGCCGCGAAAATCGATAGCGACGTCATAATTGCCCGCTTGGCTTGTAACCGTCAGACTAACTGTAGTGTTCTGC
>Ga0074045_10003577_pt1 | contig 13973 bp, 16 predicted proteins | sample BogForMeECP23OM2_FD_94442 | JGI IMG/M metagenome (GOLD analysis project Ga0074045, IMG submission 94442) | Bog forest soil microbial communities from Calvert Island, British Columbia, Canada - Bog Forest MetaG ECP23OM2 | ecosystem: Environmental > Terrestrial > Soil > Wetlands ... | reverse complement strand
GTAGCCAGCTTTTCCACTCGAATCACATCCCCGGGCGCCACCCGGTACTGCTTTCCACCGGCGCGGATGACCGCGTACATACGTCTGCCTCCGTCAAAATGTCGTGAGAGTCAGTTCCTCGAGTCGCATTCACGCGCACACGCGTGCAACCTGGCACCCGCTGAACTTTCTGTGCTTGCTGTGTTTTCCGCCACGGGCTTCAGCAGCCAAGGCAGGCGTCCCCAGAACGGGTCGGCGATTACAGGCAAACTCAACTATTTTAGCGTGCGCTGTGGAAATCGGTCAATGCATGCTTTGCCGAGGTAGTGGGTCAGTTCAACCTTCGCTCCAGAGGCGAAGCCCCGCGTCTTTTCCAGCGGGGCGAGGGATCTCCCGAACCACACTGCCGTTCGGGGTCAAACTAACCCGTCCTTTGCACATCGTCGCTTCGTGTGCGAGAATTCTGCGACCTTTCGCATCAAGCATGAAACGAAGCCAGGAGAACCTCAACCAATGAAGCGCCTTTTAGCCGTTTTCGTGTGCTTGCTCGCTCTGACATTATCCAGTTCTGCCGCGCCACCCAAAACGGCCTCGAAGAAATCCTCAGCCGCTCCCCCTCCCGACAAAGCCTTCCTCCAGAAAATATGGGACGGCTGGGCAACGCTCGATACCGCCAACGTGGCCATGTTTTATGCGAAAGGTCCGCACACCTTCTTCGATATCGCCCCCTTGAAATACAACAGCTGGGACGAATACGAAAAGGGCGTGAAGACAATTGTCGACGGCTACAAGAGCGCGAAGTTCACCCTGAACGATGACGCCGCCATTCATCCCCACGGCGATTTAGTCTGGGCCACCGCCACCGTGAAAGAAGAGATGACCACCAAGGCCGGCAAAGTTGAAATGGGTAACTTCCGCTGGACCGTAGTTTTGGAGAATCAGGACGGCAAGTGGCTCATCGTCCACGAGCACGTCTCCGCGCCGTTGCAGTAGGATGATCGCTTGTCCAGGAATCTGTTCGTCGCGCTGGCCGCATTCGTCGCCCTGACCTTGTCCGCTGCCGCGATCGGATCCGCCTTCACCACGCAGTCAGTTCTCGACTGGTACGCGACGCTGCGCAAGCCGCTCGGCTATCCACCCCCCTCCTACTTCGGCCCCGTGTGGACTGTCCTCTACTGTCTGATGACGCTCGCCGCCTGGAACGCATGGCGTATCGGCGACGGATGGTCCGGAGCCTCAGCAGCCATTACGATCTATCTAATTCAGCTCGCTCTGAACGCTATTTGGTCGGCAATCTTTTTCGGATTGCGCGCGCCGGGCCTGGCCTTGGCCGAAATCATCCTGCTGTGGACTACAATTCTAGCGACCGTAATCTCGTTCTGGCGAATCTCCGCAGTCTCCGGCGCGCTTCTCGTGCCCTATCTCGTCTGGGTAACCTACGCCACATATCTGAACACCGGAATCTGGCATTTAAATCGAACGCACTCCGATTCTCGATGATTTGCGCCCTCTCACAAAAATTTTTCCCCGCGCTTCCTAGTAACGGATAATTACCTCTGTAATCTCGCGAACCTCAGATCGCTTGCAGAAACAACTCGTCTGCGGCAGGGTTAATACAAAGTGGGAATGTGGGGAGACTTACCATGCGTAACCGAATCGTCTTGTTGATTTCGTTTTTCCTGCTGGCCAGCATGTCCTGGAGTCAGCAGCCACCAGCCAGCGGCAACGCCCAACCTAATAGCCAGCAGAGCATGCCCGGCATGGACATGTCAGGTCACGACATGTCGAATATGAAGGGCATGTCCATGGGTGCGGATACCGATAAAGACAAAGACGAGAAAGACTCCGATGCCAGCATGCACGCCATGCATTCCATGGAAGGTCACATGGACATGGGCCCGCACATGAAGATGACCCCGCTGCGCCAAGCCAAGCCGGGCGACGCTGAACGCGCTCAGAAAGTGGTGGAGGCCGCGCGCAAAGCTTCAGAGAAATACATGGACTACCACGTCGCGCTGGCCGATGGCTTCAAGATTTTTCTGCCGAACATCCCGCAAAAGATGTATCACTTCACCAACTACAAATACGGATTCGAAGCGGCATTCGGCTTCAATCCAGAACACCCCACATCACTGCTGTACGAAAAGCATGGCGACGATTACAAACTGATCGGCGTAATGTACACGGCGCCCAAGCGCTTCGACGAAGATCAACTGGATCAGCGCATTCCGTTGAGCATCGCGCAATGGCACGAGCACGTAAACTTCTGCACCGCTCCCACGGGTAGAAAAATGGAATATTTCGGCCCGCATCCGCTTTTCGGCTTGAAAGGATCCATCACCACGCAAGAAGCCTGCGACGCTCAAGGCGGAACGTTTCATCCGGTCGTCTTCAACTGGATGGTGCACGTATATCCGTTCGAAAAAGATCAGGCGACCATCTGGTCGGTCGATCGCCAGCACGGCGACGCCGATTAGTTCGTGTGGGGCGGCCATGTGGGGACGGCCGCCCTCGGCCGTCCAGCGGGCGCCGGCCCGCGATGTTTTCTGCCATCCTCAGTAGTTTCCCGACTGCAAGCCAGACAGAACACTCTTCATCTGTCCATCTCTAATTAGAGCAACTTCTATCACGGTTTTCTGCTACCGGAAGTCTCTGCCCTGCGTCCAAAGATGCAGAACGAAAGATGGAAGCTACCCGAATCGGAACGATGGAACTTTCAGCGAGGTAGTTTCGTAGTAGTAGACGTAACGCAGCCAGCGCAGGAGTAAAGCTGGCGGGATTTTTCTAAGTGGGGTTCGATCGGGTTTAGGGGATTCTCTTACTTTCGGTTTGGCGGCCCAGGTAAGAAAACCCCCTGTTGCGCAGCGAGGCAGGCCCAAGGCTTGTCTGCTGAACCCTAGCGGTTGCATTGTAGGCGATTCGCGGCAAAACACCAATGTTTTCTCGCGCACGTCGTGAACCGGGCCGCCCTAACCGTTTCTCGACCCGATTTCGAGAAAGAAAAAAGGAGCAGCCATGAAGTTCGCGACAGTTTCAAAAAGCCTCATTCTAGGATTGGCCGTGCTGTTGGCATCGACCGCCTTCGCCGCAACCAAAGCCAATCTGCAGCTCGCCAACGCCGTGCTCGTCAACGGGACAACGTTGAAGCCCGGAGACTACAAGATTCAGTGGGAAGGTGCCGGCCCCAACGTGGAACTAAGCATACTGCAAGGCAAGAAAGTGGTAGCAACCGTTCCCGCCCATGTGGTCGAACTGCAAGTCGCGGCGAGCAACAACGCCGCGGTCACACGTCAGAATGCCAGCGGGCCGAACACGCTAGCCGGCGTTCGCTTCCAAGGCAAGAAAACGGCCCTGGAACTGGGAGACGCCAGCGACAACATGCAGGGCGGCGGTTCCAGCAAGTAATGTTCTCCGCACAAAGAATAACGGGAGCACACGTCGTGCTCCCGTTTTTCATTCGCCAAAACAAACTATGTGGGGACAGCCGCCTCGGCTGTCCGCCGAGCGAAGCGAGGCTCGGGTAGCTCGCCGTCGTCGCTGCTATGGCGTCTGATTCTTCTCCAGTTCCGCGTTCAGACGCACGCTGCTTCCGCCTGTGACTCTCAACTTCCTCTCCCAATCCTTGAATCCCGCTTTCTTCACCGTAATCGTATGATCCCCTTCGGCGACCTGCACATCGGAAGGCGTGTTGCGCACGAAACTGCCGTCAACCTCAATGTCGGCACCATCAGGAAGCGAAACGAGTGTCAGTTTCCCGGTCGAAGCAATCGCCGGAGCAACCGGAGCCGCAGCGGGCTGGATTGCCACAGCGGGCTTGCTCTGTTCCGCAACGGCCGCGGCGGCTGCCCGAATCGCAGCGCCATGTGCCACCCAGTCTTTGTCGATCGCTTCACATGCATCCTGCACCGAACCGCCCAATGAAAGAGTCGACTTACTGACGATGGAATCGCCTGAAACACGGGCAAAGACCGCAACTTTATTCTTATGGGCCAGAACGCTCTTTCCCCCTTCGTGATCCAGCAGGACGATATAGTCGGCCTTCATCTGAATGTTATTAACCATCACCTGAAGGCAACGCTGCCCAAAAGTCTTGATGATCTCTGCGGTTTGCGGACGAGCGCCGCCCGACATTCTCCCTCCGAACGCACCGCCGGCGCCCCCGCTTTGCGCGGCAATCGCCCATGACTGACTGTCAGTAATGAAAACCCTCGCTTTCTCGATCTCAGCCGCCGCTCCCTTCTGATCTTGAGCAGTAGCTGAACACAAATGCAAAAGCGAATACGAACAGACAATAAATCTTAACGAAGCTCGCTTCATGCGGACCTCCGAGTAACCAGCTCGGGAATCACTGTCCCGCTAGTTTTTCCAATTCCGCGTTCAAGTGTACGCTGCTCCCACCACTGATTTTCAGCTTCCGCTCCCAATCCTTGAATCCGGCTTTCTTCACCGTAATCGTGTGATCGCCTTCGGTCACCTGAACGTCGGAAGGTGTGTTACCTACAAAACTGCCGTCAACATCGATGTCAGCGCCCGACGGATCGGAACCCAGCTGCAGTCTGGCTGAGTTGAACGCTGGATTTTCACCGGTCCCATTGTTCCCAGCGCTCTGTGCCACAGCATCCACCGGTGCAGCTGGCTGAAAATTCGCTATATCCAGCCTCATGTCGCCGTTCACATACGCCGTTATCTCGGTGCCCTTCGGAATACTGATGTCCTTGCCATGCATCAAGAGGAATAGCGGCGCAGCGGGAAAAAATACAATGCTCGTCGCGACGATACCGCCGACCATGCCGCCGGTATGCCCGCCACCTTTCAGATCCTTCACTGCTCGCAGTGCCGCCTTCTCCCCGCTGACCAGTTTCACATAGTCGATATTCATGTCCAGCTTCCCACCACGAGCCATCCTTCTCTTCGGCTGAGCCTCAGTAACGGTCGCGAAGGCCAGCCCACCTTTTGCAATAACCAGCGTGCCGTTTACAGTGATGTCATCCAACACCTCAAAGTCCACGGTATCTCCCGTGCGTGCATCCGCCGATGAAACCGTTCGATTGATCCGCAGCCTAACGGGTGTTTCCTCCTCAAGCACAAACCCTTTTGCCGAAGTAAAACTCGTCTGCGGCGGCTGCTCTTGCGTCGTTTGCTGAGGCGGTTGTTGCGCCGCCGGCGGGGTAGAAGGTGGCGCCGCTGCGGTTTGTGCTAGAGAAGCGCTGGACAAACACAACCACACCAATCCTAGAGGCAGAAAAATCTTCAAAGGACCTCCGGTCGCGAGAATGCTTTGGAGAGCAGGGCCTGGAACAGGTCATTATCCTCGCGGAGGAGTCGAAGTCAATCTAAATACCTGCAGACGGCACCAGAGAAAGAAAGGGAGCGCTCAACGCGCTCCCACCTGAGACTAGACACTGGCCACTGACCACTAGCCACTGACCCCTGCCCTCAATACTTCGGCACCCTCGGATCCACTCTCTCCGACCAGGCCGTAATTCCGCCCGCCAGATTATGCACCTTGGTGAATCCCGATTGCTGCAGGAAGGCCACTGCCTTCGCGCTGCGTCCGCCCATCTTGCAATGCACAACAATTTCGCGGCTGGAATCGAGCTCGTTCACACGCTTCGGCAGATCGTTCAGCGGAATCAGGTGTCCACCAATGTTGCATATCTGATATTCGTGCGGCTCGCGCACGTCAAGCACAAACAGATCTTCTTTCGCATCCAGACGCCGCTTCAGCTCTTCCACTTGAATTTCCGGAACTCCATTCGACACCGGTTTTTCCTCCCCGCGAATTCCGCAAAACTCGTTGTAGTCTATCAGCTTCGTCACCGTCGGATGCGTCCCGCAGACCGGGCAATCCGGATTCTTGCGCAGCTTCAGCTCGCGGAACTTCATGCCCAGCGCATCGATCAGCAGCAGTCGTCCAATCAGCGGTTCGCCCACTCCCAAGATCAACTTGATCACTTCGGTGGCCTGCATCACGCCGACCAGTCCCGGTAGAATGCCCAGCACTCCGCCCTCGGCGCACGAGGGAACCAGCCCCGGTGGTGGCGGCTCGGGATACAGGCAGCGATAGCAAGGCCCATCCTCCGTGGCAAATACGCTCGCCTGCCCTTCAAAGCGAAAAATCGATCCGTAAACATTCGGCTTGCCGGTGAGCACGCACGCGTCGTTCACCAGATAGCGCGTGGGAAAGTTGTCGGTGCCGTCGGCAATGATGTCGAAGTCGCGAAACAGTTCAAGCGCATTCTCGCTGCTCAGCCGCGTGTCGAACTTCCGCACGTTCAGAAACGGATTGATCCCCGTCAATTTCTCCGCCGCTGAATCCAGTTTCTTTCTGCCTACGTCAGCTGTGGAGTGAATAATCTGCCGTTGCAAATTCGTGTAATCCACCACATCGAAATCGACCAGTCCCAGCGTGCCCACTCCCGCCGCCGCCAGGTACAAAGCCAGCGGCGAACCCAGGCCTCCCGTTCCAATACACAGAACACGCGCCGCCTTCAGCTTCTGCTGACCCTCCATGCCCACCTCCGGCATGATCAAATGCCGCGAGTAGCGCAGGATTTCGTCTTTGTTCAGTGTCACTGGAATTTCGGTGGTGGTTGTGGCCATAAAGTCCTCGATGGAGAATGTGGATTTTCGGGAGCGTCAGACGAGCATTAACAGTATGAAGGACGACAACAACAGCGGCGGCTTATGAGGGAAGTTTTCAACTCTCTAATTCCTGATCTCAGCGAAATCCCGATCACGCAGCGCCTCCGGCAATGGAAGGCACAATGGAAATGTTATCACCTTCCTTCACCGCGGTTGCCTCTTTCTGCAGGTAGCGAATGTCCTCGTCGTTTACATACAAATTGACGAACGCGCGCAGTTTGCCGTCGTCCGCATAAAGATGCCGGCGCAGATCGGGATGCTGCACCAGCAAGTCACTCATGGCTTCGCCAACGGTCGCACCCTTCACTTCGACCGTGGATTGCTTTCCAACATACTGCCGCAGAGGCGTAGGGATATGAATCTTGCTCATAATCTAAGGATAAGAGATGTACTGGCAGATTGGGAAGATTCACCAACGTTCGAGTCTGGCCCCAGAGCAGTCACTTCCCCCCGTCCGTGCTCAGCCCTAACATCGTGACCAGGAGAATCACGATGACGATTTTTGATCCAGCGCGGGGCAAGGTCGTGGATGGCGGCGGGGGGCACGGGATCGGAGGCCTCCTGCGCCTGATCGGAATCGGCCTCGCCGCGTTTATGCTGGTAATCCTCGTGTTCAGTTGCGTGACCCGGGTCGGCACGGGCCATGTAGGCGTGATTACGCTGTTCGGAAAAGTCACCGGCGAGACCTTGGGCGAAGGCATTCATCTTATCAGTCCATTGAAGACAAACAACGAACTTTCCATCCAGACGCAGACGATAAAGGAATCAGCCAACGTTCCTTCCAGCGAGGGCCTGATGATGAGCCTCGACACTTCGCTCATCTACCACCTCAATCCCGACCGAGCCTCTGAGGTCTTCCAAAAAATTGGCGCCGACTATGAAAATGTTGTTGTCGAACCGACTCTCCGCTCGGCCATCCGCGAAGCCACGGCCTCTCATACCGCCAATGCTCTCTACACCGGCGAGCGCGAGATGGTCGGCAAACAGATTTACGACCAGGTCAGCGCCCAACTTAGTCAACGCGGCCTCACCGTGGAGAACGTTCTGCTCCGTGATATTCAACTGCCCGCTACGTTAAAGGCCGCCATCGAAGCCAAGCAGCAAGCCGAGCAGGAATCCTTGGCCATGAACTTCCGCCTGCAAAAAGAAACGCAGGAAGCCCAGCGCAAGCGCATCGAAGCCGCCGGTGTTCGCGACTTTCAGCAGATCGTCGCCCAGGGCATCACTCCATCGCTGCTGGAATGGAAAGGAATCGAAGCCACCGAGAGCCTGGCCAAGAGCTCGAACTCGAAAGTCGTCGTCATCGGCAATAACAAAAACGGCCTGCCCCTGATTTTGGGACAGTAGAACTGACCAACGAGTCTTGGCCGCGGTTCAAGGATTCGCATCGCCCTGCCGATGGGTAACTTGCCGGACATTCCTGTCAACAGTCCGGCGAGGAACCGATGGATCTTGATTTCACCAAAGCCCGGCTGAAGCATCATTCCTGGCGCCTGCGCTTGCGTCGATATCTGGAGGCTGATGAGGAGATCAACTGGGATCAGGCGGTTTCGCCTCATGAATGTGCACTCGGTCAATGGCTCTATTCCGACGGCCTGCGAAAGTATGGGGACTGGCCGGAGACGAGGAATTTGGAATCGATTCATGCCGAGATGCATGGGGTTGTCGAACGGGTGGTCCAACTGAAAAACTCAGGCAACAATGTCGAAGCCGGCATGGAATATCAAAAGGTTTTCCCACTCAGTCGCAAAGTCGTGCAGTTGCTGGAGCAAATCGAGAAACAGGTGAATTCGCAGTCGCCAGAGCCAGAACTTGCCGGCCCCCCGCGTAGCCGGTAGCAACTCGACGCGCGCGGCTGCTAGCATGATTGCGTGCCCGCGCTTCTCGACATTCGCCAGCTGAACATAGAATTCGCTACCGGACAGCCGGGAACGGCTGCCCCGCAAAAAAACTTGCGTGCTGTCCGCGACCTCAACTTCTCCATCGCTCCCGGCGAAGTCCTCGGCCTGGTCGGCGAATCCGGCTCCGGCAAATCGATTACTTCCCTCGCCATCATGCGCCTGCTTCCGGTTCAGGCACGTGTCTCAGGCGAAATCTTCTTCGGCGAAAACGGCTCTTCCCGCAACCTCGCTGCCTTGCCTGACGACTCCATGCGCCAGCTCCGCGGCTCGCGTATCGCGATGATCTTCCAGGAGCCGATGACCGCCCTCAATCCTGTCATGCGTGTCGGCGATCAGATCGCGGAAGCTGTTTTGGCGCACAACCCCATGCCGAAAAAACAAGCTTGGCAGCGTGCCGTCGATGCAATGAACGACGTCGCCATTCCCCAGCCCGAGCATCGCGCCCGCGATTATCCTCATCAACTCTCCGGTGGCATGCGACAGCGCATCATGATCGCCATGGCCATCGTGAACCGCCCGCAGTTGCTCATCGCCGACGAACCCACCACCGCGCTCGACGTCACCATCCAGGCCCAGATCTTGGCTTTGCTGGCGGACCTGCGTTCGAAGTTCGGTTTGGCCATGCTCTTCATCTCGCATGATCTCGCGGTAGTTTCCCAAGTTGCCGACCGAGTCGCTGTCATGTATGCGGGTAGCGTAGTAGAGCTGGGAACCAAATTTGAAATCTTTCATGCCCCCGCACATCCTTACACTCGCGGGCTTCTACACTCCGTGCCTGATCTGAAGACGAATCGCTCCCAACCGCTTGAAACCATCGAAGGCACAGTCCCTCCACTACACGCCATGCCTCCCGGCTGTTCCTTCGAGCCGCGTTGCGGATTCCGCGTGCCCGATTGCGCCCGCAAATTTCCTCCACTGCAAGAAGTCGCCCCCGCCCACTGGGCTCGCTGCCCGGTCGTCAATCCAAAATAAAATAGCGATGGCGGAATAAAACGCGCCCATGTATCCTCTTTCGTCACGTTCGGTCTATAATCGCCGTCCGTCTGGTGTTCATTGCGCATACTGCTGCTTAGCGACATTCACGCCAACCTCGAAGCCTTGGAGGCCTGCCTCGCCGCAGCTCCCCCCTACGATTTCGTCGCCAACCTCGGCGACCTCGTGGGCTACGGAGCCTCTCCTAACGAAGTTGTCGAGCGCTCCCGCGACTTGGGCAAGATTTTCGTTCGCGGCAACCACGACAAAGCCGTCACCGGCCTGCTCGAACTCGATGACTTCAATCCCATGGCAGCGGCTGCCGCCATCTGGACCCGTGACCAACTCGCTCCCGAAAATCTGGAATGGCTGCGCGCTTTACCGCATGGGCCAATTCCTTTAGAGGATTTTCCGCACGTGCAACTCGTGCATGGCTCTCCCGGGGATGAAGACGCCTACGTGGTTTCCATCGGCGACGCATTGGTCCCGCTCATCACCAATCCCACGCCCGTCACATTCTTCGGCCACACTCACCTGCAGGGCGGATTCTTTGCCAACGGCTCCAGCGCCGATGGCTTCCGTCCCGAATATCGAACGGTCGGCAAGCCCGAGACGGTCCCTCTGCAACTGAAGTCCGCCACGCGTTACATGATCAACCCCGGCTCGGTCGGGCAGCCCCGCGACGGAGATTGGCGCGCCGCCTTTGCCCTCTTCGATACCGAGGCCCAAGTCGTCAACTTCCACCGGACACCCTACAACCTGAAGTCCGCGCAAGACCGCATCTTTGCCGCCAACCTGCCCGGCCGCCTAGCCACTCGCCTCGCGGCCGGCCGTTAGAAGACTTGTCATCCTGAGCGAAGTTTCTGTTTGCGAAGCGAACGGAAACGCAGTCGAAGGATCCCATACCCGCGGGCGCCGACTGAAGTCCGTTGGCGTTCCCATCACAACGTTGCGATTTTCGTTTTCGCTTTCGACAATTCGCGCGCGCGTCGCCCGTTGTAAACTTCTCTCCATGCCCTACAGCCGCACCAAGCCTCTTTTCCCGCAGCGCGAGAATGCCTCAAGCGCAAATCCTCCCGAGCATCACTTGATCGCGCACAGCGACGGCGGCGCCCGCGGCAACCCCGGACCCGCCGGTTACGGAGTCGTCATCCAGGATCAATCCGGCAAGGAAGTTGACCACCTCAGCGAGTACCTTGGCCACCAGACCAACAACTTCGCCGAGTATCAAGGCCTGATCGCCGCCCTCGAATACGCCCTTCAGCACGGCCCCAAAGCCCTGAAGCTCATCAGTGATTCCGAATTGCTCGTTCGCCAGATCAAAGGTATCTACAAGGTAAAGAACGCAACTCTGAAGGATCTCCACGGCCGCGCCCAAGAATTAATCGCCCAGCTCGATTGGTTCTCCATCGGCCACGCCCTCCGCGAACACAACACCGAAGCCGACCGCCTGGCCAATGAAGCCATGGACAAAGGCATGGGACGCACCGCCGCCGGCACGGGCACGAACCATGTGGCCGCGGCCGCCTCGGCCGCGCGCTCTTCAAACGGATCTCAACAGCAGCAGGAATTCGAAGGTATCGTCCGCAATGGCCTCGTAGAGCTGACCACCGGTAAACTCCCTGAAGGCACGCGAGTACAAGTCCGGGCGAAGAGGTGAGGGCGAGCTAGGAGCCAGGAGGGTTCTATTCAGTCAAAATCGAGCCGAGAAACTTACCCGCGGCCCTTCTTAGCAGCCACAGCCCGTACCGCTTTCCCGGCAACTTCCCAGGGACGTTTGGGCCGATCCACGCGCGGTTTATCATCGTCCTTAAGGCGATCGTAGTGGTAGGAATCACTCACCGTCCCCAGCGATTCGTTGTAGAGGTTTGGCAAACCCAGGCCAACTTTCAATTCTTCCGCAAACGATTGCAACGCTTTCAGATGGTCGGCGGTTGCCGGTACTTCCGTCCTCGAAGTCTTCATAAACTGCTGGTACCCACGATTCACCAGCTTCGAGATCTCGCTGCCGATCAGATATCCGGGATACGCAAAAATCTTCACGCCATCGTCGTCCGTCTTCTGAATGGCGGCCGACACATTGTATTTTCTCAGGAACACGCGCCCGTTCGTTCCCGGCGCTTCGGTCACATCGAATCCGTGCTCGCGCAACCACGCCAGTGCCTCTTCGTAGGTTCGTGCTTCAATCGCTTTCGACATTATGGTTTGGCTTCTTTCGTTTAGATGCAGCCTCTACGCAAAATGGACGACACTGATTGACGCCGCATCGGACTTGCAATCCGAGTCATCTAAGGACACCATACTACATAGCGTGTTTCGCCGGTTCTTGCATATTACGATAGTCACCGGGAATAGTTCCGAATATGGGGCAGAGCTCAATCAAAGTGGACGCACAAGTTCTCGCACATCAAGCGCCTGAATGCGAGACGGCGCGCCCCGGGCAAAGTCTGCTCGACCGCATCGGCAACACTCCGTTGTTGCGCTTCGACCTTCTGACCGCGCCCATGCCTGGCGTCACACTTTTGGGCAAGGCCGAATGGTACAACCCCGGCGGCTCCGTGAAGGACCGCGCCGCCGCCAACATCGTTGCCGAAGGCCGCCGCAGCGGAAAATTCGCTCCCGGAAAAATCCTTCTCGATGCCACGAGCGGCAACACCGGGATTGCCTATGCCATGCTGGGCGCGGCTGAGAAATTTCCCGTCACGCTGTGCATGCCGACCAATGTGTCGGTAGAACGCAAGAAAATTCTGCAAGCCTACGGCGCCAATATCCTCTATACCGACCCCGGCGAAGGATCCGACGGCGCCATTCGTATGGCGCGCGAGCTCGCCGCAAAACATCCAGATTTATATTTCTACGCCGATCAGTACTCCAACGACGCAAACTGGCAGGCGCACTACCATGGGACCGCCAACGAAATCTGGCAACAGACCGAAGGCCGCGTCACTCACTTCGTCGCCATGCTCGGCACCAGCGGCACCTTCATGGGCACCACTCGCCGCCTGAAGGAACTGAATCCTGCCATCCGCTGCATCTCGCTGCAACCCGATTCTTCCTTCCACGGCATCGAAGGCGCCAAGCACATGGCCACTGCCATCGTTCCCAAGATTTACGATCCCACTCTGGCGGATGAGAATCTTGAGATCGCAACCGAAGATGCCTACGCGATGGCGCGTCGCATGAGTCGCGACAGCGGACTGCTGCTAGGAATCTCCGCCGCAGCCGGTATCGCCGGCAGCCTGAGAATCTCCGAACAGCTCCAACTAAGAAAAGAGCAGCAGGCTGTAATCGTGACCATCCTTTGCGACTCCGGAGAAAAATATTTGAGTGAACGATTCTGGACGGAGGGATAGAGTCTTTTTCACCACGGAGTCACAGAGACACAGAGAAAAAACTTCCAGCAAAGTGAACCCATGAAAGCGAATCAAACCGATCAACCACGATATGCCACTAACTATGGTTTTCTCTGTGTCTCTGTGACTCTGTGGTGAATGCTTTCCATGTTGAAACTCAGCCGACAAGACTACGAAGCCCTCCGCCGCCACGGCGAAGAAACCTATCCTCACGAGTGCTGCGGCGTGCTGCTAGGCCGCGTGGAGGATGACGGCACCCGCACCGTAACTTCCACCGCGCGCTGCGGCAATACTCGCACCGACTCGCCCCAGAACCGCTACAACATCGATCCCCGCGAACTGGTGCGCATCCAGCGCGAGGGCCGCGAGCGTGGCGAGGACATCATCGGCTTCTACCATTCCCACCCCGACCACCCCGCCCGCTGGTCGCCAACCGATCATGCCGAAGCCCACTGGATCGGCTGCTCCTACGTCATCACCAGCGTGGAGAAAGGGAGAGCAGCCGTCACGAACTCCTTCGAGCTAGCTGGCACAGATGAAGCTGACAAAAAACTAATCGACGAGAAGATTGAGATCAGCTAGACAGCCCATGGAGGGACGGTCGCCTTCGACCGTCCGGTCGAGCGAAAGCTCGACATGCTTTTTCTAGCCCCCTGATTGGACGGTGACCCAACCGCACGGCCCGCACGGCCTAGCGAACTCCTTGCCACTCACGGCTTTGATCGATTTTTCACACTAACGAAGCCTTCGCGCATCCGATAAATTCCGCTCTCCCCTGATTCCAGACCGCGCAAATCCGCGCCCAGCTTGTCTTCTGCGCGAATTCGCACGAACCCATGCACCAATTCCGGTCACCCTCCTGTGGACGCCCTGCACTCCGCTGAAAACACGCAAGTTACAAACGCAAAGTTTTCATTGACTCAAAAAACAAAAGGAGTAGAAACATACTCGTTCTTTGACAGCTTCTAGAGTTTTTCCGGTTGGTGCGGCGTCCGGGACCCAAGCGCAGTCACCCTCTTCATGCAAATGAACAGGGAGGGCAAGCAAGGGTCTATAGCAAAGCGCTGGTCGAGGAGAACAAGAAGAAACGTCGAAGGCAGGATAGAGTTCCGAGGCGTTGGGT
>Ga0074045_10003576_pt1 | contig 13977 bp, 11 predicted proteins | sample BogForMeECP23OM2_FD_94442 | JGI IMG/M metagenome (GOLD analysis project Ga0074045, IMG submission 94442) | Bog forest soil microbial communities from Calvert Island, British Columbia, Canada - Bog Forest MetaG ECP23OM2 | ecosystem: Environmental > Terrestrial > Soil > Wetlands ... | reverse complement strand
GGCTTTGCCGGATTTGCCCTCTGTCAGTTTCGGGTTTTGCAACTTCCCGCCGACGGCAGCAAACGCGGCGGCTCACACGCGGGCGCCGCGGGCGTGACCCATTTCCTTGCGGAAATCCGGAGCGCTGACTTCTACAGTTCGGCACATTTCATATAGGCGCGAGCGCATACGGGTGCCGATGCGGTCGGCGAGCGTGTCTTCCTTCACAATGAGCTGGCGGCCGCCGGGCAAACGCGCGCCAGCCTCGGGAGTGGCGGTCTCGTCGTAATAGTTTGTGGTGATGATGGTGGTACGGTTCTCATTGTAGCGGGCGTTCAGAACGATGCCAACAATGTCCCGTACCCACTCAGAGGGCTTGCTGGCGCCAAGATCATCGAGGACCAAAACTTCGGTGGTGCGAATCGGTTCGAGAATGGTCATTTCGGTCGATTCGCTTGATGGGTTGTAGCTGGCCTGAATCTCTTTCAATAATTCGCGGTAATCGCAAAATAGGCCGCCGTGTCCGCGGCGAATTAACTCTTTGAGAGCGGCTACGGCGAGGTGCGTTTTGCCGGCGCCGGAAGAGCCGATGAGCAACAGGCCTTTTTCAGCGACGGGGTAGTCGCGCAAGAATCCCTGCATCACCATTTTCGCGTTTTTGAGGGATTTTTCGTGTTGCGGAGTCCAGGTCCTGCCGTCCGCGAGATCGGTGACGTAGCTTTCAAAATCGCAATGCTCGTAGCGCTTAGGGATGCGAGCGCGCTCTAAGACTCTTACGGCGCGCTGTTGCGTGCCGCATTCGCATGCGATGGCTACGTCACCCGCACCGTCTTTGCGGGGCATAAGTTTCCAGCCGGTTCCCTTACAGAGGATACAGTTCTCTTTGGCCATTCGGCTCGGTCCTTCAAATTTCTAGCGGCGCTCGAGAAAAAGCAAACCCAACAAATGCAGAACAGCCAACCCAATCATACGATTGGTTTCCGGCGGAGACAATGGGCGTCACAAACCGAGCTGCTGGTGCTTGGTAGTTCGCGCTGGGACGAACCTTCCTACTTCACGACGCGGGGAACGGCGCGGACGATGGCGGTGTTGGGGACCTTTTCGCTGGTGCGGGCCATGCGGGTTAGTTCTTGTTGGACGACCTGAGCGAACTCGCCCATTTGGCGTTCCATTTCGATCATTTTTTCACGCATGTTGAGAATGATTTCGATGCCTGCGAGATTTACGCCCATGTCCCGGGCCAAGGTCAGGATTACATCCAGACGTTCAAGATCGGAATCCGTATAGAGCCGTGTATTTCCCTGAGACCGCGAAGGTTTCAGCAATCCCACGCGTTCGTATAAGCGCAATGTCTGCGGGTGGAGTTTATAGAGCTCGGCGACCGCGCTGATCATGTATCCGGCCTTGGCTCGTTGCCGTTTTGTTTTTGGCGCCATGGCTTACATCCCCGCCTTGGCAAATAGATCTTTGCGTGGATCGGCTGGTGCCACTTCTTCCAATTCTTTCATTAATTTGCGGACGCGCTCATCGGTTGGCTCCGGCACGATGACTTGAATTTCGACGTACTGGTCGCCGCGAGCTCCATCTTTGCGGGCGTTAGGCACGCCTTTCTCTTTGAGGCGCAAGGTGCGGCCACTGTTGGTGCCAGGAGGAATGCGAACGAGCGAACGCCCGTCGATCGTGGGAACTTCCACTTTTGCTCCGAGCGAAGCTTCGGGAACCGTGACGGGAACTTTGGTGTAGAGATCGTTGCCTCGGCGTTCGAAAAATTCGTGCGGGCGGACCACCACACGCAAGTACAAATCTCCGGAAGGAGCGCCCATCGTGCCAGCATTCCCCTTTCCGGGCACGCGCACCCTACCGCCGTTGGCCACGCCCATGGGAATGCGCACATCGATCGTTTCGGTGCGACGGATACGGCCTTCGCCGCCGCAAGTCCTGCAAGGAGTGCGCAATTTTCCAGTGCCGCCGCAGCGGTTGCAGGGCACGTTGAAGCGCATCTTGCCGGCAGTCTGCTGAACCGACCCCGTGCCATTACATGTGGGGCAAGTTTGCGGGGTGCCGATGGCGCCGGTTCCATGACAGGTATCGCAGGAATCCATGCGCGTGATTTGCAATTTTTTTACCGCGCCGCGCACCGCATCCCAAAAATCAATTTCGAGTTGGTATTCGAGGTCGCCACCCGGTTCGTGCTCCGGTTCCATGGCCGCGCCACTGCGACCCCCAAAGAATTGTCCAAATAAATCGCGAAAGCTGCTGCCGCTGCTCTGGCCACCACCAGGCCCTGCCGTGCCACCAAAATCAAATCCGCCAAAGTCAAAGTTGACGTCGCTGCTCCCGCCCGAATCGGGCCCCGGACCATAGCCCGGTGGCGGCATGTTGTCGCTATAAAATCCGTGGGTATCGTAGATGCCGCGCTTCTTTGTGTCGGAAAGAACGTCGTAAGCCTCCTGCAGCTCTTTGAACTTTTCTTCGGCAGCTTTATCGCCGGGATTCAAATCCGGATGATACTTGCGTGCGAGCTTGCGAAAGGCTCCGCGAATCTCTTTCGGGGTGGCTTTGCGATCGACTCCCAACAAATCGTAATAATCTTTATTCTTCCCTGTCGCCATGTGTCTTGTTGGCTTAGCCGTACGTCTGGCGGCGAGCCTTCTCTCTGGTGCAAACGGGTCCGGCAGCTGGGTGTTGCCCGCCAACTGCCAAACCCATCCACTAATCTCCTCGGGAAGCAATAGCAGCTCGCTTCCCGAGAACTGGGTACTGTCCTTGATTCCCAGCCGATTAATTCGGCTTCTTGTTTTCGTCGACGTCGACGTACTCGGCGTCAATCACGTCGCCGGGTTTCCCGCCTTGTGGCGCTCCGCCACCTGCCGAGGATCCCGAAGCAGCGCCCGCTCCGGCCGCACCAGCCTGCCCTGGGCCTCCCGCAGCTTGGGCCTTTTTGTACAACTCCTCGGCCATCTTGTGCAGGGTCTTCTCCACGTTCTCGGTTGCCGAACGCAGCCGAGCCACATTGCCTTCGCCCATGGCCTTCTTCGCATCTTCGAGCGCTTCCTCGGCTTGCTTCACGTCACTGTCGGCAAGCTTGTCGCGGTTTTCCCGGATGGTTTTTTCCGCCTGATAGACGATGCCGTCCAGCCGGTTGCGGGCTTCGACCTCTTCCATCCGCTTACGGTCTTCTTCGGCATGCGATTCCGCTTCCGTCCGCATTTTTTCGGCTTCATCCTTGCTGAGCCCGGTCGAAGCAGTGATGGTGATTTTCTGTTCCTTGTTGGTCGCCTTGTCTTTTGCGCTGACGTTCAAAATGCCGTTGGCATCGATGTCAAAGGTGACTTCAATTTGCGGGGTTCCGCGCGGGGCAGGCGGGATTCCATCTAGCTTGAACGTGCCCAGTGAACGGTTGTCCTTTGCGAACTTTCGTTCGCCCTGCATCACGTGAATTTCCACGCCAGGTTGATTGTCCGAGGCAGTCGAGTAGGTCTCGACCTTGCGTGTCGGGATGGTGGTGTTGCGCGGGATTTGCACGGTCATTACGCCGCCCAAAGTTTCTACGCCCAGCGACAGCGGGGTCACGTCGAGCAGGAGAATGTCCTTCACTTCGCCCGCGAGCACCGCGCCCTGAATTGCCGCGCCGACAGCGACCACTTCATCCGGATTGACTCCCTTGTGCAGCTCTTTGCCCCCGAAGAAGGTGCTCACCAGCTGTTGCACCTTTGGAATACGCGTCGAGCCGCCAACCAAAACGACTTCCTGAATGTCGTTCGGGGTCATCTTGGCATCTTCCAAAGCTTGTTTGACCGGCTTCATCGAGCGGTCGAGCAAGTCACGCATCAAATCTTCCAGGCGCGTGCGAGTCAATTTCTGTTGCATGTGGATCGGGCCACTGGCGCCAGCGGTGATGAAGGGTAGATTGATCTCGGTCTCCATCATCTGCGACAACTCGATTTTTGCCTTTTCCGCGGCTTCCTTCAGTCGTTGCAGGGCCATCTTGTCTTTGCCGAGGTCGATGTTGTGCTCTTTTTTGAACTCATCGATCAGCCAGTCAACGATTTTTTGGTCCACGTCGTCGCCGCCGAGGTGGGTATCGCCATTGGTCGATTTCACTTCAACAACGCCAGCGCCCACTTCCAGGACCGAAATGTCGAACGTGCCACCGCCCAAGTCGTACACCGCAATCGTTTCATCGCTTTTCTTTTCCAAACCGTAAGCCAAAGCGGCGGCCGTCGGTTCGTTGATGATACGCAGCACTTCGAGACCAGCGATTTCACCCGCTTGCTTGGTGGCTTGCCGTTGCGCGTCGTTGAAATAGGCGGGAACGGTAATAACCGCTTTGGTGACCTTCTCGCCGAGAAAATCCTCCGCTGCGTTTTTCAGCTTGGACAAAATCATCGCGGAAATCTCAGGCGGGCTGTAGACCTTGCCGGCAACTTCCACGCGCGCGTCATCGTGATTGCCTTTGACAACTTTGTAGGGTACCCGCTTCATTTCTTCGGCAACTTCGTCATAACGCCGCCCCATGAACCGTTTGATTGAATAGATGGTGTTTTCGGGATTGGTCACCGCTTGGCGCTTGGCCACCTGTCCTACCAGGCGCTCGCCGGTCTTGGTGATCGCGACCACCGAAGGCGTGGTACGGCCACCTTCCTGGTTGGGGATCACCACCGGCTCTCCCCCCTGCATAACCGAAACCACGGAGTTTGTCGTACCCAGGTCAATTCCGATCGTCTTGCTCATCGCCGTATTCCTTTCCCTCAATCGTTCTGTCTCATAAATGCTTAGCTGCTAGTCTTGCGCTTCTAGCTTTAAGTTGTAGTGAAGGCGCTGGACTCTAGCCCTGCGGCACTCTGTGCCCTACGAAATCTGACCTACTATACAAGTTGAGTGCCATATTGTCAAGTTATTTGATATAGCATGTAAGCATATTTATTTCATGAGGCTACCGTCATCTTTCGAGAGGCTTGCTGAACGTTTTTGGCAATCTGGGGGCCTACCTGACGTCAGGCTGGTTCGCTCGAGCGCTGCTTGGATCCTAGCCTGGCGGCGGCCTCCGCGCCTTACAAACCATCTCTCCAACCCCTTCTCGCGTCTAAACTTGTGTTACTCTGCAAAGGATTTCATCAACTCGTCGACTTGGCTTCGGAGGAATCCTTGAACCGTTGGTTGCCGTTTGTGCCCGCCCTCACCGTCCTGCCATTCACACTCTTTGCTGCCGTCATCCAGTCGGCTGCGACTCCCGATCCGCAAACGCAGACTGCCGCTACCAAGAAACCGACCACGGTCGCGAAGTCGACCGAGCCTGTGGCTGCAGCGGTAGCGATGATCTCCGTGAACGGTGTGAATGAGATTGACCCGACGAAGGCGAGCGGGTCGAAAAACGCTACGGTCACTATGGAGGTCTTCAGCGATTTTCAGTGTCCGGCGTGTAAGCAGTTGTTCACCACCACGCTGCAACGGGTGTCCAGCGAGTATGTAAACACCGGCAAGATCTTTATGGTTCATCGCGATTACCCGCTACCGATGCATGCATACTCGCGCGTTGCGGCCAGCTATGCGCGCGCCGCCGCTCATATTGGCAAGAATGATGTCGTCGAAGTCGCCCTGTTTCAGAATCAAGAGAAGTGGGAAGCCAACGGCGACGTGAAGGGAACGATTGCGGCGGTGTTGTCGCCCGCCGAGATGAAACGCGTGCAGGCTCTGGTGGATGGGAGGACATTGGAGCCGCTGATTGAAAAAGATAAGCAGCTTGGACAACTCGATGCGGTGAATCAGACGCCGACGATGTATCTGCATACCAAAAGTGGTCAGGCGATTCCCATCGTGGGCTTTGTCAACTACGATTTGCTGAAATCCTATCTCGACCAGCTTGTGGCGGGAAAATGAGGATGGTTGTTTCCGCCATGGGTATTTCCGAGTATGTAGAAGGAAGGTAATCTGTCTTTCTGGAGTTCTGAGAATACCGCCATGATGGAATCCGCGCCGTTCAACATCCGCCGCATCATTATCTGGCTGGGACGTATCGTTCTCGGAGGCATCTTCATTTACGCTGGATATTCAAAACTCTTCGCCCCGAATCTCCTGCTGCAATCGATGTTCACGCTGAAATTCTCAGTACTCTCCAACCTGTCGAATTTTGGCCAGCAGGTGCGTTCCTATCATTTGCTTTCAGAAGATGGGGTTTCCTTGGTCTCTCACCTTTTGCCACCGTTTGAAATTGTGCTGGGCTTGCTTCTGCTAATCGGCTGGCACCTACGCATCTGGGCCTCTCTGGTTACCCTGATTTTGATCGGCTTTCTGAGTGTGGTGACTCGTGCCTACGTCCTGGGTTTGGAGATCGACTGTGGGTGCTTCGGGAAACCGGAACCGCTGACGGGCTGGACGATTATCCGCGATAGCGCCCTGCTACTGCTTGCCGTTGCCATGACGGTTTTCGCGTATCAGGAAGCGCGCAAGCCCCATCCATGGAGCGGTGCGGTGGAGCCTTCCGCGACGCTCTAAAGCGCACCTTTATGGGCTGAGGTTTTTTGAGGCTCGATCGGTTCTTCCCCCTGGGAAAACCCTCAGGCCGGCAGGCCTGAGCTAAAGTATGATCGATCTGCACATGAAGACTCTCGAGGAATATCTCGAACTTGCCGCGCTCGCGCATGGGCATCTTTGCGCCGGGCAAGTGCTGGGCGTGCGACTTGCGATGTTGGGACTGCGGGAACTGGCTATTGACGATCCGATCGCCGACCGCAAGCGCATCGTCACTTACGTGGAGATTGATCGTTGTGTAACCGATGCCGTCGCGCTCGTTGCCAATTCACGCTTGGGCAAGCGCGCCTTGAAATTTCGTGACTGGGGCAAAGTCGCGGCCACGTTTTGTGATCTCCAGACGGGCCGCGCCGTCCGCATAGCCGCAAGGGAATCGTCCAAGCAGGCCGCCAAGGAAATGTTTCCCGAAATGCCCAAAGACGCGGGCCAGCAGAAGGCGTACGCGCAACTTCCCGATGATGTCTTGTTTTCTAAGGAATGGGTAAAGGTCGAAATACATCCCGAGGATCTTCCCGGCTTTAAAGGACCTCGCGTGGTCTGCGCACAATGCGGCGAAGGTATCAACTTTAAGCGTGAAGTCGTGGTTGGACGCCGCACCCTATGTCGAGCTTGCGCCGGTGAAAAGTATTATTCCTCCGTGTAGTCTCTGATGATGGAAACTACACCCACCCGAACTCGCCCAGTTCTTTATTATCTGCGATAGAATTTTTCTTCGATGCTGAGTTTACCCCCCATCACACTACGCCTGCGCGGCTGGAAATTAATTGACCGTGTGGCCCTGGCTTTCCTCCTGCTCTGCTCCATCGCCCTGGGTGCTGCCGTGGGGTTGATTTTCGTTTATGAGAGCGATCTGCCGGAAATTCACGCGCTGGAGACGTACCGGCCGAACGTCGTGACCGAAATCTACGCAGATGATGGCCAGTTGATCGGCAGCTTCGCCTTGCAGCGCCGGATTCTGATGACTTGGGAGCAGACACCCAAAGTTTTGTATAACGCGGTCTGCGCCATCGAAGATCAACACTTTGAAGACCACTGGGGCGTCGATTTTCCGCGCGTAGCCGGAGCCGCGTACCGCAACATTCTGAAACGTCGCAAAGCCGAAGGCGCCAGCACGATCACAATGCAGCTCGCCGGCAACTTGTTTCTCGACCGCAGCGACCGCAGCTTCCGCCGCAAAGCACAGGAGATGCTTCTTGGCTTGCAGATCGAGCGCCGCTATACCAAACCGCAAATCTTTACGATGTATGCCAATCAGGTCTATCTAGCACATGGAAATTACGGTTTTGCCGCGGCATCGGAATTTTATTTTGGCAAGACAGTCGCGGATCTGAACCTTCAGCAAGCGGCGCTGCTTGCGGGGATGGTGAACGGCCCGAAATATTCGCCACTCAATAATCCCTCCGGAGCACTGGCGCGCCGCAATCTGGTGATCCATCAAATGATGGAAGAAGGAAAAATCACACCAGCGGAAGAAGCGGCTGCCAAGAAAACGCCGCTCGGGTTGCACATTCAATATCCACGCAACGACCTGGCGCCTTACTTCTTTGAAGAAATTCGCAAGTATCTGGAATCCACCTATGGCACGGAAGCTGTGCACGAGCGGGGACTGCGCGTCTACACCACGTTGAATATTCAAATGCAAAAAGCCGCGAACCAGTCGATCCGCGATGGACTGCATATTTATGACCGTCGCCACGGTTGGCGAGACAAGCTCGCCAATGTGTTGAAGGACAATCTCGGCAAGCTCGATACTTACGAGGACGAGGATTGGCGCCACCCCATCGAAAAGGGAAGTTACACCACGGGATTGATTCTGGCGGTCGACGACAAAAGCGCCACGGTAAAAGTTGGCCAGTATCGCGCGATTCTCTCTCAGACAGATATCGCCTGGACAGGCCACAAGAAGCCAAACGAGATTCTGAGTGTCGGCGACCTGGCACAATTTTCCGTGCAGGAGTTGCGCGAGACCACGGTGCGGTTGCAACTCGAGCAGCAACCCGCTCCGCAAGCCGCGATGATTGCCATCGAAAACGCAACCGGTGAAATCAAGGCGATGGTTGGTGGCTACAGTTTTGAAGATTCGAAGTTCAATCGAGCGACGCAAGCGTATCGCCAAGTGGGCAGTTCCTTTAAGCCGTACGTCTATTCGACGGCTGTCGAAAAAGGTTCCTCACCCTTCGACACCATCGTCGATGCGCCGTTCACGGTAATCAGCGGTGGGCAGCCCTACTCGCCGCACAACTACGACGAAAAGTTTGAAGGCACCATCACACTCCGCCGCGCACTGGCGGGATCGCGAAACGTTCCCGCCGTGAAGCTTGCCGAAAAAGTGGGCATTAATTCGATTGTCGATATGACCAAGCGTTTCGGCATCACCGCTTCGCTGCCGCCGTATCTGCCTCTAGCGCTGGGTGCCGCAGATCTTCGGTTGATTGAACACGTTTCAGCGTTCACTGTTTTTCCGAATGAAGGAATTCGCATCGATCCGCACATGATTCGACGCGTTACCAGTTACGACGGCGCATTGCTTGAAGAAGCCCACCCGGAAGTGCACGACGTGGTTTCGCCGGAAGTGGCCCACACCATGACCGCTATGCTCGAGGAAGTCGTACAGTTCGGGACGGCGATGAAGGCGAAAACGATTGGGCGTCCCGCCGGAGGGAAGACGGGAACCACGCAGGATTTCACAGACGCGTGGTTCATCGGTTTTACGCCGCAAATTACGGCTGGCGTCTGGGTGGGCTACGACGACAAACAAATTTCATTGGGTAAACGGGAATCCGGAGCGCAGGCGGCGCTGCCCGTTTGGATCGAGTTTATGGCACGGGGGATGGCGGGGATTCCTGTGCTGGATTTTCCGAATGTGGTGAGTTTAGAGCAGCAAGCGGCGGAGCACAATGTGCATGTGGATGTGCCGGATACAACCCCCGAGGAAGAACTGCCCGAAGCGAAGATTAAGATGCCGCCGACCGTACCACCAGCGGCGCCGACAACTCCTGCACTCAAGCCGCCGAACTAGAGGAGCAAATTTGATCGCGTTGCTGAGGGGCGGGATCGCAGATTCACTTTATTTGCGGAAAGGATCCCAGCCGCCGGGGGCTAAAGGCTTTACCGTGCCTGCCATCTCTACAACGATTTCCTTTCCGGCCGTGATTTCTCCAATGCGCGTCAGTGCCCGACCGCAGTAGGTTTCTGGAAGCCGCTTGGCCACTGCCGGTCGGACGCTGAACAGCAATTCGTAATCCTCGCCCCCGTGAAGCGCGAGAGATATGCCATCTGCGCGGTCTGCTAGTCGAGTAATGGGCAGTTGCGCTGCGACAATTTTTGCGCCTACTCCGCTGGCCCTAGCGAGCCGTGGCAAGTCCGACGACAATCCATCGGACAAGTCCATCATAGCGCTGGCGAGTTTGTTCCGTAGAAGCCATTGCCCGAGCGCCATAGGCGGTTCTGGGTATAACTGTTTTTTCAACGCGGCATTTTTCGGTTGCGCGAATCCCCGATGTTTCTCTAACATTCGCAAGCCAAGTTCCGCTTCGCCGAGTGTGCCGCTTACAAAGACCTGATCTCCCGCTTTAGCGCCGCTGCGCCGAATCGCCTTCCCGCTCGGAACCTCGCCTACCACAGTGACGCTAATCAAAATCTCGTCTCGCCGCGTGGTGTCGCCGCCGGCGAGATTGCAGGCAAAGGCGGCTGCGGCCCGCTGTAAGCCTTCAAAAAACCCCCGCAACCATGGGCCGCTGTGGCTCCCCGGTAGAGCTAAGCCTAGGAGGAAGCAACGCGGCGAGCCACCCATGGCAACGATATCGCTTGTGGCCCTTGCCAGGCATTTCCACCCAACGGCATCGGCCGGATGCCTGTCCCGCAAGAAGTGGGTGCCCTCGAGGAACCAGTCACAGGTGAGAATGGTCTGTTGGCCCGCTCGAGGGGTGAGCAGCGCGGCGTCATCGTCAAGCGGTAAGCCCAATGCATTCTTTCCCGTGCACGGAAAAGCCTGGGTAATCCTACGCCACACATCCTCTTCGGTAACCGGTCGAGGCATTTCACTCCAGTTAGTGCAAATCCTATCGCAACCTGTCCGTTTGGTCAGTGGACAGTTTTCTAGAGGCTGCTCTAATTATTCTCAAATACAGGGTTGACGCCGCTCTCCTACCAAAATTAATATACATGCATAGCGTACTAAGCCTTACCGCTGTTTCTTTCTTGAACCGGTATTCTGGCACGTGCAGGCAAGAAGGGTGCTAGCCTGCAATTCTTATAAAGTGAAAGACGACCTGAGGAAGCCAAACCGTGATTAGCGGCAAGAATTATACATTTTATATTGCATCCACGCCGGGTAAGCTCCGGAAGCTAATCATTCCGGCTTACGTGCTGCATGCTCTGACGGCCTTGGCACTGATTGGAACGATCACTGTTGTTGCGGCCGTCGGCTCCTATAGCCGGATGTTGTGGAAGGTGGGGAATTACAACGCCCTACGACATGACCAGGAAAACCTGAAGAAGCAGTATCGCGACCTCCAATCCACCGTAAAAGATACCAACCAGCGCTTGGATTCGTTGCAATCATTGGCAACGGAAGTGGCCATGACCTATGGCGTGTTACGCTATCATCCGGCGGCTTTCGATCAGAGTGATGATGGTCCGGCGACCTCCCAGGATTCCTTCGATCGTACGATTCAGCAGTATTCTTTCCTGAAGCGTAACGCTGCGGCGATCGCCATTTCCTCTGGCGGCTTGCGCATGATGCCTGCCGCCTTCTTTGCGGATTCCAATTACACTCCTTCGATATGGCCGGTGCTGGGACATATTACCGATGGCTTTGGCGAACGGCTTGATCCGTTCTCTGGCGAAGGCGCATTCCATACTGGGGTGGATGTGGCTGCCGATTATGGTGCGCCTGTGCACGCCACGGCCGATGGTGTGGTGGTGACCGCCGACACCCACACGGGATATGGCCGCGTGGTGATCATCGAGCACGGATTTGGTCTCACGACCTGGTACGCGCATCTTTCCTCCTATGCGGTTGTGGTAGGAACGCACATCAAGCGCGGCGAGGTGATTGGCTATGCCGGGATCAGCGGCCGATCGACTGGGCCCCACGTGCATTACGAAGTTCGCATGAACAATGCGCCGGTCAATCCGTGGCGTTACATGAAGTCCAACGCACCTTCCGGTGATTAGCTTTGTGACCCATTCTAGTTAATCGAGAACAGGTTCACTGCCCACCAGTTGTTCCTGCGGTTTTGGTCTTTTCGACCGCGTCTAGAAATCCAGGTGTGATGATAAAGATAACCCGCACCGATTTGGTCCCTCCGCGATCGACATCTTCCACTTGAGTGGATTTCAGCAAGTCGAGATAGGTTGCTCGTAGTTGCGGTTGCATCTGCTTCTTGTTGACTGGTCCGCTCAATCCGGCCTGCGCGAGTATCAAAATTCCGCTGAGAAAATCCTTTAATTGACGAATCGTAGATTCGGTAGAACTTTGGCCCTCCATTACGATACGGAGATCTTGGCCTTCTGGTTTTCCGCCAATCGTAATCCACTGCAGTTGGCCGAGAAGTGCGGCAAGCTGCGGGGAGCGGAATCCGCTGGGAGCCTGCTGCTCCAGTGCCTGGGCTGTAGTGGCATCCTGCCGGATGACGGCAAACACCCCTGTTCCTCCAAGCCGGGCGAACTGCTCGTCCCAGATCACCTTATCAGCCGAACTATGCGGGTGCTCAAACAGATCTTTGTAGGTGGGATCGTTTGTCCACGCAATGCGATCGTCGCGCAAAAAAGTAAAAAAAGATTTTCGGGTGGAATTTTTTAAATTCACCTGAAAGACAGTTCGGCCGTTTTGATTCTTCCGTTCGCCGGATTGCGCGGCATACGCTTCAATTTTCTTTCGGTTGAAGCGTCCCGCGGCCACAGCAAACACAGTCGAAACATTGCCTTCGTGGGTAAAAGCCAGGGCCACTTGATCCAAATCCGTTTCGTAACTGAATCCGGTGGCTTCGACGAACTTCACGTAGTCTTCGTCGGCGGGAAATGCCGGCGCCCAATTCATTAATTGCGGAAGAAAAGCAGAAGACCGAAATTGTCGGAGGTCGAGAAATACGACCGCGGTGGGATTATCGGGCAGAATTGCAAGGATTTCTGCGCGGTTTCCCGGGGGACTGCCTGAATGCCAACGATGATACAGGAATATTCCAACCGCCAGCGCGCTCGCCACAAGCACGCCACCGAGGAGTAGCGATTTTCTTTTCATCGATTCCATTCCGCAATTCGCCTGTAGTCCCGTGCCCGGTCGCTTCCGCCTGCCAACTATATAGCCTCGCATAACGAGGCCGGAGAAACGGTTAATTTCGACCTCCAACCCAATGGGCTGGCGAGGCTGTGGATAGTCGCTACGGCAGTTCCCTGGTCTAAGCCCGTATATTATTCAATTCATTACAGTTATAGTCGATTGCTAAATTCACAGGGCAAAGCTTTATTTCCACAGATTTGGCTTGTGACTTGCTCGTCCTTTTTAACCCCCATACTTGCAATACCTGTGGCCAATCTGCTATTCTTGTGCGGTTTGAGCAGCGCTGGCGTAGCTCAGCTGGTAGAGCATCTGATTTGTAATCAGAGGGTCGGGGGTTCAATTCCCTCCGCCAGCTCCACCATTTTCAAGAGGGGGACTGAGGCGGAGCGATTCCCGTCATGCTAACATAAAAGGGCTGGTGTCTCTTGACACGAGTCCGTTTTGTGTTTTCGCTTACCGCGCTCCCAGATCCATCACGGTTGGCAGCAACTTGGCACACGCAGTACGTGTCGCTTTATTCTTGTTTTTCGCGGACGGGTGGGTGAGTGGCTAAAACCAGCAGACTGTAAATCTGCCGCTCCTTGCGGGCTACGAAGGTTCGAATCCTTCCCCGTCCACCAGGAATCGTCTCCGCGATGCAAGTCCCGGAGAGCGGCAATCTCGCTCGGGTCAGGGCGAATGACGGATTGAATACACCGCAGGATCTCGCAAACGCGAAAAGCGGTACGGAACGCGGCGGCAAGCCGGTTAAGAAATGGTGCGCCGTCGAAGTTAGCTCTTGCTGTTTGTAAGTTCGGCCTGGGTAGCTCAGATGGTAGAGCGCGTCCTTGGTAAGGACGAGGTCACCGGTTCAATCCCGGTCTCAGGCTCCAGATTCGTTGTGGTTGTTTCTTGTTTTGATTCAGGGGAGCGGGCAAGTTTTTGGGAATTGGGCGGGGGTAACTCAACGGTAGAGTCTCACTCTTCCAAGGTGATGGTTGCGGGTTCAAATCCCGTCCCCCGCTCCAAAGTTCGGTGCAAGTCGCAAGGTGCAAACGCGGCTTGAGCAAAGGATGAAGACAAATGGCCAAGGAAAAGTTTGAGCGGACAAAGCCACACGTCAACATTGGCACGATCGGTCACATTGACCATGGCAAGACGACGTTGACGGCGGCAATCACGAAGGTACTGTCGAAGCACAATCC
>Ga0074045_10003574_pt1 | contig 13979 bp, 14 predicted proteins | sample BogForMeECP23OM2_FD_94442 | JGI IMG/M metagenome (GOLD analysis project Ga0074045, IMG submission 94442) | Bog forest soil microbial communities from Calvert Island, British Columbia, Canada - Bog Forest MetaG ECP23OM2 | ecosystem: Environmental > Terrestrial > Soil > Wetlands ... | reverse complement strand
TGGGTCTCGGAGGTGGTCCGCGTGATGTAGCAGGGCAGTTGAGGCGCCGCGATCGCTTCGGTATCGACGGAAAAGAACTCCGGCGGGTCGTCGCCATGCTGGATTTCCAGCGTCCCCCAATCGATGGTCGTCCCGTCGAGCCGCGGCGGGGTCCCGGTCTTGAGGCGCCCGAAAGCGAAGCCCGCGCCCTCCAGACTTTGCGCGAGCGACACGGAGGGCCGCTCGCCGAACCGGCCGGCTGGCGTCCGGACCTCGCCCAGGTGGATCACCCCGCGCAGGAACGTGCCGGTGGTGAGCACGACCGCGCGGCACGGGAACGCGCGGCCATCGGCGAGCTCCACACCTGAGACGACGCCGTTCTCGGACCGAACGCCCGACGCCTCACCCTCGACCACCGTGAGGTTCGGCGTATTCTCGATCAACGTGCGCATCGCCCGCCGATAAAGCGCGCGGTCGGCCTGCGCCCGCGGCCCCTGCACGGCAGGACCCTTGCGGCGGTTGAGGACCCGGAACTGGATGCCGGCCGCGTCTGCGGCCTGGCCCATGACGCCGTCCAACGCGTCAATCTCGCGAACCAGGTGACCCTTGCCGATGCCGCCGATCGCCGGATTGCACGACATCTCACCGACCGTCGCGGCGCGATGCGTGATCAGCGCGGTCGACGCGCCGCAGCGCGCGGCTGCCGCCGCCGCTTCGCAGCCGGCATGGCCACCGCCGATCACGATGACGTCAAAGCCGCTCATGTTCATCTTGAGTGTTTCACGTGAAACAGACTCTTCTCTCACTTGCCGACGCACAGCCGGGAGAAGATCTCCCCCAGCACGTCCTCAACCCCGATTCGCCCGACCACCCGGTCCATGGCGGCGGCGGCGCGGCGGAACTCCTCAGCGACGAGTTCGAGCTCGGCCGGCTCCGACGACAGCACCGTGGCCAGCGCGCGCCTTGCGGCAAGGAACGCCTCGCGATGCCTCGCCAAGGTCAGCACCGCAGGCTCCCCGGACGACAGGCCTGCGACCGCAAGATCGGCGATCGAATCGAGGAGCACGTCGATCCCATCGCCGGTCTTCGCCGATATGGCAAATTGCGCGCCGGACGTCGAGTACGACGCGCCGCCCGCAATGTCGGATTTCGTCCGCACGAAGAGGGCGGGCCCAGGTGCCGCCGCGGGCCCCTGTTGTTGACCGTCGTCAAGCCACAAGGTCAAATCGGCATGCTCGGCCCGCTGCAGCGCCCGGCGGACGCCCTCCTGTTCGATCGGGTCCTCAGTCGCCCGAATTCCCGCCGTATCGACCAGGATCACCGGATAGCCCCGGAGGTCAAGCGCGACCTCGATCGGGTCTCGCGTTGTCCCGGCAAATGGCGAAATGATCGCCACGTCCCGACCGGCGATCGCGTTCATCAGGGTCGACTTGCCGACGTTGGGCGGCCCTGCGATCACCACGACGAAGCCCGACCGCAGCCGCTCGGCCGCATGCGCGCTCGCCAACGCGCGATCGATGCGGTCCACTGCGGCGCGAGCCGCCTCGCGGATGGAATCGGCCGTCAGCCCTGCGGCGTCCTCGGCATCGGAAAAATCGAGTTGCGCCTCGACCGTCGCCATGGCGTCGAGCAGCAGGCCGCGGATCGCCTCGCACTCGAGCTTGAGCGCGCCGCCGGCGATTCTCTGTGCCTGCCGGCGCTGGGCCTCGGTCTCCGCGTTGACGAGATCGGCGAGGCCCTCGGCTTCCGACAGGTCCATCTTCCCGTTCAGGAAGGCGCGCCAAGCGAATTCGCCGGGCTCCGCGGGGCGCAGCCCGGACACCGACGCGAGCGCTCGCGCCACGGACGCGGGAACGGCTCGGCCACCGGTGACGTGCAGTTCCGCCACGTCCTGCCCGGTGAAGCTACGCGGGGCCACAAATCGCGTGACCAGGGCCCGATCGAGCGAAGCGCCCGACGCGGGTTCCCGCAGCGTCCGCAGCACCGCCGTTCGATCCGGAAAGACCGCGCCCGGGACGAGAGCGTGAAGCGCCTCGGAGCAGCGCGGCCCGGAAATGCGAAAGACCGCGATCGCCGCTTTCCCGACGCCACTCGCCTGGGCGAAAATCGTGTCCCGATCATTGGCGAACACCGCGGCTTGGCCTCCTGATGCAGGGGCGCCGGCCTCTCTGGTTCAGCGCGCTATTTCGACGGCGGGGTGCAGACGACGTATTTGTCGACAATCGCCTCGTGGTCGCCCTGCTTTTCCCGCTGGTAATAGAGATAGCAGATGCTCAGCGCTCCGGTCCGGTAGTTCACCCGAAAAACGCCGCCCTCCTGCTCGTGGCGCGTGGCGATCAGCCCATAGTCTCCCGGCTCCTGTCCGGTAGCGCCCTCACCGGATCGAAAGCAGTCGGTGACGCCGAAGGCTCCGGGACCGACGTCCGTGCGGCCGGGGCTGCGGGCGAATTCGCAGGCGATGATGTCCCCAGTCAACTTGTCAACCCTGTAGACCACAGAAAGGTTGATCTGCGGAGCGGGGAGGAACTCGTACTGGCTGGCGCCGACCGCCGGCGGCGCAGCCATCGTGGCCCCCGCCAGCGTCAATACTATCGCCCTTATCGCCGCGACCGTTCGCGCCATTCCTCGTCTCCGCCAAACCGAATCACCGATGCGGGATATTATCGCGGGTTTCGTATGGCGGCAGTCCGGTCGCAGAGCTTCGTCACTTCGTCAGAACGTCTTTCGAAGCGACGGTCGAGTCCGCGTTCAGCCGGTAAACCAGCGGCACGCCCGTCGCGAGCTCCATCGTCGGAATGGTCTCAGGCGTCAAACGGTCGAGCACCATGACCAGAGCCCGCAGGCTGTTGCCGTGGGCCGCGACCAGCACGTGCTTGCCGCGCAGCACTTCCGGCAGGATATGCTGGCAGTAGTACGGCAGCGCCCGCGCCACCGTATCCTTTAGGCTTTCGCCGCCCGGCGGCGGGACGTCGTAGCTCCGGCGCCAGAGATGGACCTGCTCCTCGCCCCATTTCTTCCGAGCGTCGTCCTTGTTGAGCCCGCAGAGATCGCCATAATCGCGCTCGTTCAGCGCCTGGTCGCGATGCTCGGGCAGTCCTGTCTGGCCCATCTCGTCCAAGGCCAAGGATAGCGTGTGCTGCGCCCGGGTCAGCGCGGAGGTATAGGCGACGTCGAACGTGATCCCGTGCGCCTTCATGCGCCGTCCCGCCTCTTTCGCCTCCTCGACGCCGGTCGGCGACAAGTCCGGATCGCGCCAGCCGGTAAAGAGGTTCTTCAGGTTCCAGTCGCTCTGACCGTGGCGCAGGAGGACGAGCAGGCGTTCGCTATTCGGCATCGGACTTCACCAAGTTTGAGATCAGCGAGGATTTATTCCATCGGCTCCCTGGGCGCCAATGACCAAAACGACGCATGATCCGCGCAGCCGCGGGCCTGCCGCCTTGCGATCGGAGCGAGCGCCGGCTTCACCCCGGCGCGCCGGGCCCTCGGCAGGGCGTGGACGCCGACCGGCCGGTAGACCTGCTTCACCGCCTCGACGACATGAACGCCCGCAAAAGGAAAGCCGACCGCGGCGCCGACACGCTCGATCGTCGGCGCCGCGCGGATCACGGTGCGCCGATTTATCGGCGGCGCAAACAGCGCTTCTCCCCAGTACACCGGGGAAAACACGGCGCCCTGAAGGAGATCGCGAAGCTGCGTCTTGGAATAAGGCAGTCCGTGTCCGAAAGGGGTTGTGTCGACCCGCGCCCACACGCCCCGCCTCGAGGGCACGATCACCAGGACCCGTCCTTCGGGCGCGATGACACGCCAAACCTCCTCGAGCAGGACTCCGGGGCTTTGCGCCGCTTCGAGCGCGTGCGCAATCAAGAGCCGGTCGACGCTGTTGTCGGGCAAAGGCAGCATTTCCGCGTTCACGAGGGCGACCGCGCAGCGGTTCCGTTCGGGCCAGATCGCCGCCCCTTGTTCCGCCGGCATCAGGGAAAGGCTGCGCGCCGCCGTGTCGCGAAATCGGTCGAGGTACGGAGGACCGTAGCCCACCGCCGCGACGGTCATTCCGGCCGCCCCGAGCCAGCGCGCATGGATGATGCGGCCGATCAGCCGTCTCGCCAGATCGCCGAGAGGCGAACGGTAGAAGTCGCGCAAGCTTTGAGCTTCGGGAGGCATCGGGCGCCGGGCCGGATTTCAGGAGAGAATTCTGGACGATCGCCTCGGCTTTCGCAATCCCGCCGGGCGCGCGTGGCGAAAGCCCTCATTCTTTTCCGGCAAGCGACTCCAGCTTCCGCTGGATGTCGGAGAGTTGCTTGCGCAATTCCTCAATATCCTCGGACGCATTGGTTTTCTTGCCGCCCGCCTCCCCGCCCGCCAAGGACGCGGAGAAGGGTGTAAAAACACTAAGAGCCTGGTTGAACGCATTCAGGTTTTTCTGCGTCAATTCCTGCAGCGCCGCAAAGGATGCTCCAGCGGAAAAAGCGTCGGCGCCGAACATGCGATTGGCGGCTTCCCGCATGGCCTGTTTCTCTCCGCTGAACCGATCAATGGAAAACTCCAAGTAGCTCGGAAGAAGAGCCTGCATGCTGTCGCCGTAGAACCGAATCAGCTGCCGCAGAAACGTCGTCGGAAGCAGGGACTGGCCTTCAATGCCTTCCTGCTCGAAGATAATTTGGGTCAAAACCGATCTCGTGATGTCTTCGTTCGTTTTTGCGTCGTAGACAACGAAGTCCTCCCCGCTCTTTATCATTTTCGCGAGGTCGGCCAAAGTCACATAAGCGCTCGACGCAGTGTTATACAAGCGCCTGTTGGCGTACTTCTTGATCGTCGTCGGAGGATTATTCGCCATAAGATTGCGCGTCCCAGTGATACGCGGGCCCTGACGGGTCACATAAGATAGGCGGTTTTTCTGAGCCCCGGAACCCTCTTTTTTCGCTCTGCAACAGGCGAGTTCGCAACTGCCGCAACGCGTAACAGGGTTTTGCGGCGCCGGCCGCCTTGCGACAATCGGCTACTGGCGCCTCCTGAGCCGGATCGTGTAGACGTCGTCCCTCGACGCTATCCCAGGTTTGCGCCAGCCACGACTATGCACACAATCCCGATCATTACCTCTGGTGCGAAGGCGGCCGTCGAACTCTCGCAGTCGCGGCGCCGGTCTGGCGAAGCGGTCGTCCCGTTTCGTCTCAAACCCGGTGCAATCTTTCAACCATCAACGAACTCCGAGCAGACGATACGCCCCGATCGCCAAAAATCACTGGCGGCCGGCGTCTTCTCGGACTAGGCGTCATCAACCTCAAGGGAGGAAACAATGGCTAGAGTTGCAGTAGTCACCGGCGGCACGCGCGGCATCGGGGAGGCGATTTCCAAGGCGCTGAAGGCCGCGGGATATCAGGTCGCGGCGATCTATCATTCCAACGACGCGGCTGCGGAGAAGTTCAAGGCGGAAACCGGGGTTCACGTCTACAAGTGGAACGTCAGCGTCTATGAGGAATGCGTGGCGGGCCTTGCTCAGGTCGGGAAGGACCTCGGGCCGGTCGACATCCTGGTCAACAACGCCGGCATCACCAGGGACGTCATGTTTCACAAGATGGCTCCGGACCAATGGTACGCCGTCATCAACACGAACTTGAACTCCCTGTTCAACATGTGCCGCCCGCTCATCGACGGAATGCGGGAGCGCGGATTCGGACGCATCATCACGGTCTCCTCGGTCATCGGCCAGAAGGGAAATCTAGGGCAGTCGAACTACGGGGCCGCCAAGGCCGGCGAAATCGGCTTCACCAAGTCGCTCGCGCTGGAGAACGCCACCAAGGGAATCACGGTCAACGCCATCTGCCCTGGCTATATTGCGACCGAGATGGTGAAGGCGGTGCCGAAGGACGTCCTGGACAAGGCGATTCTTCCCCAGATCCCGGTGCGCCGCCTGGGCGAGCCCGAGGAAATTGCGCGCTGCGTCGTGTTTCTCGCCGCCGACGAGGCTGGCTTCATCACCGGCTCGACGCTGTCCGCCAGCGGCGGCATGTACATGGCCTGATCCCTTCGCACGCGGATCTCGTCGTCCCGGTCGCTACGGAGCCGGGACGACGGTTCGACCCTTTTTTTCGAACGTCAAGATCCAGGCCGCCCGACTATCGGGCGGCTCTGGCCGCAAAACGTCGCTGTGTTGCATCGTTGAGCCAGCGCCGCGTCACGGTGTCGACAAGCGGCGAGAGGCTCTTGCGCACGCGCGCATGATACGCGTCGACCCACTTGATTTCGCTCACGTCCAAGAGCTTCCAGTCCACGAGCCGAAGGTCGATCGGGGCCAGCGTCAACGTCTCGAAGCCCAGCATCTCGCGCTCCGCGCCGGGTATCTCGCGCCGCTCGACGACCAGAAGGTTCTCGGTGCGAATGCCGAAGGCGCCAGCCGCGTAGTAGCCTGGTTCGTTCGACAGGATCATGCCGGGCGCGAGCGCGACCGTCCCCGTCTTGGAGATGCGCTGCGGACCCTCGTGGACCGACAGATACGACCCGACGCCATGCCCGGTGCCGTGATCGAAATCGGCCCCGACCTCCCACAGGGCCTCGCGCGCGAGCACGTCGATCTGCGCTCCGCTGGTCCCTCGCGGAAAAACAGCCCGCGCGATGGCGATATGACCCTTCAGGACTCGGGTGAACCGGTCGCGCATCAACGCAGTGGGGCGGCCGACTGCGATCGTCCGGGTGACGTCGGTCGTCCCGTCCTCATACTGCGCGCCGCTGTCGATCAGGAAGACCCCGCGTTCGATCTTGAGATTGCTCTGCACGCTCACGCGGTAGTGCGGTATCGCGGAGTTCGGCCCAGCCGCGGCGATGGTTGGAAAGGAGATGTCCTTCAACGCGCCGGTCGCGCGCCGAAACGATTCGAGCGCCTCGACGGCGTCGATCTCGGTCAACCGGCCCCGCGGCGCTTCCGCGTCGAACCAAGCTAGGAACCGAGCCAGCGCGGCGCCGTCGCGCTCGTGCGCAGCTCTCGCGCCCGTGAGCTCAGCCTTGTTCTTGGCGGCTTTCATCAAGCTGATCGGGTCCGCTCCAACATCCGCCTTTCCGCCTGCGGCCTCCAAGGTCTGCGTCAACAGCGCCGGCGCCGTCCCGCCGTCGAACAGAATGCGGACGGCCTGTCGTCCGAGACCCTCGATCAGCGCGACGAGCGTGTCCGGTTCGGCGAAGTCGACGTGATCGCTGAGCCCATCCCGAGCGGACGACGATAGTTTTTGGGATTCGATCAGAACAATCGGCCGCCCCTCACGCGGCACATAGGCGTACCCCAGCGGGAGGGGCGTATGGGACACATCCGCGCCGCGGATGTTGAATAGCCAGGCGAGATTGCTCGGATCACTGATCAAGAGTCCGTTGTCGCGCTTCAGCGCGCTCTTCACCCGCGCCACCTTGGCGCCGACCGGTTCGCCGGCAAACCGGACTTTATGCTGCGTAACGACCCCTTTCGGCGAGCCCGGACGGTCCCGCCAGATCGCGTCGATGGGATTCCGAGAGACGGCGACGAGCTCCGCGCCCGCCGTTTCGCAGGACGCCGAGAGCCGCTGCACGGATTCGGGCGTATGCAGGAGCGGATCGTAACCCAGCCGCTCTCCCTTGCGCAGGACCCGGTTGAGCCATTCCGTCGGCGGCTCGTCGACGACGTGCCGGATCTCGAACACTGCGCCGTCGACCTGCGACCTCGCCTGCTCCGTATAGCGTCCGTCGACAAACACCGCCGCTTCATCCCTCAGCACGACTGCGATGCCTGCCGTGCCCGAGAAACCGGTCAACCACAGCAACCGCTCGGCGTTTGCCGGCACATATTCGTTCTGATGCTCATCCGCCCGCGGAACGATGAATCCATCCAGACTGTCGGCCTTGAGGACCCGGCGCAATTCGGCCGTCCTCGCGGCCCCGTGCTTTGGGCCGCCCACGTCGACGAACGACTGAAATCGGCTTTCGAACACGGCAACCTCCCGATCCGTCGCAAACTTGTCGAACGTCGCAGCTTACGCAGCGTCCTGCGCTGTCACGACGCGACCGATGAACGGCAGCTCTCGATAGTAATGCGCAACGTCCATGCCGTAGCCGACCACAAAAACGTCGGGGCAGACGAACCCGACGAAGTCAGCATTCACGGGAACGGCGCGTTTGCCCGGCTTCTCCAACATCGTGCAGATCAATACCCGCCGTGCGCCGCGAGCGGCCAGGAGATCCTTGGCGAAAGCCAGGGTGCGTCCCGATTCGAGGATGTCGTCAACCAAAAGAACGTCTCGATCCCGAACTGGCGAATCGATGTCGCGAAGGATCCTGACCGTTCCGCTCGAGATTGTGCCGTCGAGGTAGCTCCATAGGTGAAAGAACTCGACCTGCGGCTCCAGACCGGCCCGATGCAGCGCGCGCAAAAGATCGGCTGCGAACATGAAGGAACCCTTCAGGATCGCGACCACAAGCAGGTCCCTCGGCTCGGCCGCCGCAATTTGCTTGGCGAGCGCCTCTGTGCGCTCGGCGATCGCCGCTTCGTCGAAAAGCACTTTGACGCGTCTTTCCCCGCTCATGAACCGACCTCGACCGAAAAGTCTTTGTGTTCCGAACCGTCACAAACTACCACCATAGCGGTCGTCGATTGCGTTTTCCAAGGGAGACATTCCCTTCCCGTCAAGCCCGCTTTCCCCCCGCGACCGCGAGTCGGGGCTCGATTGCCGATCCGCAACCCCTTAATGACAGTTCGAACGCAACCACCCCACATTCTCCGTACCGGCGCTTCATGATCCAGGTTTCCGCCCCGACGATCGACTCGACTGCCCCTTCCGCGCCGCGCCGCGGCGGCCGACCATCGTGTCCCCGCGTCTTCGATTTCTGAAGACAAGCCCGTCGTCGCCTGTTCGAGCGGCTGTTTCTCTTTCCCGGTGGCGCCTTTGCTTCGCTTCGAAAACGTCGGCCTGCGTTATGGAATGGGCGAGGACGTCGTTAGCGACCTCAACTTCTCAATCGCGCCGCAGAGCTTCCAGTTCCTGACCGGACCATCGGGCGCCGGCAAGACGACGCTTTTGCGCTTGATGTTACTGTCGCTGCGGCCCACGAGGGGGACGATCCACATCTTTGGTCAGGATGCGGCGACGCTGACCAAGCAGGAATTGACCGCGCTGCGCCGGCGGATTGGCGTCGTCTTTCAGGATTTCCGTCTGCTGGACCATCTCACCACCTACGAGAACGTCGCGCTCCCTCTCCGCGCCCTGGGCCGGGCGGAGTCGAGCTATCGAGCCGAGGTTCTGGAACTCCTGCGCTGGGTCGGCCTCGGCCAGCGCATGAACGCCGTCCCGCCGGTTCTCTCCGGTGGGGAAAAGCAGCGCGCTGCGATCGCACGGGCGTTGATTGTCCGTCCCGAACTGCTGCTGGCGGATGAGCCGACCGGGAATGTCGACCCGGGGCTGGCGCGCCGCCTGCTCCGCCTGTTCGTCGAACTGCATCGCCTCGGAACGGCCGTCGTGGTCGCGACCCACGACCTGCAGCTGATGGATCAATTCGGTTTTGCGCGTCGACTCGTCGTCGGCGACGGTAAGCTCACCATATTCGAAGGCGCTTCCGAATGACCGAGCCGACGGACGACGCCACCCATGCGCCTCCGATCGAGCCGGCGGTGGATCGCCGCATGCCGCTCATTCCGCGCGATTCCATCGCCGGACGGGCGCTGGTCGTCGTCGTCGCCATCATGACATTTTTGGCCTGCCTAACCGCCGGCGCCGCCCTGCTCGTCGCCCAGGCGTCGCAAACTTGGCGAACCGACGTGCTTCGCGACGTCCTGATCCAGGTGAAGCCCGGCGAGAACGACGACACCGACCGCCTCGTCGACAAAGTCGCGGCGATCGCCGGGAAAGCGGCGGGCGCCGGGAACGTTCACGCCTATACCGCCGACGATTCGCGCAAACTTCTTCAGCCATGGCTCGGCGAGGGGCTCGACCTGACTGTTCTGCCGGTGCCGCGCATCATCGTCGTTCGCATGGACCGCGAGAGCGACGCCGATGTCGCCGCTCTGCGGGCCACCCTGGCGCAAGATGCGCCGCAGGCGGACCTCGACGACCATCGCGTGTGGGCATCCCGAATCGGCGTCATGGCCGGCGCGGTCGTCGCCGTAGCGTCGGCGCTGTTCGTTCTGGTCATGGTCGCTATGGCGACGGCGATCGGATTCGCCACTCGCGGCGCCGTCGCCGAAAATCGTGAGATCGTTGAGGTCCTGCACTTCGTCGGCGCCTCTGACCGATTCGTCGCCAATCAGTTTCATGGCCACTTCCAACGCCTTGGCCTTCAGGGCGCGGCGATTGGCGGAGGGTCGGCGATCGCCTTTTTCCTCGGCGCGACGGCGCTATCGCAGTGGTCGGCGAACTCTCCCGGCGGCGCTGAGATCGCCGCCCTGTTTGGAGCTTTCGCGCTCGGCCCGTCGGGTTACGGCGGACTTTTCCTGGTCGCGGGCGCCGTCACGGTCCTCACCGGTCTGCTTTCCCGCCGGATCGTGCTCCGTCACCTTCGTGCGCTGCAATGATGCTACTCCTTATAAACCCCGTCGTTCGTCAAAGATCCTTCCGTCATGCTCGTCGTCCGCTCGATCGCGTTCAATGTCCTGTTCTATCTGACGTTGCTGGTTCTGATGGTCGTCGGCCTGCCGGCGATGCTCGGCGGCCGGCGCGCGGTGTTCGCGCTGGCCAACGTCTGGCGCGCCGCATCAATCTGGCTTCTGCAGACGATCTGCGGACTTAAGGTCGAGTATCGCGGGACGGAAAACATCCCGGCGGGCGCGGTCCTGATCGCCGCCAAGCATCAGTCGTTTCTCGAGACTTTCGCGCTGCTCAAATACGCGCCCGACTTCGCAATCATTCTGAAGCGCCAACTCACCTACATTCCGTTTTTTGGCCTCTATCTGATCGTTTCCAAGCAAATCGCAATCGACCGCGCGCGCGGCCGGCAGGCGTTGCAGCAGATCGTGGACGCGTCCAGGTCGGTTTTCGCAGCGGGTCGGCAGATTTTCATCTATCCCGAGGGCACTCGACGCCCACCCGGCGCCCCGCCGAAGTACAAGGCGGGCGTCGCCGCCATTTACGAGGGCAACTCCGTCCCCTGCCTTCCCGTGGCGGTCAATACCGGCCTCTTCTGGCGGCGGCGCAGCTTCCTTCGCCGACCCGGCCTCGCCGTCATCGAATATCTGCCGCCGATTCCCCCCAGCCTTCCCCGCGAGGCTTTTGCGGCCAGGCTGCAGGACGAGATCGAGTCCGCTAGCGATCGACTGAACGCTGAGGCGGTCGCCGTTGATCCTTCACTCAAGGCGGTCATCGAGGACGGAGCGAATTACGACCGCGCAAACAAGGCTTAAGCTTGACGTCGATCCTTGGATGTTCTACTTATGTTCCCGTTACGTCAAAGGTGGGAATCCATGGTGTCTTACGATGCCGGCGTCGAAGTCAACGGTCTTCTCGAATCGCCTCAACCGTGGATCGGACCGCCGACCACACTTGTCGACTGCTCGCCGAGAGGCCTCAGCGCCCTGACGCACTCGCCTCTGGCGTCGCGATTTTTCTGCTGGCAGGGCCTGTCCGGCAAAGGCTACATTTTTTCGGTCTACGCCGCGTCAGACTGTCCGGCCTTCTGCGACGCCATTCTTCTGGCGGTGGCGCGCGACAAACGCGGCGTCCGGCGCATTCTGACGGTGATGGACACCGGCGCCTTTCCGGAGCCCGTTCTGGTTCGCGCCGAGCGGGAGTTTGGCGCCTCTGCAGACACGCTCGAGTTCCATGTCCATATGCTGGCGCGGTCCGTCGCGGAGCGCCGGTCTGTGCTCGGAGACCTCAAAGCTGCGTTTCAGCTTTATCTGCGCCCTGACGGCCGATAGTCGCGCCCACGGCCGAGTCAAGCTCGTCGTCCTGGCGCATTCTCCCCGGGGCCCCGTCGCCCGAAGTCCGGCGCGGCCGTCTCCTGACCCTGCGCGACGATTCCTAAGCGGATCGCCCGCGTCCGAGTGAAAAGATCGAACAGGCCGTCGCCGTCGCCGCGGCGGATCATTCTCTGCAGCGCCGTCAGATCCTCGCTGAACCGACCGAGCATCTCGAGAACGGCCTCCTTGTTATGGAGGAAGACGTCGCGCCACATCGTCGGATCCGAGGCCGCGATTCGCGTGAAGTCGCGGAAGCCGCCAGCAGAGAACTTCATGACTTCCGACTGGGTGACGTCCTCGAGATCGGCCGCCGTCCCCACAATGTTGTAGGCGATCAGATGGGGCACGTGACTGGTGATCGCGAGGACAAGATCGTGGTGCGCAGCGCCCATGATTTCCACGTTGGCGCCGATCGCCTCCCACAGCGCCCGGACTTTTCCGACCGCCGCGGCGTCGGCGCTCGCCGGCGGCGTGAGAATGGACCACCGGTTGACGAACAGGGTTGCGAAGCCGGCGTCCGGCCCCGATTGCTCCGTCCCGGCGACCGGATGCGCCGGAACGAGTTTGGCATGGGTCGGCAGCAGGGGTTCGAGCTCGGCGATGACGGCTCCCTTCACCGACCCCACGTCCGAAACGATCGCGCCATGCTTCAAGGCCGGGGCGATGGCGCGTCCGATAGCGCCGGTCGCCCCGACAGGGGCGCACAATAGTACGCAGTCGGCGCCGCGCACGGCTTCTGCGACGTCCGCAGTGTACCGATCCCCGAGCGCCAAAGCCTCCGCGCGCGCCAGCGTCTCGTCCGAAGCGTCGGCGATGACAATCCAGCGGGCGCCATTCTGCTTCCGGATCGCGCGCGCCAGCGATGACCCGATCAGGCCGATGCCGATGATCGCCAACTCGTCGAAAATCGGCTCGTCGAGCGGCGGCCCGAGCCGCTCAGCCACGTCCGCCCCTGACGAATTCGGTGAGCGCCTCGACGACGCCGCGGTTGGCTTCTTCGCCGCCGACCGTCAGCCGCAGGCATTGCGGCAGGCCGTAGGCGCTGACCGCGCGGAGGATATAGCCGCGCGCACTCAAGTAAGCGTCTGCCTCTGCAGCGCTCCCGACGCCATTCTCGCCAAACCCCAGGAGAAGGAAATTCGCAACGCTCGGCGTGACCTCGATCCCGAGCCTCCCGATCGATTCCGCGAGCCACGGCAACCAGTGGGCGTTGTGCTCAATTGCCCCCTCGATATGCGTGACATCCTCGATGCTGGCGACGCCGGCGGCGATCGCCGGCCCATTCAGATTGAACGGACCACGAACCCGATTGATGGCGTCGGCCACATGCCGTGGTCCGTAGGCCCAGCCGATACGCAGGCTCGCGAGGCCGTGGATCTTGGAGAAGGTCCGCGTCATGACGACGTTCTCGCACGTCGCGGCGAGCTCGACCCCGCTGGCATAATCGTTTCGCGGCACATATTCGGCGTAGGCCGCGTCGATTACCATGAGGCAGTCGCCCGGCAAGCCTGCGTGAAGCCGTTTGACCTCCGAGTACGGGACATAGGTTCCCGTCGGATTGTTCGGATTGGCGAGATAGACGATCTTTGTCCGCGGGCTGACCTTCGCGAGCAGCGCGTCCACGTTCGCCGTTCGGTTCGTCTCTTTCGCGGTGACCGGCACCCCGCCCGCTGCGCGGATCGAAATCGGATATTCGAGAAATCCGTGCTCGCTGTAGAGTCCCTCGTCGCCGGGCCGCAAGAACACATGCGCCAGCAAAGCCAGGATCTCGTCAGAGCCGTTGCCGCAGAGAATGCGTTCAGGGTCGAGGCCCAAGCGGCGGCCGATCGCCTCGCGCAACGCACGCGCTGAGCCGTCAGGGTAGAGCGCCAGATCGCGCGAAGAGGCCTGGAACGCCCCGATCGCCCGGGGCGATGGCCCGAGCGGCGATTCGTTCGACGACAGCTTATGAACTCTTGCGACCCCCTGCACCCGGCTCTTGCCGGGCACGTAAATATCAATCCCGAGGATTTCGGAACGGGGCTCGGGGCGTAGCGCGGCTGTGGACATGATCTCTCGATAGACTCAAGCGCGGTTGTGTGTCCAGTGAAGGCTG
>Ga0074045_10003572_pt1 | contig 13980 bp, 16 predicted proteins | sample BogForMeECP23OM2_FD_94442 | JGI IMG/M metagenome (GOLD analysis project Ga0074045, IMG submission 94442) | Bog forest soil microbial communities from Calvert Island, British Columbia, Canada - Bog Forest MetaG ECP23OM2 | ecosystem: Environmental > Terrestrial > Soil > Wetlands ... | reverse complement strand
TCTCGCGTCGCACCCGCTGATTCATACGGCAGAAGGCGAATTCTTTCGCAATACCGTTAGGAAAGCTTGTGAACGTTTGAAAATTCCTGTCACACCAATAAGAGAGCGAGAACTCGATGAGCGGGCGAAGGTAGCATTCGGGAATGCGGCGAACCGAATACAGCGCAGGATCTCAAGCCTGGGAAGTTCTATCGGTCCACCTTGGACCAAGGATCACAAAACCGCGGCATTTGCCGCTTCAATGATTCTGGCATGCGAGGAGACTTTTGCTTCTCCCCGTGCCGCTCAGAAGAATGGACCACTCAGGATATTAGGTGCACCTGTCACTGCGAGTGACTGAAGTGCCGAAGAAAGTCTTGAAAGGCAAGATCGCGCTGGTTGCCGGCGTGACCCGCGGGGCCGGCCGATGGATTGCGATCGCACTGGGCGAGGCGGGTGCGACTGTTTTGCCGGCCGCAGTTCACGGGGACGGCCCGCTACACCCGGCCGACCTGAAACTATCGAAGAAACCGCTAAGCTGGTCACCGCCGCCGGGGGCCGGGTGTCGTGTGAAATTCGCAAACCTCCTCGGGCTGGCTCTTGAAGTGACGCTCGCCGCCCGGCCTTCAAGGCAGTAATAATGCAGTAATAATAAAGATGTGACCGTCGGGAGTCTCATCGATCCCGTTAGATCGCACCGCTACTCGGGTGGCCGAGCGAAGAAGCGATCCGGGCTTCCTTCAGGTTCCGCTCTTTACTCTTTGTCGCCGGCGTTGAGCGAATCGGCAGAAACCTAAGAGCGACGTTAGGTTTCCAGCCTCAGGTCGCGGCGCGGGTCTGACAGACGACGCCCATGCCACCGGCGTCAGCTCTTCCCAGAAGTTGGTAGCTTCTGGCTGCGATCTCTCCAGCCGAGAATGTGCTCGTCAGCTCAGACATTGTGATTTCCTGCCGCCACCTTAGGCGGTTGACTACAGCTCCGGACGTACACAGATCGCAGAGGAGTGCTACCGTGCTACTCCCATGCGCGGAGACCGATAATGCCCCAATAGGCAAGGTAGGCAGCGGCGATTAGCAGTGCCGCAGTGACAGCCATAGAATACTCGCGAACACGCCTGCGGACCTCTTGTTTGGGTGCACGCCACAAGGCAACGGCGGCGGCTACTGAAGCGACGGCATAAGCCATGGTTGCCAAGAAAACAGCGGCTGACCAGCCAGTCAGGTTCCCCAAGCGCGAGATAAGGTCATCGCTGGCCACCCTGAATATGACAACCACGGCCACCAAGCTCAGCACGGCAACCAGCGGCCAGAAACGCATTGCGCGCTCTGCGGGCCGACGGCGTTTCTTGCTGAGCCCGCCCAGCAGCCAGAACGGAGAATAGACTAGGACCGAGACCATGGCGAACAAGATCCATACCGAGAGAACGATTTCGGTGATTGCGAACCACGCGGGGATATGCTTTATCGTCATCATGCCGCCGCCCACCTGTATGAAGCGGCCCTCAGCATTGGGCGTGAGCAACTCCACTGTGGCAACCGGGTCAGGAAGCCCTTTCTCGGTCACGTGCCGGAACTGCGTGCCAATAACGGGGAGGAACACTTGATCTCTTCCGCGAAGTGAGGTCAGAAGTAGGGTGCGGTCTTCAAAGCGGACCCGGGACATATCTATCAGGCGGTCGATAAATTGGAAGAGCTGCATGCGTGGCGAGTCGGGCTCGTACCAACCGGCATACGAGCTGGCATTCGCAGGCAGGGACCCCACCGGGGGCAACGGCGGTATCAGCAGTGCGCGCGTGATGTACGCGCGGATGGTCTTGCCGATCTCTTCAAAGGCGTTGCCGTTCCCCACATTGATGCTGTAGGAATAGCCCACGCCGTAGTCGGGCATATACGCCATTTCAGTGAGGCCGCCTTCTACCCCGCCGTTGTGTCCGTGGTAAACGAATCCATCATGGATGCTCCAGTAGTTGCTCAGGCCATATCCGGTTTTCAGTCCCTCTTTCGCCGCCCACGTGCGGGTGGGGACCTCCATGCGATCGATGGAAGCGGCCGGCAGAACTTGCGTGCCGTTTACGTTGCCTCGATTGAGATAAAACAAAAGGTAAGCCGCCATGTCATTGGCGGAGGCGTTGATGGAGCCAGCAGGACGATAGAGAATGTTCCAGTATCGGTACGGCGTTTTGCCATCGGGATGATAGAGCGTTGTGGCCGGCGCCGAAGTCGGCTGGAAATAAGTCGCTGTTTTCATGCCGATAGGCGTGAAGAAGTTTTTCGTGACATAGTCCTCAAAACGCTGGCCAGTGATTTTTTCTACAATGTATGCGGCGACCGCTGGTCCAGAGTTGCAATAGGCCATACGAGTGCCCGGCTGCCAGCGGGAGATGCGCGAGTGGTGATCATAGTCAAGGGCTTCGCGCAGTCCCATAGCTGGGGCATCCTTGGCGTACTCGCGTAGGTGCATGTCGTCCCAGCCTGTGGTGTGCTCCAGAAGATCAACCACACGCACCGGGTCGCTCGCTTCCCAGCGGTTTTCAAACCACACCTCGGGAACTAGATTGCGCACAGGGTCGTCTAGCGAAAGCTTACCCTCATTGGCCAGCTTGACAATGGACAGCGAGACGAAGGTCTTGGAGGTGGAGCCGATGCGAAACAAAGTTTCCGAACTCGTGTCCTGACTACTGGCTACATCGGCTTTGCCAAGACCTGCAATCCACTCTGGGCCGTCGCGGTGTACGATCGCGACCGACATGCCCGGCGTATGTGTGTCTTTGAGGATCTTCTCGAGCTGTTGCCGGAGCTCTTCGATGGATTGTGCGGGCTTCGGTGTGTCCTCTTTCGTGCTTGAAAAAGAGGCAGTCGCGAGCAGACAGAAGAGAAGTGTGGGGATGACGGATTTCACACTTGGATTCTCGCCTTGCGGGCGCGAACTGCGCAAGTCCTACAGATTGATTGAGATCCCCCGCCAGGCGGCGTATTTACCATATCGGTTCCCGTTCTCACTGTCGTCAGGCATCGTAATAGGCAGGTCGGGTGTACTCGACCTGAATCGACAGCCCGGCGAGAGTCGAGGCCTAGGGTGCAGCCATGTCTTCAACTCGGCCAGAGATCGCATGAGTCGGCGGCGACCGCTGCTCCTATGCCGATCAAACGGAGGTGTCAGAAGCAAAGGGACGAGGTTCTGGCGCGAGACTTGAGGGCCAGACTCCGACAAGAAACAAGCGTCGCTGGGACGCAATCAGGAAGGCGCATGGAATGGGCCGGACATCGCTTGGCGTCTAGAAGAACCATCTCGCTGCATGGCCCCTATGTGATCCGCAACAGCAGGCTGTCTTTCGCTCAGATCGGCCAGCCGATCTGCAATCATGCCGTCGCTGGTGATTCCTTCGGCCGACTAAGCGATTGAATTGCAATGGCCTCGTTGTTTTCAATGTCGAACACGCTGGCCAGTCTGGTCATCTGAAGCAGATCACTTACTCGCTTACTAGGGTTGAGCAGCATGAGCCGTCCACCCTGGTTGCGTGCCGTCGTGTAAGTTCACGAGCTCTCCGAGACCTGAGCTATCGACATACCCGACGTCACGCAGATTGAAGAGGATTTTGTCATTTCCTTTCTCGAGAAGTCCACGAACGACCTCGCGAAGTATGACGTTGCCCTCGCCGAGCGTTACCCTTCCGCTTACGTCCACAATTGCAACGTCTCCGACCTGGCGGCTGGACGTCTGCATCTTCAGCGGCGTGGGTCCTTGAATCCCCAGGCCCAAGCGATCCAAGATTCGGCAAGCCACGCTTGCAGCCTCCTGCGACTCCGTACGCACGACGATCAGAGTGCGCCCTTCTTTCAACACTTCGCGGAAAAACGTTGCATCGTCGGAGCACTTTTCATCTGCGGTAGATTGCCCAGCGCCGGTATCCTCTGGGACGGACTTGCTTATTGCGGAACCGATCCCCGCCCCAAACAACCCCAGGAGTGCTGCTGCACCAAAGCCCATTGAGAACACCTGCCCGATGCCCGGAACAGCCAGCAGCGTGATGGCGGCAACTACGCCGGCAGACATCCCCGTCCCCATGCCCACAAATCCGCCAACCGTCGCGCCAAGTTCCTTTCCTACAATGTTGGCCTCCGTCTCTGATCGGGTCAGAAAGACAATCGATTCTCGCGGGACTTTCCCGTCCAGCAGTTCACGCACGGCCTCCGCGGCACGCTCACGCGAGGAAAATACTCCGATCGCAGTTTCCAAAGACACCTCCTATGTAGTGAACTAAGCGCTCCAACTGTCCCTCGCAGCTTGTGTGGCAAGTCCACTCCGTTATGTAGTTTCACAACTTGAAATTCCGCGATGTAGATGCCGGAAACCGTCCTTTTTCCCATCTCGAATTGGCTTTGTCCTGCTCTGCGAATCCGGCCTGGTCCCGGCGTTACATCGCAAGCTCAGAGTGGTCGGACATAGCCAAAGCCGCTTCGCGAATGGCGATTACCCAATGACCCACCGCTTACTTGTAAGTCTCTGTGGTTCATCGAACTTCGAGTTGTCCGTAGCTGCCGGATAATAGAGCAGGGCCGTTGGGCGGTCAATCGCTCATCACAACTATTCACGCAAAATTAAAATTAATGCGTGACAAGATGACCCCAGCCCCATTTCGGGGACCAGTCACGTTGTTCCTCAGTGTTGCTTGGGCTTTTCCCAGACCCCATCGGGCAGGAACAAGTGATTCCGATGAGTAAAGCCCTGCGCCCCAGCCTTGTAACTGACGCTGCTCCCGCCTCGGTGACCTTCTACAGATCTCCTCGTCTGCTCAGCTGCCACAACCGCCGGGCAGCGTATCGCAGATGATTTGCACCGGGTCGCCGGAAGCGGCTACGGTTCGCAATTTGCCATCGGCAAGAAACCAACCGTACGGCTGTCGGGCGACCAGAACAGGAACGCCGAGCCCTCCGTCCCTGCAACCTACCATGCCCGGCCTGTCCCAAGGTCGCGGACCCGGGAACCTGCCCATTCGTAGCTTTGTCTGGGAAAGCCAGCCTGCGACCGTCGGAGACATAGCGAAGCCCCGGCGAGACCAGATTCATCTCCGCCCCGCAGTTTTGCGAGTGGAAACTGGATTGGATCGGGTGACGGGTGGAACGCCTATACGTCAGAATGGGGGAGATGAAGCTAGAAGTGGACTGCTACTCCGATCGAAAGGCAAGACCTTTTCGTTTTCGACTTGAGCGTCGCCAGTACTTGGTTGAAGAGATTTTGGATCAGTGGTACGGCCCGCAAGATGCCTTTTACAAAGTTCGCGCGGATGACGGCAATCTCTATATCCTGCGGCGGGAAACGTCGACGCCCGACGGACGTTGGCATCTGGTATCATTCCGGCAACTGCCGCGAGAGTCCTGACTTGGGAAACAGGCGGTGATCAGCTTCTGTCCATTCCACTACTTCGACTTGGGCTGGAGATGCGAGCGTGGTGTTCTCGTTAACAACCTCTCACGGGGTTGGCGGACTTAAATGGCTCGGGCCAGAAAATCTGCGCGTCCCCCTTTGCAAGCATGCCAGCCATTGCTCTACGCGAAGAGACGACTCTTCTAGAGCTGGGCTAGACGACAAATCCGCCGCTGACGTTTAACGATTGCCCCGTGACGAACGATGCGTCCTCGGTGCAAAGGAAGGTCACCAGGCTGGCTACATCCTTGACGGTACCGAGTCGTCCTAGTGGATGTCGCCTTAGCGCACTTTCCCTCGTTTCCGGGTTCTCTAGGTGCATCGCAGTCATATCTGTTTCGACGTAGCCAGGCGCGACAGCATTGACTCGGATTTTACGAGGGGCTAGCTCAAGTGCCCAGCTCTTTGTGAGCGAATCGACTGCTGCCTTCGTCGCGCCGTATAGGCTACGTCCCCCGGCAATACCCACCCGCCCCGCAGTCGAGGAAATGTTCACAATGCGTGCACCGTCACAAAGCTTGGGCAGCACAGCCTGCGTAAGCCAGAACATGCCTCTTAGATTGGTATTGAGAACTTCAGTCAGCAATGCTTCGCTGGTAGACCCGAGTGGGGTGGACTTCCACACCCCTGCGTTGTTTACAAGGATGTCAAGATTCGTATTGTCGAGGGACTCCACCATATGGGAGATGGAATCTATTGACCCAAGGTCTGCCTGCACGAGCGTAGTTTGCGAACGCAGCGTTGCACGCACTTCTTCTGCAGCGTTGCGGTTGCGGTGGTAGTGCACGATGAGACGCGCACCTTCGGCGTCAAGCGCTTGACAAATCGCCCTCCCAATCCCACGCGATCCACCAGTCACTAATGCAACCTGGTTTTTCAGGCTATTCGGCATAAAGACCGAGCTGATTTTCAGCGAGCGAAAGAATTATTACATGCTCGCGCGTGGACGTACGTTCTCATGGGATTTTTGGGCAGCAGAGGTGACAGCTTCGCGACCTTTCTCCATATCTGCCGCCACTACCAAGCGCACGCTCCTAGGGAAAACCCTAGCAAAACTGTTAGTTGTGCCAGTCAGGCCTGGCGTGTACACTCACGGTTGAAAAACGACAAAGGCCGCTGGTTACGGCTAACTTCACTTACCGGACATCCGATCCTAATCAATAGCTCTCACGGCACCAGAATTTGCTGGCGGTCATGGTTGTAACTAGTGGGCTTTGTTGCACACAAACTGGAGGAATGGAGTGGCGAAGAAGAAGAAGAAAGAGAAGGACAAGCAAAAAGAGAAGGACAAGCAAAAAGAGAAGGTCAAGCTCAAAAAGGGCAAACATCACAAGGCTAGCAAAACGTCCAAGCAGCCCGATTCGCAGGTAAGTACACTGGGACCAGCCTATGCCGACGGTACCCCTCTTGATAGCGTCCAATATCTGGAAGCCAAACTGATCCTGAAGCCTGATCGCTTCACTTCGGTACAGACCTTCCGCGACTTCGGCAAGATCGTGCAGAAAACGGCGAAGAGAGTTGGTGTTGGTTTCATCGAGGACCGTGAGGTTGGGCTAAGGCCACAAGTCCGAGAGATCATTTTCGGTGACACCCCCGACTTCCGGCTCTACAACAATGCATTCATCCTGCGCCGGCGTATCTCCTATGTGGACGGCTTTCCCGTGGGGGACCCGGAAATCGTATTCAAGTTCCGGCACCCGGATGAGCAGAAAGCGACGGCCTTGGACGTGCGGCCCAAGATCGCCGGCAAGTACCGTATCAAGTTCAAGGCCGAGGCCCTCCCTCTGAAGGACCAAGTTGGCGGATATCGCATCCTGTACTCGCACAACTGCCAGTTCGGATTGAGCCAGATGCACGAGGCAGATCGAACCTCGGTGGCCACTCTGGTGAAGGTGTTCCCGGCGCTTGCTGCCTTACAGAAAGCCGCTGACGAGAAAATAAGCCTGGTGAACGAAGGCATCGTGGAGGAGGTGCTGCTACCGCTGGGCCTGCTCGACTTCGGAAAGGGCTTGGTCGGCAAGTGCGACATTGGATTGTGGCGCACCCGCGGCGAGCACAAGTCTCTGGTAGGAGAGTTCGCCTTCCAGGTCAAGTTCGATCGCAGAGAGGATATAGGCGAAAAACAGAAGAAACTGGCGGCGCAGTTCTATGTCTCACTCCAACAAGACGTGCAAGACTGGCTTGCGCTGGGCGTGACCAAGACTGGGATGGTGTATCGTCTCAAGGGGAACGAGCCCCAAAGCCATGAGTGAGACGGGCGGGAAACCCGGATTGCAAACGACAGACCGTGCTCCGACAGCGCCGGCTGAAGTCTCAATTGGCCAGATCTTCCTCGAGTTTCTGATCATCGGAGCCACCAGCTTCGGCGGTGTGGTGCCTTACCTTCGCGGCAGCCTGGTGACTAAGCGACATTGGGTCGACGACAAGGAATTCGTCGAGATGCTCTCCATCAGCCAGAGCCTGCCTGGTTTGAACGCCACCAACATGGCCATTCTGGTGGGCGAGAAGCTGCGTGGGGCGCTGGGCTCTATCGCTGCAATCATCGGCGTCTGCCTGCCGGGCGCAGTACTCATGTACATGGTGGGCATCTTCTATCGCCACCACGGGGACCACGTCTGGGTCACGGCGGCGCTAAAAGGGGTGGCGGCAGCAGCAGTTGGCCTGATTCTTTCCACCGTTGTGGGACTTAGCAAGAAGTCGCTCGCAGGTAGGTTTGACTTCGTTTTCATGGCACTGACTGTGATTGCCGTCAACCGGCTCCATCTGGGGGTTCCACGTACGCTGGTGGGCGTCGGGCTTCTTGCGATTCTCTTCCATTATCCTCGAAACGAGCAGAAAGAGGGTGCAGCACAATGAACCAGATTCCGGCGCTTGTTCGCGTGTTCGCTTATCTGTCGCTCCTCACCGTCGGTGGCGGCATGGCAGCATTTCCTGAGATGAAGGTGCTGACGGTCGAAGTCCACAAGTGGCTCACCTTCCCGCAGTTGATCCACCTGTACAGCGTGGGGCAGATGTACCCTGGTCCCAACATGATGATGATTGTCGTCATCGGAGATTGGGCCGGTGGACTACTCGGCGCTATCGCTGTGTTGATTGCCTTCTTCGGACCGACGGCCCTGCTCGCGTTCATCGTCGCTCGAGGGTGGAAGAAGCTCGAGAAATGGCCGTGGAGGACTTCCATTCAGCAGGGACTTGCGCCCGTCTCGATCGGACTTCTGCTGGCCGGGTGCTTCACCATGGCCAAAGGGGCCATCTCCGGCGTGGAAACCGCAGCGATCGCAGTTGGCGTCCTGCTGATCTTGCTGCAGTACAAGGTCAACCCAGCTCTGCTGGTGCTGGGTAGTGCTGCGGTCGGATTAATCTCGTTCATGCCCAAATGAGATGGTCGATCCGGACCGCACACTTCGCGGGTGATTATCAACCTTAGAGTTCTGTCACTGATTGCCACCTTTTCTCGACTATGGATTCTTGCGTGGAACGGCAACCGGGTCTCGAGCCGCTGGCTCCGCAGCAACGAACCAAGACGAGAGCACTAAAGTCTACGAAGTTGATACCTCCCGCATGAGAACCGCTAAACTCGATCCCTTAGTCTTCCGCCTTTCGGACGGTACATCACCCCCGACGCGTTGTGCCGAGTTAGATCCCTTCCGGTGCGTTTTTTCGATTGAGCAGCTCACGCGGTTACGCGACATTACCGGCGTGAAGGGAGCGCTTACTGGTTTCCCATCTTCTGCATCATCTGCTGGCGCTCCTGAGCCCGCATCTGCTGCCACGTCTGGTTTTGCTCCGGAGTGAGGATAGGCTGCAGTTTGGCGTCAGTGTCCTCGCTGATCTGGCGCAGCTTCATCGCCTTCTGCATCGGGGGTATCGAGGTGTCGGCCTTCAAGGCCTTGAGTTTCGGCACCTCGTCCACCAGGATGGGTTTGATCTGCTGTTTCTGCTCGGGGGTAAGTTGCAGGGCGGCCGCCATCTTCTCCAGCTTGGCGGCGATTTCGCTCTTGTTGCCCTGATCTCCCATGGTGCCCTGGCTCACGTTGTCCTGAGCGAAGACGATCGGTGAACAGATGGCGATGGCAAGCACGAGTGCAGAAAGCGTTACAACAAGTTTCTTCACAGTTTTCCTCCCGACCAACTCAATTAGAGATTGGCCAGAATTTCCGTAATAGCTTTCAACGGCTCCGTACTATATACCCATCGAAAGATTCCAGTACACTATTTTTCCTTTGGCTGGTCCTAGGGCTTGGACACGGGTCACATCCAGTGATAGACGGCGATACTGCTGGCATACTTGTGGTTCAGGAGGTGCTGGATGTCCGTTCATGTTTTCGTCAAGTTTGAACCTCTGCCTGGGAAGGAGATGGGGGTTCGCGAGGAGTTACTGCGGATCATCGAGCCTACGCGAGCTGAGATTGGTTGTTTAGCGATCTATGTATTTCAGTCGCTCCGGGAGCCATCGGTGTTCGCGATTCATTCCAAGTGGATGGACGAGGCTGCGTTTGAGCTGCACGCGCAATTGCCCCACACGGTTCGATTTCTTGGAGCTGTGGAGGCGCTGTTGACCCATCCCGTCGAAGGGCTGAGGTCGAGGGAGATTGGGGGAGGCGTGGGGGCGGGCGCGGATGGATAAGGGCAGCCGATACTAACCGGGCCGACTTGCCACTCCGAGAACGTTACCAAAGGGTGTATATCGACTCCCGGGCTTCGCCGTGCATGCAGCGATAATGGAGGTCGGTGGAAGATCTCGGGGCGCTCGCGCTGCAGCCCACTGGTGGCCAATTTCCGGATATGACCTCACTCAGGCGGAATTACGGCCAAGTGTCTAGTACACTCCCCTCGTCATGCCGGAGATGAGTAAGAACCGTCGGAATTGGGCCGTCTGGGCGGGGTTTCTGCTGGCACTAGGTGCGGTGCTGTGCAACTTGGTTTTCTTCGTCAACCTTCCGGGAGGGCGGGCCATTGCCGGGCTCAGCATGCTGCTGTCAGCTGTCGCGCTAATTTTCCTGGGCTTGGGACTGAAGCGCGCTTTCGAACAACCGCCGGTCTATAGAGGCAAAATTTTAAGCTCGATGCTCTCTTTCGTCTCACTGTTGCTGGTGGGCGCGGCGGTCTTCGCCTCCTTCAGCGCGCGGACCATCCCAACCTCTGCAGGTGCGCCACAGACAGGGCAGAAAGCTCCCGACTTCACGCTGATCGATACCGATGGTCAGCCGGTCTCGTTAGGCCAGCTGTTGGCACCAGCAGCCAGCGAGTCGGAAGTGATGCCGACTAAGTCGGTGCTGCTGATTTTCTATCGTGGATATTGGTGACCGTTCTGCAACCTCGAGTTACGAGGAATTCAGAATCGATTAGCCGAATTTAAGGCGAGGGGCGTTCGACCGGTGGCGATCAGCGTGGACCCGCCAGAGGTCTCGCGCGATCTGTGCAGAAAGGCAGGTTATACCTTCAGCGTCCTTTCTGATCCAAACGCCGAGGTGATTCGTCGTTACCATCTGCTGCATGCGGGCGGTGGGCCCGAAGGGCATGACGTCGCCCGACCCGCAGAGTTCTTGGTGGACTCATCAGGGGTAGTGCGTTGGGTCAATTTCACAGAGGACGTTCGTGTGCGAGCGAGGGCGGACGAGATGTTGGCCGCTGCAAAGGGTCTCCGGTAGCACCACTGGGCGCTTCGCTGCTCCAAAATCACGACACAACCGGGAAACCCAACTTTGTCGGCGTGGGTGCGCTTGCACATGGGAACGCCCACTACCGGGCAGATTCTCTTCAACTTGATAAAAGATTCGAATGTGCCCGGTCACTGCTCGGGCAAGGACTGGGATACGCTCACTAGATTTTGCGGTGGCACGTGAATCAAGCCGCCACGCGGGCTGTCAATGTCCGCTATGAGAAGGAATGCGATGGACACTACCAGGGGCAGAACAAAAAGAAGGCTCGCTTTTGCTTCAGCGCTACGCCCCCCGTAGCCGACCAAAAAGTTGCAGCAGATGGCGATCGTTATCATTAAACCCCATGCCGCGATTGGGATGCGGTTCCACCATGCCGCCTGGGTGTATCCCTGCGAGTTCAACACATCGTTCATACCCGAAACGGCGAGGGCCATCACGGGTGTCGGGTGCGCCAGAGCCGGAGCCTGTACCGCAGACCACATCTCCTCCTGCAGTTGAGCCGTAGCACCATTAACCTTTTGAATCTCGCCCTCATTGCGGGTCCGGTAGAACAAAATGCGGAGATCCAGATATTTTCTCAGCAGCGCACGTACTCGCGCCTGATCGGCAGCAGGCAGCAGGTCTGTCCGGACATATTCCGTGCCAATTGCATTGGCTTCTGCTTCCTCGTAGTTCCTGCGTTGATCGTAGCGGCCGATGGCCATCGAAAAACTGAATCCGATGATAAGGCCTAGCAGCGTCAGGGTAGCGGCCTGCACGAAGCCGAAATCTCCACGCTCGTCTTCTTTCAGGGGTCGCCGCCTGCGAAAGGAGGCTCCGACCCGCGCCGAGAGCCACAGGACGAACAGCGAAACCGGGAAAAAAAGAACTGGATAGTTCAACATGCGTTCTACTCGGGTCAGTTGCTAAGCTAGTGGTCCGCAATTTTCTCCGCTTAGGAGCCTCCCAAGGCCTTTACTCGCAAGAACAGTGAGAATCTACTTTAGGCCCTCCACCAGGTAGAGGTCTCCGAGAGTTCGATGAAAACCATAGACGTACGTCTTCCCGTCCGGTGTCATCAGGATTGGTCCGATGGTAGAGACACCGGTGGGATCGACCGGAACAATCTGCTTCCAGGCCGTTTTCTTTCCTGTGGCTAATTGCAACTGGTAAACCTTGGCGGGCACTTCGCCGGTCCGGTAAAGGTATATGGAGCGGCCGTCCTGATTCCAGCTAATGGGGAGATCTCCCGGCTCCAGGCCGTTAACGATGCGAGGCTCGCCTCCTGCCGAGGGGTAGAAGTATCCCTTCCGATCGGGGCCAATCCCCACTACCAACTGGCCATCCGGCGAAATCGTAAACGCCGCTGCATCGACCCCTTCAGGTGAAATCGGTTTCGGTTTTCCTCCCAAAACATCCTGCGCGTAGAGCCGCACCCCGCGCCCTGGTTCGTTGCCTGCGAAAACAAAGCGCTTGCCGTCTGGGAACCAGCGTGCCCACTGGTGGTTAATCGAATCGTTGGTAAGCGGCTGGGTTTCACCTGCGCCGGTGGGTAACAGCCTCAGTTGTGCGGGCGAGTCCGGAGTCTGAACGATGACCCATTTTTGGTCGGGGGAGAGGGCATTGGCAGCCCCTTCGCCGAGTCGAATCGCTGGGGAGCCATCGGTGTTACGAATGTAAACTGCGTAAGTTAGCTCTTGCGCATTACCGTACTGTACCCCGCCGCCAACCCCCTCCTCATCAAAAAGAACGGTTTTCCCGTCGGCGGAAAGGTCAGCGGGATAGGAGTAGTCAAGCCAGGAAAGGTCTCGCTCCTTGGCCTCGCCCTCGTAGAGAGCCATGGCCTCGCGCCGCCGGCCGGCGCGGGCCAACAGCACGCGCCCGTCGCGCCAGATGTCGAACAGTACCAACGTACCAGGTATCCTCGTCACCAGCCGTTCTTTCCCCGCCAGGCTGACGGCGGAGAGATAGTGATCCACTCCCAATTCGCTTGCTGTGAACCACACTTCCTGGGCTGCAGGTGACCAGGCAAGACCCTGCGTACCGTACCAGTCACGAGTCAGCTTTGTCTTCCTGCCAGACAGATCAACGACGGCCACGGAGCCACTGTCGTCTCCTTGGTTAGGATGGTCGATGAATGCCACAAAGTCGCCTTTAGGGGAAACTCGCGGATAGCTGATCCAGCCGCCGCTGGTCTCGTAGAGGACCTTGCCGATGGGATATTCCAGCCGGTCACGGCCACCCACATTCCGTACCACCGCTAGACTGTTTCCGTCAGGGGCCCAATCCGCCCATTCGACATCCTCAAGAACTGGGCGGGGTGCGCCCCCCGCCAATGGCGCTCGGGCCAGTGTGCCCACGTTCACCCAGGTTCCAACGGGATGGCTGCCTAAAGAAAGCGCCATTTCACCAGTCGATGAAACTCCCAGAAGCTCGGCGCGGCCCAGTCCCAAAGAACGGGATTCGACGGTGCCTTGGCGCGCGGCGAATATCTCCACTGGGTTTCCTTGCCAGGCCGCGCTGTATAAGATCGTCTGCCCGTCCGGAGCGAATCGGGCCGAGCGAATTTCGCCCCGGCGGAACGTGATCTCGTGATACAGCGGCGCACTGGCCGCCGGGGATCCCCATAGCCGCATGCCCGCCACTAATCCGACTGAAAGTGCACCAAGAAAACCGAGGCAGACCATCAGGGGCAGAAGGCGACTTCTGCGCCGTACTTGGGTCTGACCTTCTTTTCCCCTGCCCGCCACGTCTGACGAGGCAATACCACTAATCCCAGCGCGTGAGGAATCGGTGTCGCGCTTCAAGCGTTTCAGATCGGCGCGCAGCTCCGCCGCGCTCTGGCAGCGCAACTCCCGATCTTTCTCCAACGTCTTGTTCAGGATGATTTCCAGTTGCGGCGGCAATTCCGGGTTCAACTGCACCGGTGGCGTA
>Ga0074045_10003571_pt1 | contig 13983 bp, 9 predicted proteins | sample BogForMeECP23OM2_FD_94442 | JGI IMG/M metagenome (GOLD analysis project Ga0074045, IMG submission 94442) | Bog forest soil microbial communities from Calvert Island, British Columbia, Canada - Bog Forest MetaG ECP23OM2 | ecosystem: Environmental > Terrestrial > Soil > Wetlands ... | reverse complement strand
GGCTAAGAAAGACAATCACATCTTGATCTGGGTCCTAGTTGGAGCGGGTGTCGCAGGGGGAATTGGCGCGGGTTTGGCGGCTAAGGGATCGTCGTCATCCTCATCTGTAAGCCAGTCGTCTACGCAGTAGCTAGCTGCGATCCGAGCTGTTCTCTAAGTGGCAGTTGCAGTGACCAAAGGAAAGGAATTTCGGCTGGAAGACGAGATGAAATCTAAACCGGTGAGTGAGGGAGATTCCATTCGAGATAAAAGGCAAAGACGATTTGGACGGGTGTCGACAGTTCTCCTTTTCGCAACACTGGGATTTTCCTCGCCGATGGTGGCGCAAGAAGGTACGGCGTCGGGCGCTGCGCCCCAACCTCTCGGGCAGCCAACATCCCACGCGGAAGCTTCCGAGGATTACAACCAAAGAATTGCCCAACTCGCTGCGGAGAGCAAAGCTTCGGATCCAAGTTCCTTGGGCGGCGATTATCAAATCGGGCCCGAGGACTTGCTCGAAATATCCGTTCTTGAAGCACCGGACCTAAATCGCACTGTTCGCGTTTCTGACGACGGGACCATCTCTCTCGCTCTGCTCGGTTCCTTCCAGGCCGCTGGCATGAGCACGAGAGAATTGCAAGCTGATCTGCAAGATCGCCTTCGTCGCAGGTACATGAAGGATCCGCAGGTCAGCGTTTTTGTACAAGAGATGAGAAGTCACCCCGTTTCCGTCTTTGGAGCCGTGGAAAAACCGGGGGTCTATCAGATTCGCTATGCAAAACCGCTGATTGAAATCTTATCGATGGCGCAAGGTTTGGCAAATGATGCGGGCGACACGGTCATCGTTGTGCGGCACCAGGGTGCCGCACCAGCCCCTGCTCTCGCGAGCTTGTCCGGCAGCGGTTCCATGCTGACAACCGACCACCCGGCGGGAATTGCCATTCCTTCGCCGGACCCAACTGGGATGGCAATTAGCGAGCCTTCGGGTACGGAAAGTATCGCCATAAATCTCAAGGATTTACTCGACTCCGGCAATCCTCGTTCAAATGTGCTCGTCTATCCTGGCGATCTTGTCAAAGTCGCTCGTGCCGGGATCGTGTACGTGGTAGGCCAAGTTCATAAACCGGGTGGATTCGTGCTCAAAACGAATGAAAACATTTCGGTGTTGCAAGCGATTGCCCTTGCAGAGGGTCTCACACCGAACGCAAAAGGCAAAGAAGCGCGGATCTTCGTTCGGTCCGGACCGAATGAGCAGCCGCAGGAAGTCGCTATCAATCTCGACAAGATCATGGCCGGCAAGACCCCCGCTCCGATGCTCAAACCTGACGATGTTCTTTTCATTCCGAACAGCGCCGGTAAGGAAACGTTGCACGTCCTCGAGCAGAGTACGGCTGGCATCGTGGGTGCTTTGGGCGGCGCAGCAATCTATAGGTGGTGACGTGGCAGACGAAACCAAAATTCAGCTGTTTGATCCGATGCAAGCGAAGTTGGAGCGTGTGCGCCCCGAGCTGCTGGAACCCTACCTGACCGAAGAAGCCGTAGAAGGCCCGGACCTTCGCGCGCATTGGCGAACCATTCAGAAGCGTCGTTGGACCATACTCTCCATCCTTCTGGTCGCGCTCACAATTGTGTCGATCGTAACGTGGAAGCAAAAGCCCATTTACCGGGCAGATGCACTGCTCGAAATTCAAAAAGAGAACGCAAATATTCCAACCGTCCAGGAACTGTTCCAACTGGAAAATGTCTCGGACAATTATTTAGAGACTCAGTACAAGGTGCTGCAAAGCGAAACCCTGGCGCGGCGCGTAATCGACCAGCTGCACCTCGAGCGGGACAGTGAGTTTAATCCGCCGAAAGCCGGCTGGTTTCAGGCCAAGGCACAAGCGGCTGCGCTCATACCGGATTCGGGGGTGGACCCCGACGCGGCACAAACTGTATTGCGGGAGTTCAAGGATCGTCTGAGCATCGATCCCGTCCGGAGAAGCCGCTTGGTCCAGATCAGCTTTGAATCCGAGGATCCGAAAGTCGCAGCCCAAGCGGTGAATGCTCTGGCTGAAAACTATATTCAAGGAAACCTGGAAAGCCGTTGGCAGGCGGCGCAAAAGGCATCTGAGTGGTTGTCGCAGCAGTTACAGAGCTTCAAGGCCAAGCTCGAAAAATCGGAAGATGATCTCCAAGATTATGTGCAGAAAAACGGTCTGCTTTTTCTTGAGACGCAAAAAGGAGACATCGAGAACATTGTCAATGAGAGGCTTCGCCAGCTTCAGGATGAGTTGACCAAGGCGCAAGCGGAGCGTTATGCGAAAGAGTCTGTTTACCGCTTGACAGAATCGGGTGACTACAGCGCGCTTCCTGGTGTTGTCGACAATAAATTGATGCAAGAGCTGACCGCACGTTTGGCGGAACTCGAGCGGCAAAAGGCGGCGTTGACCCCAACGTTTAATCGTGACTACCCGAAAATGAAGGAGATCCAGAGTCAGATTGACGAAAACGAAAGAGTGCTGGCCGAGGAGCGCAAACGCGCCGCGCAGGGAATCGTCGATGACTATCTGGCTGCCACGCGCCGCGAGACTCTGGTTCGCGAGGCCTTCGAACAACAACAAAATCAGGCCAACACCGTTGCAGGAAGAACCGTTCAATACAACATTTTGAAACGCGAGGTAGACACCAACAAGCAACTCTACGAAGGCTTGCTTCAACGTTTGAAAGAAGCAGGCGTTTCGGCGGGTATGAACGCGAGCAATATCCGGGTCGTCGATGCAGCCGTGCCCCCGACAAGACCCATTCGGCCTCGACCTGTTCTGAATCTGGGGTTGGCCTTGCTTCTCGGTTTGGGATCTGGAATCGGCCTGGCCTTTCTCCAGGAGCATCTGGACAACACGCTGAAGAATTCCGACGACATTGAACGAGTGCTCCGTGTTCCGACGCTTGCCTTGATTCCCTCCCGTGAATCCCTGATTCATGGCAAGGCGGGTGTCTACGGGCTCATCGAGCACAAGTCGTCGCACAATAACGGAGACGGGAAGCCTACTCACTTAGAAAAGCATCCAGGGAAACCCTGGATCCGCATCGATGGGAACGGGACGCAGCATTCCGCCCTTTCCGAAGCGTTCCGCGGATTGCGTACTTCTGTCCTGCTTTCGGCTGCCGGACATCCGCCACGTTCCTTGACGTTCGTCAGTGCCGAGCCGGGTGAGGGCAAGACGACCGTCGCTAGTAATCTGTCGATCTCTCTGGCGCAACTGGGGAAGCGCGTGCTGCTGATTGACGGGGACATGCGCCGCCCCTGCATTCACAAACTGTTCAACATAGAGGACCGCACCGGGGGATTGGTCAACTATTTAACCGGGAACGAACGCTGGAATCAGCTGGTTCGACCTACGGGAATCTTCAATCTCGACTCCCTGGTATGCGGCCCCGTGCCTCCGAACCCAAGCGAACTTCTCTCCTCTGATCGAATGCAGACGCTCATTCTCGAAGCGATGGCAGCATACCAGTTTGTTCTAATCGACGCACCGCCGCTTCTCAACGTGACGGACGGGCGCATCCTGGCCACCATGGTCGATGGCACCCTCCTTGTCGTCAGGGGAGGTTACACACCCCAGGAACTGGTCCAACGGGCACAATTGCACGTTCGCGACGTAGGCGCTCACCTGATAGGTGTGGTCTTGAACGACGTCGATGTGCGTCACAACGGCTACTACCAAAGCTATTACGGCTACGGTTCGTACGGGGCGAACAAAGCTCAGCTCGAGAAAAACTGAACTGGCTATGCGCGCGATCGGGGCGGCGAGACTGAGTGCGAATTTAGATGTAATTACTTATTTTTCAGATGATTAGACGCGATATTGCCCTGTAAGTAACAGGGCGAAGCTGCGTAAAGACAATGGAAACTGGCTCCTACTTCCCAACACTCGCGCACACTGAGCCAACTCTGCCGATGGTTCCGCAATCGCGCGTCGAAGATCTTGAGCTCTTCTGGTACGCAGCCCATACGTGCGCGAACCATGAGAAGCGCGTTGCCCAGCAAGTCGAGCGGCGATCGCTGGAATGTTTTCTGCCGCTTTACAAGAGCGTGCGCCGCTGGAAAGACCGTCGTGTGCGGCTTGCGATGCCTCTTTTCCCAGGCTATGTATTCGTCCGGCTGAACTTACGAGACCGGCTGAAAGTCCTCGCAATCCCCGGTGTCGCAAAACTGGTCGGGTTTGATGGTCATCCGGCTCCGGTGCCAAACGAGGATATTGAAACCATTCGCGCGTGCCTTGCTGGGCCTAACACAATCCAGCCGCATCGCTATTTGCAACGTGGCCAGCAAGTCCGCGTGCTCAGTGGTCCCCTGGCCGGTCTCACCGGCATCGTCGTCCGCCAAAGAAAAAGCTCTCGCTTCGTGATTTCCTTCGAGCTGCTCATGCGCTCCGTCGCTGTGGAATTGGACAGTTCAGATCTTCACGCCGTCCACGTATGACTACATTGCTCCAGACTTGGATGGTCGCCAAGCATCAAGAGTTTGCTCCCGCAGGTTCGTTGCGCGCGCGCTTTGCTGCAGGAGCCTTCTGGTCGGTGTTGGGGGGAGTTATCTCGCGCGGGTTCTTACTGGCCGCATCGGTGGTTTGCGCATGGTTCCTGGGTAAAGAAGGATTTGGCGCGCTGGGAATGATCCAAAGTACCGCGGGCATGTTCGGTATTTTCGCGGGACTTGGCTTGGGGATAACGGCCACCAAGTATGTTTCCGAATTTCGCCGCCAAGATCCCTTGCGGACGGGCCGGATCCTGGCGCTGTCCTCGGCAGCAGCGTTCGTTTCCGGGAGCATAATCACGGTGCTGGTGATTTTGCTGGCGCCGTACCTGGCGCAGCATGTCCTGGCGGCTCCGCCACTGGCCGCGCCTTTGGCCATCGGGGCGGGACTGGTGTTTTTTGGCGCGCTCAATGGCGCGCAAACCGGAGCGCTTGCCGGGTTCGAGGCATTCCAAACCATCGTCCGAGTCAACATCTACGCTGGACTTGCTTCGTTTCCGCTGATCGTTCTCGGCGTTTGGCGCGGCGGTCTGCGGGGAGCGGTGTGGGGCTCGGTTGCCGCGCTGGCCGTCAACTGGGCGCTGAACAACCGTGCGTTACGCCGTGAATGCGCGAAGGCCAACATTACTTACCAGCTTGCGGGTTGCCGTCGAGAGCTGGGCATGCTGCACCGTTTCAGTCTTCCTGCTTTTTTGGCTTCCCTGCTGGTTGTGGCGGGCATTTGGGTCTGCAACGCTTTGCTCGCGCGCCAGCCGCAAGGCTACGCCGAACTCGGACTCTATGCCGCTGCGGACAAGTGGCGCGTGACGATCGTGTTCGTACCCACGTACGTGTTTGCCATGGTCGTGCCGATGCTCTCGAACCTGCATGGCGAGGGTGACAGTGCAGGCTTTCGAAAAGTGTTTCGAGCTAACTTGCAGCTCAACGGGAGTCTTGCGTTGTTGGCAGCGGCGGCGGTCGCCGTGTTCGCGGCACCAATGATGGCGGTTTACGGCAAGTCGTTTCGCGGCGGTCAGGTTGTCCTGATCGTCCTCGCATTTTCGGCCATCGCGGAGGTTTTGAATTTCACCCTCGGCCAGCCGCTCATCGCCGCACACCAGATGTGGTGGCGATGCGCGTTTAATCTAATTCTTGTCGTCGTTCTTGTGGGATTCGCGTTTTTACTCATTCCAAAGTGGGGAGCCCTAGGCTTTGCTGTTTCTTCCGGCATCGCTTACGCGGCCACGAATCTGGCGCTTTTCCTGTTTCACAAGCAAAGCTCATGGAACAGTCTCCGTCCCCAAACATGGCGGAATTCGCCTTCCGCCCACCATCGCTCTTTTCATTGAATTGAGGACACTCACTTATGCTAATTGACGTCCTAATAGCTGCTACCTGGGTGGCCGGCGTCTATCTATCCAAAAGAATATTCAGCGACATGTTCACACCACTTTGCGTTTACGTGTCGACCTGGTGCGCTAGTCTTCTCCTATATCGTATGCGGCTGGTCGAATATAGCGTCCTAGAGCCAAAGACTTGGCTGCTCATAGCAGGCGGTGGTGCATCTTTTTGTCTTGGGTGCGTACTTTCACGGGCACGCTCGAATAAATCAACCAGTCTCCAGAAGCGCATCATCGTGAGTCTGCCGTGGTTGCGACCCGCCATTCTGGTGCTCTTGGTTCTTGACTTAATCGGTTTCGCTCTCTTCACGGAGCGAATGTCAGATACATACGGTCTTGGGACGTACTTCACAGATCCAAGCATTATCAGAGCTGATGCGCAAGAGTGGACGAGAGCAGGAGCTATAGGTCCACTGATCCTACTCTGCTACCCACTGCTCGCCTGCAGTCTTATCTATATACTGGAATCGCGTAAGTTGAGTTGGTTAAGCGCTGTCGGACTGATAGTTCCCGTTGCGGAGACATACCTGCTCACCGACCGCCTTAATCTTGTCACGTTTGGGACGTGTTCGTTCTTTATTTGGATTTACCATAGCAAGCGGAGGACGTTGGACCGTAAAGTACTCTGTACTCTGGGCGGCGGTCTGATCTGCTTTCTAGCCTATTTCCTCTCGGTTGGTGCGCTCTACGGGAAGTCAGCTACACACGCGAGTTCATCCTTTCAGTTCAGCACCCTTAGCAGAGATTCGCGATTAGGCCTACGAATGCTGGATCCATATGTGTATTCAACCGCGAGCTTTCCAACCTTTCAGGCCGCAATGAGGGACGTCGACCGTTTATCTTGGGGTACAGAAACGTTCTATCCCCTCGCTCGGATTTTATATGGGGTCGGAATTCTCGAGCGGAGACCCGAGGCTAGTGATTTTACGTTTTACTTTGTTCCCATTCCTTTCAATACATACACTTGGCTCTACTTTTTTTACTGTGATTTCGGAATTTGTGGCGCCTTTTTCCTACCGGGTCTAATTGGATTTTTGGAAACGGCCCTTTACAGACGCATGAGAGCTGCGCCGACCATTTTTTCCGTAGCTGGGTCGTCGGCATTCGCCGCTTCAACGGCGTTCACCGTATTCGGATATATCCAGTACGACTTCATTTTGTGGATTTTCCTGATTGTCATGTTCATTGTATCCCGTAGGACATGCACAGAGTGGAACGGGTACCGCGCGACAGCGTGGAATGAGTTGAGAAGCCGTGGCGCAGTGCCGCCTGCATGGACCTAACTTCGATGGCCCTCGAGGATAAATTGCGGCTTCCTACGCCCCAGGTACCATTTGTAGACATAATCGTCGTCAACTGGAATTCTGGTTCCCACCTCAGTAGTTGTCTGGAACATATCAGGAGAACCGCTGGGCAGCGTTTCTGTGTCGATAAGATCGTGGTCGTCGATAACGCCTCTACTGACTCCTCGATTACAAATCTCACCTGCAACGACAGCCGCCTGGTTATTCTGCGTAACACCCGAAACATGGGTTTTGCGGCGGCCTGTAATCAGGGAGCAAAGCAGTCTCGTGGAGACTATCTATTGTTCCTGAATCCAGACATATTTCTGCGCGAGGACACGCTCCCGCTCTTGGTTGGATTTCTCAGCGCCTTCGCAAACCAGCATATCGCTATCTGCGGGCCCCGCCTCGTTGATCTCGACGGAACGACGATGGTGACCTGTGCACGGTTCCCCAAGGCGAGAAATTTTTTTGCCAAGGCACTGGGGTTAGACCGCCTGATACCACGCGTTTTCCGGCCCGCGCTGATGAAGGAATGGGGGCACGACCGCGATCGAATTGTCGACCAAATCATCGGCGCCTGTATGTTGATACGCCGCAGCGTTTTTCAGCAGCTGGGTGGTTTCGACGAGCGGTTTTTTGTTTACTACGAAGAGGTTGACCTGTGCCTCCGATGCAAGCGATCGGGCTTTAACGTCTCCTTTGTTAGTGAGGCATCGGCGGTACATCTCGGCGGCGGTTGCTCGAACCAGGTCCCTGGCAAGCGGCTGTTCTATTTGTTGCAGAGCCGAATCCTTTATGGCCTGAAGCACTTCTCCGCCGCCTCGGCGGCGATTTTGTGCCTTTTGACAATCTTCATCGAACCGCTTTCAAGAGTTGTCCTCGCCGTGAACCATGGTTCCGGTATGGAACTTCGCGACACTATAGAAGCTTATTGGCTGTTTTGGCGCTCCACGCCGTCACTGGTGCAAAACTCCCGACAAAGAGCTCAAAGGCCAGTAACTGAATCTGTTCAAGTGAGCCCTACCGCCTTCTAACGGATCTCCGATGAGAATCCTGATGCTACCTCGGTACAGCCGGCTCGGCGCGAGCAGCCGCTACCGCTTCATGCAGTACGTGCCGATGTTTAAGCAGGCGGGAGCCGAGGTGGAGGTGTGGCCTTTGCTTGACGACGCGTATATCCGGGACCTCTACTCGCGCAAGCGTAGACCTATAAGCTCAGTTGTCGCCGGATACGAGCGCCGCCTGAGGCAGATGCGGTCCGTCAGAGATTTTGACGCAGTCATCTGCGAGCAGGAAGCGTTCCCGCACTTGCCGGACTGGTTTGAAAGAGTTCTTCGCCGCCGGTCGAGGAGATTGATTCTCGACTACGATGATGCGGCTTATGTGCGCTACCAGAAGAACCCTTTCCTGAAAAACAAAGTCGCGCGACTCATGGCTTGGGCAGACTGCGTGGTGGTTGGGAATGCGCACCTTGCCGCTTACGCCGAGCAGTTTGCAAGACGGGTCATGCAAATACCCACTGTGGTCGATCTGTCGCGCTACGGAAAAAGGTCCGCGCCACGCGGCAGTACCGTACGCGTTGCGTGGATTGGAACGCCGATCACCGCTATGTTTCTTACACCGCTGATTCCTATCTTCGAGACGTTGGGGCAGAAACATCCGAAATTGGTGTTCCGGTTCATCGGAGCGGGAAAAGGCATGGCCGCGCGTAGCTTCAGCGCGGAACTACCGGAGTGGTCAGAGGAGTTGGAAACGGATCTCTTGTCTGAATGTGACATTGGTATCATGCCGCTGCCCGACACGGAATTTACGCGAGGAAAATGCGGATTAAAGCTCATACAGTACATGGCCTCTGGCCTTCCCGTCGTCGCTTCTCCGATTGGCGCTAACCGGGAAATCGTGACGCACGGCCACAACGGATTCCTCGCGTCGAGTCCCACGGAATGGGACGAAGCGATCGGTCGTCTGATTGTAAATCCGGAGTTGCGCCTCCGCATGGGAGGAGCAGCTCGGGAGAGAGTGGAACGAGAATACACGCTCGAGAAAGGCTTCGCAATGTGGATGGATGTCCTTCGCAGCTCTGGTTTCGCGCCGTCGCCCAGGAGCTCCTTTGTTAGTGACAGCCAGAAGGTGTCCGGGACCGTCCGGGCAGAAGAGAATCAACAGGGGATATCTCTGCGAAAGGGGCGAGACTATCACCCGTCAGAACCGACGAGCAGAATTGGATCGCGGCCGAGAATCCTGTTTCTTATTACGGAAGACAACTACTTCTGGGCAAACCGGCTCATTCTGGCGCGCGAGCTTCGCGATCTTGGGGCGGAAGTCTGGGTGATGACTCGTGTGCAGAGTTTAGGAAAGGAACTCGAGAGGGAAGGATTCCACGTAGTCCCCTGGAAGGTTTCCCGGCAGAGTCTAAACCCCATCCGGGAAGCTCTTGCGTTCCTTCAGGTTGTGCGCGCCTACCGGGAGGTTGCTCCGGATTTGGTGCATCACGTCGCCCTTAAGCCAATTGTGTACGGAGGTTTGGCAGCACGATTCCGCGGTGAAACATCCGCGGTAAACATGATTATTGGCCTAGGGCATGCATTCCTGAGTGATTCGATTTCCATGCGGATCATGCGGCAATTCCTGCTGGCGCTGCTCCGTTTCTCGCTCAGGAAGGAAAACTCGAAAACCATTTTTCAGAACCGGAGCAATCTGGAAGACATTCTGAGAGCTGGTGCGATCGAGGACAATCAATGCATCCTGATCCGTGGGGACGGAGTGAACCTGGAACGATTTTCTCCGCGGCCGGAACCGGATGGAACACCAGTGGTGATCCTGGCTGGCCGGCTGCTGTGGACCAAGGGCGTCCGAGAGTTTGTCCAGGCGGCAAAGCTGCTGCGGAGTCGTGGTATTTCCGCGCGTTTTGTCCTGGTTGGCGGCACCGACCATGCCAACCCGGGTTCTATCCCAGAGGCTGAGGTGCGTTCCTGGGTGAACGCAAAGCTGGTGGAATGGTGGGGACATCGAGACGATATGCCCAATGTTTTTGCACAAGCGAACGTGGTCTGCTTGCCGTCCTACGGAGAGGGCGCCCCGAATGCGTTGATGGAGGCGGCGGCGTGCGGAAGAGCGGCCGTAGCTTCCGACGTTGCGGGATGCCGTGACGTGGTACGACACGGGGAAACCGGCTTACTCGTGCGGGATCGTGATTCTGCGGACTTGGCAGGAGCCTTGGCGATGCTTATCGAAGATCCTGATCTGCGAGCGAGAATGGGAGCGCGCGGAAGAGAGCTTGCTGTGCGCGAGTATTCCGTGGATACCATCCTCAAGCAGATGCTCTCCGTATATCGAGAGCTGTTGGGATCTCGATTGAAGTTATGCGCGGCTCCGGCAAAGGACGCAGCGTAGCGTTCGACGATCCTTCTATTGGCAGCAAGAACAGGTTTTGAACCTTCCACCATAGATCTTCCAAGTATGTCAAGGAGCCGTCAAATCTACATCCGCTGGGGAAAACGTGCGTTGGACGTTGTAGGTGCAACCCTTGGACTCATTCTGCTAAGCCCGCTCATGATGGCTTGCGCCATTTTAGTGCGCCTGACTTCTACAGGGCCCATTTTCTTCCGGCAGCTTCGTCCTGGTCTTCACGCGCGTCCGTTTAAGGTTTTCAAGTTCCGCACAATGCGTGAAGGTGCCGAACAATCGGGTGCATCGATAGTGATTCACAATGACTCGCGACTAACCGCCGTGGGTGCCGTGTTACGTGCTCTGAAACTGGATGAGATCCCGCAACTAATAAACATAATTGTTGGCGATATGAGTTTTGTCGGACCACGCCCCCGTCCGCCAGAGAATATCGTGAATGTAGATCAATCCGAACAGAGTCGTTTGTTTAGCGTTCGACCTGGGATCACATCCTATGCAACGGTTTATCACCACAATGAAGAGGAGTACTGCAATCAACAAAACGATCCAGTCGCAGCCTATCGTGAGCTTCAATCTCAGAAGTGCCAACTGGATGAAGAATACCTGGAAAACCTGAGCCTGTGGGTTGACCTTAAACTAATCTTACTGACGCTGCTGCTCATATTCCCCGGCACTTCGAAGCCTACCAATTCGCGGCCCGGTCCACTGAAGAATTATCACTCCGAACGGATAGCAAGGATGGCCGCCGATAGTGCGATTTTCGCTGCGTGCGTTTGGGTAGCTTATTGGCTCCGTTTCGACGGCCAATTAATTGATTTTCAGGAACCTCAGCGGAATCTTTTTGTGGTATTTCTTCCAATCGTACAAGTGATTAGTTACAGGACAGCTGGCGTCTACGATATGGTGTGGCGGTATGTCAATCGGGTTGACTTCTCCATACTCGCCGCCGCTTCCGGGGCTGTCTCGGCAATCTTCTTGATAATAAGGCTGACATTACTTCCAGGAGCTGAATTCCCGCATATCTTGTCTCTCCCCCTTGGTGTCATTGTCCTTGATCATCTGCTTGCCTTGGGCAGCACCATCAGTATTCGAGCTTTCAGGCGCAGTCTCTATGAGTTAGGTGACTATTATCAGCCATGGCCCCCGAGGAAACCACGACGTATCTTGATTCTTGGTGCGGGCCGAACAGGCTTAGAGACAGCCTTGGCGATCAAGCGTCTTCCACATACGGAGGTCGTCGGGTTTCTGGACGATGACCCTGCAAAAGACGGCTGCCTAATCGGTGGTTGCCGGGTTGTGGGGAATTCTAAAGCTCTAAGAGAGGTAATCCGCAGCCGCGCGGTGAGCGACCTTTTGATCTGCGTTCATTCGATCGCAAAATTTGAGATGACGAATATTAGTGAATCTTGCCGCTGCTGTGGCGTCCACACACATCTCGTCACCACCGTGAATCATATCCTCGGATTTGAAGAATTCGACGGGGCGCGCGTCTTAATGGATAGTCAGACGGTAGGAGAGCTCTAAGGAGTGCAATGGCTCAGGGATCTTGATCTGGGGGGCGGTAAAACTCAAGCAGATGCGTAACTCAAAATCAGCTGAGAAGCTCGTCGCTCATTGATAGTAGGTTCTTGCTGTATTTGATTTTCCATTGATGCGGATTGATCTTACCCACGTCTGGCCCCGAGCGTTATTTTTGGCTTCTGTTCTTTTTGTGTCGGGAATCTTGACTCTCCTAGGTGGGAAAGCTTACCTTGCTGCACATTGGATGGCATCGTCAAACCCCGAGTTATGGGCAAAGGCTGTTAGGCTCGAACCTGGCAACGCCGAGTACTGGCGTCACCTGGGCCTCTCCGGGCAGTGGGAGCCAAGCTCGAGTGGTATTCGCGAAGCGGTCCGTGATCTCGAGCTATCCACGCAACTAAATCCCCGCTCCGCTGACCTGTGGATGGAGTTAGCAGATGCCTATCGGGCGTCGGGCGATCCAGTGCGGGCTCGGCAGGCATATGAGAAGGCGCAGGCGAATTATCCGATCTCGTCCGAAGTTGCCTGGCGTTACGGGAATTTCTTGCTCTATGAAGGAAATCTCTCAGACAGTTATACCCAGATTCGACAAGCTCTGTCAGTTGATCCATCGCTTGCGCCAAGCGCAATTTCTGAGTGTTGGCAAGCTGACCCGAACGTCGCTGCCATCCTCGATAAGGTCCTCCCCGCTAAGCCAGAGTACTACGACAGCGCAATGGATTTTTTCCTCTCGCGTAATCTATTGGATCCTGCACTTGCAGTTTGGAATCGCGAGCGCGCACTCGGCCTGCCCATCACAATGTCTCGCGCAACTCCCCTCGTAGACGCGTTGATCGATCTGGATCGCATGGCCGATGCGCGCGAGGCCTGGAGAGAGGCGCTCGAAGCTGCGCATTGGCCGGAAGGTGAGGGTAAAGATGGATCGCTGGTCTTTAATGGGGGATTTGAGCATGACTTTGCGAACGGTGGGTACGACTGGCGGGAAGTGACGACGAGCGGAGTTCACTTCGATTTTGACAGCCTTTCTGCACATGCGAGTTCGCGCTCTTTGCGAATCCAATTCGAGGGAACTTCCAATCCGGATTTTCATAACCTATTTCAATATGTTCCCGTAGATCCTGGAACCCGCTATCACTTTTCAGCGTATTTGCGAACCGAAGGGGTTTCTACTGATCGTGGGATAGGTTTCGAAATTTTCGATCCCCGTCATCCGAACCAAGTTCACAAGGTCACCTCGGAGGTCCTTGGAACGAATCCCTGGACTCATGTGCAAGCGGATGTTCTCACAGGGCCAGAGACGCGCTTCCTGAAAATTGCAGTGAAGCGACTCCCGAGTTGGAAGTTTGATAACAAACTGATCGGGACGGCTTGGATCGATGACGTATCGCTAACACGAATCTCCACAGCGAGTACGGGTGGGGCCGGATGAACGCAATCCGCTGGGGGATCTGTACTCTAACCGCCGTCGCCGTGTTGTCGTTCGGCGGCGTAGAGCCGTGGGGACAGGCAATCCTGGAAATCTGGGCGGCGACACTGTTTCTCCTCTGGGGCGCCGTGGTCGTTCGGCGTCGGCAGCTCGAGATTCACTGGAACTGGCTTTATCTTCCGCTACTTGGGCTGATTCTCATTGCGCTAGTGCAGTGCGGCCTCCATCTTTCAGCCTATCCCTACCTTACGAAGATCGAACTGCTCAAGTGGGCTTCCTACTTCCTGCTATTCTTCTTAACGACGGAATCGTTCGAGACTGAGGCCCACGTAAGACAGTTCGTTTGGCTTCTTCTCAGTCTGGGGTTTGCCGTCTCGCTTTTCGGGATCATCCAGCATTTCACGTTCAACGGAAAACTCTATTGGCTCGTTCCGTTGCCACCTGGAGTCGGGCCTTTCGGACCGTTTG
>Ga0074045_10003570_pt1 | contig 13986 bp, 9 predicted proteins | sample BogForMeECP23OM2_FD_94442 | JGI IMG/M metagenome (GOLD analysis project Ga0074045, IMG submission 94442) | Bog forest soil microbial communities from Calvert Island, British Columbia, Canada - Bog Forest MetaG ECP23OM2 | ecosystem: Environmental > Terrestrial > Soil > Wetlands ... | reverse complement strand
TCTGGTCGCAAGCTTTAAGCTCCCTGAGCTTTCGCCTTCGCCTTTGGCAGACGCATCTGGGACTCGGATTCCGCGAAGCCGTCGGGAGGTGAGTCTGCCCCCAGAACGTCATCCCAAAAGACACTGCCGGAGTTGATGGTAGAGACGCCGATGTGCCCTGCATCCGCGGTATCCGCTTGCCCTACCCACGCCACCAGAAATTCTTGCTGCTTGTGGGCGCGGATGAGGCAGATTTTTTGGCCCGGCTCGATCCCGCCGCGGACACCTTTTAAGATAGCGCCGCTCCGGCTGATGTTGATGGTGGTGACCTGCTGTTCAAGCGGCAATCCGCTGGCATCGGTTGCCCTGAGTCGAAGCGGCAACGCGACCTCGGTCCGCTGCTCGCGGCGCTCGATCTTGAACTGGGCCATAAGCTTGCTCAATTCTGCGGCGATGGCGGCCAGATCCTGCGCCGCTCTGTGAGACTCCTGGGCGCGCGCCGAAGTGCCATCGGCTGCCTGCGCCACCCCGCCGATGTTGCCCGAGATGTCGGCGGCTCCCTGGGCGGCTTCGCTGACGTTGCGCATCATCTCGTTCGTAGTGGCGCTCTGCTCTTCCACAGCCGCCGCGATCGTGGTGGAGATGTCGTTGATCTGGTGGATGACGCCGCTCACGGTGCCGATGGCCTTTACCGCCTCTTGCGTGTCGCCCTGAACGGTTGTGATCTTTTGACTGATGTCTTCGGTGGCTTTGGCGGTCTGTTTGGCAAGTTCTTTTACTTCGTTGGCGACGACGGCGAAGCCCTTGCCGGCCTCGCCGGCGCGGGCGGCTTCGATTGTGGCATTGAGGGCGAGCAGGTTGGTCTGCTGCGCGATGGAAGTGATGACCTTGATGACGAGGCCGATCTCGGCGCTGAACTGGCCCAGTTTGGCAACGGTGGTATTGGCGGCCTGGGCCGTGGTCACCGCACCGGAGGCTACTTTGGCGGCTTGACTGGCGCTGGCGGCGATGCTCTGAATGGTGGAAGTCATCTCGCCGGCGCCGGTCGAGAGGCTCTGCAGATTCTGGCTGACCCGCTGGGTGACTCGGGAGACGGCGTTGGCCTGGACCGCGGTTTCCCCCGAATTGGTGGTGATGTGCTGGCTGGCTTCAAGGAGCTGCCGGCTGGCGGTCGTCAGCTTATGGGTGTGGGCCACGACTCCACGAAGGAGGTCCTGCAACTTATCCATGAACAAGTTAAAAAGACGGCTGACCTTTCCCAGTTCATCGTTGGAGAAATTGCCTGCGACCTCGAGGCGCTTGGTGACATCGCCCTCGCCCTCGGCGATGTCCTCGATCATCCGGGTCAAGCGCTGCAGCGACAGGGAAATGGTCCGCACCAGGGTAAAGCTGCCAAAACCGATCAGCAGCACCGCCACGCTCACGAGCGCATAGACGACCAGCGCGAGGTGACTGCTGCGGGCGTAGGCTTGTCGCGCTTCCGTGTCCAGAGTTTGGCCCAATTTATCCTGATGTGCGGAAACGGCGCGGAGCAGCTCCTCAAAGGCCGGATTCGACTTCTCGATGATGATCTGGTGCGATTCTGCGTTGTGGGCGTGCAGCAGGAGATCGACCACTTCGGCGTTGGCCCCGGCTAGTTTTTCGAAGGCTGACGAGATCTCGCCTGTGCCTTCGCCCGTCTTTAATAATTCCTGCACTTGCTTCACCAGGGCGGTGTTCTGCTGCATGAGGGCTTCGATGGCATCGGGGTCTTTCTCCTGCACCATCTTCTGGATCACATCCTGAACTTTAACGGCCAGGTCCATCAGTTGGAATGAAGCCTGGCTTTGGGTGCGCGAGGTCGCCGCCAGATCGCGCGACAATGAGGAAGAGACTCGCAGAAGATAAGACAAGCCGAGGACGGCCACGACGGTGATCGCCAGAGAGCCTGCCAGCGCCAAAGTCATTCTCCGGACGATGGTTAGGTTTTTCACTCGGTAGGTTCCTCCTTACTCGGCTCACCGTTAGCGAAGCTTGTCGGTTCGCAAGCCAAACACCATCGACCCGATCGGCTTTTCCCCATCCCGCACCGGCAGCGCAACCTGGATCAACTGCATTCCGCTGGACTCGTCGAGCTTTGGGGTTCCAGTCCAGGTTTTTCCCTGCATTGGCACTTCGTGCTTTGGCATACCCTTGTGCGTCCAGTGCTCGGTTTTGGCATTGAATCCCACTTTGCCGCCGTCGCTTCCGGAGACGAAGATCTTTACGATCTGGTCGTCGCACATGCCCTTCAGGCGCTCGGAAAGCGCGTTCTTGCCAAGGGATCGAACGAAGGGATCGAAAAGCGTGAGGCTATTCCAGTTCTCGTTCGTCATGGCCTTGGCCTCGGGCGATGCGGGGGTTGAGTTGTAAGCCTTGACCGCACTTACAACCTGTGGATCGGCGCTGTAACCCTCCAGTTTCTTGATCTCGGCGTTGAGTTTGGCCTGTAGCTCCGGAGGCGCCTGGGCTACGCTTGCTGCGGTAACGATGAGACTAAGGCCTGAAATGAAGAGCCAATGCGCCGACACTTTCAGCCTCGATTGAACTGTCGTAGTCATGGTCTTCCTTTCTGGCCGTTGTGGAGGGTCGCGGCTCCGTGTGGCTCTCAGTCTTCCTATCGGCGAGCGAGAAGAAGACACTAGTGGACAATGAACTGCACTGCCGCTTCATCAGATCCGACTCCGATTGATCTGACTTCGACGGCCGGCCGTTCCCATTTTGGGAACGAAAAGCCTCCTCCCCGCATTTTCCCGGCCTCTCATTATTGACCCACGAACCGTGACGGGCTAAAATCCGCAACAACTGCGGGTGCCGCGGTCGCGCCTCGGCGCGACCCTTGGGAGAAGTATCGGGCACAGGCTTTAGGGCTCTATGTACCAAGAGCCGGGCTCCTGGACGTTTTCTTGATGGCAGGAGGAGCTTCATGAAGAGTTCGTTGGGTAAGCCTCGCGAGCCGAATCGTAAGTCCACGGCCCGACGCGAAATCAAAGACGTTAGTCGTTCCTTCCCCATCGTTGGCATCGGGGCTTCGGCTGGAGGCCTGGAAGCCTTTTCCGAGTTGCTGCATCACCTGCCGGAGAAAACCGGCATGGCCTATGTGCTGGTGCAACATCTCGATCCTAAGCATGAGAGCGGACTTAGGGAGATTCTCGCCCGCACCACCCGGATCCCAATGACTGAAGTGACGCAGGGCGCGATCGTGCAACCGGATCACGTCTACGTGATTCCCGCCAATACCAACTTGATTGTCAAAGGCGGGATGCTCGTATTGAGCGGGCGTGTGCTGGCGCACGGACAACACATGCCGATCGACCATTTTTTCCGCTCATTGGCCGCCGAGGCGGGCCAGCGAGCCATAGGGGTGGTGTTGTCGGGCACGGCTTCGGATGGAACCGAAGGCTGCCGCGCCATCAAAGCAGCCGGGGGACTGACCTTCGCCCAGGATGAAGAGTCGGCCAAGTATGACAGCATGCCGCGCAGCGCCATTAACTCCGGCAGCATCGACTTCATCCTCAATCCCAAGAATATCGCTCGCGAGTTGGGCGGTATCAGCCAGCACCCCTATGTGGCCCGGGTGTTATCGGAGAACAACGAATTCAAGGGGATCGTGGGGAGCGATCTGGATGCCCTCTTCGCCATGCTGCGGGAGTCGACCGGGGTGGACTTCACCAACTACAAACACACCACGCTGCAGCGGCGAATCAAGCGGCGCATGGTCGTGCACAAGATCGAAAAGCTGAAGGATTACATCCGTTTCATCGGCAAGAAGCCGGAGGAACTGGACGAGCTTTACCGCGATCTGCTGATTCACGTCACCGGATTTTTCCGCGAGCCGGAAGCCTACGTGGCCTTGCGGAAGCACGTTTACCCCAAGCTCTTTGACGGCCGCAAGCCGGATAATCCCATCCGCGTCTGGGTGGCCGGCTGTTCCACCGGGGAAGAAGCCTACTCGATTGCCATCACCCTGCTGGAGTATCTCTGGTCGCATACCCGGAACATTTCGCAGGCGGCCACGTCCATCCAGATTTTTGCCACCGACATCAGCGAGAACGCGCTCGACCGCGCCCGCTCCGGTTTATACACCGAGGCCGTGGTGGCGGACATCTCACCGGAACGGCTGAAACGCTTCTTTGTCCGCCAGGACGGTGGATACCAGGTGAACAAGTCGGTGCGGGATATGTGCATCTTTGCCCGGCAAAACCTGGTAAAGGATCCGCCGTTCTCGAACCTGGATTTGGTCAGCTGCCGCAATGTGCTCATCTATCTGGGGCCGGTGCTGCAAAGGCGGGTGATACCGACCCTGCATTATTCCCTCCGGCCCGGTGGTTTCCTGATGCTGGGCGAGGCGGAAGGCCTGGGAGGATTCGGCGATCACTTCGCCCTGGTCGATAAGAAAGACAAGATTTATCAGAAGCGCAAAACTACGGCGCGGCTGACAACTTATTTCGCGGGTTCCGACTATTCTCCGCGCAGAATCGAGGACGCCAAGATGGGCAGGCAATTGCCGGCTCCGTATACCGTAGAGAATGAAGTGGAGCAACTGCTCATCAACCGCTATGTGCCGGCCAGCATCGTGGTCAACGATCAGATGGATATCGTCCAGTTCCAGGGAAAGACGGGAGCTTATCTGGAGCCGGCGGCCGGCCATCCCACCTTCAGTCTGTCGAAGATGGTGCGCGAAGATTTGCTGGTGGACTTGCGCGCGGCGCTGACCGCAGTGAAGAAGAGCAACGCGAAGGCGAGGAAAGAAGGCGTGCAACTTCTTTCCGAGGGAAAGATGCGCGAGGTAAATCTGGAAGTGCTTCCCCTGCGTGGGCAAGCCTCCCAGGAACGCTACTACGTAGTGGTGTTCGAGGAGAATGCTCCGGTTCCGGTTTCAGTGGGTAAGTCGGGCGGCAAGGGCAAAAAGCCAGACCCGCCCACCACGCGGGAGAACGAGGTGCTGAAACGCGAGATGGCCCAGTTGAAGCAGCAACTCCGGACTCTGATAGAAGACCATGAAAACACCATGGAAGAATTCAAGTCGGTGAACGAGGAGGTTCTGTCGGCGAACGAAGAATTGCAGAGCACCAACGAAGAAATGGAGACCGCCAAGGAAGAGCTGCAATCCACCAACGAGGAGCTCACCACGTTGAACGAGGAGATGCAGAATCGCAACGCGGAGTTGAGTTCGGCGAATAACGATCTGCTGAACCTGCTGGGCCAGGTCGATATTCCGGTGGTGATGGTGAGCAACGACCTGCGGATTCGCCGCTTCAGTCCGCCGGCGCATAAGGTTCTGAACCTTCTGCCGAATGATGTGGGCCGCCGCCTCGGGCAGATCCGGCCAAATCTTGACCTGCAGGACCTGGAGCCGATCGTCCACGACGTGATCGAACGCGAGACCGCGATGCAGCGCGAAGTGCGCACCAAGGAAGGGGTATGGCACATGCTCCACGTCCGGCCTTACGAAACCTGGGACCACAAGATTGAAGGCGCCGTAATCAGCTTGCAAAATGTCGACGCGCTCAAACGCATGGTGAACCAGACCCGCGAATATGCCGACGCCGTGATCGAGAACGCCAGAGTGCCAACCTTGGTTCTCGATGGTGAGTTGCGCATTACCGTAGCCAATCCGGCTTTCTATCGAGTCTTCGGCGTGGCGGCAGCGGATACGGAAAATCAGCTGATCTACAATCTCAGCGACGGGCAGTGGAATGCTCCGCAATTGCGCAAGCTGCTGGAGGAGATTGTTCCACGAAATGTTCGAGTGGACGATTTCGAGATGAGGCATGAGCTTCCACAGCTTGGAGAACGCGAGCTTGTGCTGAACGCCCGCCGGGTCGAACTGCAGAAGGGCCATCCCTTCATCTTGCTCGCAATCGAAGACGTGACCGAGAGCCGACGGAACGGAGCCGCCTGAAGTAGCGCCAAGACGGCCGTGCTATAGTTGCCTCGCTTGGCGTTTGGGGAGCTATCCCGCAGACTGATAGCGGAGACTGTCGACTCGCGATAGAATTGCAGCTTCGGTCACTCAGGAATGCATCGAATCTTCCATCCTTTCCGAAGCGCGGCGCGCGGCCTCGGACCGCTCGAGCAGCGCCTCCTCGAAGCTTTGTGGGCGCGGGGCAGCGCCACCGTGCGCGAGCTGCTGGAACACGGCTATCACGATCTGGCGTATACCACGGTGATGACCACGCTGGACCGACTCTACAAGAAGAATATGTTGTGCCGGGAAGGGGAAGGCAGGGCTTTCCGCTATACTCCGCGATTCAGCCGCGAAGAGTTGCACCGCGAAGTGGCCAGCAACGCCTTCAGGGAGCTGCTGGACGCGAGTCCCGCCTCGTCGTTGCCGCTTTCGTTTCTGGTGGAAATTCTGGGCGAACGCGACGCGCAACTGCTCGACGATTTGCAGAAGCTGGTGGCCCGCAAACGCCGGGAGCTGATTCAACGCGAAGCGGGCCAGAAGGATGTTGACCCACGCGAGCCTGAACGGGAGGGGAGAGGCTGATGTTTGCGCTGCGCGGGATGACTGTTTCCTTCTCGATTTTCTTAATCATGTACTCCGCACTGTCTGCCGGAGTCATCTGCGTATGGCGGCGATTTTGGCGTTACAGCCAGCCCCGGCAACCCAGGCGCTACGCTGATCGGCTCTTCGCTTTGCGCCTCTCTCCCGCGGTGATTGCAACCGGGGTTACGCTCGTCTTTGCCGTACCTTCGTTCCTGCTGCTCGAACCGCGATCGGGCAACGAACCGGTGGGGATGGCGGCGTGGCTGCTCGGCGGTTGCGGAGTGGCGGTGCTGCTGATCGGAATTTGGAAGGCGGCGGCGGCCTTGCGGCGAGCTTCGCGCGCCGTTGCCCGCTGGTCTGCCGAGTCGACGGCGCTTGATTCCCAGCCGGCCGCATCGAACTTTATCGACTCTCGAATATCGGTCTCTGTGCTGCGCAATTCGGCGGAAGCTCCTCCGCTCACCGCAGCCGGCATCCTGCGGCCCAGCGTTTGGCTCTCAGGCGCAGCCAGGTTTGTACTCACCGAACAGGAGTTGCAGACTGCGCTCCGCCACGAACTGGTGCACGTCCACCGCCGCGACAACCTGAGAAAACTGCTTCTGCGGCTGCTGCCTTTTCCTGGCATGGCCGAACTGGAGGAGGCATGGCGCGAGGCGAGCGAAATGGCGGCGGACGATGCCGCGGTCTCCGGAGCCTCCGAGGCTTTGGATCTCGCCGCGGCCCTGATCAAGCTGTCGCGGCTGACTCCACTCCAACCTGCCGCGGAGCTGACCACCGCGCTGGTCCACAGCCCGGCGAAGTCGGTGAATGCCCGCGTGGAACGCCTGATTGCGTGGACGGAGCGGCAGCATGTCCCTCGCAATAAAGGTTCGTTGCTCTATACCTTATGCGCTGGTCTCGCGGTTATAGCTACTCTAGCTGTAACGTACGGCGAACTGCTGGTGAAGGTGCACGCGGCGACTGAGTGGCTGGTTCGGTAAGCTTCACGCGCCTCTCCATTCTCCAAGTCGTCCAACGCCATAGTGATAACCTTGAAAAATGCCTCCCGATCCTGCCGTTGGCCCTCGAATTCCCGCTCGATCCTCTAAAGCCACCGTCTTCGCCGCGATCTTCGCCGCGATCTTCGGACTTCTGCTTGGCGCGTTGTGTGTCGGGCTGATCGCATGGTTGATGCTGTCGAGGGATTCCGGAAGATCTCTGCTGGGCCATATGTGGTCGAGCGTGACTGGCAGAACTCTTCGCATCGATGTGAGCCAGCCCACCGTGGTCGAGCGTATTCAGCGCCTGCAGCGACTTGAAACCGTCGTCTACACCATGGACAAGCTGGTGACCGGCGGGAAAGAAAACGCGATCTTGCCGGATTTTCTAGCGGGAGACCGGCTGTTGATGATGGTGCACGGAGAAGTAGTTGCCGGAATCGATTTCTCAAACTTAAAATCCGGCGACGTCAAAGTCGAGGGCAAGCGAATTCGCTTGCATCTTCCGGCGGCGCAGGTGTTTGCTACTCGACTCGATAGCGCGAAGACTCGTGTGTATTCGAGACAAACCGGGCTGCTCGTCCCCACCGACCCGAATCTGGAAACGCAAGTACGCCAAGAGGCGGAACGCGAGCTGCAAGAAGCCGCACTGGCCGATGGCATTTTACGAAACGCACAGCAGAATGCGGCCTCGACCATCAGCAGTCTCTTGCAGGGCTTGGGCTTCGAGAAAATTGACTGCGACTAACTGTGGATGTGGACTTCCGTTGTATTAGAAATTCACCCTCACGCCGATCTGCGCGGCGAAGGGGATGCCTACGGTGGTGCCCGGTCCGAAGAAATCTCCCAAAGCGCCTTCGGGTATCTCAAGCTGCTTCAGGCTGGTGATGGGTGTGGTTTGTGAGCAGTTTGCATTGCTGCAAATACTGGTGACGTTCGTGATGCCTTGCGCATTGGGTTGCATCTGCGCTGCCGGAACTGGCAATTGCGCAACGTTGACTGCGAAGTTTGCGCCGGGATTGTTGCGGTTGAACAGGTTGAAGAACTCGATGAAGGGGTCGATCTGCCAGCGCTCGTTGATTTTGAAAGGGCGCGTGACCCGGAGGTCGGACTGGATGTAAGGCGTGCCCCGGAATACGTCGAGGCTGGTGTACGCTCCATTGACATAGATGCGGTCGGTGTTGTCTGCGTTCGTGATCGTGATGGGGCGGGCGCTCTCGAACTGATTGATGGTGCTCAACTCGAATCCCCCGGGAATGTGCACCGTGCCGGCCAGCACCACGCGATGGCGAACGTCTTCGCCGGAGGGTCCGTAGTCGCCTTTTCCGAAAGCATTTAGAAATCCGGCGTTCGGCTGGTTGGGCTGGTTTGGACAGACTCCATCCACATAGTCAAACAGCTCGCCCAGCAGGCATCCCCAGGTCTGAGCTTTGGAGAAGTTATAGTTCGCGACCAGATTGAAGCGCTGCATGTTGCCTTGCAGATGCAGCAGCAGCCCGTTGTAGCTGGAACGGTTGTCCGCCTCGAACACATTCACGTTCGGGACTACAGCCGTCTGATCGGTGGCGTCCGTCGCAGGAAAGAGCGGAGTGAACAGGTTGGCGCCGCTGGAGTAGGAGAAGCCGCGGTAGCCGTGATTGCCGTGCTCGTGCACGTAATCAGCACTGACCAGCCAGCGTTCGTTGAAAGCGTGCTGCACTCCCCCGGTGGTGTGGATGGCGTAGGGCGTCTTGTAAGGGGAGCCGATCAGATTGCCGGTGGCGCCTGCGCCGCCGATCAGGCAGCCCGCGCCGCTAAGGGCGCCGCCCGTGAATGTGCACGGTCCGGTGGCGTGATTCGAATTGTTGACGCCCTGAAACGAAGTCGCCCATCCATTCTGCGCGAGATCGTCATAATAGAGGCCGAAGCCGGCTCGAATGACAGTCTTGCCGCTCGAGCCGGGTGAGTAAGCGACGCCAAGGCGCGGCGCAATCTGCTTGTGATAGTCGCTGGGAACGCTGGGCACAACTGGAATCTGCAACGCCTGGAGTGTCAGATACGCCGGGTTGTCGGCTTCGCTTCGCCCCGAACCTGTGAACAGTCCCCAGGTCGTCTGATAGCGCAAGCCGTAGTTGACCGTGAGCTGGTGGGAGACGCGCCAGGAGTCTTCAGCGTAGAGTCCGAGACGTTGAACGTTTTGCGAAAAGCTGCCGTCGCCGGCGGGGGTAAAGGAGCATCCGATGCCGCTGCTCGTGGAAGGCGCCGGATCACACATCGCGCTGGGTGGCGTGTAATAAAACGGCAATGCGGTCGTGATGCCTCCGCAGTCGGGGCCCGGCGGATTGATATAGCAATCGGGGTTGGCAGGATAAGTGGTGAACTGCTCGGCCGTCGCCGCAAAAGCGCCGCTCAGCACCGGTTCGTGAATGAAGTCGACCCCGAACTTTAACGCATGGTCGCCGACTACGTGGCTGAGGTCGTAGCGAACCTGGTATTTGTCCTGATTGCGGAGATCGGGGAAGAGAGTGATGGGCGTGGCGAATTGATTGTCGCCGAAGGTCTCGAAGCCGGACACGGTTAGGGCCGTCACGCTGAAGGGGAATTGTATGGCGAAGCCAAGATCTGAATTCCGGGTCTGAGTGAGATGTAACAAGCTGGCGTCGAGAACCAGGCTTCCCAGCCAGTTTGAATTGAAGGTATAGGTATTGCTCAGCACGACATTCCAGTAATTGTTGTGCGTGGTCAGTCCGGTCGAGGGCAAGGTCGCCTGCTGCACCAGGGCATTGCGAGTAAGGTAGCTGTCGGAGGAGGCGCGCAGGAACCAGTTCGATTTCGGCGATTGGGCCCAGTCAAAGCGCAGCGAGCTGAGGTAGTCGCGAAAAGGAATCGGAACGGTTGCGGGCACGGGGATGGAAGGAATCCCGGTAATCAATCCTTCGGACGCGAGTTGCGACAGCGCATCGAACTGCGTGGTGCTGGCCGGGCTGTAGGCGATGCTTGCGTTTTCATGCACATTCTCAAATGAAGCGAAGAACCAGGCTTTGTCTTTTGCGATGGGACCGCCGAAGGTCCCAACATAATTTTGGCGGGAGAAGGGCTGCTTAGGGTTGGGCGCGGGATTCTCGATAGGAAAGCGGGCATTCAGCGCGGCCTGGCGATCGTAAAATGCGGCATCTCCGTGCCAGTCATTGGTGCCGTGCTTGGTTGTAATCACGACCGATCCGGCGGTGGTCCAGCCGGTGTCGGCGTCTTCGTTCGAGGTGCGCACGGCGAATTCCTGAATGCCATCGGGGGAGAAGTTTTGCAGGAAGCCGCCGATCCAGTCGTCGGAGTTTTCCGCGCCATCGACCGAGAGTTCGTTGTTCAAGCCGGAGCTTCCGCCGGTCGAGACGGCGGTGATGCGCGCCTTGGTGGGGTCGGAAGGTTCGACCGGCTCGGTTCCAGGCACGAGATAGGCGATGTTGGCGAAACTTCGCGCCGGAAGGGGCAGAGTTTCCAGGTCATGGCTGCCGACTACGCCTCCGCGCACCGCACTCGAAGTGTCTACGATTTCAGTTGTGATCGAGGAAGAAATCCCCTGCACGTTGACGGTTTGCGGGGCCGCCGCGGGCTTCAGCGTGACCGTCAGATCGCGGACGGTGGAGACGGCGACGACGACATCCGCCTGCGCTGAGGCGAAACCGGCCGCGTCCACGGTGATGCGGTATTTGCCGGGGATAAGATCGTCGAGACGAAACTCGCCTCGGTCTTCACTGGAGGCCTCGCGCTGCAGCGCAGAGCCGGATAATTTCGCCACGATTCGAGCGGAGGCGACGCGGGCGCCAGTCGCGTCCTGCACCGTGCCGCGCAGCGATCCGCGCGGATTCTGCGCGTGGAGTGCTACGGGCAAGAAAGTGAATAAAGTAAGCGCGAACGCGCTCAGCCGCGAGGTCTTCTTCATGGGTTCGAACAGAAGCCAGACTAGACGGCGGCGCTGCCTACTACCAGAGATCGTAGGGAAGAAAACCGCGCTAAGCTCAAGGCTAGTCTGACCAGCGCTGCGGCTTGCGGTCCCAGCGGTGCTTCTTTAATTCGGCGAGCAATCCCGAATGGAGAGGGCCGGCATCGCTGGCGGCGACATTCTGACGCACATGGCGGGGATCGCGCATGCCGACGATGGTCGTGCTCACCGCCGGATGAGACAGAATAAAGCGCAGCGACATTTCTGGCAGCGACATGCCCTCGGGCAGGATCTTCTTCAGCTTGTCGACGCGCTCGAGCGTATTTGCCAGATTCTCCGGGCCGAAGTATCCCGAGCGCCAATCGCTCGTGGGAAAGCGCGTTTCCAGCGTCATCTTCCCCCCGAGGCTGCCTTCGTCGAGCGGCACCCGCGCGATCACGCCTACATTCAGTTCCTGGCACAGGGGGAACAATTTGTCTTCAGGTGCCTGATCGAAGATGTTATAGATGACCTGCACCGCGTCGACTAGCCCGGTGTGCAAAGCTTTAATGCCATTCTCCGGCTCCCAGCGATTCAGGCTGAGGCCGAAGTGGCGAATCCAGCCACCGTCTTTCAACTTCTCCACCGTCGAGCGGAATTCTGGTTCGTCAGTCCAACTGTCGTCCCAGACGTGGAACTGCAGCAGGTCGATCGAGTCCACGCGCAGCTTCTTGCGAATCAAGTCGGCGAATTTCAGTACGTGCTCGGCGGAAAACACGTCGTGATATTTGTATTGCGGCAGAGCGGGCCATCTGCCGTTGGCGGGAGGAATTTTCGATGCGGCATACAAGCGCTTCGTCGAATTGCGCGCCATGGTCTCGCCGAGCAGGCCATCGCTTTTGCCTTCGCCGTAGGCCCATGCCGTATCGAAGAAATTGCAGCCTGAGTCTACCGAGAGCTGCAGGGAGTCGAGAGACTGCTGGTCTTCCGAGCCGCTCCAGCCGCTCATGCCCCAGAGTCCATAGGCGATGTCGCTGATTTCGAAACCGGTGCGGCCCAGCTTGCGGTATTTCATGAGCGCTTTCCTCAGAGAAGGTATTTTTTGTCGAATGGTGGCTCGCGGGGACATCCTAGCAGTTTTGCGGGAGCTTCCCGAAATCAGGGCGACAAAACGACGGTGCGGAGGAGGATTATTAAAGACAATTGATTTTTCGATGCGAAGCATCGAAATTATGCACTCTGAGGAGTTGATTAACAGTGCTCCAATGAAAGATGAACGATATTCATTTGTTGGAGGTTCCCCGATGAATTCGAATTGTCCTCCCCCTTCCCGCCTACCTTATCGGGATGATGAGCTCAAGGCCCCTCCCTCTCGCCTGACCGATGAGAAAATCTCAGACGATAGTGGGACGGAGAACCAGTCGGATAGTGCGCTCAGGCCCGCTGGGCTGAGGAATCCATTCTGGAAGTAGAGACGTTGCCGACGGGATCAGCGCAAGATCGGCAGGCTTAGGCAGGGCTTCAGCGCGAAGGCAAGTTTCGCCATCTCCTCCAGAGCCGGATGAAGTTGGCTGTCGCGGCATGGCTCCAGCGTGATGACGAACGGCAAAGCATTCTTGTCGAATCCCGGCTTCTGCAGCACGGCGTCGATGTTCAGTTGATGAGCCGAAAGAATTGCGGCCAGCCCCGCGATAATTCCCGGCTGGTCTTTCACCAGAAATCGCAGATACCATGGCGTTACGAAGTCGCAGCTGGATTTCGGTGAGGCAAGCTGCAACTGGCGATGGGGTCGCGGGCCCGCCGCGAGATTTTCCGCGACGAACATCAAATCCGAAACTACCGCTACGGCGGTGGGATCTCCTCCCGCGCCAGCGCCCAGAAAAGCCATATCGCCGCCGTATATTCCGGAAGTCAGCACCAGATTTAAATTGCGCTGCACCCTTCCAAAGGGCGAAGCTGCGGGAACCAGGCTGGGGCCTACGTCGGCCAACAGAGTCGATTCCTTCAGGTCGGCGCGCGAAATCTGGCGGATGGTGCAGCCGAGGTCGGCGGCGTAATCGAAATCGACCGCATCGATGGCGCGAATGGTGCGGGCGCGAATCTCTTCCGGAGAGACGCGGACGTGCAATCCCGCCAGGGCGAGGATGGAAAGCTTGGCGCGGGCGTCGCCCCCGTCGAGATCTTCGCTGGCATCGGCTTCGGCGTAGCCGCGGGCTTGCGCTTCTTCCAGAGCTTCGCTGAAGGGAATGCGATCGCTCTCCAGGCGGCTCAGAATGTAATTGCAGGTGCCGTTCAGAATTCCGGCGACCCCGTGCAGGCGATCTCCGCAGAGCCCGGTGCGCAGCGCAGGAAGAACCGGAACGCCGCCGGCAACGGAAGCTCCGAACTCAAGCTGGCTTCCGTGAGCGCCCCCCAACTGCAGTAACTCCGGGCCGTGACGGGCGATCAACTGCTTGTTGGCGGTCACTACTGACTTGCCGGCCTTCAACGAGCTGCGCACCAACTCTCCGGCGGGCGACAAGCCGCCGATCAACTCGACGATGATTTCGGCGTCGGAGTTGAGGATCGTCTGGAAGTCGTCGGTCCAAACTACATCGCCCGGAACCCATGATTGCTTCTTG
>Ga0074045_10003569_pt1 | contig 13993 bp, 12 predicted proteins | sample BogForMeECP23OM2_FD_94442 | JGI IMG/M metagenome (GOLD analysis project Ga0074045, IMG submission 94442) | Bog forest soil microbial communities from Calvert Island, British Columbia, Canada - Bog Forest MetaG ECP23OM2 | ecosystem: Environmental > Terrestrial > Soil > Wetlands ... | reverse complement strand
TTGGGGGTGTGCCGTGGATTTCACCCTGACAGTTGCTCTGATCCATAAAGTGCCGGACAAGGAGCGTTTATTAGCAGAGATAGTCGTGGCTATGAAGCAGCATGGAAAAATCTTGATTGGGGAGCCTAAAGGGCATGTCAGCAGAGATTATTTCGATAAAACTGTGTCCATCGCGTTGGAAGCAGGTTTTGAAGCTGTGGATCATCCGAAAATTCCAAAAACGCCTGCCATTGTTATGCGGAAGAAGCTGCACTATGTTTCCGGAATTGCATCAGGTTAACGTTATGGCCTTCTCTGGACAGATTTCCTGACAGCAGAAGCATGCAATGCATTTATTGGGGTCCACCTGAGGAACATTACCACACAGGGCCAGGGCCGATGCTGGGCACTGTTCAATGCAGGAGCCACAGCCGGTGCACCACTCAGGATCTGCATGAGGCCGCAGCAATGTCCGCGTGTGCATCAATGTCTGTACCCGCTCATTCTGCAGTATTGCTTCACCGCCTAACGCAGGCAGCTTGAAGTCCGGCAACTGTTTCAATTTTCCGATGATTTCATTGGTCGTAAGGTTAAAATCTCCCAAACCCGCCTCTTTCGCCTTCTGCAAAAAACGCAGCCGGCCAGGATCACATCCCATCATTACGGCCATGACAGCGTCCATGGCAACCGCATTGTTCGAGGCAAGGATCAAGCCTATGTCTCTGAGGTCGGGAGATGCCGGGCCATTGCCCTGCATACCGACTACAGCATCTACGATGAAGAGATCGGAAACACGGAGCCTGAACACATCAATGATCATTTCATGGAAGCGGCGGGGGCTGCCAGCTGCCTTGTGCAGCTTGGCCTTTTGGGCGCCGGGCAAAAAACCATAACTGTTTTTAATTGCCCCGGTCAAGACAGTCAATCCGTGGGTTTTGAATTTCGGCACGCTGATGACAATATCGGCATCCAAAACAGCCTGGGAGACGCTTACAAAGGGCATGAACTCGGGATTAAAAACGAGTTTCCGTGAATTGGTTCCAATATTTTGATAATGGCCTTTGGAGGCTTCCATCAAACCGGATTTCGTGAAGCTTTCCTCGTTTGCCCCGTAGCTGAAAAGACCCGGATTGTCGCCAACCACAATGGAGGCAGGGCCCATTGTTTCCACTTTTTCCACAATAGCGCGAAGAACAGAAGGATGAGTGACAATGCCTTCCTTTGTTTCCGAAAGTCGTAGTACATTTGGTTTTATTAGAACTTTTTTCCCGCGAAGTTCCACCGGTAAGAGTTCAAAGACTCGGTCGATAGCAGGCCGAACATTCTCATATGTAGCAGGATGTATCAGAACTTTCGACATTGTTTTAATCTCCTTGAGTGGTCAAGCATGGATTTCGGATTTGACATAAAAACATGAATAATCACATGAACAGGTCTTGATAAATTCTACAAACAGCCATTCGCGGTCATCTATGAATTCTGTGAAAATGGGTAGGGCGAGGGGCTTGCACCCCTCTTCCCTTCTAGCCGAGAGCGTTTCACACACCGTAATCGAACCAACGGCAGCATGCCGCTCTAAGGTACTGATGGGAACACATGAGGTACAGTAAAGCTGGATTTCCATCTCTCTGTACATTCGATTACACAACTTCGTGTCGCGAATACCGAGTGAAACATGCAGAACACTTATTTTTGATATCGTCCCTCTTATGGTACTTGGACTCCCATGGTGCACGGCTATGAAGCGATTTAGCTCAATAATAAATAGCGTACTAGGTTGCACCCGTTGTGCACTAAGGCTTGATCAGTTTCTAATCAAATGGAATTATGCCAAGTAATGGCATGGTTATGCAAAAGAAGCTCAGAAAGAAATTGCTACATGAAGATGCTTAAACATCAGAGAACGGTGATCGTTCTAACTAAGATCCCATTATATCACAGACTGCTTTCGAAATTAACCGGACTGTGGTAAAATCCAAAAATGAAAATTCAAGAAATAAAGGCGAAAAGCATCCTTTCCAAGTCCCAGATTTATGATTACGCTTTAAACCCGTATGTCGGCTGTGGGCATAATTGCGTCTACTGTTATGCCAAATTTATGAAAAGATTTACCGGTCACGCTGAAAGATGGGGCGAGTTTGTTGATGCAAAAATAAATGCCTCGGAGCTGCTGGCCAAAGAGGTGACGAAGAAAAGAGTCGGTAGGGTATGGGTAAGCGGGGTGTGCGATCCTTATCAGCCTCTGGAAAAGAGGTATAAGCTCACAAGGAGATGTATCGATATCCTCGTAGAACATGGCTGGCCGTTTTCTATTCAGACCAAGTCAGATCTGATACTGAGAGACATCGAGACACTGAAGAGAGCACGCAATGTCGAGGTTGGCTTCACCATAACCACAGCGAATGAGAAAATAAGAAAGATCTTCGAGCCGGGAGCTCCGCCATCACGCAGGAGGATTGAGGCATTGACGGCCCTTCATGCAGGGAAAATCACTACCTTTGCCATGATTGCTCCGATCCTTCCTGGCGCCGAGGGGCTGGTGAATGCGCTTAAGGGCAATGTGGATTATGTAATCCTAGACAGGTTGAACTATCATTACGCAGACTGGGCTTATAAAAGATATGGGTTGTGGGAGGCCCATGAAGACAACTTTTTCATGCAAAAAGGTGCAGAATTGAGAACTGCATTTGAACAAGAGGGGATTCCCTGTCGCAAAGTATTCTAAGATAATTTCGGATCAGTTTTTTCAGTTAAGAAAGACTTTTTACCAAAAAGGTACTGAGATACAGAAAAATAACTATAATTTGGACACTGAGTTACACTGATTTTTAATGATTTATTTATTATTATATAGGCACTCAAGCCCTTTCAGGGTCAAAAGCTCGCGTCTTTCCTCAGCACCTCCCTCTATGCTCCGTGGCGATGTTCTGCTAGTACAATATTTTTTTTCTGTATGACTTAAATCATACCAATTTCCCCCTTCAATGGCTATAATTAAGCCATCGATCTAATAAACTTCCTAAGGAGGAACACTTACATGTTTTGTTATCAGTGCGAGCAGACGGCGCAGGGGACTGGTTGTACCAAGATTGGCGTTTGCGGCAAGCAGCCGGATGTGGCCGCGTTGCAGGACCTTCTGGTCTATGTATTAAAGGGTCTTTCGCAGTACGCAGTTGAGGCAAGGAAAAAAGGGATAGTGGATAACGAGGTGAATGTCTTTACGGTCAAGGCACTTTTCTCGACCCTAACGAATGTGGATTTTGATGCGGACCGTTTTGTGAAACTCATCAAACAGTGCGTCGAGCTAAAAGAGCAGATGAAGAAAAAAACCAGCATTTCCATCAGTGATGGTCCAGCAGCCTTCAAGGCCGCCGCTGGAAAAGCAGACCTGGTCAAACAGGGTGAAGGTGTCGGCGTCAAGTCCGATACATCGATTAATCCGGATATTAAGTCTCTCCAGGATACGCTCATGTACGGCATCAAAGGCGTTGCCGCCTATGCTGACCATGCCCAGATCCTGGGCCAGCAGGACGACAAGGTCTATGCTTTCATTCAGAATGCCCTTGTGGCAACGCTGAACAAGTCACTCGGCCTGAACGACTGGGTCGGACTTGTGCTGAAGTGCGGAGAGATCAACCTGCGCAGCATGGAACTTCTGGATGCCGGCAATACCGGTACGTATGGTCACCCGGTGCCGACTACGGTGCCGCTTGATGCAAAAAAGGGTAAGGCCCTGCTTGTTTCGGGACATGATCTGAAAGACCTTGAAGCGATTCTGAAGCAGAGTGAAGGGAAAGGAATGAATGTCTACACCCACGGCGAAATGTTGCCTACGCATGCCTATCCCAAACTCAAGCAGTATTCGCACTTCTATGGACACTATGGCACGGCATGGCAGAACCAACACAAGGAATTCGGAGCATTTCCCGGTGCCATCGTAATGACCACCAATTGCCTTCAGAAGCCGCAGGAATCGTATAAGGACAGGATCTTTACTGTGGGCATGGTCGGTTGGCCCGATGTAAAACACATAGCAGATGGAAACTTCAAGCTTGCTATCGACAAGGCGCTTGCGCTGCCAGGCTTCCCTGCAGATGTTCCCGGCAAGGCAGTCACCACAGGGTTCGGCAGAAACACAGTCATGAGCGTTGCCGGCAAGGTTATAGAGGCTGTCAAGAATAAACAACTCCGCCACCTCTTCCTCGTGGGTGGCTGCGATGGAGCAAAGCCGGGCCGCAACTATTATACCGAGTTCGTTGAAAAGGTACCGAAGGACTGCGTGGTGCTCACGCTTGCCTGCGGAAAATTTAGGTTCTTTGACAAGGAACTGGGCGACATCGGCGGCATCCCTAGACTTCTCGATGTCGGGCAGTGCAATGATGCCTATTCCGCAGTGCAGATTGCGGTGGCGCTTGCAAAGGCTTTCAATGTTGGCGTAAACGATCTGCCGCTCTCGCTCGTTCTATCATGGTATGAGCAGAAGGCCGTTGCCATACTCCTGACCCTGCTCCATTTGGGTATCAAAAACATCCGGCTTGGGCCGTCGCTGCCCGCATTTATGACGGCGAATGTACTCGATGTGTTGGTAAAGAATTTTAACATCCAGCCGATCACCACACCAGACCAGGACCTGAAAGCAATTCTCGCATAATATTACTTGCAGGCGGGACTCCGGGCCCGCCTTTTTGCTCCTTCTATGTCCATCATCGACACCAAAACAACTAAAGCCAATATATTTTTTTAGCAGAACTTCTAGTTGTTCCAATGATCAAAGCATATTCCACAGGCTCTTGTTTTGTACCTATGCAACTACGCACAAAAAAAGGAAACAGAGCTTGAAGTACTGGCCCGAGGATGAGCGGCCTAGGGAACCGCTCATGGTGTTTGGCCCAGGATCGTTCTCCGAAGCCTATCTCCTGACCATTATCCTTCAGAACGGCAGGTCGGTGCGCGGCGCTGTAGCCTTGGTCTTCCGGAGGCCTTCTGGACTTGGCCGGCATCGAGCAGGTGAGGGGCAAGGAAATCTGCACGGTGAAAAAAATCGAGTGTCTGCCAAGGCGGTCGAGATCAAAAAAAGTGATGGAACTTGACCGCCGCTACCAGGAGCCAGCCTAGCGGGCGCGTCATCCTGCTCAAATATGATGTTGTGGTTTATTACTGGATAAGGATGAAGGATCTGAAATAGGAAACATTCGACTGCGCCTTGCTCGACACCAAGAATAGGATAATCAAGGAAGATGTGGTCTCCATTGGCGGCCTTTCCTCCTCTATTGTTCATCCGCGAGTCTGTAGCAGCAGTCATTTTTATAAAAGCCGTCCTTGAATACCCAGTCAGCTATGCTACTGGGTTCTTTACTCACAACTATCTGAGCGGCGATGTAAAGCCGGACCAGGATAACATTTTGCTTGCCAGATGGCTAGTCGAGGCGGGTGAGGTGCTCGGAATTCAGGTGCTCGATCATATCATCATCGGTGACGGCTTACATTTAGTTTTAAAGATCACGGCGTGATTTTTCCCGGGTAGATTATAGCCGATTTGTCCGCAGATTGCTTACCGTAAGCTCGAAGCCCGTTGTACCGTCAAAACTCCCTGAAGACCCCGAGCAGCAGACCTCCTACTTTATAGGTGGAATTGAGATCAAGGTAGCTTATCTCTCCGAACACTCCATAGTTTTTTGCCAGCCATTGCCGGTGATTCAATGTGACATAATAGGAATTGTTTTCCATTGCTTCCGGGGTTGCAAGTGACGTGGCTAGGTACGCCTGCTTTCCAAAGGAGAAGGTCACGGTTGTCCAGTGCCATCCCTCCTGCCCATAGGCGAGAGAAAAAAGATTTGAGCAAGATTCAATCCAGCCCGGTGCGCTGAAGTTTTCAAAAAACCGGTATTCAGCCACCCATTTGCCTAGATAGGCGGTCAGTCCCGTGGACACTATGTAATCTACGTGAACGTCGAAATATTGAATATAGGTTCCACCGACAACCCAGACAAATTTCTTTTCAGGTCCGAATTTAAGATTGAAATCCTGGTCAACTCTTATTTGAGGTAGAAATACGGCGTTCGTCCCAACTGATAGTGCCGTATAGGTGTAGAAAAAGTTAGTCCAGTCTTTATAGGCTCCTGCCGTAGTAAGCAGTCCATTTCCTTCATCTCTCCAAAAAGCTTGAAGTTGAACATACCAGGTGAAGTCAGGCCGCTCTTTGCGGTACCATGAGGCAGACAGGGTTTCCCAGTCACCCCAGGTGTTGTAAGGAGAAACGTATTCGAATGAACCGAAAAGCTCAATACGGTTCTTGTATGTCTCAGCGTTGTCTTCTGCAGTCGCAGTCTGCAGACCGCAGCACAATAAAATTCCCAGAAAAAACGACAGGTAATAGAATATTTTCATGCAGAGTTTGCTCCACGGTAAATCTCGGTTCTTGTTCATCGGCGTAATATGCCCTCCATGTTCCGTTTGGTCATTTCATAAAAAATCCGTTGTTCAATGGGAAAGCCCGATACTTTAGCTGCATATCTTTTCGTGAATTCTTTCCAAAGACGTTGTTTTAATTTCGGGTTGCCTGCAAGAAGATCAAAGTAGACAGGAAAAAGTTGGGCATAAGCATCGGGATAGAAACGCTTCCAGTTTGACGGACTCTTATTGTCATTCTCGACAGCCCAGTCAAAAGTTCCATTACGGGGTTCATAAAGATGCGCCAGAACAGCTTTTTTGATGGCATTACGAACGTGTTCGTAATAGGTACTGCTCTCTTTGCCCAAAAGCGTTCTGAGTCCAATATAGGCGGATACTCCTCCATAAGATTCGCAGTTATCCATGAGGTATTTCGCGTTTGTATCCAACAAAGCCTTGGTCAGGCCGTCTTTATCCTGCAAAAAAGGGATGAGATAAACAATATCTTCTATTTTGCTCCAGTTGTCTCGAAGTATATCGAGATCGCCCGTCCCGAGTACGTACTGATGGACTAGATGAAGAAAAATTCCTGCATATCCATCGACTGAATCGTATGAGTTCGTGGAGCGTTCCCGTCCGTTCTCAATTACATAATCATAAATCGTTCCCGTAAGACCTTTGTGGTCGGAATAATTGAGTTTGCTGAAATACCAGAGAATAAACTGCCGCACCTCACCGGTGTGCCTGTTGTGATCCACTTCGTTAAGCGCGAGCATGCTTACGAGATAAGGATCGAGGGCATGCATATCCTTAAGATCGGCTGCATACAATTTCATAATGTTCAGTGCCGCATGCTCAGCAGAGGACATCTCTGGAAGAGCCACTAAAAAAAAACTGCTAATAAGTATCAACCGTAAAATTTTTTTCTTTTTCATTCGGCACCACCGTCAGGTAGTAATATCGGTCGTCTTCCTGGAGTGTTGTATGATCAAAAAGCGGCTTCCGATAATTTTGTTTTGGCAGTGCAATACAGATGCCTGCCAATCCCTCGGGGTTCTTAAGCGTAATCACGATCTTTTTCCCTTCCCTGCTGAATGCATAGGTCGTTTTTAAAAATCGAAGGAAAAATGTTGCATAGTCGCTCATGGTACGGATTGATATTTGTTTGCTGCGCATCATTGTCTCTGCCTTATCAATAAAGATTTTTACTGCATGGGGATAGAGCGGGATATTGTAGGGGTGAGAATAAACGAGCCGTGTTGTCCTATTTTGAGCTATATATGATAGAATCTGGAGAAACCAGTCCGTGACCTCACTCTCTTTTCTTTTGTCCAGTTTGAACATCTCGTATAGTGAAGCAGCCCGACCAAAGGGCATAATCGGAAAGGCGATGACGTTGTTAGTGATCATCGAACCATTATAGAAGGTACGATTCGGCGTACTTCCAGTATCACCGGTGGAATAATAAGCGATGAATCCAAGGTCATCCAGTATGTATGTCGTAGTGGGCTGCGGATGGACCCCGACCGGAGCTGAATATTCGATAATTTTATAATCGGTAATTTTTTCGAGGCATTCGTCATTTTTTACGATATATTGACGGATTTCCTTTGCCTTAAAGACGCCATCTTCAATATTTTTTGCGAACCAGTTGTGTCCCCAACCGCCGTGGGAACCGATCGTTCCGTAGGCTTTCATGAGTTCTACCAGCGGTCTCCCCTTGCCGCATGCATCAAAACCGGCGCCGTCCCCGGGATAATAGCAAAAATCGCCAGCCGTAATATGAAAAGAAGCAGGGACTCCACTGCGCAGGAGCCCCGTTCTTTTCATTTCGGGCAGTGTTTTATACTCGTCATTGCAGTCAATGTGCCAGTTGATGATAATGTTGCCGCGCCCGTTTTCAACATTTAACAGATGAGGAATGCCGACCACAGTAAACAGAAACGTTCTTAACACTGCTCTAAGCGGCAGATCGTCGGAGTTTGCCTTGAGCTGGCCGAGAGGAAGGTTGACATACAGCACTTTACCCTTACCATAATCGGTCAGGACGATTGCCGGAAATTTTTTATTCTTTTTGGTTATGCCATAGGCATAAATATTTTTATCATGAATATTCCGGATCGGTTCGTTTACGACAAGAGGATAGATGAGTTTTCCATAGCTGTAGCTGCTGAGAGTAAGTCCATCTACGGTCTTACCCGGCGGAATCTGGAAAAAATCGCGACTCGCCTCGGAAGAGAAGCCAATATGGCCGAAGTCATAGGCCTGAATCCCCTCGGTTGCGTAAGTGATGGTGTTAAGACCGATTATATCTGCAAAGGCTGAAGTGTTCAAAAAAGTTCCTTTTAAACGCCTGACTCCCACGTCATAAATGATGAGCAGGTTGCCACCTTTGTTGAGGTACTCCCTGGCCCATTGACTGAATTGCGTAGGGACATTCTGCAAAATACCGTCGGGCAGCACCATAACCGGGACCCGTTTCACGACGTCGTCTACGCTGCTTATCGCGATCTGGTAAACATCCGCGCTCTCATAGGGTACGCCTTCTTCCTGCAGAACGCTCCCGTAGGCAGCGAGGATGGAGGATGCTTGCTTAAGATAGTCGGGGTGGTACAAGAGCAAGACCTTGATCTCTTTTCCACCGTACAGCGCTCTCGTTTTTTGCATCTTGGGAACGGCATACAGGGTGAGAACTATGGCTAGAATGAGGGCCGAAAAAATAATTTTTTTCATACTACAAACCCCTTTCCCTCAGTCATGACATAGCCGTAAACTCTCACGCTATCCTCGATCGTAATACCCTTCTTCCCGATTACCGACTTGATCCTATTTCTGGCCCCGACCCTTGCTCCTTGTTTCAAGAGGATATGATCCTGAGAAAAAACAGTACCCAAGGCGTGGCTTCTTGGACCGATTTGAATACTTCCCTCCGCAAAAATATTTCCCGTAATAATGACATGCGCTCCGATGACAAGGTCACCGTGGGTCTTGACGTGCCCCCGGATGACGGAATATTCTCCGATTGTCAGCGATTCTTTGGAAATGATGCTACGGTTTATTCGGCTCAAGGCGTGAATAGTCGAACGATCTCGCTCCGGTGGATCTTCTTCAAAAACACCCGTATCCCGATCCGGCTCCTCGCTTTGCTCGAGCAGAAATGGGTCTGCAGCGGTTGTGACCGGGAAACCGTATAACCTCATGAATAAGCATTGTCGGGCCAGAAAAAGGACGCCACCGCAGGTTGCTTCAACGCCAAGCACACAGGGTCCTTCTGCTGTTATGCTGCCCTCCGCATCCAGCCACCGAAAAAACTTTACGCCCCTGCGAAGATGAATATCCCCGTCACAGGCCAGGGCCTGCAACTGGTTATCTTCTCCTATGCGCGCCCCACCACGCACATAGACTTCTTTTTTGAACGTGACATCTGCTTCAGAATCGAGGTCCTGCATCACATACAGGATATTCTCCACGACCGTGCCGCAGACAAAGCGGCCTTTTCTGATTAGCTGCGCTTTTTCTTCCTTTGATAGCGTTATCACCCGAAACTCCTCTACCTCGGAAGGCGCACCCAAGGAATCGAGAAACAACGTTCTGAATGAGAGGGCAAAATAGCGAGGATCCTTGCGATAATCAATATCGATGTACAGCGGTTTCGCATCCCGCTTTTTTAGAATTTCATGAGTACCAGGAACGAAGGGCAGCGCAAAAAGCAGGACAAGCAGTATGCATGCAAGGACCAGGATCACGATGAATACTCCTTACTTATGGACGGTTCTGAAACGCTCGGTCTTTTGCCATTTGGTCTTTCGCCAGGTGATGGTGTCGATGCAGGCATCTAAAAATCCCTCTGTTATATACCACATATTAAAAAAGAAGTTGAAAAACAAGAACGGCAGAAGCAGGATGCGTTGTGCTGCGCCGTCGAGGAGACATGCTGTTCCGACCTGATAAAAGGGAGCAAAATTGCCGAAATTATTATAGGCCCCGATAAAGATCAGAAAGAAGACACTTGAAAATAGCTCCATTTTCCCCAGAAAAAAAAGGGCGAGTGAATCGAAAAGACCCATTAGGAGAATGATGGGAACACAATAAACGAGAAGGAGAAGCATCCCGTCGAGCTTTTCACGCAAAGAAAGGTAGGGCGATAAAAGCAGAGGGAAAAAATATCTGAACATGACGGTATTATGTCCACGCGACCAACGTCTAATCTGCTGGGCCCGAACGTGCCATTTTTCGGGCACCTCTTCGTAGCATTCGGCGCGGTTTGCATAAAGCACCTTCAACCCGTTGATGGAAAGCCGGTAGGTCAGCTCTGTATCCTCTGCCAGAACTTTAGTGTTAAAGCCCCCCAGGTCGTCAATTTTTTTTCTTCTAAATCCGCCGACGGTGCCTCCATATTGTGGCATAAGCCTGAGATTATAGCGTGCCTGCTGGTCCACCTGGTATCCTCCGGTACGCTCCAGGTCAAGGAGCCGCGTCAGGATGTTCCGGCGAGTGTTAATGGGAATGACGCGTCCCATGACGGCCCCGACCTCTGGGTCATTGAAGCAGACCGCGATATTTTTGAGAATTCCCTTGGGTGGCAGATAGTCCGCATCAAAGACGATAATAACTTCTCCAAATGCTTTTTTGATTGCCTCGTTGAGAGCCGCGGGTTTGCCGCGTTCACCTGTGTAGCGATGCAGGGGTTTTATGTAGGGGTATTGTGCGGCATAGGTATCAATGATTTCCCGTGTCTTGTCTTTGGAGAAGTCATTTATGGGAATGATTTCAATCTTGTCTTTGTCGTAATCGGCATGCACGAGCAGCTCAAGAATGTTAGAGGCCACTTTCTCCTCGTTGTGCATGGGGATCAGCACCGATATTGTTTTTAGATCCGAATCGATGATGTCCTGGTAGGATATCCGTTGTTCGCCGAAGATCCTATTCAGGGTAAAGATATAATGCCTGACGGAAAAAATCACAATGATCCCGATGGTGAATAGAAGATATCCTTTGAGGGTCAGTATAACCAGTTCCATGAGGTAAAATCACTCCGCATTTTTTTCGACAGCATGGTGACATGGACGCTGTAGATTCCGACAATATATATAAAATCTACTAAGGGCCCCAATACGAAAAAAAGTACGGCCATATACAGCAGTGATGCCTTGGCGAGAATGAAGAGAAACACTGCGTATCTGACCGTCCCAAAGATAAGAGAGTAGAAAAATGTCACGAGCATCGTGATCAATTTTGACGTCAAGGTCGAAGGCAGCGGTAGTATGGAAAGACCCATGATAATAGGTACAAAAAACCATATGCTGACCTGCTGCTTGATATAAAGCTCCGAGTAATCAACAGCCTCATAGGGAAAGTGATATGGAAAGAATATGAAATAGAGCGACGATATCAAGTTGATAAAACATACGGCAATGAGAAAAATGAAAACGTGTTTTGCGCTTCTTATCACTGGTAACAGCACAAGAAGGAACAGGCAGACAAGGGAATTTACCAATGAGAAAAAGATCGATGGGTACTTACTGGGCAAATCGACAAGAAATACATTCCCGACGACATAAGGTAATTTGATGACCCTGAGAACATCAGGGGGGAAAAAAGGGATAAGCACAGCCTGGGCAAAAATGGAGACCGTATGCGTAATCTGGGGGTAACAAAAAACAATACTCAAAGAAAACGGAAGGGCAATGACGAGGAACTGGAGGAGAAAAACCCTCAAGGAACGGGTTATTTTTCGATAGGAACGATGATAAAGAATAATGGATTTTGTTTCATTGCTCATAGGGTGCGATTCTCTCTCCGGCGGTTGAATTCACGATCTGGCTCAAGGAGCGGGAGTATTCCTCGCGACCAGCGTTCTATGGCCTCGACGATCCTCGATGCGGCCATGCCGTCACCATAGGGGTTGTCAACGCATGCTGAGTCGGCAGTTCCTGCATTGTTCAATATGAAGGATGTCTCTTTTACGATTGCTTCTCGTGTAGTTCCGATGACCTTGGAAAGACCCCTTTCGAAAGCCTCAGGACGCTCGGTAACGCGGCGCAGTACGAGAAGGGGCTTGCCGATGGTAGGCGCTTCTTCCTGCAGTCCACCCGAGTCCGTCAGGATAAGATGGGAGCGCTTCATAAGATTAATAAAGGTCAAATAGTCGAGGGGAAGAACAAGATGGATTCTGTCGATATCCGAAAGCATCTTCTTTGCGACACTCTGGACCTCCGGGTTCAGGTGCACCGGGTAGATGATTTGAACATCTGGAAACTTTTTTGTTACATCAATAAGCGCGAGAAAGATTTCCTCGAGATCCCTGCCCCAGGTTTCCCTGCGATGGCAGGTGACGAGCACGGTTCGTTGATTCTCGAAGTCAAAATTTTCCAAGGGTGAACCCGCGAAGGAAAAGGGTTTGTCCAGCATATGATGGAGAGCATCGACGACCGTGTTACCTGTGACGATGATCTTCTGTGGGGAAACCCCCTCCTGCAGCAGCCTGTTTCTGGCGAGGGCCGTGGGGGCGCAATTAATTTCCGCAAGAACTGACGTAAGACGGCGGTTTGCCTCCTCGGGAAAGGGGTTTTTTAGATCATAACTCCTTAGTCCTGCTTCCACATGAGTAATGGGGATTGTCCGATAAAAGGCTGCAAGGGCCGCAATAAAAACCGTTGTCGTGTCTCCCTGCACCAAAACCATATCGGGACGGATCTTGCCTAAGGTCGAATCCATATGTTCCATGATGCGGCTGGTAAGACCTGAGAGGCTTTGTCCGGGATACATAAGGTCGAGGTCATAAGCCGGGATAATGCCAAAAAGGGACAGCGCCTGATCAAGCATTTCCCGGTGCTGTGCTGTGGTTACGACCACAACATCAAAGACACCGGAACGCTTTCGGAGCTGGTAAATGACCGGCGCTGTTTTGATCACTTCAGGCCGGGTGCCGACTACAACCGCTATACGCATGAGATAAAATGGCCGCCCCCCTTACGGCTATGTAAAAAAAATAAACAAAAAACCCACCAGTTAAGGCCCAGTAATGGCAATGTTTGCTCATTAAGGGATGTGAATCGGCAGCTGATTCTGAGCCTCAATAGGGCTCAATTGTATTATATTATATGGAATAGACCACTGGCGTCAAGGACATTAATTTTTTTAATTAAAATTCCCATTGCATGCAGCGGATATCTCTGGTACCCTTTGTAATAGTCATTCCACAACATTTTGGCCAGGTTCTGTTAAACCCTGTCACAACACAGACAGAAGCCCGTGGGCGATACTTGGCAAGTATTTAAGTTGCAAGGCAAGCGAAGCGGGATATGCGAAGCATGGAAGTATATAGCCCTGCGTACTGTAGGCTGTATTTATAGAAAATATAAGGAAGAAAAAAAACAGAAAATATGCTGAAGAATTTCTTCATAAAGCGATATTACCATAGCGGTCACTATAGAAAGCCCGCATGAGGAGGTTTTATGCGAATCGGGGTTCTCTCGGGCGGCGGTGATGCACCGGGATTGAATGCGGTCATCCGGTCGGTCGTGAAGACTGCGGTCTACAAGTATGGCTGGGAAGTGGTCGGTATCATCGACGGGTTCGAAGGACTGATGACGCCTACAAAGACCCACCAGCTCACTTCCTG
>Ga0074045_10003568_pt1 | contig 13995 bp, 12 predicted proteins | sample BogForMeECP23OM2_FD_94442 | JGI IMG/M metagenome (GOLD analysis project Ga0074045, IMG submission 94442) | Bog forest soil microbial communities from Calvert Island, British Columbia, Canada - Bog Forest MetaG ECP23OM2 | ecosystem: Environmental > Terrestrial > Soil > Wetlands ... | reverse complement strand
TGCTCGGTGATTGGGATTATCTTCGCCATCGGGTGTAGGTCTCCTTTTCGGAATGGCTTTAGCTTGCGAGGCCAAAGCCAACTTACACCCTCTCGCTTTTTACACAATCGAATTTACGTCACCATTGGCCTATCGATCACCGCGACGACGATTTGCGCGTGGCAGGCGACCACTGCTGTTCTTGAAAAAGTCAAGCATCTTGCTCTCCGCTTCGATTGGATTCTCGATGGCACACCAATATACGGAACGGGTCCCTGGCATGTTCAAGACTTCCTGCCCCCCTCGATGAGGGCGTTTGTCTCCGTACTTGTGCCGGTAAAATTCGCGGATTCGCTGCGCTAGTGGTCTTTTTGTGCGGCCAACATAGACGATTTCAGAATCGATCACCACTGCATAAACGCCTTTTCCTCGCTCAGGACAATTCTGGTCCCACGGGATGGGTCCACACGGTAAGAGTCCAGCAGAGCCAAACAAATCTGCAACAGCGAGCTTTTCACGCATCAAGAATCCCCGCCACGCGCCGAGCTTCGCCCCATTGTTCCGTCAATCCCAACTCGCTGATCCACCGTGTCAAATAGGAGTGGTCCAGCGCGGCCCAGCGCACACTCAAAATTGCCGCTGCATCCTCAATCTGCCGCCGCGACCGCGCGAGCTTTGCCCATTCCAGCTTCGAGATGACTACGTCCTCGGCACTCGCGACAAACAGGAGGATATCACGCAGGCTGACATGCTCGCGACGCCTGAATTCTTCTTGGCTGAAGGCGCGCGACTTACAGATGATCAAATCGATCTTCCAGCCCGTGGCCAGGTCGATTACGTTGAACATCGACTGCCGTTTATGAGCTTCCAGGGCCGAGTCTAAATCGGCGTAGTATTCGTTGCCCGACAGCGCCTCGACGAACGTCCGCAACTGCGTGGGGGTAGCTTCGATAACGAAATCAATATCCTGTGTGGATCGCGGGGCGGCATAGTGGGCGCTGGCGAAGGAGCCGGTGAGCATGTAGTTAATCCCCGCCTGATTGAGCGCGGCCGTGATTCTTCGGACTACGTCCGGAACGCTCATCTTAGCGAGGACACGGCAGCCCGGCCGGCAACGGCGCCGGATGGAACGCCAGCCTTAACAGTTCCCGCGCAACCTGGGCTTCCGTCCACTCCGGGTGGTCCCGTCGGATCCGTTCCCTCGCAAGTTCGCGCGTAAATAAGCTCATCTCGAGTGCCAGCTGTAGCCGTCGCTCTCCCGACATGTCGCTCTGAATCTGAAGCTGGAGAGCTTGCGCTATCGGACTTGTGTCGCTGATCGCCACGGCCAGATGTTAACACGCTCGCGTGGGAACGGGCGCCACGCCCCTCGTTTGTACTCTTCCCATTGACTCGGTCGCCCGCCCGCGCTACGCTGGACTCAAATGGTTGGTAACCGCCCCTTTGGCGGGGTGCGCAATTCGGTCTGCTCAATCTCTACATCGAGTTCTTTGCGTGCCAAAAACGCCGGCGCGGGTGTGCCCGAATCCGGCGGCGCAACACAACGTCAACCACTTCCCGGTAATCACCATCCAACCGTGAGCCCAGTCCGGCTGCTGGAGGCGGCGCCTATAACCCTGAATGAAAAAGAATATTGAACTCACGCCCGATATCGAAACCCTGTTCGGCACGCGCGACGAAAATCTGCATGTGCTCGAAGACGGACTGAACATCAACATCGATCTGCGCTCGGACCGCATTGAATTGGAGGGCGCGCCGCGAGACGTGGCCCGCGCCGAGCAGCTCTTCGCCGACTACGAGCATCTCCGGCGTACTGGCTACCAGTTCGTGAACGGCGACCTCGGCAGCATGTTGCGCGTGGTGGTCAGCGACCCGAATGTGACGCTGCGCGGACTGGCCGAAGCGGGACGGCAGCGATCGTTTGGCCGGCGCACGGTTCAGCCCAAAAGCCCCAACCAGCGGCGCTATCTCGAAGCCATCGAGCAGCATGACATGGTGTTTGGGGTGGGTCCGGCGGGCACTGGCAAAACCTACCTCGCCGTGGCCATGGCGATCTCGGCCCTGCTCAACAAGCAGGTCAACCGTATTATTTTGGCGCGGCCCGCGGTGGAGGCCGGCGAACGTCTGGGCTTTCTACCCGGCACCTTGCAGGAGAAGATCGATCCTTATCTGCGTCCCTTGTATGACGCGCTGTTCGACATGCTGGAACCGGAACGGGTGGAGCGCTATCTGGAAAAAAATATCATCGAGATCGCGCCCATCGCGTTTATGCGGGGACGCACCCTGAACGACTCGTTCGTGATTCTTGACGAGGCGCAGAATACTACCTCGGAGCAGATGAAGATGTTCGTGACCCGCCTGGGATTCAATTCCAAAGCGGTGATTACCGGCGACGTCACGCAAATCGATTTGCCCACGGCGCGGCGCAGCGGTTTGATCGAAGCGGTCGATATTCTGCAAGGAGTAAACGGGCTTGCCTTTGTGCATTTCGACGAAAGCGACGTGGTGCGTCATCATCTGGTGCAGAGAATCATCCGCGCCTACGATGAACACAAAGCGCGGACGGCGCAGCAGTTGTCGCTGCTCGAACCGAAGCCGGTCGCGACGCCGCCGAAGCTAACGATTGCGGAGGTTCCGCCGCGGCCAGCGCCTCTGCCGGGATCGGCCGCGGAGCCGCGCTTGCGCAATTAGCGGGCAAAAATCTGGATTGTCATTCTGAGCCAAGCGAGGGACCTGCTTGCACCACAAACAGCAGGTCCTTCGCTTCGCTCAGGATGCCAAATTAGGGGTGAGACTTGGTCATTTTTCAGAAGCGTGTCCCCGATCTGACCGAGCTTGCCCTCGACCGCTTTGTCGCCCGCGCGCGCCGCGCCGCGGGACTGAAGGGGACGATCAACGTGCTGCTGACGACGAGCGCGGAAATGAAATCCTTGAACCGCCGTTTCCGCGGCAAAGATAAGCCCACCGACGTGCTCTCATTCCCCGCTGAATCGGACGCGCATAAAAAGCTGGCCGGCGAAATCGCCATCTCGGCTGAAATCGCAGCGCAAAATGCGCGCTCGCTCGGACACTCTTCGGCTGAGGAAATCAAGATTCTGGTCCTGCACGGGATTCTGCATCTTCGTGACTACGACCACGAATGCGACAATGGACAGATGGCGCGACGCGAAAAACAGTTGCGCGCGAAACTACGCCTGCCACAGGGCTTGATCGAAAGGGCCTCGATTCCAAGCACAACGATGGAGAGAAGGACAGCTCCGCGTCCGGCGACGAAGCGCCAAATAACAATAACTAGTAACAATAACCGATGATTGGCGTCGGCATCACTCTCGCGCTCCTGTTCGGCTTGCTGACGCTGGTTTCCTACGTCGATCGTCTTTATCAGGAGATTGGCAAATTCCTTTCGCGCGATTTCCAGGACAACATCGACGCCTTCGAGCAGATCGTCGAGCCCAAGCTGGGAGTGACGCGACAGCGCGCCTCGCTCGCGATGGCTATTCTGACGCAACTGGTGACGGCGGCGATTGCCATGATCGTCGGCTTCACGGTCTTCCGCGACCGCGCCTGGAGTGTCTACGAAGTGCTCGAAGCCACGCTTAGCCTGGTGCTGATCATCATTTTTTTCAATCGGCTGCTGCCCTTCGTCTTTTTTTCGCGCACCCGCGGACGCTGGCTGGCGCAATGGGCGCTGCTGCTGCGGTTGCTCATCTATCTGGTTCTGCCGGTCACGCTGGTGCTCGGATTCTGCCAGTCAGTGGCCGCGCTCACCCGCGAGCACGCCGAAGCCGAGCCCGAAACTTCCGCCGAAGCGGTCGACGCCTTGATTGAAGCGGGGCAGGAAGAGGGCATCATTCAGGAAGGGGATCGCGAGCTGATCCAATCGGTAGTGGAGTTCAGCGGGAAAACCGTACGCGAGGCGATGAAGCCGCGGCCGGAGATGGTGGCGGTTCCCTCCGATTATACCGTCGAGAAGATTGTCGAGTTACTCAAAGCTCGGCCGCTTTCGCGTATTCCCGTCTACGAAGGTTCGATTCACCACATCAAAGGCATTCTTCACACTCAGGATGTGTTGCAAGTTCCCGACTCCGAGGCGCACACGCGGACGGTTGCGACCCTGATGAGAACTGACGTCTACTTTGTTCCCGAAAGCAAGTTAGTGAGCGATCTGCTGCGGGAGATGCAGCGCAGTAACATCCGCATGGCCATTGTGGTCGATGAATACGGAGGCGTGGCCGGTCTGGTGACCATCGAAGACCTGGTGGAAGAGATCGTCGGAGAAATCGGCGATGAGCACGAGAAAGCGCAGGTGGTGCAGGAAAACGACCACACCTATATAGTCCCTGGCAACATGGATGTCGACCGCCTCGATGAACTTTTTGGCATGCGGCCGGAAGGGCATGAATCTTCCACCATCGCCGGGCTGGTCAGCGAACTTGCGGGACGCATTCCGAAGAAAGGCGAAGTCATCGAGGACGAAGGGCTGAAGTTCGAAGTCCTCGACTCTACCGATCGCCGGGTTGAACGCGTGCGCATCACTACTGCCGCACCTAAGCAGATGAAGCTGATATAGTTGTATGTGTCATGTTACATATCTGTGACATATAGTGTACAATCTGTCATATAGATTGGAGCATGACACATGGGCGTTGAAACTCGAATGCGTGTCAACGAAAACGGGCGCGTCGTTATTCCCGCCTCGTATCGGAAAGCGCTGGGCATTAAGGCCGGAGACGAAGTGATTTTGCGCGTGGAAGACGACGAACTGCGAATCACGACGGTGAGACGCAGAATTGAGCGCGCGCAACGGCTGGTCCGGAAATACGTCAAGCCCGGCACCTCCTTGGTCGACGAACTGATTGCCGAACGGCGCGAGGCCGCCAAACGTGAGTAGGGTTGTGCTGGATGCATCGGTATTGTTGGCCGTGCTCAACGGCGAGCCTGGTGCGGAGAAAATGACGCCTCAGATCATGAGCGCGGCTGCGGCCAGCACGGTTAATGTTGCCGAAGTGCACGGGAAACTTGTGCAACGGGGAATTAGCTCCGACGACGCTTGGACGGCCACCAGTGGAGTAATTGATGAGGCGGTCGCTTTCAGCGCCGACCAGGCCAAGACTGCCGGAGACCTTGTCGGCCAAACCCGGCCCCTCGGATTGTCGCTTGGGGATCGGGCGTGCCTGGCTCTCGGGATTGCGTTGCGTGCCCCGGTTTACACCGCTGACCGATCATGGAAGAAGCTCAAGCTCGGCATTCGGATTCATGTGATTCGATGATGTTTGCTGGTCTGGCCGGTTTCCACGTGGAAATGGCGGGCAAGGCGTGGCGCAGCGGCGGGGCTGGAGAAGAAGTTTAGACGCGGTTTGCCGAAGAAGAGAAGGCCCCACTCACTCGTTGGTTCCGAATGAGTGGGGTGTATGAGTTATTGTTCTCCGAGGATCTCGACAAACGCTTCGTCTTGGCTGTCCAGGGACATAGCGCCCCAAACCACACTGGTGGCAGCGGTGCTGGTCGAACTCCAGACCACGTCGAAGCCGGAGTCGCCCGCGGTGCCCCAGACTACCGAGGTGCCCCAGATGACCGCAGTGCCGGCGACGTTTCCGCCCCAGACCACCGACGTTGCAAAGACTCCCGATCCCCACACCACGGAAGAGCCCGCAATCTGCGAATTGCCATTGCTGAGCGCGACGCAATAGCACTGTGCGCTTAAATTGACTGCCGGGGACAGGGCGGCTCCGACATTGGAAGGCGCCAAGCCACTACTGGCCAAAGCGGCCTGCACGTCCAGGTATCCCGCGCCGATGGTGAATATATCGTAGTAGGAGGTATAGCTTATCCTGGTCGTCGGATCGACAGCCGCACTCGATACCGGGAAAGTCTTGTAAGCGGTCTGCATCAGCCGCGCCTTGACTTGGTCCGGAGTCAATTTTGGCTCTGCTTGCAGCAGCAACGCTACCGCGCCGGCCGCAGCCGGAGTGGCCATGCTGGTACCGCTCAGCATGAAGTAGTCGGTGGTGGTTTCCGCGCCGCCTGGCCCCTGGTTCGCACGTTGACCACTGACGGAATTACCCGGGTAGCCGGTTTCCAGAGTGCTGCCCAGAGCATAAATTGAAACTACGGAGTTTCCCGGAGCGACGATGTCGGGCTTCACCACGTGGTCAAACGTCGTAGGTCCTTTCGAACTGTAGCTGGCGATCTGATCGTCGGTGCGTAGCAACGTGCCCTCGGACTTCATGGCGCCGACCGTGATAACGAGGGGATCGTTTCCCGGAGCGGTGATGGTTCCGTAGCCGCCGCTGCCGTTCAGGCTCAGCCGTCCATAGTTGCCGGCGGCCGCGATTACGACAATACCCGCTCCCCAAGCCGATTCTACTGCCTGGCAAAGAGGGTCTTGCGCATACGGTACCGCGATTCCTCGTCCCAACGACAGATTGATGACCTTGATGTTGTACTTTTTCTTCAGCGCAATCGCTTCCTGAAGGGCAGCGATGACTTCGCTATCGCTGCCGTTGCCATTGCCGTCGAGGACGCGCAGATCGATCAGATTCGCCATCGGCGCGACGCCGGAGTATTGTCCGCCGGACAAGTGGCCGTTTCCGCCGATGATGCCCGCCACGTGGGTGCCGTGGCCGTAAGTGTCGTAAACCAGGCCGCCGGTCGCGGTGTACTCGCTCGCTCCGGTGAAGTCTTGGTGATAGACCACACGCATCGGGCCGTGCTGGTTTGGCGAACTGAAGGTGTAAAAATCGTAACTGTTTGGATTGATGCCGCTGTCGATGACGGCCACGCCAATTCCCGCCCCGTTGTAGCCTGCGTTCCAGGCCGCACTGACGTTCATCGCGTCGTTGGTGTAATCGTCCATCCCTTTCAGGGGATGATCGACGCTGACGTATTCCACTTCGGGATCATTCTCCAAAGACGCGAGGGTGTTAACGGGAAGGGAAAATGCGGTGCCCCTGACCACATCGAGTTTGCGGTTGAGCTGTGCGCCCTGGTTCTGCAAGCGCGCCAGAGCTTCTTTCCTCGGCGCTTTCTTGTATTGCACGATTACTTTTACGGTAGCGTCGCCGCCGTCGCCCTGCCGTGCCTGCAAGAGTTCGTGATTCAGTTCCGCGGTAATCCGTGGAGAAAGCGGTTCTCTGGAACCAGCCTCATCCGCTACCTGCGCGAATGCGAACTGTCCTGCCAGGATCAGAGCCAGCAACGCCAAAGGTTTACCCCACGCAGCGCCGTGTCGTTCGTTCCGGCTTTGCGGCTTCCCGTTCTTACTTGACACTTTCATACTCCACCTTTCTCGTGGTTTTCGAGGTTCCCGCTCGATACTGATGCGGTACCGCGAAGCATACTTAGAAGCACGGCTTGGACCAATCAACCTCCACCTAAGTGGTAGTAAGCAATCGCTTGCCATGTTTCCGAGCAACCCGGTTTTGGGCCAATCTGTCCCCGCGCGGCTGGATTGAGCCACTTTGTCCCGTGCGAGGCGGGTTCCGTGCAAGCCGGGAAGTTTTCAACGTTGGTCAATTGCCGGGGTGGGCTGGCGGGCGGCCGCCAAAAGCTAGTAGCCTGTATGCATGTCCTTTCACTCCGGATTTGTCTGCATTCTTGGGCGTCCTAATGCAGGCAAGAGCACGTTGCTGAATGCGCTGGTGGGCGAAAAGCTGGCTATCATCTCGCCCAAGCCCCAAACCACCCGAAATCGCATTCTTGGCATCATCAATGTCCCAAAGCAGAAAGGACGCGAGGCTGGGCAGATCGTGCTCATCGACACGCCGGGAGTTCATCAATCCGGCTCGTCGCTCGGACGCAAGATGATGTCTGAAGTACGCGAAGCGCTGGAAGGTTGCGAATTGATTCTGCTCATCGTCGATGCGAAAAGGAAGTGGGACCGCGAAGACGGCTTCGTCCTCGACCTGGCGAAGAAGGCGGGGACGCCGGTTTTTCTGCTGTTGAACAAGATTGATTTGCTGGCCGACAAAAGCAAACTGCTTCCGCTGATGGCACAGTTCCAATCCCTGCATGAGTTCAAGGAGATCGTGCCCATCTCCGCGCTGAAGAAAAAAGGCCTCGACGAATTGCTGGCGTGTGTGCTGAAGGAGCTGCCCAGAGGGCCGCGATATTTTCCCGAAGAGCAGATTACCGATCAGCCGGTGCGCTTCATGGCGGCGGAGTTGATTCGCGAGCATGTTCTGATGCAGACGCATGAGGAGGTGCCGCACGCGGTCTCGGTGATGATCGAGCAGTTTGAAGAGAGCCCAAGGCTGACGCGGATTGCGGCGGTGATTGTTTGCGAACGCGAGGGCCAGAAAGCGATCCTGCTGGGCAAAGGCGGCCAAATGCTTAAGAAAATTGGAACTGCGGCCCGGCTTGACATCGAGAAGATGGTGGGAACGAAAGTTTTTCTTGAACTCTTCGTCAAGATCAAGGCTGGGTGGCGCGATTCGCGAAACTTCGTGGAAGAACTGGATTGGCGTCGTCAACTACAGCAGATCGGTGGTTTGCCGGAGGAGTAACTCCTCCCCGGCGAAGCGCTAACCTCAGTAGGCGGATACAAATAAGGTTGCATCTTAGGCCGGGAATCCCTAGAATCTGTCAGCGCGTTTCTGCATCTCATTTAGTGGAAAGGCTGGAACCAAAGCCCAAAGCCAACTATGGCAGATTCTTCCTCATCCTCAGAACAACCCTCCCAACCGGGGACGTGTGAGTTCGACCCGAAGAAACTTGATCTCAAGCTCAGCGTGACGTTAGCGGCGGACCGGGATGCGGTGGACACGGTAGTTCGCAGTGTAATGAACGTGGTGCGCGAAATGAATTGTGCGCCGGGGCGCGAGGACCACATCGAACTGGCCCTGACGGAGGCACTGGCGAATGCCGTGGTGCATGGGGCAAAAAACGATCCCTCCAAGGTCATCGAATGCGACGTGGCGTGTGACGACCGCCAGGGCATCTTGATCGTGGTGCGCGATCCCGGCCCCGGTTTCGATCCTGCGCATATCCCCAATCCCTGCCATGGGGAGAACCTCTATGCCAATCACGGCCGCGGCATTTACCTGATCAATCAGTTGATGGACGAAGTTCAGTTCCATAAGAATGGGACTGAGATTCACATGCTGAAAAGATAGGTGTCACGTGGCAGGTCTCGGGTCTCAGAAAAAACCTAAAACTTCGAGTTCATATCTATCTGCCCTTCGCATCGCTCAGGTGCAAATACTCAGCGAAGAATGCTGCGCTCTCGAAAGCTAGTTGCCGGCGCACTTCTGGGCTCGCGAAAGTATGGGCATCTTTTACTTTCAAGAACTTTACCGGGACACCCGCTTGCTTGAGCTTGTCGGCGAGTTCCTGGGCTTGCGTGATGGGAACCTGGTTGTCGAGCGTGCCATGAAAAATCAGGAAAGGCGAGTCGTTGTTCGCGACATGAAAAACCGGCGAAGCGTCGCGCCAGATTTCCGCATGCTGAGCAAAGGTTGCGCCCAGGAAGCTGGCAAGAAAGGAGTCGCCATCGGTGTCGTGATCGGTCGTGAAATCGCTGGGGCCACTCACATCGACCACCGCCTGCACTCGGCTCGAATACCTGGCCAGGAGGGGATCGGAATTGTCGCGAGTATTTTCCATTCCGAGCAGAGCGGCCAATTGCGCGCCGGCAGAGTGCCCGAAAGCGCCGATATTGTCAGGATTGACGCCATATTTGGACGCGTTGGCGCGGATCCATCGGACTGCGCGCTGGACATCATCCAGTTGCGCCGGCCAGAGATTTTCCTTGCCGTTGAATAATCGGTAATCGACCGCGAACGCTACGAAACCGGAGCGGGCAAGAAACGATGCCATGCCGCGCATGGTTTCTTTGTCGCCACCCGACCAGGTTCCACCGTGAATCAGCACCACCGCCGGCCGCCAGGTAGAAGAGTGCTCACCCGGAGTGTAGATGTCCAACAACAGAGGATGGCCGTTTATGGTGCCGTAAGGAACGTCCTGCTGAATGGAAACGGGCGCGTTTTGCGAAGAAATCTCAGGCTGCGGAGCCGTGGTTTGCGGCGCGCCCCCACGGCCCATTTGCGCGTGAGCGATGCCGATGATTCCGAATATGGCAGCGGCAACGAGGGCCAGGCGACTAGCAAGTCTCAGCATACGAAGGTCATTATACAAAGCTGAGCTGAGAGCCGCCCTACTCCTTCGCAGGAATTCCCAAACTCTTCATTTTGCGATACAGGTGGCTGCGCTCCAGGCCAAGCACTTCGGCGGTGCGGCTGATGTTGCCATGATTCTCGTCGAGCTTCTTGAGGATGTAGTCGCGCTCATATGCGGCGCGCGCATCGTGCAGGGTTGAGCTTTCCGTGCCCGACACACGGCGGCTGCCGTCGCGGTGCACCAGCGGCGGAAGATGCTTGCGTTCAAATCGTGAGGTGGTCGGATTCATGATCACGATGCGCTCGATCACATTGCGCAGTTCGCGGACGTTCCCCGGCCAGGAATAGCGCATCAGCGCCTCGATGGCATCGTCGGTCATCTCTCGCGGACGGCGGCCGTAGGCCGAAGCGAACTCTTTCAGAAAATGGCGAGCGAACAAGGGAATATCTTCCTTGCGTTCGCGCAGCGGCGGCACTACGAACGGAACCACATTCAGGCGGTAGAAAAGATCTTCGCGGAAGTTACCCTTGGCGATTTCTTCCTCCAGATCCTTGTTCGTCGATGCAATTACGCGCACATCGACGGTTACGGGATCGTCGCTGCCCACCGGGATGAATCGCTGTTGTTCCAAGGTGCGCAGAACCTTCGACTGCGTCTTCAGGCTCATGTCGCCGACTTCATCGAGAAACAAAGTGCCGCGATCCGCCTTCTGAAACTTGCCTTCCTTGTCGGATGTGGCTCCGGGAAACGACGACTTGCGGTGGCCGAACAGTTCGCTGTCGATCAGGTCTTCAGGAATCGCGGCGCAATTCATCTCCACAAACATTTCATTCTTGCGCAGGCTCTGCATGTGGATGGCGTGTGCGACCAGCTCTTTGCCGGTGCCCGACTCGCCGTAGATCAACACCCGACCGTTGGTCGGCGCCATCAGCGCAATCTGCTGGCGCAGCGCCTTCATGGGGACGCTGTCGCCAACAATTACGACCTTGGTCTGCAGTTGCTTGCGCAGGTCGAGATTTTCGTGGCGCAGCCGCCGCGCGTCAATCGCATTCTTGACCAGGATGAGAGTCTTTTCGAGCGACAGCGGCTTTTCCGCAAAATCGTAGGCGCCCAGCTTGGTGGCACGTACCGCCGTCTCGATGGTTCCGTGGCCCGAGATCATGATGACCTCCGGTGGGTCCTCCATCTCGCGGATGTTCTCCAGCACTTCGAGGCCGTCGATGCCGGTCAGCCATACGTCCAGCAAGATCAGATCGAAGCTCGTTTTGCGCAGCGATTCGAGGCAATCTTCACCGCTTGCGCTGACGCTGATTTTGTAGCCCTCGTCTTCAAGAATGCCGCGCAGGGATTCGCGGATGCTGGATTCGTCATCGACGATGAGGATGTGGGCCATGTTCGCTTTTCAACTCTTCCGGATTTTGTCATCCGGAGCGAAGAGAGGGATCTGTATTCTTGCGGCGAACTGCAGATCCCGCGCTTCGCTCGGGATGACAATTCATGAAAAGTGTCGCCGAACCGCACCTGATTTCACGGTCGGCCGCTAGCTGGCCGCGGGAGCGCTGATCGTTTCCACCGCTACTGGCAGCTCGATTACGAAGCGGCTGCCGACCGGCTTGTTTTCTTCGACGCGGATCGAGCCGCGATGGTCTTCCACAATTCTGCTCACAATGGCCAGGCCGAGGCCGGTGCCGCGTTGTTTAGTAGAAAAATAGGGCAGAAACAGCCGTTCCTTCACGTCGCGCGAAACTCCCAGCCCGGTGTCGGAAACCACCAATTCAACCGCATCGCGGCTGCCCACGAGAGCTGTCGAAATCGTGATCTCTTTCAGGATCGCGTCCTGCATCGCCTCCGCCGCGTTGTCCACAAGGTTGGCTACCGCGCGCCTGATTGCTTCGGGATCGGCCATGACGGCCGGCAGATCGTGCGCGAGTTCTGTACGTACGCGAATGCCCTCCAATCGCCCATTGAACATGGCGAGCGCGCTCTCCACCAGGTTATTCAAGCTAGCGGGTTGCGGGCGCGAAGCCGGAAAGCGCGCCAGCACGGAAAATTCGTCGACCAGGGCGCGCACGGTCTCGACGGCATTGCCAATGGTTTCCGCGCAGGTGCGGATGACTTCGAGGGAAGTGGCATCGGGCGCCGCGCCCCGCGTCAAATGGCGATGAATGCGCTCGGCCGAAAGTGCGATTGGGGTCAGCGGGTTCTTGATCTCATGCGCCACGCGGCGCGCCACTTCACGCCAGGCCGCTTGTTTCTGGGCGCGCAGCAGGTCCGACAAGTCTTCGAAGACCAGCACATATCCACGGCTTTCGCCGGCATGGCTGAGCGCGGAAACGGTGACTGCGACATTCAACTGCGCGCGCGGCAACGCCAGTTCCATGGTTGCTGCGGTGATGCCCATACGATCGGCGCGGCGGAGAAGCGGTTCGAGATCAGCCAGCACATCGGCGGGCACCACCTCGCGCAGCGGCCGGTTCACGAGCGAAGCCGGGCTTACATATTCGCTGCGCTCGAGGTAAAACATTCTCGAGAAAGCGGCATTGGCCAGCGTCACCTGGCGCGCGCCGTCAATCGAAATCACTCCGGTCGGAATACTTTCAAGAACGGTTTCAATGTACTGGCGTCTGCCTTCGAGCGCCTGATTGGCTGCGCCCAGGTCGCGGCTGGAGGCTTCGATCTGGTGACGGCTGGATTCGAGTTGCTCGGCCATGCTGTTAAACGACTGCACCAGTTCCGCCAGTTCGTCGGTGGCGCGAATATCGACACGGTAATCCAGTTGGCCCTTGGAGATGGCTTCGGTCCCCGCCGCCAGCGCCGCGACCGGGCGGTTTACCAACTTCGAAAGCAGCAGTGCCAGCCAAGTCGAAGCAAACAGCACCACTACCGTCAGCAGCAGAAGGAATCCGATGTAGGTCCGCCGAAACAGTTTTCTCTTTGCGGCCAGTTCGATGTAGCGATGCTGGCTTTCCTGAATCTGCCGGGCCGTCTCGGCGAATTTTGGCGGCAGAGGCATGGCGACTAGCACAGCGCCGTCTTGTAGCGGAGCCGCGGCCACAATGTAGTCGGTCGGTCCCCACTGGAAATGCGGGTGCTCACCGTGCAAAGCCGAGGCCAACGGGAAACGATCCTTGATCCCGGTCCAGGGCGCGGGCAGATTCAAGCTGGCGGCGGGATTGCCGTTGGCCAGCGCCAGAACGAATCCACCTTGCAGCGTCGGGATGTGTTCGCGAAGTTCTTGATTCGCTTCTATGGCGTTCTTGTTGGCCAAGGCTCTTTGAAATTCATCCGTCTGCGCAATGGATTGGGCTTCGGATGCCGCATTTTTGCCCGCGTAGTCATAGAGAAGGGCCGACATGGCGGCGGTGTCGGCGCGCACTTCCTCGACCGGCTGCGAAAACCACTTGTCGATCGAGCGGTTCATGAGCCCGTAGGAGAACCAGAACATCGCAATCACCGGCAAGAATGAAAGCAGCAGACTGACCACCACCAGCCGAGTGCGGAATTTTGAGCCGGCTACACCTTGCCGGCGCTCGGCGAAAAGCTTTAGCAGGTTGCGCCCGAGGACGAGCGTAAGTGCGAGGAAGGCAAAGAAAATCAAGCCGCTCAATCCAGCGAAGAAAAGAAGCTCGTCATTGCTGTCGGGGCTGATGAACTTCAGATTGAACGAGGCTTGCCCCACCAGAATCGCCAGCAGCAAAAAAGCGCAGATGCCAAGCGCGATGACAGCCTTTCGACGGCCGGAGGTCTTGCTTTCTTCGCGAATTGGATTTGGCGCGGCCAAGGATTGATGACATTATAGGGCGTCGTTGGTCGTTAGTCGCTGGTCGTTCGCGGTTCGTCGCTTGGCCAAAAATAACGGGCAAGCCAACCACTTGCGACCCACGACTAACGACTAACGAC
>Ga0074045_10003567_pt1 | contig 13995 bp, 20 predicted proteins | sample BogForMeECP23OM2_FD_94442 | JGI IMG/M metagenome (GOLD analysis project Ga0074045, IMG submission 94442) | Bog forest soil microbial communities from Calvert Island, British Columbia, Canada - Bog Forest MetaG ECP23OM2 | ecosystem: Environmental > Terrestrial > Soil > Wetlands ... | reverse complement strand
GCCCTGCGTATTCGCTAGATTGGAATGGCCGGAGCCCGGGTGGCGGAATGGCAGACGCTGAGGACTTAAAATCCTCCGGGGATTTTTCCTCATGTGGGTTCGACTCCCACCCCGGGCACCATTCTTCTGGCTTTGCTTTCAATTAGTTAACTGGTCCCTTCTGAATCTGTACCGGATTTGTACCTATGATTTTTGGGGAGAGTGTCGGGTCGTGCTTCCAAGTCTCCCGCATTTCGGCTTCAAGTAGCTGCTGCCTGCTCTTGACCCAAGGGTTGTAATGCATCTCGGTTATGCGCACGCTCTTGTGTCCCAGCAAAATGCCCACCGTTTCGAGCGACGTGCCGCGCTCCAAGAGCTTTACCGCAAACGTGTCGCGGAAGCGGTGACTGATCGCGTTGGTTGGTCCCTTCTCCACCTTGGCCGTTTCGAATACCTTCTTGAGCCGCGCCTGCCAACTACGCACAATGCTTTCCACATTTCCCGCGCCAGTCCAGAAGTAGCGCGTATCCGTCACTCGCGGGGTGGTTTCGAGGATGGAAACAACCGAATCGGGCAGGATGGTATTGACGGGCTGGCCGGTCTTTTGCGTGTAGAGGAAAAGTTTCCTGCCCCGGAGCTTGTCGGTCGTCAGCGCCACGGCATCCGACACCCGCATTCCCGAGTAGCGCATGAGAAGTACCAGGGCCTTGAGCCGGTACGCGTTCAACCGCTGGGACGGCCAGGTTGCGGTGATCGCCAAGTTGTCGCAAGCCGTGAGAATGCTTTTCATCTCATCGTCAGACAGCGGCATGGTCGGGCGCATCTCCACTCTGGGGTTGCTGAGTCGAATGGCGGGGTTCTTCTCAATCCAATCACGGTCGAGGGCGTAGCGGAAAAAAGCGCGGAGCCTTTCGAGTTTCTTGAGCGCCGTGCGCGGTCCGTCTTTCCAACTGCGCCGGAAGCGGTCGAGGGTATCAAGGTCGAAGTCGGCCAGCCGGGTTAAGCCGTGCTCGGTCCCATAGGCTTCCATCTGGCGCTTGAGCAATTTGTACTTGCGCACCGTCGAGCCGGATAGCTCGCGGGCCTCCAGATCGGCCAGCAAACTTTTCCATGCGTAGTCAAGCGTGGCGGGTGCGTCCTTGACTCGCTCCTCGGCCTCCCACTCCCGCGCCGTCTTGCAGGCTTTCGTCCAGTCGCGGGTTTTCATGGAGCGGCGTACATCCTTGCCGCCCAGGATTCCATCGGCCCAGATCGCGCACTTGCATTTGTTGTGCTCGCTGCGCGGGTCGGCCTTGCGCGGGCAGGTTTCTTTGTGACGGCGATAAAGCGTTAGCATGTGAGTCCCCCTTGTAAGGCGGTAGGGGTTTCGTAATCCCAAACGAAACGGCCGTCAAGGTTCAAACTAGTGTTTTCTCCCGCTGAGGCTTTTATAAACAGCCTCTGCCACACTCGCCGGTATCCGCATGGTCAAATGCCTGCGCGTTCCCGGCTTCACTTCCCCAAAAAACTTTACTCCCGGCTGGTCGTAGAACATCCGGCGCACCGTGTCCGCGCTCACGTTCCACAGCTCGCCAAGCTCGGCAGGGGCGTAGTGCTTCTCATCAAACGCGCTCGGCGCTCCGTCCGAGATTCCCACGATTTTGTGCTCTGAACTCACGCCTTCTCTAACTCGCTGCAAAACCGTTTTGGGATTTCCTAGTAGGGTGATAGCACCCTGGCTCCGAAACTGAGCAAAAAGCCGCATAAATCGACGGTTCTGTTACGGATAATTTTGAGGATGGGCCGGGCTGATTATCCGGTTTCGACCGATACCCAGCCTGCTTACAGGAATCGCTGCAATAAACAGAGCCCTTACGCCTTCCCTCGATCTTGCCGTGGCACGCCCTACAGGTTCCGGGTGCATGGGCCTTGGCCCCATCGCGGCATTCGCGTGAGCACCAAACGCCCGATTCGCCTTTCCGCGTGAAACGAACCGCACCGAGCACGATTCCACATTTGTCGCAAATTTCCCGAGCGAAGCATCCGTAATTTACGAGAAGCTCGTAGCTTTTCCGGATGGTTAGCAGCACGACCATTCCCCTTCGCGCCGCAGCCCATTTCCCAGCGAACGTATTGGTCTGGAGCGACCCACGAATCACTTTGGCCACGGAACCGTGCGCGAAAGTAGGGTCGCTCCAGACCAATACGGTGCCAAGCCGCGTCCAAATCGAGCGTCCCAGCACCCTTAACTTCTTCTCGCTTCGGACACTTGCGAGATCGCTCTGGTGAACGCCACGGTGACGGACACAGTGATTTGTGTCTTTCAAGCACTCTTCACCGGGCCACAGCGGAGAAGCGTTGAGAAACTTCGAGATCATCGAACCCCCTACTACTAAAGAGGCTTTGAAAACTGGAAAAGTAAGAAATAAAGTGCGCCCAGCACAAAGGCACCCCAAAGTCCGCGTGTCTTCCTTCCTCCTGAGCCAATCTCGCCTCCGTCGAACCCCTCTACTTACTTAAGGAACATCCAGACGGGAAAAAGTAAGAAAAAATCCTTAGCGACCCTGCCGTCTTCATGGTTGCACTCCGTACCTGGCCTTGATCTCCTCAGCCTGCTTTTGCAGAAGCTGACGACGCGCCAGTACTGAATCCCCCGTTTGCCCCAAAACTCCAATTTCACGCTGCCCGGGGGAAAGCGATAAATCGGCATGCACTTCCCTAGGGGAAGAGAGGTTTAGACCTTCACAGGTGGGTGGTTCGTGCCTTTGCATTTCAGGTTTTGAATTGGAAACACATATATTAGGGTGGTCCGGAGGGCGGAGCCCTCCGGCTGTATTCGTGTTTAGAGCAACGACCTGCAAGGATGCAGCGGGCGGCCTAGGAGATTTGACAGGTGTCTTACGGGCGGATTTTTGATGTTCGCGCTTTAGAGAAGCACGGTACTCGCGCTCCTGGGCTATCTCTTGTCTCGCGTCCGCAAAAACCCCGTTGCAAAGCTCTAGGAATTTTGGGTCATCGAGGGTGACGCGATACGCAGAACATTCGCGGGTGATGCCAATTCGCTGCCCACGGCTCACTTGCAGGGCGTGCATTCTCGAAAGCTCTTTGATGGCGCTCGAAACATTCGCCATTTTCTTGACCCCGCTGTAACGCATGATGGCGCGATAGGACAAGCGAGTTAAACCGGATTCGGAGTCTTTGAACTGGTCGAGAGTTACAAGGATGCTGCGCTCCGCAGTGGTCATTGCCCCCCACATGCCGGAGCGCACAATCACTTCCCATTCGGAACCATGCACGCCAACACGGTAGGGCCTGGGAGATACGAGAGAGTTTCCAATTGGACGGCCTACCTTGACGTTTGGGACGGCGAAGCGCTCAGCAATCCACTGGACGGCAGAGCCTAGGTCGCAACCCAATACATTCATTACAAGGTCGATGTTTGAATGCCCTCCGCGCATGTCGCAGACAAAACACCGGCAACGGTTGCGCCTCTCATGGAAACTAAGTGAGGGGTCAGCGTCACCATGCCGATGATTCTCGGTTCGCCAACACTGCGCCCTGCCGCGTCGAATCGGCATACCAAGCTGTCGCGCTATCGCCAAAATTGAAACATGCTTCTTAATCCAAGAAATATCTGGACGTGATACGTCTTGAACTTGAGGAACGATGGCGAGCACCTGACTCACGATTACGGCAACTCCTTCGTCTGGCTCATTTGCGTGACTCCGCGAAGAGTGGCAACTCGGAAACTTCGCCAGATGCACGCGTTGATAGTTTCCATCTAAGATCTAACCCTTGGGCCGGTCCACGTTCCGGCCTTTTTTTCACACCTAGCGGCCCGTTATTTGCGTCGGTTCGCGACGAGGCATGACTGTTCCTTGCAAAATAAGCCGTTGAACTTCATCTTCACCAATTCGCACAGCCCGCGCTCCGACCTTGACGTAGCGGATGCGCCGGGTTTGAATCCAGCGCCGGACGGTTTCATCCGACAAGCCAAGAAGAGTGGCAACCTCTTTTGTAGTTAGCAATTTCGACATCTTGCCTCCTGGCCCCCATGGTGCATCAAGAAGGCGGATCGCAGGGTTGGTCACGAGATGAGAAAGCTTTGGAAGGCAGGGTCTAGCTGCGGGAAGTGCTCAAAACGTAAGAACTTAGGAGAGGGGCGCGAGAGGAAAAAAGTTTTGGAGTAGGCGCACCCGTATTATGGGAGGTAGTGCTCAAAGTCAGCGAGGAGCTGGAGAGCGGTCCCCTTCACATCGGGACGATTTAGGATGCGCGACAGGTTTTTTTCGTCCAGCCGCGACCGCTCAGCATTGGCGCAGCCCGCGAGAGCCACCAACCGTCTCAGGCCCAGCCTGACACCATGCTTGTCCGCGTACAGTTGGAGGGTGCGCAGCAAGGTCACGGTGTCAGATCGTCGCACAGCCTCGCCACGCTTTGCCATCACACTAGGCAACTGGTCGAGTGGCGGATTCCCCATAGCCGCCGCAGCGTCAGCAAGCGTTTGGTAGGGAGAATGGTAAGGGTTGATCCAAGGCGCGTTGGCGGTGAGGCTGCTCTTATCTTGCGCCCGCTTCACAAAGATCGCCTCTCGCGGATCGCCCTTCTTGCTTTGAGCGTTGCGCATGGCTCGCCGGGCGGTTCGCACCTCTTCGACCGTCCTCCAGTTGCGGTCGGCAAACTCCTCCACAGCGAAATGTCCCTTTGCATACCAGAACAGTAGGAACCCAGCCCAGCAAGCAATCCCAGCCCGCTCAATTTCCTGCCACGTCTTCTGAGAGGTGGGATCGCTGCGAATGTTGGCATCAAAGTCCGCCTTCCATTCGTTGAACTCTGCGCGGGTGACAAGTGGCACTATGCTCGGCCTCCTGCAGCGAGGGCGGCGGCGAGGTCAGGAAGCTTCCCCGTTAGCCGCGATAGCTAATCGCAGCCTTGCCGCATCCATTTGAGTATAGTGGCCAGCATGATGCCTAGCTAGGCGGCGTGATCGCGTCTTCTAAACCACGAATGATGCAGGCTAACCATGCACAGGTCTCGATGCTTGGGTAATCATTCCGGTATCCAAGTGAACTCTTTCCATTCGCTCGGCGGTTTGCTGTACGCGCCTTTTGAGCAGTCTAGTTTTGAGTCCTTGGGGACCTGGGTCACTTTCCCCTCAATGCGGGTTGGGCTTAGCTTGCTGATCTCAATTTCGTATTGAGCGGTAAACCGATTGGTCAAGGTTCGAGCGTATGCTCCCAAACCTCTCGTATATTGACAGACACAACTATATCGCCCGGCTCCGCTGAAAACGTCACCCTTCCGTTGGAGGTCCGCCATGTCGAAGCATCCCGCGTTCTTCTCCGCGTCCGACAGCGCCGTTTCGATGTAGATTCTTTCTCCGTCACGCCGAACGATCTTAGTTTTGCCACTCATCAGAGACTTCCAGCGAGTGGCAAGACTCTCCGACTTGAACACATCCGATGTGCTGGATAGCTTCAACCGTAATTCATCCAACGTCATCGCCGACGCAGGGGAATCCATCAAACCGTGCAGGTAGTTGACTGGGATTGCAAAATTCAAGTTCTCGCCGCCGCGGACCTTGAAAGTGATAATTCCGATCACTTCACATTGGCGATTGACCAGCGGCCCCCCACTGTTACCGGGATTGGCAGAAGCATCCGTTTGTAACACCTTAAAGCCGCCACCGGACGGGTCATCTCGTATCGAACTGATGACACCGGTTGTGACTGACCCCTGCAGTCCGAGTGGACTTCCCACGACTAAGACAGGCTCTCCAACTTGAACGTTATTTGAATTTCCCAACGGCACAGACGGTAAGTCGAACCCTGGAATCTTGATAATTGCGATGTCCTTCCTTGAATCGAATGCGAGGACTGAAAACGAATCGAATTTCTCTCCCGACGCCAGTTGCACACCTGCATGTCGGAGGTCTTCAATAACATGCAGATTGGTGGCGATTTTGCCGTCGCTCGAAATTATGAAACCAGTTCCGAGAGCTTCACCATTGTCAGTTGTGCCTTTAATCAATACAACGGCTGGAGCGATCTTTTTTGCGATCTCTGCTGAGTTCAGCGATTGAGGCGCAAGTTCCGAATTGGGGTGTGTTGGCAAAAGTGGGAGGAGAATCAAAACGAAACTTAGGGTCGCGACTTTCATATGGTTCTCCGATTTTGAGATGGGAGACCTGAACGGATTATCCCAACTGGTAGCAATCAAAACAAGACAATGGCGCAGTGGAAGTGTTCCATTCGAGACTCCACGAACCCGACCTGACCTGGTCTCGAAAAACATCTGTTTTGCGAACGGTAAAACTGCCCCGCTAATCCGCTGCAATTGCTAGGGGATTGGACTTCGATTCCTGTAAGGTTTTGTGAACAAGCCCAGCGCTACACCCGAGCTCTGCTGCGATCTCGCGTATAGACCGCCCGGCGCTGCGCAGACTGGCAATCCTCGCGGTGTCCAGCTTGGCGCGGGGACGGCCCAACGTCTTGCCTTTCGCTACTGCGTTGCGGAGTCCAGCGCGGACCCGTTCGGCAATCAAGCTGCGCTCCAATTCGGCCACGGCACCCAGGACGGTAAAGACCATCTTGCCGGTTGGCGTGCTGGTGTCTACGTTCTCGGAAAAGGAAACGAAGTCGATTCCCAGAGCCCGGAACTGCTCCAGCGCTCGGAGCAAGTGAGACGTTGACCTGGCAAAGCGGTCAAACCTCCACACGGCTATCACGTCAAATCGGCGCTTCGAGGCGTCGGCCATGAGGCGGTTAAGTTCTGGCCGCGAATCCTTGGACCCACTCACTCCGTTGTCCACGTATTCCCCGACAATGGTCCACCCGCGCCGCTCGCAGTATTCGCGCAATTCCCGGGTCTGCATCGTCACATCCTGGCCGTGATTCAAGGTTGAAACTCTTGCGTAGATCGCTACTCGCATTTTCCATTTCCTTTCTAGTGGGCAATGAAGCCCAGCAAAGCGCCCAGCAAAAGGCCAAGCGCGAAAAACCAAAGCACATCGCTATCTGCGTCGAATCGGTTGAGGCAATTCGGGCAGGTCACAATTCGTTTGGGGAGTTTCAATCGCAGAAGGGGGCTCACGATGCACCCCCGGGGTGTTCCCATTGGCTGAGAAACTCAGTTATCTCGGGAAACGCTGGAAGCACTTTCCGCCCGCATACTCCTGCCAGATCGCGGAGATTGTCCGATTGCAGTTTTTCATCCGGTTGGAGTTTGCCTCTGATGGATTGCAGAAAGAGTATTGCAGCGCTGAAAAATATGTAGGTGGATTCTAGGGCGTGTTTCTGTTCGGGTGATAGATTAGATGGAGCCTGCATAGCGGGATACCTCCGCTTTGTTGGTTAGGCTCCGCTGGGTGCTGATACACTCGGCGGGGCCGCTTTGCTTCTACTTCCGTTCCGCTCCTTTGGTTCTTACTTTTCTGCCGGGTCTACTTTCGGCCCGCAATCTCTTGACCTTCTCAATATCTGCATCTGTGAATTGCCAAAGTATCAAGCCATTGCCCATCGGGATTCCCCGAGGCTTGATCTTCCCGCTTTTGAGATAACGGTGGATGGTGGCGTGTGAGACCCCGCTCAACTGTGCGGCTTCTGTTGCGTTGTATGCCTTTCCCACGATTGACTGTCCCTCCGTGAGATATGATATAGCATGTATCGCTGCCATGGTCAACCCCTTATCGCCACCGGTTCGCGCACAGGTCTTGCCCGGTTATTCCGTTCAAGAGATTGCCCATCGGCCTGCGTTTGTTCGGCACGCCATAGGCTTTAATAGCGTAGAGCGCCCCGGTTTCGCGGTCGGCCATGAATGCGCCACTGGTGCCGTCGTCCAGATAGATGTACTTCGGCTTGACCTTCGCGGTCCTGGCATAGGCCCAAGAGTCGTATTCAAGATTTGGGTATGTCTTCTCGAAACGCTCCCGGCCTGCTTCGTGCCATTGCGTCAGAATGCGGTTAATCTGATTTACTTGCTCGCTAGTCAATTCGGTTTTCGTTGCTGCCCTCGGTCTGCGGTGATTCCCGGCTCACAGTTGCCAGTTTCTGCGCCATGTACTGCGCGGAAGCTCGACCGGCGTCGTTTAACATGCGAACCCAGGCGGTGCGCGTCGGACTCCACTTCCACCCATTGCGGCGGAGCATCTCGCGTGTTGCTTGCGGCGGTTTACCGGGGAACACAATCAGGATGCGATTGTCGGCGCTGTCTTCGGTGATCTGAAAACCCTCCCCGGTGATGGGTTGCGGGTCGGCGGTTTGCTGGCTGCGCTGTTCTAGTTGCTCGATACGCTGGCGGATTCGGCGCATGTTCGCGGAGTTGTTCTGCAAGGCGTAGTCTGGAAAGCCAACCCTCCCGCAAAAGTCCGGCTTTAGGGCTCGCCATGCGTGCGCGTGGCTCAACCCGAGGGCTTCCAGCTTTTGCACCTTCTGTTCATCGGTGAGTGATTCACGGATAATTCTGTTTCCGGCCTTCATGCGCTCTTGCAGCGCTTCCAACCCGGCCAGTTGTCTTTTGAGTTTGTTTACGGCGTCCGGGTCGTCAGAGCTAACCCCACCCTTGCCTACGCTCGCGGCTTTCTGTTCCAGTTTCTCGGCGTGGCGCGCCTCGGCAATCCAGTTCCCCATGTGGCCGTGAATGCGTGCGCGATACCGGCGATCTGGTCCCTCGCTGTAGTGGCCGACTAGAATCGGCTGGCCGAAAGGAATCACGCTCGCCATGCGGTCGGCTGTTTGACGGTGGCCCTCGGCGGATTGCTTGGCGCGTTCGGCGGAAGCTAGCAATCTCTCCCGTCTGCGCTCCTGGCGTAGCTCGTAGGCATTCGGGGCTTTGCCGGGTTGCTGATCTTCCGGCTGTGCGTCGAAAAGCGTTTTCTGCGTATCGTCCTGATTCACTGCGCTACCCTCCATCCTTTGTTCCATTCGGTTTGTGTTTTGCCGTTGTACTTGCGGTCCAACTTGACTACAGCAACCCCATTGCGGTTTCTGACTAGCGTTCCAGTGACAGAGAATCCACCCAGGCCCAGCATTGATCTGCAAAAGTAGGTAACTCGCTGGCCACACTGCGCGCCTACTTCGGCCATGGCCTTTTCTTGTTTCTCGCGGTACTCGCTCCAATACTCGGCCAGTTGTTTCTTGCGGTCGGCGCGCCTGGCGGCTACTCCCGCGTTCCAGCATTCACAGCAAACGGGCAAGCGCTCGCCGTGGCCCATGTCCACGTCAGAGCGCTGACGGTCGGCGTGCTGGCAATTGCGCAGAATGGTTTCCTGTGCGTCCATGGGTGCCTAGGCTTTCGGGTGGAAGTCACTGCAAACCGGGACTAGCTCGGAGCCCTCGTCTATCAGGTAAAACTCCGCGTCACCGTTGGCGAAGTGTCCCCGGATGCCAAAGAAGCCACACGGAGCCATCGCGGGAGACGTGGCAACGTGTGACACCTTGGCAATGCGAAACCCCTTGATTGCGGCCTTGATACCCTCTCCATTCATAAAGTCCAGCGTGAGAGGCAGTGCTTTCCATTCCAGAGAATCAATGGTGCGGATGATAACTTCGTGGTCGTACTCCTTGCCTACTTCCGTCCAATTGCGAATCGCTGTGTTTTGCTTTCGACACTTCGAGCAGGATTCACGGATAAACCCACACTCGCAGGTTTCTAGATCAGGTTGCCTTGCGGTTTCTTCGGCCATCTGTTTTTCCTGTCTGCGCTAGATGCGCTCTGCAAGGCACGCTATCGGCGTACCTTGTAGGCCGCACCTATGCGGCCAGCAATTCCATTTCGAGGGTTTGTAGACAATCGCGGACGTTGTTCCGTGATTCTTTCGCCACACGGTTTAGGTCGGGGCAATTTCCGTTTCCCCCTTCGGCGTGCCATATCCGGTCGAGGTAGGGAACTATCTGCGCGGCCAGACCATAGCTAGAAAACTCCAACACTTTGCAGCGGGAGAGGAATCTGCTCTCCAACCCTTCCGTACTGTTACAGGTAAAAATCCAGATTGTGTTAGGTGCGGGGTCTGTGCTGTCCAGTTTGGAGAGTAGGGCCAGTTGCGCGGCAGGCGTCATACGGTCGGCCTCGTCTGCTAGGACAACGTGAAACCCGCCGGGTGTCTCTGGGGCGTACCAGCACAGGCGAACCGTGTCTTCGATACTCTGTGCGTTGCACTTCTGGGAAGGAATCTTGTGCAATTCGGCCTTTAGCTCACACGCCATAGCTAGGGCCATGGTGCTTTTGCCGATACCGGATGGGCCCACAAAAAGCCACGCGTCAGACTTCGGACGTTTGCAGAATGCGGAGAGAATCTTTTTCGGACGGTCAAGGCCGATAAACTCGCCTATGGTTTGCGGCCTGTACTTTTCGCTCAAACTCTGGGGAAACTGCATTGCAGATTGCACGTTCACGATTGCACCCCCGTCAATGGCTCAGTCTGGGAAACGTGGAACACGGTCGTGGTCCACGGACGGCGGAAAGACTTCTTCTCACCCGTCTCTGGGTCGGCGTCGGAATCCTTTTTGGTGCAATCCACAAAGGTGACTACCCTTACTCCATGCTCACCCTTGCGAACGGTGCGGCCCAATGCGCGCCATGCGTTGAACGTGAAGACGTTTTCACGTGGCCTTATCTCTGATTCCGGTATCCCCTTCGCAGCGAACCCCGCAAAGATGGCCGGATAGTTACTCATGCTCTGGCCTTGTACTGCCTTGCTGAGTGCTTTTCTCTGGATTGCCTGCTTTTCCATTTCAGTTTTTCCTTTCTCTGGTCTTTCGGTATTGTGCGATACCGTATCGCACATAATACCGCGCAATCCTTTTGCCAAACCCTGCATCCTTTGTTTTCTGCACTATGTGAGATACTGTGTATCAGAAAGGTGAGAGTTTTTGCGCACAATGGGAAAATTCGCGCACACGTTCGCTGGGTGTGCGTTCAAAAAACCCACCCGGATTCGCGGAGAATCGACCGTGCATTTTCAGGGGATTAGCGTGTGCGGTCGGGCGTCCATCTATCACTTGATTCTTGAACGCGTCCAGAATCCCCGGCCAGAATCAGCGCGCTAGGTATTCCCTCGGCAAGAGTTAGGAGCTAGGCACGTGCGGCCATGATCTGCGCGCCACATCCGGCCATGGACACAGCAAGTCAGGCAGAGCAACCCATCCAGGGAAGGACACTGGCAGGCAATCCAACTTACATTTTCAGGCAATTGTAGAGGCATTTTCAGGCGAGTTTGCAGGACCACCCGACCGTGTCCAACCCTGCCACTACCGGCAAGAGCAAGAGGTATTGCGTCTGCATAACTACCTTGCTTTGTGTGGATTACGGACGTGTGCGAGTACATCGGTCAATAGAAAGAACCGGGATACCCCCTAGGAGTGAGTCTCGCGTTTGAGACGGGGCATTTGCCCTTAGCAGAGAAGCGCGATCTCACTCGGAGAAACTGAAACCATCGGCCTTCATTCGAGAGACACCCCCTCTTCAAAACAGGCATGGGGGCTATTCTAGAAAAAGAGCGGCCCGCGATGTTCGAGGGGGCGGTGGCACTTCGAAATGCGCGACCGGGGCCATCGCGCAGGAGGGGGACCGGGGATCATAAAAGAGGCGGGAAGTCACCTGCGCAACGGCGATACTGGCATGATTGTGAGGCAGAACATGGAAGAGACCACACCATGACCCACTTCTATGGCAAGTGCGTTAATCAGGCATTGAACCAGTTTTGTCCGGGGCACATCACGTAATCCACAGGTGATTTGAATCGGGTCTTGATTCAGCGGGTTCCCTCAGAGACACAATTCCGCAACAGGTCGTCAGTTGTACTCAAACTCAGGCCGACTCGTTAGGTGTTGCCACTTCGCTATTTTCACCAAATGAGAATGGTGAGATGGGGACGGGGTGCGCACTTGCTCAGCGACAGGTGCGCACCCTCTTCAGCCGAGGCTCGGGGCGGCCTCAGCTTTTCCTGATTTTGAGCCTGGTGGTAGGTCTGTACTGGGGAGTTGTCGAGCAGCCTGAAAAATGTCGCCAAAGTCCTCCGCACCTTCTACCACCGGACGCTTCCGGTTTTCTTCTTCTACTAGAGCCCATTGCTGGCAAAATGCCTTGAGCGCCCGGTGACCACGGAATGCCAGGTCCGCGACGGCACGATTGTGTCGTAACCTCTCCTTCTCGTCCTTCTTATTACTCGCAAGGTCCAAGACCGGAGCGATTGTCCCGAGCGTATTGACCACCTGCTCGAATAAACGTTTTAACTCCTGCCAGGTTTCTCCATCAATTTGCACTTGCCAGTGCTTACTGACCTCCTCAACATCATGTGCGTTTTTCATCGGGACATTGACCAGACCAATGCGGCGGTGAGCAGCCCGCTGAGAGTGAACACTGCGACCATCACTCGACCGATATTCGGAACACGCGACATACGGGTTGGGTTCATATGTCCTCCTCAGCCGCGGACAATAATGCAGCGGTGGTACAGTGTCAAGAGAATTATTACGCCAATGTAATGTTCCAGAATGGTACAGACACGGCTGGATGAAAGGAGCGGCGATTTGGAGCAGTAGCCAGAGGCCTTGCCGATGCGGTCAGCTCACTTGGACATTTTGGCCGCCAGGAGAAGGATAAGGGCTCGATCTCGTGCACTCATGCTAGCAACTGCCCTGCGAATTCTTGTAAACACTCTGAACCCTTTGCCCCGCGATGCCCAGTCTTTCTTCGCATTCTTGGCAGTAGCTGGAGTGTTTAGCACTGTTCCGTCCTCATAGAAGAGTTGGTAGAGTGGCACCTCCAGAGCTTGCGCTATTTTTTCAAGGGTCTCCAGCGCGGGAATGGTGTGACCGTTTTCGACTCGTGAGATGTAGCAGCGGAGGAGTCCTGAACGGTTCTGGATGTCGCCTTGAGATAGTTTTTTGGATTCCCTTAGTTGCCGTAATCGCTCCGCAAGGTACATGGTTCCCTCCTGTTGCCAAAGTTAGCACTAGGGTACTACCAAGACTAATAACAGTCACTCTACTCTATTATGTACTGTGCGTAAATACATTTTAAGGAGACGGGTTGTGGACTGATAGGCTTCGGGCAGGGCTGAGGGATCTCGGGAGTTCAGATCGAAGATCATCCTTCGTCGCGGTCGATTCCATTGCGTCACAAAGTCCACCCATTGAAGTCAGACGGCATAGCGACCAAGCCTCTTACCAAGACCAACGCGAAAACAATACAGCTGACGACCTGTCCGCCAGTCGTTATTAGGTAACTCATCTTCGACTTCTTTTGCCTCAGCTAGATGAGTCGCTTCAGACTCTCCAAACGGACATGTTCGATTCCAGGCCGAGAATTCGGATCAGAAAGGCCGCCAGTGATTGTAAGAAACTATTGAGGCTTTGCGTAGTACCCGGTCTTGGCGTGGACAAGAAGAGGCGGAACTCCCCGAGGTGGCCGAAGCCTGACCTTGATTTTTCTCCACTGTCCGTCGTAGACATGATTGCTAGGCGTGTACCCCAGAACATACTGATTCCGTAGTTCCGCGCCGATTTTAGCCGCGATAGCAGGTAGGTCTTCAAGATGTCCGCCAGGGTATACTTGCCCTCCCGTCATTTCAGTAATCTCCTCCAGCAGCGACGGCCCGTGTATTTCCTCAAGGGTCTTATACGGATAGCCGAGTGGGTCGTAAAAGCCGATGGCATACAATTGGACGTCTGCTTCCCTCACAAGTTGTTTGATCTCTCGTCGTGAGTGTCGGCTATGATTGTCCCCGCCATCTGAAAAAATGAGTAAGGCCCGCTTCGTATGTTTCGAAGTTTTCATGTAACTGATTCCGAGGTAGACGGCGTCTAGCAACGCTGTTGACCCGTTAGGGGCTGCAGAGAAGACGCAACTCTGAATGTATTCCGAATCATGCGTGAAGTTACTCATCAATTCGGCATGAGTATTGAAGCCGATTAAGAAGAAGTCGTCATCTTTGTTGGCGGTTCTGAGAAACTCCGTGATGGCCGCACGGGCTTTGCCGATCTTGTTCGCCATGCTCGTGCTCAAATCAAGTATTACGCCAACTGATACGGGAATATC
>Ga0074045_10003564_pt1 | contig 13999 bp, 12 predicted proteins | sample BogForMeECP23OM2_FD_94442 | JGI IMG/M metagenome (GOLD analysis project Ga0074045, IMG submission 94442) | Bog forest soil microbial communities from Calvert Island, British Columbia, Canada - Bog Forest MetaG ECP23OM2 | ecosystem: Environmental > Terrestrial > Soil > Wetlands ... | reverse complement strand
GGCACATCAGCAGCAGTGCGGTCGCCGCTCCGATAGACGTGCTGAAACTTCTTTGTCTTGGTTAGCTGGAGGATCACGTTTTCGTATGTCGCGACACGGGTATCTTCCGGGATCAGCAAGTCCCCCGGCGGGTCGGTACGTTCCAATTGAATGGCAGAGGCAGTCAGCTTCTGCGTCTGCTGAGGAGCAGATTCGGGCTTTCGCGGTGGGCCGGGTTGTGCCAGGAGAGAATCGGCAATCAGAAGGACGACAGTACCCACAGCGATCGAGAAATTGGGCAGAAATGCAGGCCAGGTACGAGGCTTCATGGTTTCTGCTCCTTTTGTTCTGGCGGTTCCACGTGAGGGGTGACCTTCGCGCCCTGCGCAACGAGTTGATCCTTTAACACGGTGGCCTTGCCCGAAGGGAGCACGAAGACGGTTCCGTGAAAGCCGCCATTCGAGTCCACGTATTCCACGGTGAGGACCTCTACCTGGTGCGAGAACAGACTCACAATTCGTCCGCCTCCATAAGGGATGGCTGCTTTGGCCAGTGTGCCTGCCGGGCCGCTGACGTCTTGCCTGCTCTCTTGGCCGGTAAGAATGTCTTGGATGGAAGCGGTGCTGATGTCGACCTTGTGCTCGCCAGTTGCGAATTCCAACCCGGTGGGCAGCAAGCTGAGCGTGCCCTTGGTGTTGGGCTTAATGTTCTCAAGGCCGATGACGCACTTGACGTGCGGGATTGAGGTGCTTTGAGCAGCCTGCGGAGTGGCAAGCCGCCGACTGGACGCTAATGCCGCAGTCGCAACGAAGACCCCCACGACAGCGAAAACTAGCAGACCGACCAGTTGCAGCGATCGCCGGACAATGTCGTGTTGCTTGCTCGACACTCCTGGATGAATTTGCGCACTTCTAGTTTTCATCTGCTTGTTCCTTCCTTCCGCCCTCGGCACGGAGAAACTGCCATCAGACCAGGCTCAAGCGAGGGCGTCAGCCGAAAAGTAAACTGGAAATTCCTCTGTAGCCCAAAAACAGCGGCGAGCATACACCCTGACGCCCTTACGCGGTGAAATCATTTTCAAACTGGAGCTCTCCCGTTGCCCAACGTCAGGTCCCGATTGGTCCACGCTGACCATGTTGCGACGGCGCCCAGTTTTGCCGATATCATCGCAGGACGCAAAAGCCAACGAACTCGGGTCCGGGGTCCTGCCTCACTGGATTGGCTGCTCCTGGGCGAGGAATAGACCCGCTCGGTCAGCCGATTCTGGTATGGAGTGCGCCGTGCAGTTGACATGGCGATTCTATCCGCCGCGCGCTGCCCAGCCCCTTCTTGGTTGAATCAAGTCGAGCAAATGATGGGTTGATCTTCACTTCAAATCAGGGGTCTCTTTCGGCAGAGAGGTGTCAACTTTGTCCGTTGGTGAATTCTTGAGCTTTCGATAACTTACTCACGAATAATGCCTTGGCACGAATTGCCGTCCAGGCATCGTGGAAAATACTTACAGATAGTAGTCAACTATGGGTATTCCAGGTGGAATTCAGTTCAGACATCAAACGGACCTATTCCTCGCCTGTGAGTAACCATTCGATCTGTCTTGACATTGTCGGGCAGACAAAGTAACTTGGAGAACCGAAGGAGTGACTATGCCATCCCGTTCTCTCCGTACTGAAAAACTTGATCTCCGTTTGACACGCAAGGCTAAGACCGCGTTGCGCGCCGCCGCGGCGGCATCCAATCGTTCCGTGAGCGAGTTCGTTCTGGAGAGCGCGCTTGCCCGTGCCGACGAAGCGTTGGCGGATCGGCGTACCTTTGGGCTGAATGCAGCGCAATGGAAAGCATTCTTGGCAGCCCTGGATGCCCCTCCGCGTCCCCTGCCCCATCTAGAACGTCTTTTAAGGGAACCTGGATTCTTTGACGCGGGTACTCACCAGTGAGTGAGACGAGGCGCGTCGAAAAACTGCGACGTGACCATCCCATCGAAAGCTTTGATTGTGGCCGTGAAGAACTCAACCGGTATCTCATACGCTATGCCTGGCAGAATCAACGAGCAGGTGCCGCCCAAAGCTATGTGGGTATCGTGGGTGAAGTCATTGCTGGTTACTACACTCTAGCCGTGGGCCAAGTGACTTTGGAAAATGCTCCCGAGCGTCTGAAGAAAGGCCTGGCAAAGCATCCCGTGCCCATCATGCTACTCGCGCGTCTTGCTGTCGATCACCGCTGGCAGGGCCAAGGTGTCGGTAAGGCACTCTTGCGAGACGCGATGCAGCGCACGCTGCAAGCAGCGGACATAGCCGGAATACGGGCCTTTGCCGTGCACGCAAAAGATGAAGAAGCGAGGCGCTTCTACGAACATTTCGATTTTATCCCCTCCCCGACAGACCTGATGCACTTCTTCGTTTTGCTTAAGGACGTGCGGCGGATTATCCGGCAATCCAGATCTTCATAAAACGATAGGCCGAGATGCAGGCGCGCCAAGTTGGACGCCACGTGAGAGAAGCAAAACGAGGGAGGACCGATAAATGAGCAAGAGAAACATTCTTGGGGACCCGATGGAAGGTGCCGCGGCGATGAACAGCCAGCGCCAGGGCATGCTGACACTTCGCAGTTTCAAATATCGGCGGGCACGGTTCGCCAAGAAATTGGAGCGGTAGCTTCCTCTCTTGGCCAAGGACTGGGTAGCTGCAGACTTTGAACTCGACTCGAATGAATTTGCACTTCCGTACTCGACACTGCCACTCAAGTGCTGATGCCTAGTGGAGCTACTCCTCACCCGTAAGTAACCATTCCAGCGACCTGCCAAATTCTCGACTGATCGCGAGCAGGACTTCCGCCCTGACTTCGTTGGCTCTTGTGCCTTAGGGCGATGTCGGCAAAACCGTATGCCAGCGCAACATTTAATAATAGGGTCCTGCCCATACCTGCTCCCGGAGCAGGATAGCTGCTAATTCCGGAGTGCAAATCATGGCGAGAGGTTTACATTGAGCCTCGGGGTCCAGGCTTCGTTCTGCCGCTGACGGCGCATCAATTCCATGAGATTGGAGCGGTCTGCTAGTTCAAGCCCCCGGAGTCTCGGATTCTCATAGCCATCAACATCGAACCATCTCCAGTTAGGTGGCCATAGTCCGACTGCAGAGGAATTCCCGGCCCTGCATACTCGAGGCAAGCTTGCTGGTTGCAGAGCAATTTGTAATAGGAGATGTAGTGGACTCCGAGTTGCGTGGCGGCGAGTCTGGCCATCTCGCTGTCGAGGCTCTCGTAAGACGAGATGCGATGATCGGCAGGGATTTCCGGATTCTTTTGCTTTATAGACAGCGCCAGCAAACGCGGTAATGCGGAATCGTATTGAACTATGGGGCCGAAGAGTACGATTTCGCTGGCTTGCGGTTTTACGGCGGCAATGGTGCGAGGGAGACGCTCGAGATCACCGTGATCCCAGCGTGCGGCGATCAGGAGTGTGTCGACGCGATGAGTGGGCAAGTACTCGGAGAAAATGAAGTGCATCAACCGGATGCATTTTTCGTCGGCGCCGATATTTTGTTCGAGTGTGGGCTTACAGCCGGAGGCAGTGGCTTGCATGATGTTTGTGTCGGGGAAGACGGAAGAGAGTCCGTACCAGAGTTGCGCGGCGTGGCTGTCACCGATCAGGAGATAATTCCTTTTTTGCGGGTCACGATGGAGGCAGACGGAGGGATCGAACTGGTTGTAGGAATCCTTTCCGATGAGGAAACAACTGCCGACACGATAGTGGCCTTCGGTGGTGGAATCCGAGGTTTCGAGGAACGAAGCGACCTTCACGGCTTCGGAAGGAAAGCGGGAGGGCAGACCGTTCGTGAAGAGAATGCTGCTGCCGAGGGCTAACAAGATGGTGCCGCCGGTGGCGGCCAAGGAAAAGATAGCGGGGCGGGAGACCGAGAAGCGACGGCCGCGGAACGGTTGCTCGATGAATCGCCAGGAGAGTGTGGCGAGGACGAAGGAAGCCCCCATGACCACGAGCTTCGCGGTCTTCGGAGAAACGCCCTGAATCAATAAGCCCCCCATTCCTTGAAATACGATCATGGGCCAGTGCCAGAGATAGAGAGAGTAGGAAATCATGCCAACGAAAACAAGAGGAGTGAACGAGAGGCATTGACCGGCGAGCGAAGGGCCGGAGCGGCCGGCGGCGATGATCAGAGCCGCGCCGACACAGGGCAAGAGTGCGGCGACTCCCGGGAAAGGCGTGGTGGCACTGAAGAAATATCCGGCGGAGAAGATGAGGGCTAGGCCAGAGAAGGCGGCTATGTTGCGCCAGAGCGCGGAGATGCGGGGAACGAGATCCATGGCGATGAGGGTGCCAAGAAGGAGTTCCCAGGCTCTGGTGTGGGCGAGATAAAAGGCGGCTTCGCGATTGTCAAAGACACCGATGACGCTGACGGCGAAAGAGACACTCGCCACCGACGAGACCAGCCAGAGTTTTATGCGCGGCGAAAAGCGACGGATGGCGAGGAGAAAGAGTGGGAGGAAAATATAGAATTGCTCTTCGACGGCGAGGGACCAAGTGTGGAGGAGGGGCTTCATCGCGGCGGGGCCATCGAAATATCCGGACTGGTGAAGAAAGAAGATGTTGGATACGGAGAGAGTGGCGGCGAGCAAGGATTTGGCGAAGCTTTCTGATTCCACGGGGAGCAGATAGCGATAAGCGAACCAGCAGGAGGCGCAGAGAACGACGAATAGTGCGGGGAAAATGCGGCGAACGCGCCGTTCGTAAAAAGAGGCGAGGGAGAATTTGGAATTGGCGATTTCGGAAAGGATGATGGAGCCGATCAAGTAGCCGGAGATGACGAAGAATACGTCGACGCCGACGAAGCCGCCGCGGCAGCGCGCCGTGCCGAGGTGGTAGGCAAAGACCAAGAGCACAGCGATGCCGCGCAGGCCATCGATATCGGCGCGATAGTGCGGAGTGGATTTCTTTAGTAAGGTGATCGGCATAGTGTCTTTCCCTCGTGGTTTAGAGGATGAAATTTCACGGAACGGAATTGCTGAGCTGTCAGTATTTGGCGGCGGTTAGATTGTCGGAGGTCCGATGATGGGCCGGGGTTTGCGTGCGCCTACCGAGCGATGATTCGATGTCGTCGATGAGAGTGTCGACAATTTGTTGTGTGGTGAGCAGGCGCGCGGGATCGGGCTTGGAAAGGCGTCCGACGAGAGCCTCACGAAGCTTAGCCGTGAATTCTTCAGGATTCTGAGGATCGAAGATATTTTGCGACGAGAATAATTCCTGGGCGCAGCCCGCATACTTGGAACAAAGAACAGTTAGGCCCGATAAAACCGCTTCGTTGGCAACCAATCCCCACACATCTTCGAGCGTGGGAAAGACAAGGATGTCGCCGCTACGATAGACCGCGGGCATTTTGTCCGGCGGAAGCGAGCGGCGAAAGTGGACATTCTGGAGATCCAGATCGGCGACGAGAGCCTCCAGGGCTGCTTTTTCCCGGCCGTTACCAACGAGCAGAAGGGAAAATTCGTGTCCTTCTTTCTGCAAGATTGCAGCGGCTTTGAGCAGGTTTTCAATTCCCTTTCGAGCGATGAGTTGACCTACATGGAGGATGACGGGTCTGACTTTGAGCCTGAACTGAGGTTCGGCTGGGGACAGGAAGGCGGATTCATCGACCGCGTTTTGAATTTGGAGGATACGCTCACGGTGAATACCCAGAGTGAGCAGATATTCGGTTGAAGTTTGGCCATAACTGATCCAGTGCTGCGCCCACCGTGAAATCAGGCGGCGGACAAACGCTCTTACGGGTCCTCTATTGCGCTCAGTGTGGCACGTGCCACCCCACCAAATCCAGACGGGCTTTCGAAAGAGCGTGCCGTAGGCTAGCGCGACAAGAGTGCGGCAACCCATTTCGCCAGTGACAATGGCGTCGGGATTGAAGCGCAAAAGGTGCCAAAGATAGCCGGGGGTGATGTGGGTGTAAAGAAGATCGAAGATCTGTCCGTTTTCGCGGCGCAAGATGCGAATTTGCCAGCCCCAGGCCTTCACGACTCTGGCGTCGGGGATGTTGCGATCGCAATCGTGCCAGAAATCACGATTGGATTCGATGCCACCGTGAAGAACCATGAGATCGAAGTGCGCGGCGAGGCCGCAAAACATGGGAATTCTGGCGGGGGCAATTATGTTGGTGAGAATAGCGAGCCGGTGTTGGTTGGTTTTTCTCATGGGGTGCCTCGCGTTGTTTGATTTAGCGATTTGAAGAAGGAGTAAGAAGAATGGGCGATGGGCCGATTGTGACCGCGCCTGTGAGCGGGTGCGCTTCGTCGAGCAATGGAGTAACGCTGGCGACGTGCCACGAGGCGGGGATGTCAAATGTGCGGACGCCATCTGGATTCCAGACGATCCATTGCGGGGCGCCATCGCGGTTTAACTGGCACACGAAAGTATGATTCGCATCTCGTTGGCAGGCGTCCATGCGTGAGCCGACGAGCCATTGGTAAACGGTTCCGTAGGCGCGACCGGCGGGAGTTAAGGTGCGATTGTCTTGTTGGGTGGTGGCGACTTGGACCGCGCGATTATCCCAGGCGTACCAGTAGAAGCGTTGAACGCCCACGGCCCAGTTGAGGATATAGGAACGCGCGAGATAGGCGGCGGCAAGATCTTCGGAGGGAAATGGTTTGGGACTGAACCAATTGGCTTCGGTGTTCCAGATGGGTTTCGCAACTTGACCGCTATTCGACATGATCTGTCGGATTTGCTGAACCAGGAGAACCATGGCTTCGGGGGGTTGCGGATTCACGTAGAGGTGATAGCCGATGACGTCGACGTATTGGCCGCCGCCTTTGGTGAGGAACTCGGAAAGCCAGGCGAGCCCTTTGCTCTCTGTGGCGGAGGGAGAAACGACGAGGGCCGCTGGGTCGACATCATGGATGATTTGGGAAGCTTCGCGAGTCAGAACCAGAATCTGGTCGACACTGGCGGAGCAAAATTGCGGAAGGTTGGGCTCGTTCCAGATTTCGTAGGCGTTGATTCGGCCGCGGTAGCGAGTGGCCACGGCGCGAACGAAAACGCGCCAATCCTCGATGTCGCGCGGTTCGGCAGCGGAGCCGGTTTGGTAGACGGATTTTTCCAGCGGACGCGCAGAAGCCCAACTGGGAGAAAGGCCGAGGGGAAGAAGGATGCCGGCGTTGTGCTGATGGGCTAAGGAGACGTAGGCGTCGAGAGTGTCAAAGCGAAATTGGCCTTTATGCGGCTCGAGATAAGGCCACGTGACGTAAGCATCCCAGAGGCGCCATTCACCGACGGGAACAGATGGCCAGGGAGTGGCGGTGTTGGTGTGGTGGATATGCATTCCGAAAAAACTTTGGGGAATGATTTGTTGGGGTGGAACGAGAGGGGCGAGGGCTTCGGAAGCGGACAAGAGAAAACTCATCACAATGGAGAAAAAACCGATCATGGATAATTTGTGAAACATTGGATCGGAATCAGACTTTCGCGTGTTCGAGGCACTCAGAAGGCTTGGTGGTCAAGTCAACCTTCGGAGATTGGTAGGCCAAGAATTTGTGGCCAGCGAGTCCGGTGAGCATACCGAGACCGAGGCACACAGTCTGTAAGGAGCGAGCTAGAGCAGCCTTGCCGACGAACATGGAAACTGCGGTAGACGCGAGACCTTTCGCAACATGGCCTGATGCCTTGAGGAAGCGCAGTGCTCGTGTGCGCAGCCGGTCGTCCAAGCTCAGTTCGCAGAAAGACCATGTGTTGCCGCACTGATAGCCTCTGCGCAAAAGCCACGGAAAATTGGCGCGCTCGCGAGGGATTGACTCTGAAACGATTGCTTCCTGGGACCAGACGATCGAGTGACCAGCTTTGCGGACGTGAAGGAAGAAATGCGTGTCCTCACCGCCAGAGAGATTGAAGCGGTCGTCGAAAATGGGGACGCGAAGGAAGACTGAGCTGCGAACGAGGGCGTTGTTGGTGGAACAAATCTTGAGGGATTGGCCGGTGGAGAACGAGGGGCGATGGAAAAGGCGGCTGGTGCTAACCCATTCGGGCACGCCGGGAGCAAATTGGGGAAGGACGGGACCGGCAACCACATCGGCGTGGAAACGGCGTTGCGCGAAAAGGAGTTCGTCAAGCCAATGCGGCGTGGGCACTTCATCATCGTCAAGGAAAGCCACGAAGTCGACAGCACCGGCTTCTTGTACTGCGCGATTTCTTACGTGAGTAATACCGCGATGTTGTTCGACGAAATATTTGAGGGGCCAGGAGAGCGTGACGGAGGCGCAGATTGGTTCGGCGGTGCGAAGGCGATGGTTGTCTACGACGATGATTTCGATTTGCGGAGGCGGTTCCTTGCGGAAGGTTAGGTGCGAGATGCCGACGAGAAGTGCCCGCAAAAGTTCGGGCCGTTTGTAGGTGCCGATGCAGATGGCAATTCGCACGTTGTGAAGTTGCTGACGAATCATTTCAGGCACACTCAGCGGCCGGCACAGAAGCGGGCTCTCGTTCAGGGACAGTGGAATCGACGGCAAGGCGGTTCAAAGGATCTACGACCATAATGGTGCTGACACAGAGCGACCATTCGAGGCAGTTCTGCCAGAGGATGGAGCATTCAGCGAGATTGTGAATGGTGAAAAAGACCAGGAATGCCAGTGGCCACAGATCGGAAATGGATTGGGGATTCTCGGCGTAGAAAAGGGCGCGCCGGAAGCCTGTGCGCAAGATCCATAAGAAAAGAAGGAGGCCGACGAAGCCGAGGCTCAAGGTAATCTCCAAATATCCGTTGTGGGAGTAGCTGGGTGACCAACCGATATTGCTTTCGACTACGGAAGCTTCGGAGGATGCCCCTTCCCAGAAACCTGAGAATCCGTAACCCAGGACAGGGCGCTCGAGAATCATGGAAGCGATCGAACTCCAGAGTTCGGTGCGGCCGGTGAGATCCGAGGAGCGTCCCATGGAACCGGTGAGCGAGCCCACGCTGACGCCGGTAGCGCCAAGAAGGAGGCCCGCAACTAGAAGCAGCGGCAACAGTACGGGAACGAGGAGTTTGTAGCGGCGATAAATGATGCTGAAGGACCACATGATGAGGAAGGTGACGGCGAGTGTGACGATCGAGGTCATGGAATTGGAATAAATCAGCAGGGCCGCGAAAAGAGTGAGTGAGAGGACCTTGATGACTTTGCGCCACCGGCTCTGTTCAGGGATGTACCACTCGATGAGGAGAGCGAGAGCCATGGCGGCGCCGAGACGATTTTTGTGATTGAAGACTCCACGTGCCGATGCGCCACCCGTCGACATGAGGACGCCGTGGCCGAGAATTATGATGGCGACGCTAAGGACCGCGGCCAATCGGAGGGCCCAGCGAAGCAGTTTGAGCTGCTCCAGCAAGGTGAAGCGTGCGGCGAGCACAATGCCGAAAAGGCAGGTGCCGGCGAGAGCGATGGCGCGACGGAAGACATGGTCCGGCGCTTCCGCCCAAAGCGAGGAAGCCACGGCGAGGAGGAGCAGAGCTAGAATCGCAGGGGTGCGGCGAATCGTCCAGATGGTATTGCGAAATTCCGAGAGGGCAAAAACGGCGACGGCTAGGTAGAGAACAGCGAGGAAGAGTTGTGTGCGGGCGTCGCCATCCGCGGCGGTGTCGCTACCTCCTCCGGCGGAAAGAAAGCGCCACATCGCTCCGGAGAGGATGAGGGCGGCGACGCCGAGGACGAGTTTCTGAACTATTCCGCGAGAGAACATGGGTCGAAGACCAATCGTGGGTGCGTAGATCTCACGACGCGGTCGGCACTCCAGACATCACGGCGATCACCGCGGGCCGCGAGCGGCGAGAGAGAATGAAAACTGCCAAGCCAACGCCACATAGCAGAAGACCGTCGGAAGCGATGCTGGACCACGCGGCGCCGCGCCAGGAATAAGCGGGAATGAGCCAAAGATTGATGAGGACGTTGAACACCGCGACGCCCGCCTGCAGCGAGGTACGGACGGCTTGGTAGCCAGCGCCCGTGAGCGTATCGGACAAGAAGTAGTGCAAAGACTTAAACACAGGAAGGACTGCGAGCCAGCGAAGGGCTTCCGCGGTGGGTGTGTAGTCTGGGCCTAAGATGCGTGGCACGAGGTTCGCGGAGACGAGCAGGATCGCACAGATGGCGGCGGCATAGGCGAGGGCGCGCAAGAGCAAGGGCTTGGCATAGTTCAGAGCGGCGGCGATGCCGGCGTTACCGGCGCGAAAAAAATTGGGATAGGCGGCCCAGAGGAGAGAAGAGATGGGAACGAAACTGACGTCGATCAAACGATAGGCGGCACCGTAGATGCCGGTGGCTTCAAGAGTACCGAGGCGAGCGAGCATAGTTTTGTCGATGTCGTTGTAAACGGTCTGGGCGGTTTGGCCGGCAGAAAAATAAAAACCTTCGCGCATTTCAAGACGCGAGAAAGGATGGCGAAAAAGCGGACGGCCGAGGGCAGTGCTGACCATAATCGAGGCAAAGACGGCAACGGTTGCGGTGCAGCTAAAGTAGATGTAGCCCCACTGGAGAGGTGAAGGATGCGGATGAAGCGCGACAAGAATGATGGCGCCCAGTAGACGGCCGGCGCTCATGAGGACATTAATAATGGCGGTCCAGTTGAGGCGGTCGAACGATTGAAACGCTTGGCCGGAGATGGTGACGATGTTGAGGCCGAACAGATCGGAGGCGCCGACGAGGGCGACTAAGAAAAGTGGGATTTGCGGCGGTAGAGCAAAGTGCGAAACGGCCAGAACGAAAAGAAGCAGGATTGAGCCACAGAGGGCTGTGGTGACGAGTGCCCTTCCCCAGTAGGTTGCGAAAAGAGTTTTGTCACGGGAAACGTTTTTGACGAGGAGATTGCCGCTGCCGAGAGCGCCGAAGGGGTAAACGATGGCGACGAGAGCGACGACACCGACGAAGGCGCCATAGTTTCGCACGCCGAGTGAGCGGGCGATTTCAATGAAATAGAGGGCTTGAATGACGAGGCGCAAACCTTGGCCGACCATCATCCAAGCGGTGTTGCGCGCGAGGGGGGAGTTGGAGAATGTTTTGAGCATTTTCGGTAAGGGCTGCGGGCTAGCCGTAGAGAAGTTCGTGAGTTGGAGACTGGCCGTCGCTGGAGAAACGCGAAACACCCAGGGCTTGCATGGCCACGAAGAATAAATAAGCGGGATTCAAAAGAAGATAGCGACGCCAGAGGCGTCGTGGCTCGGATTGCAGACGGAACAGCCATTCGAGGCCGGCATCCTGCATCCAACGGGGAGCCTGTGGGGTGATTCCCGCGAGGAACGGAAAGGCGGCGCCGACGGCGAGAATGGGCATTTGCAGGTGATCGCGAAATTCGTAGGTGAATGCCTCCTGGCGAGGGCAGCCCAGGCCAATGAAGGCGATGGCTGCTCCGGAGGCGCGAATCTGTTGGGCGAGTTCGGCCTTTTCTTCAGGACGGAGACGGCGGAACATAGAAGGCTTCATCCCGGCGATGATGATGCCGGGGAACATGATTTCGAGCTTGGGTCGAAGGGACGCGAGAACTTCGGGGGTGCTACCGTAAAAATAGACGGGGAGTTTTTCGCTTGCCGCGCGGGCGCAGACTTTGCGCGTCAGGTCCGGGCCGTAGACGCGATCGCGAAGGCCAGCGCGGTGAAGCCAATTCAATACCCAGCGGACAGGCTGACCGTCGGGGACCAACAAATCAAAATGGTTGAGACGGTATTTTTGTTCGTGATCGAAGACGCCGGTCATCAAGCCGTGAACGGCGAGAGCGGAGATGGCCGCGCCCTGCCGAGCTCGGGCGGCACGGACAATGAAATCGACCGCGCCCTCGTAGTCGGTAATGCTCATCAGGATACCTAGGACGTTGCGCTTGCCGGCGTTGAGCATTGTTTACTCCAGCGTTCGACATTGAGTTCGTAAATTTCCTTGAGGATGCGGGGCACGTCATACTGCAGTTGCCAAGTGGGATAGTGCTCCTGGAAATGCGAGAGATCGCTGATCCACCAGATGTGGTCGCCGCGGCGGTTTTCCTCGACATATTTGGTGTGGAGTTTTTTGCCGGTGATGTTTTCGCAGAGGGTGATGGCTTCGAGCATGGAACAGTTGCTGTTGCGGCCGCCGCCGATGTTGTAGACCTCCGCGGAGCGTGGGTTTTCGAAAAAGTGGTGGAACGCGCGGATGAGATCGGCGCTGTGGATATTGTCGCGAACCTGTTTTTTCTTGTAGCCGAAGATGGAGTACGGAGTATCGGTAACGGTGCACTTCATCAGGTAGGCGAGAAAACCGTGGAGTTGCGTGCCGGAATGGTTGGGACCGGTGAGGCAACCGCCGCGAAAGCAGGCCGTTTTCATACCGAAGTAGCGGCCGTATTCCTGGACGAGGAGATCGGCAGCAAGTTTCGAAACACCGAAAAGACTATGCATCGTGTGGTCGATGGACATGGATTCGGGAATGCCTTTGGACGCGTAAGAGTGAGAAGGAGGCAGCTCCCAGCGGGTATCGCGTTCAACGAGGGGGAGGAGGTTGGGCGTGTCACCGTAGACCTTGTTGGTGGACATGAAGACGAAGACCGCGTCGGGAGCGAAGTGGTGCGTGGCTTCGAGCAAGACGGAGGTGCCGTTGGCGTTGACGGAGAAGTCGACGGGAGGATTGCTGGCGGCCCAGTCGTGGGAAGGTTGGGCGGCAGCGTGAATGACGAGGGAGACGTCGCGTCCGTAACGCGCGAAAATTTGGGAGATGGCGTCACTGTCACGAATGTCGACGTCGCGGTGGACGTAACCGGGGACTTGGCTGCGAAGACGATCGCGGACCCAGAGGGTGGAAGCTTCCGGGCCGAAGAACTCGGCGCGCATGCCGTTATCGATGCCGACGACCTCGAAGCCGAGGTTGGAGAAGTAAAGGACGGCCTCGGAACCGACGAGTCCGGCGGAACCGGTGATGATGGCGACACTCATGCGTGGACCTCTCTGGCTGGCTGCTTCGCGGAGATGGGTAAACTGGCACGGGTGCCGCAGGCGCTCATGGTGAAGCGGTAGATCTGCATCAGAGCGTCATAGTTTTTTTCGGCGGTGTAAGAACTTTCGTACTGGCGGCGCGCTTCCTTTCCCATAGAGGCGAGGCGAGAAGGATGCGCCCAGGCCCATTCGACGCGGGAAGCAAGTTCGTCGGCGTCGCCGGGAGCGAAATGGAGACCGGTGCGATGGTCATCGACAATCTCCTGCATGCCCCCAAGAGCTGAACACAACACGGGGGTGCCGCACGCGAAGGACTCAATAATGCTCATGCCAAATCCTTCGTAACAAACACTTGGTGTGATCGTGAAGGAAGCATTTTTCATCGCGATGCGCGTTTCTGTCGCGGGGAGCCATCCCCTGAAGGTCACACCCCTCAGGTTTCGCGCTGCGGCCTCGGCTTCAAGCGATTCGCGTAAAGGTCCTTCGCCAACAAGCATCAAAGGGATTCTGGAATGGAGTTTTTCCCAGGCGGCGAGAAGTGTTGAGATGCCTTTTTCGTGTGAGAGCCGACCGACGAAGAGAGCGTAATCGCCGGGCTTTTCGCGTTCGCCAGGATCGGGAGTCACGAAGTTGGGTTTGACGTGGAGCTTGCTACCTGGAAGACCCCCCTCTATAAACTTGCGGCGCGCAAAGTCGCTCAGCGCGATGTAGCTATCCACCTGATCGTCCCACGTGCCGCGATAGCGATGAACCTGCAGCATGAGCGCGACGGCGGCGGACATGAAATGAGAGTCGCGGTAGCAGCCGTGGAGAATGCTCCGCCAGAGGCCGCGGTCGATGCACTCTTCGCAGACTTCGCCGTTGCGCGCGAGGGTCCAGCCGGGGCAAAGCAGGCGGAAGTTGTGGAGGGTTTGCACGACAGGGACGTCGAGTTCGTAGCAGGCTGTGTAGATTGAAGGGGAGATCATCATGAAGGTGTTGTGGACGTGGACGAGATCGGGCTCTTCCCTTTTGAGAAGTTCGCGAACATCGCGCTTGCTGTGTTCGGAATGAATGATGTCTTTGACCAGGAGCAATTGGCGAGGTTTGGAAATTTGCTC
>Ga0074045_10003563_pt1 | contig 13999 bp, 9 predicted proteins | sample BogForMeECP23OM2_FD_94442 | JGI IMG/M metagenome (GOLD analysis project Ga0074045, IMG submission 94442) | Bog forest soil microbial communities from Calvert Island, British Columbia, Canada - Bog Forest MetaG ECP23OM2 | ecosystem: Environmental > Terrestrial > Soil > Wetlands ... | reverse complement strand
CGAGCGTAACCAGCCGCATCGCATCAGCGGCGCGCCCCGAAGGCCGCATGCTGTCCTCCATTGTCGCTCCTTCAGGCAAATCCGCCGAACTAATATCGCAAGACCGGCCGAAGCTAAATGCCGAGGCTCCCAAAGCGACGTCGGTCGTCAGGCGTCTCTTTCATATTCGCCGGCGACGAGCTTGCGGCGCAAGATTTTGCCGACCGGCGATTTCGGGATCTCGGCAACAAAGACCCAGGCGCGCCGCCGTTGTAATCGGCGAGCGGCGAATTGCGGCTCCAGGCGTCGAGTTCGTCCGCCTCAACCGCAGCCGCGCGTCTGATAAAGGCGGTGACGCGCTGCCCCAGACGCTCGTCCAGCAACCCGGCGACGGCAATTTCGGCGATCGCCGGGTGCCGCGACAGCACCGATGTCAAGTCGATTAAACCCTATAGAATCTGCGCGCCATCCCGAGGCTACGAGCCGGACCGGCTAAGAGATGACCGAGGTCATGCGCTGCCGACTGCGGACGGCCGAATCCCCAAGCCGGTGCAAATCGATGACGCAAGGTTTGGGATCGCCGAGCGCTCAATCGGGCTTTTGGTGCGCTTGGCGACGGTGCGGGCAGCGTCAATCCGTGGGACGAACTACTCCTAATTCGCAGCGCGAAACAAGCATTAGTTTCTCGGCGGTCGCCGGTATGCGCTGAGTTTCAAGGGTTGGATAGAGCCGGGTGGTTACCTCGGACTGCTCTCTTCGCCTATTTCTCCAGCCGCTTCAACTCGGCTAGGGTGGCGGCATATTCGGTGAAGCTGGGAGGGCAGGTGCCTTGCGCTTGGCGTAACAAACGGGTGGCCTCGTCGGTGTGTTGCCGAAGCACGGCATCCTCGCCGACATAAAAGGACGCCTCACAGCCCTGCTCCCGTTGCGTCTTTGCATCGCCGCTCTGGGCAGCGCCCATCACGTCCTTGGCGTCGATGCGTTTGAGGTAGAACGCGACGACCGGCCCGGGCCACGTGTTTAGGTCGACCTTCGAGGCATTGCCCGTTAGTTCCTCAGTGTCGTCGTGGTTGCTTCTGGCGCGTGCCAAGTGAAGCCACAGCACGCCATACGCCTGCTCAGCGTTGATGGATAGGCTCTGCTGGAAGTCCCCGGCAGCAACCGCAAATCGCGCTATGCCAAAATAGGCAATCCCACGGTTGAGGAAGGCGGCTGCATCTTTCGGGTCGAGGCGGATCGCTTGGTCAAGATCCTCGATGGCGCGGTCGTATTGAGCCTTGGCCACATAGGCGGTGCCGCGATTGCGGAAGGCGGCGGCAAATTTCGGATCGAGGCGGATCGCTTGGCCGAAATCCTCGATCGCGCGGTCGTACTGAGCCTGGGCCGCATAGGCGTTGCCGCGGTTGTAGAAGGCAGGGGCAAATTTGGGGTCAAGGCGGATCGCCTGGCCGTAATCCTCGATGGCGCGGTCGTACTGAGCCTTGGCCTGATAGGCGATGCCGCGGTTGTCGAAGGCGGGGGCGAGTTTCGGGTCGAAGTGGATCGCTTGGTCGAAATCCTCGATGGCGCGGTCGTACTGAGCCTTGGCCGCATAGGCGGAGCCGCGATTGTAAAAGGCGGGGGCATATTTCGGATCGAGGCGGATCGCCTGGTCGTAGTCCTCGATGGCGCGGTCGTACTGAACTTTGCCTTGATAGGCGTTGCCGCGGTTGTAAAACGCTCGGGCGAGTGTCGGGTCGAGGCGGATCGCCTGGTCGTAATCCTCGATGGCGCGGTCGTCCTGTGCCTTGGCCTTATAGGCGTTGCCGCGGTCATTGAAGGCGGGGGCATCTTTCGGATCGAGGCGGATCGCCTGGTCTAAATCCTCGATGGCGCGGTCGTACTGAGCCTTGGCGGCATAGGCGACGCCGCGGTTCCGGAAGGGGAAGGCGAGATCCGGATTGGTGTCCCGACTGGACTGGATGACCGTCGTGCAGTCTGCGATCACCAGATCGGGAGGGATTTCCGCGCCGACGCGGCACCAGCGCCACTCTTGCGACTGGGGCTCCAAGCTTGCATCACCGAGACTGCACGGTCGCGCCGCGTCGCGAGTATCGCACGCGACGACCCGACGCATGTACGGTTTCCAATCGTCAATGCTGCTTTGCACCCGCAGAGCGGCGGGAACGCCTTTGATGATTCGTTCCACCGAATAGGAAGAGTCGCGGCTGCGAACAAACTTCCACATCATTATGCTTCTCAAGCCATCGGCTTTCATCTTGTCGCAAGAAATCACCTCGACCGCAAACTCGTATCCATTTTCCTCCCCCGCAGCGACTTTGTTCGTATGTATTCCGTCGCACTGGTCGCTGAGCTGCTTTTCCTTCACCGCCATTAGCTGCACGGCGGTAGCGCCCGTCAGCCCAAAATAGGTTGTGACGAATATTGCCTCTGACCATTTTTCGGCTGAATCGCTGTTCGGCACGAACTGCATCGCCTGAATATTTCCCTGACGCCCGTGAAAGGCCACCTTCCACCCATGGGGTACAGGGGTGATGAGGTTTTCATCAACGAGACCCGGTTCCGCGGCGCGCAAGGCCCGCGCCACCTCCAGGTGGCCATTCTGCGAGGAAATCATCAACGCCGTGAGGCCATTGTCCATCTTGGCGTTCACGTCGGCCTTCGCGGCGAGCAAGGCCCGCACCACCTCCAGGCGGCCATTCTCCGAGCCAACGATCAACGCGGTGACTCCATTGGCCGCCTTGGTATTCACGTCGGCCTTCGCTGCGAGCAAGGCCCGCGCCACCTCCAGGTGGCCTTGCTGCGAGGCAACCATCAACGCGGTGAGGCCATTGCCTGCCTTGGCGTTCACGTCGGCCCTCGCGGCGAGCAAGGCCCCCACCACCTCCAGGTGGCCTTGCTGCGAGGCAATCATCAACGCCGTACCGCCATCGGCCGTCCTGGCGTTCACATCGGCCTTTGCGGCGAGCAAAGCTTGCACGACCTCCAGGTGGCCATTCTGCGAGGCCTTTATCAACGCCGTGGTGCCATCGTCTCTTTTGGCGTTCACCTCGGCCTTCGCCGCGAGCAAGGCCCGCACCACGTCCAAGTGGCCCTGCTGCGAGGCCTGTATCAACGCGGTGGCGCCATTGGCCGCCTCGGCATTCACGTCGGTCTTCGCGGCCAGCAAGGCCTGCACCACCTCCAGGTGCCCCTCCTCCGAGGCAATCACCAACGCGGTGAAGCCATTGTCTGCCTGGGCGCTTACATCAGCCTTCGCCGCGAGCAAGGCCCGCACCTCCTCCAGGTGGCCATTTTGCGAGGCCAAGAACAACGCCGTGACGCCACGGCCTTCCTTGGCGTTCACCTCGGCCATCGCGGCGAGCAGTGCCCGCACCACCTCCAGGTGGCCATTCTGGGAGGCAATCATCAACGCGGTGACGCCAGCGCCACCCTTGACGTTCACGTCGGCCCTCGCGGCGAGCAAGGCCTGCACCACATCCATGTGGCCCTTCTCCGAAGCGATCATCAACGCCGTGGCGCCATTGGCTCTCTTAGCGTTTACATCGGCCGCTGCGGCGAGCAGCGCCTTGACCTGAGAAAGATCACCGGCCGCGGATGCATCGAAGAGGTTGTCCTGCGCCGCGTCCGCCGGCGCAGCGGCCAAAAGGCCAATCGCAATCAGCAGCGCCAACGCACGAACGAGTTTCTGCAACGATGCCATCTCGGTGCTCCCTGCCCTCTCATAAACTCCACCATTCCTCGGGTCGCCGGCATAATCGGCTCTCGCCGGTAGGGATGATACCCGCTTCCGGCGGAATGCTGAGATTGGGTTCACGATGTAGTTCGACTGGGCAGGGAGAGCCAGCTCGCTCAAGTACCGTTGAGCCCTATGGTCGGAGTGTTGGTGTAGTCTTACGGCATGATCAGACGCTCCGGCTCTTTCTTTCGCTCTATCTGGTCTTCGGCATCACGACGGCACAGGCGGGGGAACGCCCGATCGTGGTCAAGCGTTTCACCGCGGAGGGCTGCCCGTCCTACCCGCCGGCCGACGCGCTGCTTGCCGAACTCACGAGCCGTCCCGATGTGCTCGCGCTGTCGTTCCACGTCGATTACTGGGACCGGCTAGGCTGGAAGGGTCCCTCCTCCAGCCGCGAGGCGACCGAGCGCTAGAAACGTTGCGCGGCGCTTCTCGATCTTGCCGCGGTCTACACGCCACCGATCGTCGTTGACGATAAATGGCAAGTAGTCGGCTCCGGCCGTGCCGACGAGTTGACAACCTCAATGGAGGCTCGCCATCGCCGACCGGTTCTGCAGCACGACGGCGAAGTGATCGCCCTTCCGCAAGCCCGGCGCCGCGAGCCCGTCGATGATCCGGCATACTATTCGGCGTAGGTCAGACGCCGGTCGCCGTCGACGATCGCAAGGGAGCGCGGGCTGCGCTCGACGCTCGCGATGAAGCTGCGCCCGAGGTCAAACATCCGGATCAGATATGCTCTTTCGGACACGCCCTCACCCCAGCCCTCCCCTGTGTCCACGGGCGTCCACGGGGGAGGAAGGGACCCGCGTCAGCGGGAAGGGTGGGGGCCGGCAAGCAGCGATGGCGCTCTTTCTCTTCGTGGTCGGTACCCGTGACGCGCTTAAAAACTGGCGTGGAGCAGCGCCGCGATCCGGAACGGCGTCAGCGGCAGCGCCAGGTCGGCGACACCAAGCGCATCAGCAACGGCATTGGCGAAGCAGACTGGTGTGCTCATTGAATTGCCCTCGCCGACGCCCTTGGCACCGAGCGGCGTCACCGTCGAGGGGGTCTCGCGATGCAGGATCACCGGCGCCGGGATCTCGCAGGCGGACGGCACCGGATAATCGGCAAAGGTACCCGACAAGAAGCTGCCATTCTCACTGTAAACAAACTCCTCGTAGAGTGCCGCACCCACCCCGTGCGCGAACCCGCCGAGCACTTGGCCGTCGAAGAGCGCCGGGTTCAGGATCCGCCCGGCATCGTGCATGGTCACGTATTTATCTATGCGCACCTGGCCGGTGTCGCGGTCGATCTCGACGCCGCAGAAATCGAAAATGAAGCCATAAGCGGCCGAGCTGTTGATTTCGTCGGCTTCGTTCGGCGGGTCGAGGCCGGGAGGCGTCCAGAACACGGTCTCGCGCAGTGCCGCGGCATCGGGGTCGGGAAGCGATCTCGGCGACCAGTGGCTCATCCCGGCCAGCCGGGCGAAGTCGACCGCGTTGTCCGGATTGCCGGCCGCGAAGATCCTTCCGTCGGCGAAACGGACCTCGTCAGGGCCGATGTTGAGCTGGGGAGCGGCGATGCGAGTGAGCTTGTCCCGCAACCGCACCGCTGCGAGGTGTGCAGCACCGGCGACGGCACCGGCAAACCGGCTCGAATAATTGCCGGCGGCGATCGACCACGCATCCTTGCCGGTGTCGAGCTCGGCATTGACGCGGATAACCGCCGCCGGCAACCCGAAGACCTCGCCGACCACCTGCGCCACGACGGTTCGGTGTCCTTGTCCTTGCGGCACCGAGTCGATCACGACGCTGACCCCGCCCAGCGGATCGAGCGCCACGGTCGCAGCGGTCTGTGCCCCACTCTTCGGGCCGGCGCGCGCGCGTTCCTCGGCGCGCAGAACCGTCGTGATGTAGCCCATGTTCGAGATCGAGGGCTCGACGATGGCAGCGAAGCCGATGCCGTAGAGCCGCCCCTCGGCGCGCGCGCGGTCCCGCCGCACGCGGAGCTCGGCGAGACCGCCTTCTTTGATCGCCGCATCCACCGCGCGGGGGTAATCCCCGGAATCGATAATCGCACCCGCCGGGCAATGATAGGGAAAGGCGCCTGACGGGACGAGGTTGCGGCGAATCACATCGAGCGCGTCGAGGCGGAGCGTCTCGGCAATGCGGTGCATCAACCGCTCGAGGGCAAAATAGACCTGCGGCCCGCCGAAACCGCGGTTCAGCCCGCTCGGCGTCTTGTTGGTGAGCACGATGCGGTTGCGGATCGCGAGGTCGCGCACGCGGTAGGCGCCGGTCATGTTGCCGTGCATGCGGTAGAGCGTGGCCGGCTCCGGCGCCCGCAGATAGGCGCCGCAATCTTCGATCTGGTCCCAGGCGAGCGCCAGGATTTCGCCGGTAGCGGTCACCGCCGCTTCGAGAGTCGTCACCCGGTTCGTCGCCGAACTCGCGGCAAGAAGGTGCTCGGCCCGGTCCTCGACCCACTTGACCGGCCGCCCGGCCTTGCGTGCGGCAATGGCCATCAGGACGATTTGGGGGAAGATGGCCTGCTTGACACCGAAGCTGCCGCCCGAATCCGGCGGTGTCTTGAGCCGCAGCTTGTTCGCCGGCGCGCCGAGGGCCAGCGCCATGACCGGGTGGAGTGCCAAGGGGCCCTGAAAGTTGGCGGTGATTTCATATGCGTGCTCCCCGGGGAGGTGCTCGGCGACGACGACGAAGCACTCGATCGGCGTGCAGCTGTTGCGCGGATACTCCGTGGCAATCGCGATCCGATGCGGCGCCGCGGCAAAGGCGGCTTCGGGGTTTCCGTAGCGGAAGTGCCGGTCGCTGACCACATCGTGTCCGGCGGCCACGCGTGCATCGACCGTCGCATGCAACGGACGGTAGGTGACGTCGATCGTTTCGAGCGCGTCCTCGGCCCGGTAGCGGTCATCGGCGACGACGACGGCGACCGGCTCGCCCTGGTAGCGCACGCGCTCGATCGCCAGGCACCAATGCTCGATCGGCGATTTAACGGCGGCGATGAAGGGCCGAGACCAGCGCCGGGCGTCCTCGCCGATCACGACGCAATTGACACCTGGCATCGCCAATGCCCGGGTCGTATCGATCGCCAGGATCTCGGCATGGGCGTGCGGCGAGCGCAGGATCGCAGCGTGCAAAGTCCCCGCCGCCACCGGCAGATCGTCGGCATAGCGGCCGCGCCCGGTTAAGAGCGCGAAGTCCTCGAACCGTTCGAGCGATTGGCCGATGCGTGCGCCCGCCATCTTGTTCATCGTGCCTCCGATGCCCCGGCCCATTTTCGGAGCAGCCGGAGCGGGCGGGCAATCGGAAACGAGGAGCCGGCTCGGTCGCCGCCCTGCGGCCGGTGGAGTGCAGCTGAAGCGCGAAGCGGTCGAGATCGATCACGAGATCGTCAACGGTACGTGTTGTTGAAAAACGCGGAGCTGACCGGAGCTTTGCCCGGGCAGATCATCCGGGGTCCGCTCTACCAGGCGGGCGTTGGGTAAAAGAGCCGTCGAGCCGTGGGCCCCTCACCTCCTCCCTTGAGGTAGAGCTGCCGTCTTTCAACGATCAATTTGATGACGGCGGTGACCATATCTGCCGGTTTTCACGGCCCGCCCGACTTCGATTGTTTTTCGGTTGATAGGACCGATTAAATTCGTTGATCGGCGGCGAAATTCGGTTGATCCGCCGCGTAACGAATTTGCCCCACAAGTTGTTGAAATCATGATCCATTGTACCCGGCCGCTGTGGCCTTTTTGTGGCGAAAAGCGCGATTTTCGTTGTATTTCGCCGCCGGCGCGGCCCCGCTCCAGGGTGGGGGCGCTGCTATAGCATCGATTTGATGTCGGCGGAAAAGGTCGGGAAGCCGAAGACGAAGTCGCCGAGGTCACCTGCCGTGATGTCGTGCTTCATCGCCAGCGCGAAGATGTGGATCAGTTCCTCGCCGGCGTGTCCGACGAGGTGCGCGCCGATGATGCGATCCGTCCGCTTGTCGATCAGCACCTTCGCCCAGGCCGCCGCCTCCGCATAGGTGCGGCCCGACAGCCACGCGCGCATGTCGTTGACCACGAGGCGGAGGTCGATCCCCTGCTCCTTCGCGGCGGCTTGCGTCAGGCCGACGCTCGCGAGCGCCGGCACGGTGAACACGCATGCTGGGATGCCGGTGTAATCGGGCGTGTGCTTCGCGCCGTCGACGATGTTCCGGCCGACGATCGGGCCTTCATAGGTCGCGATCGGGGAAAGCTGCGCGGTTTCCGCAACGGCGTCACCGCAGGCATAGACCGCCGGGTTCGACGTCGAGCGCAGGTGCGCGTCGACCGCGATCCGTCCGCGCTCTGCCCCGACCTTGCCGGCGACAAGGTCGAGACCGTCGATATTCGCGACGCTTCCCGCTCCGTTGACCACCCGCTCGGCCTCGACTGTGCGTTCCGATCCACCCTCTTGATAGACGACGCGAAGCCCGCCCGTTGCCCGATCGAGCCGCCGGACCTCATGCCCGATATCATCGCCTTTTTCGCGATCGATCAACGCCGCCCAGTCGAGCCTCGGCTTGCCGACCGCGATGTGATGCGCCTTGGCGCGCTCGATCTCGTCGAGCGCATGTGCCGCCGCGACCAGCACTTTTTTCGGCATCCAGCCACGGTTGGGGCAGGTGCCGCCGAGCAGATCCGGCTCGATCATGGCGACCTTGAGCCCGGCCTCACGCGTTGCCACGGTGACACCCATCCCGGCATTGCCACCGCCGAGGATCACGACATCGAAGCTGCGTGCGGGCATCGCTTTATCCTCCCTGAGAGCTTGCGGACGCAGGATGAGGTCCGCCTGCGTGGATTGCGATTACTTTGCACCTCACGTGCATTCTACTCGCTGATGTCCGGGCTTGCTCCGCGACTGCCCCTCACCTCAAGCCTCTCGCCGCGAGCGGGGAGAGGGAGGGACCCGCGTAACGGGAGGGTGAGGGGCCGCGAGCGACGGAACCCGGCCAGTTTGGTAGGAAGAATCTTAGCCCCGTGGGCATCCACGTTTTTAGGGCAACTGGTGTAAAGTCGTGAGGTGGCCGGGACGAGCCCGGCCACGGGGATTTGGCGCAGCCACGAAACAGGAGGAATGCCATGGTCGAAGGGGCAAACCGGATCGAGCAATTGGCGCCGGAACTCGACCGGATCATCGCGACCACGCAGCCGATCGAGGAACTGGCCGATGGATTCGGCGGACCGCAGGGCCCAGCCGAGGGGCCGCTTTGGTGGCGCGAGGGCGGCTATCTCGTCTTCAGCGACATCCACAATAACCGGCGCATGAAATACGAGCCGGGCAAGGGCGTGTCGTTGCTGTTGGAGCCGACCAACCGCGCCAACGGCCTGACCCGTGACCTGCAGGGGCGGCTCGTCGCCTGCGAGCATGATTCGCGCCGTGTCACGAGGCAGGAGCTCGACGGCAGCATCACCGTCGTCGCCAACAGCTTTCAGGGCCGTCAGCTCAATCGGCCGAACGATGTCGTCGTCAAATCCGACGGCTGCATTTACTTCACCGACCCCTGGACCAGCCCCAACGCGCCGCAGCAATGGGATCTGACTTTTTCCGGCGTCTATCGCGTGACCCCCGATCTCGGCACCCTGACGCTGTTGGTCGACGATTTTGTCGTGCCCAACGGTCTCGCCTTCTCGCCGGACGAAAGCGTGCTCTACATCAACGACTCGCGCCGCGGCCACATCCGCGCGTTCGATGTCGCACCCAACGGCACGCTCGCCAAGGCGAGCGATCGCGTCTTTGTCGAGCTGCGCGGTGACGAGCCCGGCGTTCCGGACGGCATGAAGGTCGACGTCGAAGGCAATGTTTATTGCGGCGGCGCCGGCGGGCTGTGGATCATGGACCCAAAGGGCAAAAAACTCGGCCGCATCGTGCACGGCGCGCCCGCCACGACCAACCTCGCCTTTGGCGGCGCCGATTGGAGGACCCTCTACTTCACCAGCCGCAACCACCTCGGCGCCGTCAATGTGAAAATTCCCGGCATCCCCGTGCCACCCCCGCCCCCATCCTAACCCTCCCCCGCGCGCGGGGGAGGAAATGGGAGAAGGCCGCTCCGAACGATTACGCCGCCTCGGCATCGGCAGCCGGATCACGCGGCGTGATTTCATCGACGGCGTCGCGGTCAGCGCGGCCCTCGCTGCATCGGGGCGCGTTTTGGCCGCCGTCGATCCGCAGGGGTCCGCCCCAGCGCCTCAAGATCAGCCCGGCTATTACCCACCGACCCTGACGGGGATGCGCGGCAGCCATCCCGGCAGCTTCGAGGCCGCCCATGCGCTGCGTGACGGCACCTATCCGAAATCCGGGACGAGTCCGATCGAGACCGGGGAGGATTACGATCTGATCGTCGTGGGCGGCGGGATCAGCGGGCTGGCGGCGGCCTATTTCTATCGTGCGAGAGTTGATGCCGGCGCCCGCATCCTGATCCTCGACAACCATGACGATTTCGGCGGTCACGCCAAGCGGAACGAGTTCGAGCTCGGGGGCAAAATCCAGCTCATCAATGGAGGGACCTTGGAGATCGACAGCCCGCGCCCCTATAGCGCGGTAGCGGCCGGCCTGCTGGCGGCACTCGGCGTCGATCCGGTGACGCTCGAGGCGCGCCATGCCGATCGGGGGTTCTATCCGTCGTTGGGCCTCGGCCCCGGAGTCTTTTTCGACAAGGAAACCTTCGGCGAGGATCGCCTGGTCAAGGGGGAGATCGCATCGCCCGGATTCATCGAGCAGGCGCCGCTCGGCGAGGCTGCACGGCGCGACATTCGGCGGCTGGAAACCGACCCGATCGACTATCTGCCGGGCCTCTCATCGGCCGAGAAGAAGGCGCGTCTGTCGCGGATCAGCTATCGCGACTATCTCCTCGATCTGGTCAAGGTCGATCCGTCGGTGATCCCGCTCTACCAAGCCCGTACCCACGGCGAATGGGGTGTGGGAATCGATGCGGTGTCGGCGCTCGACGTCTGGCCTTTTGGCTTTCCGGGGTTTCAGGGCTCGAAGCTCGATCCCGGCTCGGCCCGCATATGGGCTATACGGCGGCCGGTTACGCCGACGGTGGCTCCTGCAAGTTCCACTTCCCCGACGGCAATGCCAGCGTCGCACGGCTCCTGGTGCGCAGCCTCAATCCGCAAGCGGTACCCGGCACAAGCGCGGAAGACGTGGCAACCGCGCGCATCGACTATACGAAGCTCGATCGGCCGGATCACACCATCCGCATCCGGCTCGGCAGCCTCGCCGTCTCCCTCGGCAGCCGCAAACCTGCCGCCTTACTCGACGCGGTCGAGGTGGTCTATTCCCGAATGGATCGACTTTATACCAGCCGTGCCCGGCACTGCGTGCTCGCCTGCTGGAACATGATGATCCCGTATCTCTGTCCGCAATTGCCGGAGAGGCAGAAGGAGGCGCTCCACTATCTGGTCAAGGTTCCGCTCGTCTACTCGAATGTGGCGCTCACAAACTGGCGGGCGTTTCACGCCTTGGGAGTTTCTGCGATCCATTGTCCGGGCAGTTACCATTCGAGCGTCCGGCTCAACCCGGTCACCGACATCGGCTCCTATCGGGCTCCCCGCTCGCCGGATGAGCCAATCTTGGTCCGGATGGTGCGAACGCCGTGCCGCCCCGGGCTGCCGGAACGCGACCAGCACCGGACCGGGCGCGCCGAGCTGCTCGCGACTGGGTTCGTGACCTTCGAAGAAAAGATCCGCGACCAGCTCGGCCGCATGCTGGGTCCGGCCGGCTTCGACCCGGCGCGCGACATTACCGCGATCACGGTCAATCGCTGGCCGCACGGCTACGCCTACGAATACAATCCACTGTTCGATCCAGATTGGCGAAACGGGGAGGCGCCGCACGAGGTCGGCCGCACGCGTTTCGGCCCGATCGCGATCGCCAATTCCGATGCCGCTGCCGCAGCCTATACGGACGCTGCGATCGACCAGGCCCACCGAGCCGTGGAGGAGCTGCTTACCGGCTAGCTCAAGCGGCCAGCATCTGCCCCAAATTGGAGCGCGCCGGCGGCAGGCCGGGAAAGATCTGCGCGAGCTGGCGGTCGCCGAGTCCGAGGTGGCGCTCGAGGATTGCGGCGAGCACGGTGCGGTAGTCGGTGGTGACGGCGAGATCGCGGCTCTGGTAGAGCTGAGCCGTCGCGAGACCGGGCCAGTCGCCATAGACGCGGCCGCCGCGGACATTGCCGCCCAGCACCCAGATGACGTTGCCGTGGCCGTGATCGGTGCCGGCGTTGCCGTTCTCGTGCACCGTGCGGCCAAACTCGGAGAGAACGACAACGACGGTGTCGTCCCATCCCGCGCCGATCCCCCTGGCGAGCGCGGCGAGCCCGTCGCCCAGGGGCCGCAGATGGTTGGCGAGCTGACCCTGGGCTTTGCCCTGGTTGACGTGGGTGTCCCAGCCGCCGAGGCTGGCAAAGGCGAGCCGGATATGCGCGTCTTGGCCGATCAGATGGGCGAGCCGCGCCGCCTCGGCGGGGAAGCCGCTGGGTCGCGGCGCGCCATTGTCGGCTTGCCGCATCTCGCTCGCGAGATCGCCGATCAACTCGGCCCGCGCGGCGCGCCCCTGCCGGTAGGCCTCGCTCAACGAGTCGTTCCCGGAATAGAGCCGGTCGAAGGCGCGGCTGATCTCCGGCCGGTCGATCGGCAGCGGCTTCGCGGCATCGGGGCCGAGCGGCAGATTGGCGACCGGCAACCTGCCTTCCAAAATTCGCGGCAGGGTCGAGCCGACGCTGACTGCATCGGTCGGCCCATGCGGCTCTGGCAATGCCGCGAGCAGGCGGTTCATCCAACCGTCAGGTGTGTAGCTTTGCCCGGGAGTACCGTTCTCGATGAAGAGCTGGGCATCGAAATGCGATCGTGTCGGATCAGGCGAGCCCGCGGCATGGACAAAGGCGAGCTTCTTCTCGTTCCACAGCGACAGCAAGCCAGCGAGCGCCGGGTGCAGGCCGAAATGGCCATCGAGCGGCAGCGCTCCCTGGTCCGTTCCCGGGCGGCCGACCCCGATCGTCGGGCGGGCATCGTAGTAGGCCCGCTCGCCATAGGGCACGACGACATTCAGCCCGTCGACGGCGCCGCGCAGAAAGATCACGATCAGCCGCTTGGGGCCGCCCTCGGCGGTCGCCGCCCAGACGGCGCGGCCGAGCGGCACCAAGGCTGCGCCCGCCGATAGTCCGAGAAAATCGCGCCTGTTCATTCCTCGCTCCTACCGTCGCATGAAGTCAGGGCTGCCAAGGATCACGGCGGCACGCAACTGGGCCGGGGTCTCGGCGATCGTGCCGCGCGTCTGGGCGGTGAGGGTCGGGCCGAAGATCTGCTCTAGGCGCGCGGCGTCGACGGGCTCGCCCTCGGGTGCCGCCGCCAGCGGGGGATCGGCGGCCAATTGCGGTCGTGGGGCGTCAGACGGCGGGCTCATGATCGGCAGTTTGCCGGCGGCCAGCGTCGTGGCAAAGCTGATCCGCAAGGTAATCGCGTCGGGGCTGAGCCAGGCGGCTTCGGTGTTCTTATAGCCGTCCGGTGTCTGGCAACCGTAAAGCGGCATCCCGAGCCGGGCCATTGCGCCGAGCAGCGGGTACGGATTGACCACCGCAACGCCGGCTGCGCGCACCGCCGAGAGCACGAATTGATCGGGCGTCTTGTACTTCTTCCCGGCGCTATCGCGGAACTCGCGGCTGGTGAACAGCGTCTTCAACACCGCGCGAATATCGCCGTCGCTGTCGCGAAACCGGGCCGCGAGGCGATCGACGAGGGCGGGCGGCGGCGCATCGGCGACGAAATATTGCGCCAGCTCGAAGGCGATGTGATGCGCCGTCGCCGGCATCCGCGCCAAGAGGCCGAGCGCCTCCTCGCCTTCGGCCTCGCCGCTCGACCGGATCGGATGGCCGAGAAACACCTTGGCGCCGAATTCGTGACGGGCTGCATCGAACATGAAGGCGCTCCCGGTCCCGAGGCGCAGGTTCGGGCGGGCAAGACCCCACCCGGTCAGGATATGCGCCAAGCTTATCACGTCGGCCTGGGTATAGCCCCCGTCGACCCCAAGTGTGTGCAGCTCCATCACTTCGCGTGCGTAATTCTCGTTGAGGCCGATTTCTTTGCCGTCCGGCCCCCGAGTGCCGGGCGCGCTGTTCTGCGCATTGTCGAGATAGAACAGCATGGCCGGGTGCCGTGCCGTGGCGAGGAGCAGATCGCGAAACCGGCCGAGCGCGTAAGGCCGGATCGCCTGCTCCTCGTAGGAGCCAGCCCACAAATGGTCGAGCCCCTTGCCGGCGAAGACGTTG
>Ga0074045_10003562_pt1 | contig 14003 bp, 13 predicted proteins | sample BogForMeECP23OM2_FD_94442 | JGI IMG/M metagenome (GOLD analysis project Ga0074045, IMG submission 94442) | Bog forest soil microbial communities from Calvert Island, British Columbia, Canada - Bog Forest MetaG ECP23OM2 | ecosystem: Environmental > Terrestrial > Soil > Wetlands ... | reverse complement strand
TTCCTGGAAGAGCGGCCCTTTAGGGCCGCTTAGGTGGCGCCCAATGAGGGGCTTTAGCCCCGTTGTCGTTGTCGGCATTTCTACAGCGGCGCATCCCCCAGCAACGGCGGCCCATCCTCAGACCGTGCCAAGAAGTAGCTCATCACGTCGTCCCGCAGCTTCGGCTTATTTCCCGCCCACCGCCAAATGCCTTGGTAATCGCGCATCAAATCCGCCGCCGGATCAAAATCGTGTTTCTGCAGTACCGTCCATCGCTCGCCGTACGCTCGCGCCGCCTTGTTCCCGTGAAAAGCGTGCGTTGCGAAGTTGTCGATGCACCCGATCGGAGACCGCCCTTCGATCGCCTGCAGTTTCTTCGCTCGTTCCTGCCATGCGAGAACCGATTTGATATACCCGGAAGTGCACCGTTTCATTTCTGCCGCAACGTTGGTCGCCTGCACCAGCCCAAACGCCATATGCCAGTCCCCGCTGCCCAGGATGCAAGCGTCCAGCATCCCGCCCGTCGCCTCGAACGCGTCGCGACGCCAGCCCCACGCTCCCCCAGTTGCGCCCGGCGCAAGTCCGAACGGAAATGCGCTCGTCGTCGCCGCCCGCAAAGGTTCGGCCTGAACATAGGAATCCTGTTTCGCCGCCAGGCTCCGCGTGCGGCTGTGAACAAACTCCTGCGGGTGCTGATAATTCCAGGCAAATGATGCGCTCATCCGGTAAGGACGATGCCCCGTCGCGCTCGTCGCTGTTTCTCCCGTCAAATCCGCGTAGCTGCTAAAAAGCTGAACAAAGCTGTGGTGCTGCAGCATGTGAATGGCTTCCAGCGCCCAATCGTGGCGCGTGAAATGAAAGTCGCCATCCACATAGCCGCCATACTGCCAGTCAGCCGGAAACTCCGCCACGCCGCGGTTGATCAGTGCCTCTTTGTGCCAAAGAACGCAGTCGGTTCGTAGCTGTAAGTCGAGCGGATTGTCCGCCGTCGTGACCTCCCACGGCCGGTCACCGAACGCCAGTTCCACCACATGCAACACCACGTTCGGACTGTGCTCCATGTGATAGCGAAAGTCCTTGAAGCTCTCCCGCCGCCGCTGCCACCGGAATGGGTTCGAATAAACGCCTACGATGTGCAGCTTCTGCGTCTCCGAATACTCGACAAATTCCCGATGCACATTAGGATGATCAAAGCTCACAACGATTTCCCTTCGTAGAACTCGTTTCAAAAATAGATCACGGCCTTCGCCCACACCACTTGTGACCGCTTCTCAGTACATTTGACTCGTAAGCCCCGACACACTCCCGCTCGCGCTCGTGACGGTCCACGTGTGCGACGAATTCACCGCCAGCCCGTAAACCTGCGCATATAGATTTGTAGTAGTCAGCACCCAAGAGCCGTCCTCATAGACGTTAAAACTACCGCATGTTCCCGTACACTTCCACGTCAGCCACTCATATTGCGGCCCGTCGTGGTAGTAAGTCGGACAACCGGAAGCGAGAAGACAGGGCCGCAACGTTCGCGCGAACGCGTTGGCGATATAAGCTGGAATAACCCCGTTATCGAGCCCGTCGCTAGCCTGAAATAAGTTCCCAGTCTTGTACGGCGAGTTGGGGTCGATCCCTCCAGTCGTCGGACAGGTAAGTCCCTGTGAGGTCCAGTAATTGCAAGATACAGCGTAATATCGCCAGTCTGAGAGACTAAGCGGGTACGTATTCGTGTTTGTCGCGCCGACGAAGCCAATGGAATCCGGAGAGTAATTCGATGTCGAGCACGGAGAACCGCTACATGTAACCGTGGCACCCGGCGTCGATGTTTGTGTCGGCGCGGTGTTACCGTTCGCTGCATACACTGATTCCGTGCAGGTCGGTGCGGCACTTTGCCAGATCGGATAGTTTCCGAGCGACACACCCGCGATACCATTATTCGAGAAGGTGAGCGTAGCGGGATCGCCCATGTTTGTAATGCCCGACACATTTGTCCCCGCGCCCGTACACATCCCGGCAGTTGGACCCGAGTATGTGTCAACATCGTTCTGTCCAAAAGTAAACCCGCAGGATACGCCATTGCCGCAGACCTGCGTTCCGATTCCGGGAAGCCCCGTGTCTCCCGCTCCAGGTGTGGCGAGAATGTTGTTCTTCCACGTCAAATTTACTTCGTCGGACCCCCCGTACACGCGGCCGCCGTTCATGGCCACAGCGGTGTTGTGATTAAACTGCGCGGACTTAGGATAGTTCTGATGGTTGTAAAAGCCAGATGACCCCAGATCGGTTGAGAGGGGGGGCCATGACCCATTCGGTGGTTCGAGTGGACAGCTAGCCGTGGTTCCCGGACTAGGTAGTGAACCGCTCACCGGTGCGGGCACATACGTAAACCACTGCTGATTCGGGTCCAGAGCAAGAATGGGCTGGCCCTTCGTCGAAGGCCCTCCACCGCCATTCGCCGCACTTACGTTCGGTCCAACCGAGAATTGCACGTTGGCCGGACATTGCGCGTTCATCAGATCGCCCACTTCCGCCTGTAACACCAGCGGGCAGTCCGGGATCGGCCGCGAGGACACCGGCCAGATCGCAGCCGGACATGCATTAATCGCGGTAATTACAGCACAGGCTACTTGGGTAGTGAGCACTCCGCATGCGGTCGTCACGCCGCTCGGATAAGTGCCGCTCGTCCCGCCCATCGTTACCTGTCCCCCGAATACGTTTCCACCGGATTGCGTAATGAAAGATGGAATGTCGGTTCCTTTTCCGTTCCAGTTCAGGTGGTTGCCAATGTCGTAAATCAGGTTGTTTTGATTTACGATATGGTGCATTCCGTAAGAGATGCCGTTCCCATTGCTATTGTCGTTGACGAAAAGCGTGCCCTGGGTCGAGTACGCATGGCCCGAAGTACAGGTTTCGCCTGCCGGTAGGTAGACGGGAATGACCGTCGTGTAACTGATATTCTCCGTCTGATACCAGCCGCTCGGCAGTAGCGAGGCCAGATCCGATCCCACGTTGTAGACATAGGCGTCCGTACCGGTATAGGTTTGTGCGCTCGGATTGAAACTGCCCGCTGAAACCGCTCCCGGGGCGTTCAGAATGTTCGGCCCTGCGCCACCGAAAGTAAAGTCGATAACGTTGCTGTAAGTCGCATCGCAGGTCACGCTCGCCAGGGTGTTGTTGGCCGTGTACGCGCTACAGACGGCACTCGCGGCGTCACCGTTGCACGATAGACTCCCATTCGCGCTCCGCGACGCCATCTCCAAGCCTTCATTCCCGTGCCGGAAGATTGAGTTTGTGATGGCGATGTCATTGATGTCTTGCGTCTGGCCGCCGCTGCATTTAGAGATGCCGGAGCAAGAGCGAACCGTCCCCGTCCACAACTCACCCGACTGCCCGTCTACCGCCGAGTTTTCCAGCAATTCCGCATCCGTCCAGACAGCCTGGCTCTCCTTCCACTCGGTAGGGTTCTTGTGCGACGGATTCATGTGCTTGGTTGCATCGCACGGCCTTTCCAGGGAGCCGTAAGTTGAGGAGCCGCAACTGTCCGCGTTCAACGCCGCCGCCGACGTTACCGTGATCGGAGCGCCGTTCTGCGTGGCATATTCAAACCCCGCGATGTTCCCAGTTACCGTCGTCGAACCCGTACAGCTTGTAATGCTCGGCACCGTCGCTGTGCAATTAGAAGTGCAGGGCGTCAAAGCCGCGGCGCTATACCATTGGGCCGTGATCCCGGAGCCCGGTAGATTGACGTAAATAATCGGAGTGTAAATCCCCCCAGTCGTCTCTCCGAGACTGACCGTACTCTTCATCGTCATGACCAGCGCACCCGACGCACACGTCCAACTCGCAACCTGTGGCGTATCGGCCTGAATACCAGCCGGACTTGGATGCCAGCGCGGATTGTAGGTAATCCGGTTGCGGGCCCGTTCCGTGTTCTGCGTCGTCGCCGGATTCCCGCTCGCGTCGTAATAAGGCGGAGTGCTACCCCCGCCGCCCCACAGACCAACGGAGTTCCCTTCCACCCAGTTGTCTATTATCTGATAGGGGCCTGGAGGTTGCGTGCTCAGGACATGACCTTCGCCGCCATCCCGCTTGACGCCGTCGAAGTAATTGTGATCAAACGCGCAGCGAACACACCCTACGGCAATCTCGCTGGCAATGAAGTTGACTCCAAAACCATCGTCGTCCGCATCCGACGTGAAATAATCCTCGTCGAAAAATATGTCGTGCGGAGCCGCCGCTGCAAATTGATTGACGAGCGGGTTAGGATTCGGATTCATGTCCCATTCAAGGGATGAAATTTTTACCGGGAAAATGCTATGCCCGGTGGGGTCGGCCACAATCGCGGCATCCTGAATGCCGATGTGGTTGATTCCATCGGTGGGGCAATATCCGCCGTAGCACTGCGTCGAACTATCGTGGGAACCCCACGTCATCTGAATGATGGAGCCAAGCGTGGGCAGGTTCGTGGTCGAGCAGTAGGTAGACGGGTAACCCGCACACAGTCCCGCCGACGCCGCGCCGCCGCTCGACGATGAAACGGTCCACATATTCGCCAGATCGTCATAGGCCCCCGCTGAAGGGCAATTCCCGGTTCCCATGTTGGAGGAGTTACATGGATAAACCCACGAAGTGACAGGAACCGGCGCCGATGTCGGAGGGAAGCCGAGAACGGATCCCGTGCATCCATGATTACGCCACCCCATATTCGGCAGTGGAGGATTCGTAAGCTGATCCATCCCGCCGTGCGAACACACCTGCCGCCCACGAGGGTTATAACCTAGATCGTTGGTGCCCGGACATGGCGACGCCTGAGTACAGTCGCTGTGAAACACAATCCATCCGGTGGCCGCAACATAGGGCCAAATCCACGGCGTAGGACTGTCAAAATGCGAGCCGTGCGTCACCCACACATCCCAGTAAGTGCCGTCCCATGCTGCCGTAACTGCATTGAGTGCTGTAAAGTCGTCGGGCACCCCGCCGCCCGGATTGTTCGACATGTAAGTGCAATAGGTCTGCGAAGTGCTTCCATTCGCTCCCGGAGCCTTTGGGCACCCACGCGCCGTGTCGCCAATGTAGACGGTGTGCGTTGGCGCGCCCACGGCGAGATAGGCCAGCGGATTTACCCCGATCGGTAGCTGTAGCGGCGACCCATCTACCACGGTAAAGTTCGGCAGCGGAACGTCTTCTGCCTGCCCTATGCTTGAGCCATCGATAAAATTGCCGGAAATTACACTGCTGCCGCTCCCCGTAGACTGGGCGCAGCACGTCCCCACCAGTAACAGAATTGCGTATAAGCTTTTCATTTTTATTGACACCGATTAACGACGAAGGTCGGATTTGGGTGGCGCAGCGCTTCAGTGTGCGCGTGAGAACCAAATTCCGGAGAACACGATGGAACAAATCCTGGCAGTTTCCAGTCCTGCAGGGACGACCTACCTTAGCCCCACATTTCAGCGCGCGGTAAAGAGGTTCGAACACACGCCGAATCCTCCGCCCACCCGCCTTCGCTATAATGTTTTCTTGCTCTTGTCCCGCCGCATATCCGCGGGCTTCATGGAAAGGGAACTATGCCGACTGACGTGGTCATGCCCCAGATGGGCGAATCCATCTTCGAAGGAACCATCACCAAATGGCTCAAAAAGCCCGGTGACAAGGTCCAACGCGACGAGCCGCTCTTTGAAATTTCCACCGACAAGGTCGATGCCGAAATCCCCGCTCCCGCCACCGGCGTCCTTCAGGAAATCAAGGTCTCCGAAGGCAACACCGTCCAGGTAAACACCGTCGTCGGCGTGATCGGCGAAGGCAACGGTGTTTCGGCCTCAGCCCCCGCGCCGGCAAAAGCCACTGCCCCGCCGCCTGCCCCCAGTATGGCGCGGGCGCCCTCGCCCGCGTCTCCGGCCGCGCCTCCCCAAGCTCCTTCGGTTCCCTCCGCTTCCGTCCACGAGGAAGAAGAAGACTCCGACGTCCGCTCATCCCCACTGGTGCGCAAGTTAGCCCGCGAACACAACGTCGATCTCGCCAAGGTCCACGGCACCGGCACCGGCGGCCGCGTCACCAAACAGGATGTCCTCGACTTTGTCGAGCACCGCACCTCTGCTCCCGCTCCTGCCCAGAGTGTGGCGCGGGCGCCCTCGCCCGCCTCCCCCGCCGTCATCCCCGGCGATCTTGTTCCCTTGTCGCAAATGCGCAAGATCATCGCCCAGCGCATGATCGAGTCGCGCCGCACCAGCGCCCACGTCCACTGCATGTTCGAAATCGATATGACGCGCATCGTCAACTTGCGCAACAAGCTCAAAAGTGGCTTCGAGCAGCGCTATGGCGCGCGTCTCACCTTCATGCCCTTTTTCGTGCGCGCCGCCATCATCGCCCTCCAGCAGTTTCCCATCGCCAACGCGTCCCTCGAGGGCGACAGCATCCGCTATCACAGGCACGTCAACGCCGGCATTGCCGTCGCACTTGATTGGGGCCTAATCGTCCCGGTCCTCAAGAATGCCGATGAGCTCAACTTCCTCGGCCTGCAGCGCGGCATCACCGATCTCGGCGAGCGCGCCCGCTCCAAGAAACTGCTGCCCACCGACGTCGAAGGCGCAACTTTCACCATTACCAATCCCGGCCAGTTCGGCGCCGTCTTCGGCTTGCCCATCATCAACCAGCCCAACGTCGCCATCATGGGCGTCGGCGGAATCACCAAGCAACCCATGGTGGTAACCGACAAAGACGGAAGCGACTCCATCGCCATCCGTTCCGTTGTCCACCTCACGCTAGGTTACGATCACCGCTTGGTAGACGGCGCCGTAGCCGACCAGTTCATGGCCTTGGTGAAAAAGACCCTGGAAAACTGGAGCGAAGAAGTAGGTTAGCGAAGAAAAAGATGTCGGCAAGTGTGGCGCGGGTGCCCTCGCCGGCGTACGCGTCATCAACCCAAACCGTCAACGGCGACAACAGCCGTTACCGCTCAACGGTCAGCCCCGAACGACAAACGACCAACGACCAACGACGGCTCACCTACCACTTCGTCGTCACCCGCAGCCCTTCCAACTGCGCAAACGTAACCGGTGTCCCCTGCACCGCCAGCAGGCTGGCAACCGCCGCCTCGATGTTAGCGATAATGTTGGGAGCCATTCCGCCAACCTTGGCCGACGCAAGAATCGACTGAAGCAGCGTAAGAACCAGACTAATCAAGGTTGCCGCGCCCATTAGATTGCTCCTTTAATTTCCAGTGTCAACGCGGCAGCATTAGTGATCGCCGCCTGCAGCCCCGCTTCCATCGATTTCACCGGCACGCACGTCGCCGTAGCATCCGGCGCCAGCGTAGGCCCCCACCCACAGTAAGTCTCCACCGCGGTGATCAAGGCGTTCTCCCCCGACACGCCCCGGTTAATAAGTTGACAAACTTCCTGATTCGCATTCGCCGCGCAGCTCGCTTGGTACTTGGTTTGCGCCGCAATAATAGATCCGGAAAGCGCCGCCGCCGTGTCGCGCGCCCGATTCTCAATCGGAGAACAACCCAACATCGCCACCAACCCCACCGCCAGCAGTACAACTGTGACTCTCTCCATACTCAACTCGCTTTCGTCTCGAAAATGGATGGCAGGACAGCATGCAATAACTGCGCTGCCGCATTAACCCATGCAAATGCCACCGGATGCGCCGCAATGAATGCCGGCGTAAAAATCGCCGCCCCGATCGTCCCCACCAGCGTGCACACCAAAGGCCCATATTGCTTCAACAAGTTCATAGTCGCTCCCTAAGTTCTCTCTCCGTGGTGTCCAACCCCGTTTTTGATTTCCTCCGTGCACCTCTGTGTACCCTGTGGTTCCAATGTTTGTTGGCGCCCAACTCCGGCCGTCGCTCGTTCCCTCCGCGTCCAAACCGACGCCTTCAAACACTCCGCCGCCCCGTCAATCATCTTCGACAGCCCTTCCTTGAATCTGTCTTCATCCACAACTTCACCGCTTTCAACCGATTCCCTCAGGTGAAGCGCCGCCAGCACAAACGCCATCGCCGACGCTTTCTTCTCCCGTCCGCTATGCCGTCCGAACAATCCCTCGATGCTGTTCACCACTCCGGGCACAAGCGCCATTGCGCGCAGCGGTTTCTGCGTCACATCCATAAGTGCTCTCCTTATGCGACTTAGCCGTACTACTTCGGCAGGAAATGGTCGTGCAGTGCGATAAGCGCGCTCACCGCAAATGCAATGGCCGCGGTTACGATCCGGTCGTACACATTCCGCTTGATGTCGTTGTGTTCCAGTGCCGTAACGCGATCTTCAGCGAGCCGCATTCGCCCCGGCTCGCCCGGCAGCGTCAACGGTCCGGTCATCGTATCCCCGGCCTTCATGACGTATGCCCCCGTGCCCACGTTTTGAACGGCAGCGTCCACATAGCCCTTATTCGCGGCATCGCCGCTCGCCACCGGCTGCGGCAGCGACGGCGGCACGCCAAATTGCTTTGTGCCCGTGATCGTCTCGCTTCCTGCCAGATGGACTACCGTCGAGTCCAGCGCGCGGTTTGCCACGGCAGCGTCTACATACTGCTGCGTCACCACGCTGTTCCCAAGTCCCGTCCCCGGAGTCGTCCGCACCGCCGCGATCGTCGCCGGAGACGTCGTTGGTACCGACCAGTACTCCGTTCGCACCGTCCCGTCGTCCAGTTGAAACACTACGACATACAACGTCCCAGCCGGGCTCGCTCCCGCGTTAGGAACCAATTGCGCCGTGAACGCGCCACCCGTGCCAATCGTTACGCTCTGATTGCCCGCAGTTACTGTGTCTCCCGCTGCCGTCTGGAATGACGGCCACGAGATCAACGCCATCCCGGACGCCGGTGTGCCGTCCGCCCGATACACCGGTCCGCTGATCGTCGTCAGCGCCGGCCCCTGCGCATGGAGCATTCCCGGCACGCCCATCGCGATCATCATCGTCAGCAGGAACGGTATCCACTCTGTCCCGCCCTTGTGAAACAACCGCTCTACGGCCTGTACCGCATTCTTGAAACACGCTCTGCGCATGTCTTATCTTCTCCTCGTCACTGCACCGGCTCGCATCCGAGCCAATAAGAAAAGCCGCTCTGCCGAGCGGCCCGTTTCGCATCTTCGATCCAAAGCTCTTTTCAATCGCCCCGGAATCCTCCGTGACCTCTGTGCCCTCTGTGGTTTGAGCTTTTTGACGCCCCGAGGACTAACCTTCCTCGGGCCCGATCAGTCGTCCCGTCCTGAACTCTGTCCCGCCTCTTCGAATCGCGTTTCCAGAAAGTGCCGCACGCTCTCCACATACACGTCCGCAAAATCCACCACCGGCCTCTTGCTCTCAATCAAATGCATCGCCGGATCGATCTTCCAATCCATGGCGCATAGCACCGCCAGCGTCATCATCGGAGCCCGATGCACGCCCGCCGCGCAGTGAACATAAAGCCGCGCGCCCGGATCGTCCAGCGCTTCCAGCGCAAAGTCGACGCCCCGCTTCAAAAGCTCCGGAGGCTTGGGCAGGAAGTTGTCGTCGGTCGGATTCCACAGCACCTGGATGCCGAATGGCTCCGCCAGCGGTCGGTCATCGAATTCGATCTGCATGTTCAGAATGTGAGTGACGCCGGCCTTCGCCAATTCCTCCATGTTCCGCGCGTGCCAGATCCCGCCTCCCAGCGCAATTCGTTCGGTGACCCATGTTACGTCCATGCTGTGTTCCGGTCTTCTGAACTCGATCCTCAGTCCCCTTCGTGCGATTCTCGTTCTGCCAACTCGCCTTTGCGCAATTCCCGCTTCGATTTTACGTCTTCTTCGTCCCATTAGGGTGGATTTGGCGCTCGGCTGGCTTCGGATAGGCCGGTTGCAGCCTCGCCAGCAGATGCAAACGGGGCGCGATGCAGGATGCCGGTCCTTGCCGGCCCCTGTGCGCGCCCCGAAATTCCCTTTTTTTCTACTCTTAAGTTTAGGATATCAAATTTAGGGGGGGTACCCCGCCACATTCGCCACATTTATTATTGCCATAGTTTGAACAACTTACGCCGTTTTAGCGCTCCTTGCCCTCTTGACAAGTTTTTACCCCCCCCCAACTTATTAGTCCCATGAATTAGAAAGTTCTTTTAGCATGCCGCGTTTGAGTAGGATACGGGATAGATCATCCAACGCAGCTTGTAACTGCCGCTCGACCGTTCTCTGAGGATAGCGGAGGAGCCTTGATACCTCAGGCACCGTATATCCCTCAAGCGCGCTCATTGCAAGTATCCTTCTTTCGAACCAGCTCAATAAGTCGAGTGAGTGCTCCATATCCGTCACAAAAATCACAGCGTCTTCATAGCTCTTCATCGAATACGATGTGAGTCTTGCGCGAAAGATTTCGCCGCCCAGCAGCGACGGCAGCCGACCGACCTCGACCGAAATTCGAGCATAACGGCGCAGCAGCGCGGTGGTGCGGGAACGGTAGGGCCAAAGATCGATTTCCGTGGGGCCAAACAATACCGGCGGCGCCGGGTCCGTCTGGCCCATGAGATTCCAGGTTTGGGCGACCAAAGTTGGCAGATTCATGGTCGCACTCCAGTGGCAGCTGATCCCTGCAGGCTGTCAATCCGGGCGTCTGGTTCAATCTTGCCCCAATGAAGCCGCGGAGTTCTCAGCCTTCGCCGCTTGCAACTCCGAGTCCTGCCGGGCCGTCCGATTGTTGATAACAGTTCAGCCGCGTGCGCCATGCAAGCCCCACAATATACGAGGCTTGCTCCAAGCAAACGGAGAAACAACCCACCGCAGCGCTCGCAATATTTCAATTCCATTTGTTTGTCCGTACATTCGATTTTGTCTATGAAATTCATGATTGCCTCGTCGAAAATGAATGATACAAAGCTAAAAAAGCCCTGGTGCCGATCGTCCGGCCCAGGGCTCGTTTCTCTTACGATGACCTGTATGGTTATTTGGTTGTGATCGCGTTGCTATTGCAGCTTAGTGCTTTCATCGGGTTCCATCTTCCGGAAGTACCCTTCCTCATACCCGGACTTGAGTACTTGCCCATTCTGAAGGATCACACTCAAGCGTCCGGTAAACCGAAGATCCTGCAACAATCGCAACATCGATGCTGAAAGAACCTCCGCCAAGCGCACCTTGCGGCGGAACTCGACGAAGCCCTTCTCCTCTTTGCCATTTGATGATAGTTCTATCATGACGATTTGTACCTTTCTTGCAGTATAAGTGCATTATGAAACATATAACCACCAAATCGTATTGCGCGACCATATGTAAGTCAAGGACTATATTTCCTTGGGGATGTTGTGGTTAAGCAAACAATAGCACCGTGCTATAGCTCGTGGTATACTCGGCCCCATGAAATTCCGGACTCTTCAGGAAAACCTTAGAAGGACACTCTGGGAGCGAATCGACGCAGGGAGCCTAACGGGCTTGCACCTGGCGGAGCAGACCGGCTTCCGGCAGGCCCACATCTCCAATTTTCTGAATCGCAAACGCGCACTTAGTCTGGCGGGGATGGATAAAGTATTGACCGTTCAGCACCTTTCAGTACTGGACCTAATTGATCCTGTGGAAGTCAACAAACGCTCTTCGATCCTGCCCCCTGGCGAAGGCGAATTCGACAACGTGGCAGTGACGGAGCCTGAGATTGCCGCCACACAGGCTCAGATCATTAGCATGCACGTCAAGGAGATCGTGAAGTTCAGAAGGAGCTTCCTGAAGCGTATAAAACTTGAAATCGTTGATAGTAGCCGCGCCACCTGGGACCGATTCGTCATCATAAAAGCGGGGCCGCAAGAGGCCACGGGCATGTATCCGCGCATGCAACCGGGCGCGACTGTTTTGCTTGATCGCCACTACAACTCGTTGGTGCCATACCGAAAGGGCGAGAGCAACATCTACGCGGTGAGGAAAAGTGAGTCATGCGCCATCAGGTATGTAGAGGTTGCAGGCAATCACCTCATTCTGCGCCCCCACAGCCCCACATCGCCCATAGAGGTCATAGCGGTAGAGCAGGGGCTGAAGCCCAGCGACTACCTGGTCGGACGGGTCTGCTATGTTGGGTCGGAAACCTGAGCGCTAGACGGAAATGCAAGGAAAGAAAAGTAGGGTTGGGATTTTGAACCTCTATCTGTTGCTATTGGTTCTCGCGCTGGCAACAGCCTTCTGCTCCCATGCATATTCGCAGGACAACTACGAAATTCAGGTTTATTCCTCCGACGTAGTCCCGGCCAACACGACCATGGTGGAGATTCATTCCAACTTTACCGTCGACGGCCAAAAGCGCGTGGTCAACGGAGTCTTGCCATCGAACCACGCCCAACACGAGACGCTTGAAATCACGCAGGGATGGACCAATTGGTTTGAAACCGGCTTCTATGTGTTCTCAAGCATTCAGCCGGATGGGGGATGGCAGTGGGTTGGCGACCACATTCGTCCGCGCATCGCCGCGCCCGAATCCTGGCATTTGCCGGTCGGTCTCAGCGTTTCACAGGAGATAGGCTACCAGCGGCGCAAGTTTGCCGAGGACAGCTGGGATTATGAGCTCCGGCCCATTATCGACAAGAAAATCGGCCGCTGGTATCTCGATTTCAACCCGGCTTTCGACCGATCGCTTCACGGCTTGAATACCGGCAGAGGATGGGAATTCTCGCCGAATGTGAAAATCAGTTTTGATTTCACCAAGAAGGTCACAGGCGGGTTGGAATATTATGGGTCTCTAGGGCCGGTATCGAACTTCGATCCGATCAATGACCAGTCGCAGCAGATATTTCCTACGATCGACCTGAACTTGTCTCCCGACTGGGAGTTCAACCTCGGGGCCGGCGTGGACGTGACGAACTCCAGCGATCACCTGATCGTAAAGTGCATCGTAGGGCGAAGATTCAGCTGGTCGCGCGCCCACAAGGCCGCCGGTTCGCGAAACTAACTGCTAGCCAATGGGTTCCGGCGATGGGGGCAACGGCGGGGATTCAGGCGGCGGAGACTCGATTACCGGAGGCAGTTCTGGAACCGGAGGGGGCGGATTCAGCAACGCATCCAGCCTTGGATATCGCGATGCGAAAAAGTAGATTGAGAACGCGGGGAAGAAGACGGTTGCCGGGACGCTGATCAGGGCGACGAGATACACAAGGACCGCCATCAGCATGCCTCCGAGGATAATGGCCAGGCTAACAGTGGCGACGTTCCATCCCAATCCGGCCTTGTAACCTGCGAACAGGGCAAGAGCTGCGGGCACGACAAGAGCGAATATCGGGATCAGCGTCAATATCCCAAATACAATCGCGGCCGCGATGGCGAGCACAATCTTCAGCAATAGGTAAATCGCGTACTTGCCTGGCTCGGGGCGCATCAGCGCCATCAATCGGCTCCAGCCATCGGCGAAATCGACATCTTCGAGCGCCATGATCGGTACAAGAAAGTCCTTCGCCAGAAGCTGGACAGCCGCCGCAAGCAACAGGAACACGAGAAATAGGCCGATCAGGAAGATCACTCCCAGCACACTGCGGGCGATGTGTTCATTTGCATTCCTGAACCATCCCAGCGCCGCGGCCAACGCCAACGGCACGCCAAGTAATACGCCCAGGAAGAGCCCTTCCGCGATTACAAGAACGATCTGCCAGAGGAAATATCGCCGGCCGGCACGATGCCATCGCGACCAGCCTTCACTGATCGAACAGCTCTTCTTAAGAACCGAGTCGAAGAGGATGAAGCGGAAGACGCTGTTGAGGTAAAGGAAAATGAAAAACAAGACAACCGCAACCGCGAAGATGGCAGCAAACAATGCAGCGAACTGGGCGATACGCGCAGGGTCGAAATGCGGGAAAGGCGCGAGCGTTGATGTAAATTCATTACCCCTGCGCGGACGAGAGACGGGAAAATTAAAGCCATTAAAATTGCATCCGCTAGTGTGCAGTTCGGCGGCGAGGAATCCAACCAGCGCCAAACGCGACCACTGGCCCAGCCGAAACGGACGAAAAAGCTGGTCGCGAGTATGCTGGAGCGCGGGCTGAACGCAATCGACAGCGGAGACAGGCAAAGATTTACCTCGAGCTAATGCCGCCAAGGTATCGTGTTCAGAGTCG
>Ga0074045_10003560_pt1 | contig 14012 bp, 9 predicted proteins | sample BogForMeECP23OM2_FD_94442 | JGI IMG/M metagenome (GOLD analysis project Ga0074045, IMG submission 94442) | Bog forest soil microbial communities from Calvert Island, British Columbia, Canada - Bog Forest MetaG ECP23OM2 | ecosystem: Environmental > Terrestrial > Soil > Wetlands ... | reverse complement strand
ATAGCCGGGCCGAAAAGCTCCGTGCCATGGTCGGAAGGATAAAGAATGGGAGCGCCGGCTACGTGGGCTGCTTCCCATCGTCCTTCGCGGAATAGAGTGCGTAATCGAACGGCAGTCCGAGCCCCACGAAAGGGAGGCTGTCGTGGTAATCGGAATTCCCCACGTGCAGGTGCTGGTGAGGCATGATCATAAGCGATTCGGCAGTGCTCTCTGGCATCTTCATGCGCGCGCAGAATTCGCGGAGCGCGTCCCTTATGATGCTGAGCGGGGCCTCGATCGAACCGGTTTTCTGCGAATCGGTGAGCTCCCGGTAGACCCGATTCGCTACGGCTGCGCGCGACTTCATCCACCTCCCTAAGATACCCTGCCTCCGCCTTGGGAGTGCGCGCACCGCCTCTTCCGGCGCAGGCCTGCCCTCGATCGCGTTACGTACCATGGCGCAGCCGAGGCTCATCAGAAAGAGCGCGGCATTGGTAAGGGACGGCTTCCCGGTGTCCTTCAATGCCTGAGGCGTGAAGACCTGCCAGCTGGGAATCTCGGGGAAATAGCGCTTTGCGCAATCGCTGACCGAGGACTGCATGCCGTTGGAGAGTATCGCGATGAGGAGGCCGCGCTTCAGCGTCGCCCTGATTATGCCCCTCTGCTCCTCCGTGGTATACCAGTTTTCCGACCTGCTACCCGATATCCTTTTCTGGACTCCCCATCCCATGCGTATCAAACGGTCCTGGCTCCGCTTGACATCCCCATGCCCGAGCCGGTCTATCAGGACGGAGATGTTATCCGGATCCCCGGCGATCAGCTGCGCTATGGTGTAGCTGTTCGCCGTCACCCAGCGCCGTGCCGGATGCTGGAGGAATTCCGGCATCGTCTCGAGAAGCGGGTCCATCCTCCGGTAATAATTCGTCGAAAGGTCCGTTACGAAATCCGCCGCGCCCTCTCTGAACAGATCCTCCAGCACTACTACGCGGTCGATGCACCCGTTCTCGATGAGCACGTCCTTGAAGGCGTTGTAGACCACCTCGTTGATGCCGCCGGTGGGAAGCAGAAGCGTGGAGTGCAGGTCGAAGCTCACGCTCCTGTAGCGGACGTCCCTGAGGCGCTCGATCAGCTGAGCTGCGGTGCATTCATCCGTCTCGTCATCATTCATGGATTGCAGGACCTCAATCTCCTGCACGCGGCCGTCAGCCCCCCTGAAGGATAACCGCCCGAAAGCCATCGGATTCTTCGCGACCTCCGCGGCCGTTTCCTCATCGGGGTTGACAAGGATCCTGAGCAAAAGGATGGGATGCTCGTCTGCAAGCGGTTCGGCCGCCCGCTCGAGCTCGTGTTTGCTGTCCGCGACCGCGACCACGCGCCGCCCTTTGATGCCGAGCCACTTCTGCGGGTAGCGCTCGGCGAGGTCTTCCATGTGCAGCCTGGTCCACTCGCAGCTGCGCCTTGCTTCGGCGCGCTGCCCCGGGTCGGAAGGCCATCCTTTCTCTATGTTCTTCCTGTGCAAGCGTGTCACTCTCCGTATTGTTGGGGCGTCGGATTCTTATACTGTTTGTCAAAAAGTTAATGAATGGCAGAGAACAGGTCAGCTTCCCTGGCGAAGTGATTTCGCATGGCTCCAGGGCCCTGGACCTATCCATGCCCGACACCGTCAGGGAGCTCAGGCTGATTGATGAGGTTGGAGGCCGCTTTCGCCCGATATGGCGAACTGCCGGCCAGCCTGAGCATTAACTCATTTCCTGGCCGAGCGGGAGAAACCTAGATTCTGCGCGTCAGTCCAGTTTCCGTCGTGATACCAAAGACAAGGTTAAAACTCGTTCCGGCGATTATCCAACGCCCGATTAAAGCGTGAAGGTGGAAGCAACTTGAAGAGATTCATCGAGGAACTCAAGCCCAGCGAATCGGTCGACTCGCTTTTCAGCGTTAAATACGGGGGTACCGTGTTGGAACACGCGAACAGATGCTCTTCGCGTTCGGCTTGTCGGACCAGATGACTGAGCTATCTAAGAAGGACCATAAGGAGATTGATCGATTGCTATCTTAACAAAACATTTCTTTTCGCTCCAAATGATTGAAGGAATTCAGCCGAGCTCCCGTGCTAGGGCTGCGATTATCTTGAACATCTCATCCTGCTCTCTCTTATCCATCAGAGCCACCGTCCGGATGTAGGACGTCTCATCCGTGCGGGCATCGAAGGGCACGAATTTCTCGGCCGGCACTCCGGCGATTATCGGGAGGCCCATATTCACGCATTTGGTGGCCACTATGGCCGCCTGGGATATGCGAGGCGAATAGACCCTCAGCTTGTCGAACCCCCATAGGACATAGAACGCGTTGAAGCGGTCCGGGCTTAGTTCGCCCTTATCATAATATGCGGGATGGAGATAGACTCCCTGACCGCTTCTCTTCATCTCATCGAGTTTTGATGCGAAGTAGAATACCCGCTCGGCGACTATCTCCCGCATGCGATCCTTATGCGCCTGATAGCGCGCGTCTTCGGTCTCGATGCCGTATTCGACCCCTATCGCAGCCCACTCGCGGTTCTCTGATATGCCATAGAGCTTGAGCTGGCCTTCCTTGTCGTGCTCTATGGACGGGATCGGTTTGATGAGTTTATAGAAAGAGCTCGAGCCTTCGGTTTCTGAGATATCGATATATCCGATCTCTGCGAGCCGGTCGCAGATTATCTTCACGCGTTGCGATGTTATATCCACCCCATAACCCGCAAGGACCTTGTTTGCGAGTTTTCGTGTCCTGCTTGAAATCTTGGATGAGGAGAAATGATCCTCGGGGATATTCATCTCCCTCATCTGGGCGAGTATCCTCTCGCTCGAGAACAGGATGTGCTTGTCCCCTTCGCCTTTCTTATCCTGAAGGTCCTTGAGCGCGACCATGACGGCTACGACCGGGGCCAGATCGTCCTCCACGAGATTCCTGGAATTGACGGCTGTATAGAGCGATGCCAATGCCCTTTGGGAGGAGGTGCTCACAGGGCCCAGCGTAGGCCAATAGAGAAGATTCAAAGCCGTGAAGAAATCGTGCCTCTCGGCCGGGAATACGGATGGGTCCCAGTCCACAACGAAATACCCGAGGCGTTGGCCCGGGATTGGCATCATCTTCGACATGCTGGATGTCTTTATCACGGGTACGCTTGTGCCGGACTGATCGGCGCGGTAGATCGGATCTATCCTTTTTGATTGGTCTTTCCTGAAATGCTCGTATATCACGTCTGCGATGACGAGTATAGGATGGTTGTATTCTTTCATCTTCGCTTCCACGATTCTTAGGATCTCATCGAAAACCTTCGGTTCCATGGCTACGGAGAGCGGATTTCCGACGGTGGCGAAAAGCACCGTACGGGTGCTTTCATCGATCACGCTTTTCAGATGACCGATATCGACTTGCCCGTCCTCCCTGAGATTGCATATCTTGACATCCCCGTGCGTCCTGAAGCTTTCGGCCAGATGGGTGACATAGGTCCATAAAGGAACCACGACGTTGTCCGAACAGCCCCTGTGCCGTGTTGCGAATGTACGGGAGTCTTCCTGATCGAGATCCGGCACTGCACCTCTCCGGATGGTTTCTTCTATAGCGGATGGAATGACGTTCGGGCGCGGGGGTAAGATCATGGCCTCGCTTATGAGACGGAGCGCGCCAGCGACGCCCGGTGTTATGTATGCCTGGACATGGGCCGGAGGAACCCATGGCGCTTCGCCTTTATGCCTATGGCCCTCCTTGAACCGGCCCCTGAGGGACTCGTCGCCCATGGGCAGGTAACCCTCGTAATCCTGCGGAGGCCTGAAACGGACGTATCTTTGAAAGTGCCTGTGAAACCCTTCATAGCATTTCAACTGCGTGTATTGGGTCGGATCGCCCATGCGCCCTTCGATCAGGGGATATGGACTGGCCCTCCCCTGGTTGGCGGTCTTTATCACCTCATGAACGTCGGTTATGTTGAAAACCGCCTCGGCCATCAGGCCGAGATGCAGCGCTCCGAGCTTATACCTGTCGCTATGGAAAACCGAAGCGGCGCGCGAAAACTTGTCAAGGGTTTTCTGTTCAGGCATCCATACCACGCTCATCTGAGAATCGCTGATACCTTGTCTGCGACTTCCTGAAGCAACCGCTCCAGGGATCCCGAGGAGCAATCGCCTTCATGCGGCGTCGCCACGACACGCGGATGGTTCACAAACTTCATCGTCATCTCATCCGGCACTCCGCCCTGCCATAAGATGGAATCGTTCGGCAATACGTCAGTAGCATAGGTCATCTGGTTATTCCTGTTCAGGGATGCCAATACGGAATCGTTATCGACGACCCGGTCCCTCGCGACATTGACCAGGACCCGTTTCCGGTCCATTGAAAGATCGGCCAGATCCTTTCCTCCTATCATGCAATGCGTTTCGCTATTCAATGGCAATGTTATGAATATGAAATTGGCATCCCGGATCGCCTCGGAGACGCTTGAAGCGTATTGCACCCCGAGACGGGTCAGTTCGGATTTCACGGTCGTGCTGAACGCGGTCACCTTGCAATTGAATCCGAGACGTGCGATGCGGGCGATCTTCGATCCGATTCTTCCGGTGCCGATGATGGAGACATTGGATTCGGAGAATTCGGATGCTGGCGGCCTTATCCTTTCGGAATCTATCTTCTGTTTCAGATTGAGGTCCTCGAATTTCTCGGTGCACAGGAAGATATAATCCATCCCTTTGACAACCTCGTAAAAATCGGTCGGATGGATTGAGCGGATACCGTATGCTTCAAGGGAATCGCTCGCATCGTATCCAAACAGGTTGCAGCTGAAGCCGAGACTGAGCATTTGTGCGAGATCAGCAGCGGAAGGCGTGCCACCCATGATCAAGACATTGAGATCCTGGAGTTCCCGGTTGTCCCACGGCTCGTCGTAACGCGTATAATCAAGCTTCTTGGCCCGTTTTATGCCCTGGTCTATCTGGCGGGAGCGGAACAGTATATTCGAGACTATGCGTTCCGCATATTCATCCGAGAAATTAGAGAATACCACCTGCCCGCTCGAAAGCGGCGGCAGGACGGATCTGTTATAGGAATTACGCAATGCCAAGGCTATGGCATGCTCCGCAACCGATGCGGAGCTGAAATGCGGGCATGGCACCACTTTCAGGCCGAATTCTTCGACCGCGACCGGATCGATATGCTCGATCCCGACGCTGAGAGACACTATCCCGATCTTGGGGCGGCAGTTCTCTAGCGCCAAAGGGCCTTTCAGCGCGGTCCATTTGGTTATCCATACGTCTGCGTCAGGCTTCGCGGTCTCGGTGGTGAGCTTGCCTTCGAAAAGGACTTCATGGCCACAGCGTGCCATGGTTTTCAATATCGCAGAGCCTACGACTTTTGGGCAATCGTAGATGGCGACCTTACGCTGCGAATTAGCACCTAGACCCATAAGTATATATTTATTACAATACATTTATAATAAAGAGTGTTCGGCAACGAGATGCGGCAGGGTGTTTGGATGACCCTTGCTGAATTTGAAGGGCACCCTGTTTTCAATCCAAAACATGGTGCTGCTCATGCCGCATCCAAGAAACGCCTGTTGCCTATATTTATATTCTTTTCCAACCTCATTCACTCCACTACTACTAGAGTCTATAGAATCTAGTCCAGCTTAGGTGTATATATGGCACGAAAGGAATTCGTAGTTGAAGAAGTCCAGAAGATGATGGAGAACATCGAGAATGTACGCAATGTCGCTATCGTGGCCCACGTAGACCACGGGAAGACGACGCTCACCGACTCGCTGATAGCCAGGGCAGGCCTGATATCCAAGGAGCTCGCAGGCGCGCAGAGATGGACGGATTTCGACCCTCAGGAGCAAGCGAGGGGCATCACCATCAAGTCGGCCGATGTCTCGCTGAGCTTCAACTTCGAAGGCAGGGACCACCTTATCAACCTGATAGACACGCCAGGCCACGTCGACTTCGGTTTCCACGTCGTCCGTGCCATGCGCGCGGTCGACGGCATCTGCCTCGTCGTTGACGCGGTGGAGGGCGTCATGCCGCAGACAGAGACGAACCTGAGGCAAGCATTGAAAGAGAGGGCGAAGCCGGTCCTGTTCATCAACAAGATAGATAGGCTCATCAACGAGCTGAAGCTGGATTCCAACGGCATGCAGCAGAGGTTCCTCAAGATAATCAACCAGGTCAACAAGATAATCGCCGGCAACGCGCCGCCAGAGATGGTGGACGAGTGGCTGATCGACGTCAACAAGGGGAACGTCGCGTTCGGCACGGCGTACAACAAATGGGCCCTCTCTATCAAATCGATGAAGAAGTTCAGCATCTCGTTCAAGGAGATGTATGACCGGTGCGTCGCCGAAGACCACAAGTACCTGGTCGAGAAGAGCCCGCTCGATGACGTCCTCCTCGAGATGATAATCACGCACCTTCCATCGCCGAAGGTCGCGCAGCCATACCGCATCCCGGTCCTCTGGAAGCACGGCGACCTTACGACCGAATACGGCAAGAGCATGCTGGCATGCGATGCGAACGGCAAGCCCATCGGCGTGTGCTTCGGCGTCGTATACGACGAGCACGCAGGCGAAGTCGCGGTAATCAGGTTCTTCTCAGGAAAGGTGGAGAAAGGAGTCCAGCTCTACATCTCATCCAAGAAGGTCTATGCGAAGGTCCAGTCTGTCGGCATCTACATGGGCCCGGACAGGGTCGCTGCCAATTGGATCAGCGCTGGCAACATCGGGGCGGTCGTCGGGCTCAAGGACGTGTATGTCGGAGAGACGATATCGCTCGAGCCTATGGAACCATTCGAACAGATTAAGCACTACTCGGAGCCGGTCATCACCAAATCCATCGAGGTCAAGGAGCAGAAGGACCTCCCGAAGCTGATCGAAGCGCTCAGGTCCATCTCGAAAGAGGACCCGACGATAAAGATCTCGCTGGCCGAGACTGGAGAGCACCTGATCAGCGGCAACGGAGAGCTGCACTTGGAGATCATAGAGTACAAGATCAGGAACGAGAAGAAGGTGCCGATCATCACGTCGCCTCCGATAGTCGTCTACCGCGAATCCCTGCTCGCAGGTTCGCCGGTGGTCGAAGGGAAGTCCCCGAACAAGCACAACAAGATCAAGGTGTTCGTGGAGCCATTGGAGCCGGCGATCATCGCGGCTATCCAGGACGGCACGATAAAGGAAGGCCGCCCGAAAGGGAGGGAGGTCTGGGAGAAGCTCGTCGAGCTCGGCATGGACCGCGAGGATGCCAAAGCGATATACGACATCCACAACGCGAGCGTCTTCATCAACGCCACGAAAGGTGTGCAATACCTGAACGAGGTCGAGGAGCTCATGATACAAGGATTCGAAGAGGCGCTGGACCAGGGTCCTTTGGCCAAAGAGAAGATGAGCGGGGTCAAGGTCAAGATCGTCGATGCGACCCTGCACGAGGACAACATCCACCGCGGCCCGGCGCAGATGATACCCACGGCGAAGAGGGCCATCTACGCCGCGATGCTGACGGCTGGAGTCAGCCTCCTAGAACCCAAGCAGAAGGTGCTGATAAACACCCTGCAGGAATACGCGGGCGCTGTCATCACCCTCACGAACGGAAGGCGGGGGCAGCTATTGGACATGCAGCAGGAAGGCGAGAACACGGTCATCTCGACGCTGCTGCCGGTGGCCGAGATGTTCGGATTCGCGAACGATCTCCGCGGCGTGACCCAAGGCAGGGCTATCTGGTACCAGGAATATGCCGGATACCACCCGATGCCGAAGGAACTCGTGGCGAAGGTCGTGAAGCAGATCCGAGAGAGGAAAGGCGAGAAGCCGGACCCGCCGACCGCTGCGTTCTTCATGGAGTAAAAGGGACCAAGGTCCCTTTTGAACCTCCTTTTTATTTAGATTTTTTTGCTCTTTTTGAATCTCCCTTTTTTGATTTATTGTTCTTTTCGAACGACTCAGCCGCTCTTGAGGGGCAGGCGATCGTAAACTTCTCTTTTTATTCCCGCCGCCCCGAATACGAAGTTGGCGTAGTAATGGACGTGGTACCTGCCTTCGCTGACCAGAAGACCCAACCAAGCAGCGTTCGGACCGAACTTTTCTTCTGTCGAATAACTCGGAGGCAAATCATACGGATGGATATGCACGGGATCTGCAACAAACCTGTTTCCTTTAATTCTGAAATGGGGATGATTAACTGCAAGCGTGATTTCCTGACCCACATATCGCTTTGGAACATCGAACTCCAAATCCGAATAAGTGATTTTCGTTGGTAGTTTTTTGCCTGCTCCCGCGGTTATTACAAGCGTGCCAGTTCTTACACAGTAAACTATGTCCTGCGCCTGGATTTTATGAGTAAACCTGTGATGGACCTCGTTCGGAACTATCACGTAGCCTTTTCTCTCTGCAAGACTTATAGTGTCAAAAAGATTGGCTCCCTTGTCATAAGGAACGAGAATCCCGATATCGTTCAGATCAAGCTTTGACCAGTCAGCTTCTTGCGTTATGGCAGGCAGGAGAATATTCGGGCTTATTTGGACTGCTGCAATCTCGCGCCTCTTGTCTGCCAGTTCGGTCTCAAGCTCGCGCAGCGCTTTCCTGCCAGATAAATACTGGAGTAAGCCGGAGAGTCCAACTCCGAGTCCAGCGCAGCCGATTGTACCGGCAAAGACAAAGAAGAGATTGCAATGGGTTGCGACGGTAAAAAAAGCGGCACCCATAGCCCCGCCCAAGGTACCACACATGAATGCCCCTACACGTTCGAAATTTGGAAGGCCGCGCACCAGCGCTATCTTCCTTTCAATCTCAGAAATTTCAAGTTCATGAGATTTGGCTTCAATAGCTTTGACTCCGAGTAATGCTGCCTTCATCTCCTCCGCGCTCTGGAACCTGGAATCAGGCGCGAACGCGATCGCCTTCTCAAGAAACGCCCTGTCCGGTGCAGGAAGGCCTTCGGGCAGGCGGTAGTCGAAAGTCCCCATGTCACGTATGTCCATAGTGTCCATCCCAGTCTTCATCCAGAAGTAAATCGCCCCGGCGGAGAACAGGTCGGAGCGCTTGTCGCCCCTGAAACCCTGGATTATCTCGGGGGCGGTGAACCCGAGGCTGTGTATCGCGAAGTACGTGGTTCCTGTGCTGTGCTCGGAAAGCGAGAATCCGAAATCGACGAGCTTTATGCTTCCGTCTTCGCAGATCATGACGTTCTCAGGGCTTATGTCGCGGTGGATTACAGGCAACTGGGAAATGACCTCGAGCAGTTTTGAGGTTATGCCTTTTGCCTCTTCGTCGCTGACGCCTCCGCGGGCAGCCCTCGCTTCGAACTCTTCCCGGAGGGTTTTTCCCTTCACCCACTCCGTAATTATGAAGAACTTGTCGTTGGTTTCATCGGAGTGATAACCGAGGCATTTCACTACGTTCGGGTGGTCTATCGACTGCAGCAATCCGGCTTCCCTGGTGGCCAGCTCAAAGACCTTCTTCTCCTTTATCCTGGCAAGGTCAAGCTCTTTTATCGCGACCTCGCGGTTACCTTCGGTGTCGTAAGCCCGATGAATGATCGCGTTCGGGCCTTTTTTCTCCGAGATTATCTCGTATTGTTTGGAGCCGAGCGTAAGCGGTCGTCTGGCTGGCAGAGGATCGGCTTGCGCTACCCTTGCACCGCGGTCCTGGGCTGCGGCTAGCGCTTGTAATTTGACGCTACTCATGTTATTATATATGATTAGTGGTGCTTATAAATCTGGACAATCCCTGGATTTTGGGAGACGACTAAATTTACCTAAGCAAAAAATCCCGCCAGACCGGGTTCTTTTCGAACTTCCCTTTTTATTCGATTTTTCGGGCATCCGACGGGAGCATGAAGCTTGCAGCAACCATGCACAGGTTGTCTGGCTGGAAAGCGGATTCATCCTTGGCATCGGCAGGCAACGGATGGCGTCTGCCGTAGTTCGATGACATGAGCTCGAGGTATCCAGTTACGATAGGGGAGCTAGGCTCCGACTTTCCGAGCACGTAGAGAGTACCGAAGGATTTAGCCAGCTTGAGCGTCTGGAGGCGGATCATGTCTCCCAATGCCCGCTTCAAGCCCAAAGCGGTCCCGGAAATCGACCAGTCAAAGCGTATCTTAGCCCACTGCTCTGCCAGCGGGTCGGGGCTCAGGTTCGCAATCAGGCCTTTCAGGTGCCGGACATCCGCGGCAATGTCTTCCACGCGGGAACGCTCTCTAGTTATCTCTTTTTCGTTCGCGGGCACGGACAGAATCGCGTTATAGTCGCCACCCTTCAGTTCCTCGAGCATGAACGCTGCAGCGATTCGGTTCATCTGGGTGGCTCTCTCCGCATTTATTATCAGCGGGAGCGCCGTTTCCAGCACAACGCGGTGCTTTTCCCTTTCCTGCATCACGATGGCCAGTTTGGCTTGCGACCTCGTCAGGCGCGAGGTGGGATTGCTTCCGTGCGGGCGTTTTCCACCCTCGCAAGTGTGCGAAATCACCCTCTCCAGGTAATCTGCGCAATAAGCTATGGTTTCGCTGCGGTTTTGCGAAGCAAGAGCTTTTGCTATCCTCCTGTCGCCTGCCACCCCGCTCGGATTCTTTACACCCGCTTCCCTCGCTTCGGTTGCCCTTCGCTGTACGTACATAACATATCACTTATAGCAAAAGATATAAAAAAGGGCGCCGGATACCCGCAATCTGGTCGTTCAGTTCCAGGACGGTTCGCAGGGCTGGATCCCGGCCGTAGCGAACGGAGAGGGCAGCTTGACAATCATCTCGTCCTTCCCAGCTTTATCTCTATCCAGTTCTTGACCTCGCCTTGGGCGACTGGTTCTAAAAGCAAGCCGCGGATCGGCTTCCCTTTCCTGAAGAATATGTATGTGGGATAGCGCTCCACATTATAAAGATCAGCAATGCTTTCGTATTCCGTGGCATCCATGCGGAAGAATTCCACCTTCCCGGTGAATTCCTTTTCCATCGCCTTCTCGTACTCCTCTGATTTGATGGAATCCCCGCACCAAGGAGCATAGAAGACGACGACTCCTGCAGGCACTGCTTTCAAGGCGGTTTTGGGATCGGTTGTGAGCTCAGTGACCATGCATTCCCATAGCCACGGAAACTATATAACGCATATCTTCGATTTGATTCCGTATGCTCAGGCTCTATGATACGCTAGATGGGAAGAAACGGCGATTCAAGCCGCTGCAGGGCAACACCGTGAGGATGTACACCTGCGGCCCTTCGGTCTATGCCTACTCGCATATAGGCAATTTCAGGACGTATCTCTTCGAAGACGTGCTAGTGCGTTATCTCATCTTCAAAGGGTACAAGGTAAAGCGCATCATGAACATCACGGATATCGAGGACAAGGCAATCGAGGCCGCGAGAAAGGAACGAAAAACCCTAGACGCTCTCCAGAAAGACAAGATAAGGTCGTTCTTCGCGGACTGGAGGAGCTTAGGCATGAAAAAACCGGATGTCGTAGCCAAGGCGTCTCGGAATGTCCTTTATATGGAAAAACTAATCCGGAGGATATGCGCGAAGGGGTACTGCAAAGAGGAGAAAGACGGGATTTATTTCGATGTTAAGAAGTTCAAACATTACGGCGATCTCCGGAAATTGAGGAACCGGAGTTATCTGGGGATGGCCAGGAATGACGATTACGCTAAAGAGGGGCTGTGGGATTTCAGACTATGGAAAAGATGGACGAGGAATGACGGCGATGTCTGCTATGCAAGCAGCTTCGGGGACGGAAGGCCGGGCTGGCATATCGAATGCAGCGCGATGGCCATGCATTACCTGGGTGAAAGCTTCGATATCCATTGCGGAGGCAGCGACAACATATACCCCCACCACGAGAACGAGATAGCCCAAAGCGAAGCCGCGAGCGGCAAGAGGATGGCCAATTTCTGGCTGCATGCGAGGCACCTGACGATCAATAAGAGGAAAATGTCCAAGCGGACCGGGAACGTGCTCTATGTCAGCCAGCTCAAGAAGAAAGGCGTCCCTCCTGGATGCCTGAGGTTCTACCTTCTTTCGGAAAAATACCGCAAGCCGCTGGATTTCACCATGCACAGATTCGGGAACGAGATATGCGATTGCAAGAATGTCCGTGGATTGCTGGCCAGGATACGCAAGGTCAAACGCAAGGGGGATGGGCTGGCAGGAAACAGGTTCGCCAAAAGGCTGCTAGACGGATTCGAGAGCGCGATGGACGACGACCTGAACACGGGATTGGCGTTCCGCAGGATATTCCGGGTATTCCAGGATATCGAGATGGAGATGAAGGAGGGAAACCTCACGAGTGAGGACGCCCGATGCGTATTGTCCGCCATGGGAAGGATGGACAGGGTGCTCGGCGTGTTCTGAATCAGCCCCATCCCGTGGGACCCTACTCATGACGGGGACGGATGAAGGAGGGAAATTTCTGCGGTGCCTTGGCCGAGGAATTCTGCGGTTTGGATGCAATCAAACCTTGGAGGCGTGGAATATATCTCACGTTGACAAAACCTGCGGTATGGAGCCTCATGGACACTTCCCTGTCTATGTGGCGGCCTTTCTTCTCCCCGACGCTGCCGACATAATGGAATATGCGCGCACCGGGCTTGCAGACACGGAAGAGCTCCATATAGAAAGGGCCGGAATACAGTTCAGGCGCGTGCGAGAGGCGGGGCGGGTCGTGGATGACGAAGGAGAACATCGAGTCCTCGAACGTTTTTATCAGGTCCGCGGCGCTTCCATGGATGACCGTTATCTTGCCGCCTTTTTCCCAGAGTGTGTCGCTGAACGGGTTCCAGCGGGAGAGGGTTATCACGGCTTCGGAGAGCTCGCAACTGACGACCATGGAGACGCCGGGTTTTTTCGCAGCCGCGATCGCGGTGTACCCGAGGCCCATGCAGGTGTCCAGCACGACCGATTCCCCCGGTTGCACGGGTATGCGGAGCTCTTTCACCACTTCCTCGGAATAATCGAGCGGGGTCTCGAAATCCCGCACAAGATGCATCCTGAGGCCGTCTATCTCGAGGATTGGCACGCCGTTGACGGGCCTGAGCTTGTAGTAGCGTCCTGCGAACAGGTCCAGGCGCATCCTGACCCCGTCTTTGTCGGCATAGATGAAATTGCCGTCCGTGAGGTATTGCACCGAGCCGTGCTTGAACAATGGCTCTAATTCCTTGGACTTCACGAATCTGATATGCTTGCGCGGGTTATAAAAATAATCAGAATTCTATCGTTTCCTGGCCCATGAAATCCTGCAGGGCCTTCGGCACCAGAATGGTCTTCTTGTCCTCTTGGTAGTTCTCCAGTATCGCTACCAGGGTCCTTCCGACCGCGAGACCGCTGCCATTCAGCGTATGGACGAAATCCAAGCCGCCGCTTTTGGAGTTCCGGAATTTTATATTGGCCCTTCTCGCCTGGAAATCCGTGCAGTTCGAGCACGATGATATCTCGCGGTAGCGGTCCTGGCTCGGAAGCCATACCTCGATATCGTACGTCTTCGCGCTCGCGAATCCCATGTCCCCGGTGCACAGCTCTATCACCTGGTACGGGAGATCCAGCAGCTGGAGGATGTTCTCCGCGTCCTTCGTCATGGCCTCCAGTTCCTGGAAGCTGCGCTCGGGATGGGACAGTTTCACCAGCTCGACCTTGTCGAACTGATGCTGGCGTATCAGGCCGCGGATGTCCTTGCCATACGCTCCGGCCTCCCTGCGGAAGCTCGGCGTATACGCCGTCATCTTCACAGGAAGGGATTTCTCATCTATGACCTCCCCTGCGTAGAGATTGGTGAGCGGGACCTCAGCGGTCGGGATCAGCCAGAGATCCTCCTGCGTCTTGTAGAGCTCTTCGGCGAATTTCGGGAGCTGGCCCGTGCCGGTCATGGTCTTGGTGTTCACCAGGTAAGGAAGCGAATATTCCTTGTAGCCTTTCGATACCTGCACTGAAAGCATGAAATTGATGAGAGCGCGCTCCATCTTGGCCAATGGTCCGCTAAGCACGGAAAAGCGGTGCTGTGCGAGCTTGACCCCGCGCTCGAAGTCGATCATGCCGCTT
>Ga0074045_10003559_pt1 | contig 14013 bp, 11 predicted proteins | sample BogForMeECP23OM2_FD_94442 | JGI IMG/M metagenome (GOLD analysis project Ga0074045, IMG submission 94442) | Bog forest soil microbial communities from Calvert Island, British Columbia, Canada - Bog Forest MetaG ECP23OM2 | ecosystem: Environmental > Terrestrial > Soil > Wetlands ... | reverse complement strand
TGCAATCCGGTACGGCTCAAGCTCCTTTTGCGACCACCGGGCGCGGCCGGTCCGCGCGAGCCGGAAGGAAGTTTGCGCGATCGCAGAGACGTTGGTGAACCGCCAGTCTTCGTCGTGAGTGGTCGGAAAACCGACTTCGCAAAAGCGGACAAACGCATCCCGGCGCAGCTTCTGCAACCATGCCAGGGTATGTCCGGCGGCAAGCTTCTCGAACTCGCTGAAGCTCTCCAGGTAGTTTTCCAACTTGTGGATTGGCGTGATCACGTTGTTCTTCCCTCGTTCTCTTCAGGCCGGGGTAGCGTGTCGTGCCCCGGCTTCCATCCAGCCATAACCCCTCGCTTCCAGTTCCAGCGCCAGTTCAGGGCCGCCCGAGCGCACAATGCGTCCATCGACCAGCACGTGGACAAGGTCAGGAACGATGTAGTTCAGCAGGCGCTGGTAGTGAGTTACTACGATGATGGCGAGCTCCGAGTTGCGCATGGCGTTGACCCCCTGGGCCACAATCCTCAGCGCGTCAATGTCCAGGCCGGAATCAGTCTCGTCCAGAATGGCCAGCTTCGGCTCCAGCACCGCCATCTGCAGGATCTCGTTGCGCTTTTTCTCGCCTCCGGAGAAGCCTTCGTTAACGGAGCGGTTCATCAGTCTCTCGTCCATGTCTAGCAGCTTCAGTTTTTCGCGGAACATGGGCAGAAAGTCCATGGCATCTATCTCATCCAGCCGGCGGTATCTGTGGATAGCATTGAGCGCGGATCGGAGGAAATACGCGTTGCTGATGCCGGGAATCTCTACCGGGTACTGGAAGGCCATGAAGATACCTTCACCAGCAGCTTCTTCCGGCTTCATCGCCAGGAGGTCCCTGCCGTGGTATGACACTTCGCCGGCGCTGACCGTAAAGGTCTCTCGCCGGGCGAGCACCTGCGCCAACGTGCTCTTGCCGGAGCCGTTCGGGCCCATGATGGAGTGCACTTCGCCGAGGTTCACCTTCAGGTCAATGCCCTTTAGGATTTCGTGGTTATCCACGTTGACGTGCAGATTCTTGATTTCCAGTACACTCATTCTTCTTCCTCTCATTAGCTGGGCCGTCGCCAACTTTCTTGCAGGATCCCAGATTTATCCGACGCTGCCTTCCAGACTCACCCCCAGCAGTTTCTGCGCCTCCACTGCGAATTCCATGGGCAGCTCGCGAAACACACGCTTGCAGAAACCATTCACGATCATGGAGACGGCATCTTCCGCCTTGAGTCCTCGCTGACGCAGGTAGAAGAGCTGGTCTTCACCAATCTTCGACGTGGAAGCCTCATGTTCCATGCGGGCGCTTGAGTTCCTCACCTCGATGTACGGGAATGTGTGGGCGCCGCACTTGTCTCCAATCAGCAGCGAGTCGCACTGCGTGTAGTTGCGTGCTCCCGTGGCACCCTTCATGATTTTGACCTGGCCTCGATAGGTGTTCTGGCCGTGACCGGCAGAGATGCCCTTGGCGACGATGGTGCTGCGCGTGTTCTTGCCGATGTGGATCATCTTGGTACCGGTATCAGCCTGTTGGCGGTTGTTGGTGAGGGCAACGGAGTAGAACTCACCCACCGAGTTTTCACCTTGCAGGATGCAGCTTGGATACTTCCAGGTAATGGCTGAGCCGGTCTCCACTTGCGTCCACGAGACCTTCGAATTCACTCCCAGGCACTTTCCCCGCTTGGTTACGAAGTTGTAGATCCCGCCTTTGCCTTCCTTGTCACCCGGGTACCAATTCTGCACTGTGGAGTATTTGATCTGCGCGTTGTCGAGTGCGATCAACTCGACTACAGCGGCGTGCAGCTGGTTTTCATCGCGGATGGGTGCCGTGCAGCCTTCAAGGTAACTGACGTAGGCCCCCTCGTCGGCGACGATCAACGTGCGTTCGAACTGGCCGGTATTCGCCGCATTAATACGGAAGTAGGTGGAAAGCTCCATCGGGCAGCGGACGCCTTTTGGCACATAGACGAAAGATCCGTCAGTGAACACGGCCGCGTTCAGCGCCGCGAAGAAGTTGTCGGTATAAGGCACTACGGAGCCCAGGTACTTCTTTACCAGGTTCGGATGCTTCTGCGCAGCTTCGGAGAAGGAGCAGAAGACAATCCCCAGTTCGGCCAGCTTTTCTTTGAACGTAGTAGCCACGGAAACGCTGTCGAACACTGCATCCACCGCCACACCCGCGAGGTGCTTCTGCTCCTGGAGAGGAATGCCAAGTTTCTCGTAGGTGCGCAGGATCTCCGGATCCAGGTCCTCCAGGCTCGTGAGGCCGGGTTTCTGTTTGGGTGCGGAGTAATAAACGATGTCCTGGTAGTCGATCGGCCCGTACTTGACATTGGCCCACTTTGGTTCGGCCTGTGCCTTCTCAAGCGACGCCCAGTGGTGATATGCCTTCAGCCTCCACTGAAGCATGAACCCCGGTTCATTCTTCTTGGCCGAGATCACACGAATGATGTCTTCGTTCAATCCCTTAGAGACCCTTTCTTCTTCCACCTGGGTAACGAAGCCCCACTTGTACTCCCGGTCGGCGAGATCCTGGATGGTGTTCATGTTGGTGCTCATTGCATTCCCCCTGATACAAAGTCAATCGTCGGCACGGGATTGCCGCGCGCATCCTGGATCATGGTCAGATGCAGCGGTTGCATCAGGTCGGAGAGCAATACGCTCTCCAGGGCCATCCGCACCGCCTGGCTGATGATCCGTTGATTGTTCTTAATCGGACAGCAGGGTTCCAGGTCGCACATCCCGGAGATGTCAGTGCTGCATTCGGTGAGCGCGACCGGCCCTTCCAGAGCAGCAATGACCTCAGCCACCGAGATCTCGCGCGGTTCCCTGGCCAGGCTGTATCCGCCTTTGATGCCTCGGTGCGAAACCAGCAGCCCACCGCGCAGAAGCTCCTTCAAGAGCTTGCTCACCGTGGGCAACGGCAGCCGCGACTCTACGGCCAGGTCGCGCGCCGTGTGGAGTGACCGATCCTGGCAGTGCGCAATGTAGGTCATCAGAACCAGTCCGTAATCCGTCAGTTTGCCTAGTCTGATCATGTCTTCCGCACCTCCGGCCCTCCCTCAGCACTTTTATTTGCGCCGCGCCGGAAATAGTACTGTTTTAGTACCGTTTAATTATAATCCTTGATTGCTTGGCTTTCAAACCGACCGGAGACTTGCAACTTGAGAAGGTAGAATCCCCGCCTGTTTTATCCACGCTCCCCTATCAACGGGCGACTGCGGCAAACGCGAGTTGCGGGAAGCCACGGGCACGCAGTTAGGCAAGGCGGTCCCGATAATTAGGAGTCTTGTCGCAGTAGGGCAACCCTGATCTTGGATTATGAGGGGGCGATTTCGCAGTAGTTCCGACCGGGATCTCCTGTGTCCCCCGGCAGCCGGCTTTCTGGACTGCGGCACCTAATAACGCCGAAGCCGACCCAACGGGGGCGGGCGCGATCGCTCCGCGATCGTGACGCCGTCTTCAGCGCTGAATTCCGCAGGCAGGTACGCGAAACGGGAATGCACAAAGTTCTGTGCACACCTTGATCCCCTGGCAGAGGGCCTATGTCGAGCGCGTGATTGGTTCGATTCGGCGCGAGTGCCTTGCCCATCTCATCGTCTTCACCAACCTCGCTCCGTCGAACCCCGGTTTGTGCTTCGACTACTATTGCCACTCCAGTTCTGGCACGCATCACGCATCTCTGCTTGGGAAGGAGTGGCCAGAACCGCGGTCAATTCAACCGCCGGAACCTTCACCAGACTCGAGCAGGTCCGGCAGCTGCCTGAGCCAGCGGTTCGCCTGGGGGAATGACATCTACTATCGGCTGCCCAGGATTTTGTACAGTTTGGTTGGTCGTGATCACCCGTTGCCAGGCGAGGCATAAGTTGAAAAGCTTTCAAGCGCAAGGAGAACTGCTCAACGAGCTTTGCTGATTTCCATTCACCGGCTTTGTGCGGAGGAGGTAAGCCAGCGCAATAATGGCCGCAAGGTTTCGGGCACTGCCGCATCGTCAACACTCACGGTGTGTTTCCCCCCACCAGAGTCCATCGTTATCTGGTATTGAAACCGGTCAGCGCCTGGGTTCGTTGCTTTGATTGACTCAGGCAGCTGAAAAAAGCCGGCGGCTTCGATCAATTTCCGTACCTCTTCCCCGATTTTTACAGGCAGCGCATCAACATCGATGTCGTGCTTCAGTCGGATTCCGGCAAAGCCGCCGCTTCTCTCGAAATGGATATTCATCATCTAAAGTGCGAGTGTGCCTTTCGTGGTTGCTCGCACCCCCTGACTGAGACGCCAGCTTACATCTTCACCGCCGCTTTTTCTTCTTTGCAGGTTTCGTGGTTATGCGTTTTGTGGTTGTGGCGCTCATGGTTGAAGCCGCGGTCGCCGTGGACCGCGCCTTGCTGGAGGCGGCGACCGCCGAGGCGTCGCTGGAAGGCACAGATACTTGGGACCCGGTCGATCCGGACGGCGTAAGACCTACGCCATTCCAGGCATCTGCTATCGCCTGCTCCTCGGGGCTATTGGCGCCGTAAAGATTTCCGGCAACTTCAAACGTGGCGTCGGCTGCGGCCTGAAAACCAGAGCTCGCCATCAGGCGCTGCGTCAGGGTCACGTACCAGACCTTACCTGCCTTCTCCCAGGCCTTTCCTCCGATGGCAATGGCTGCCAGGTAAAACGCGTGATTAGGAATACCCGAGTTTATGTGGACACCACCATTGTCATCCGATGTATCCAAGTAGTCTGACATCTTTGCCGGTTGAGGATCCTTCCCGAGCTGAGGATCGTCGTACGCCGTCCCGGGCGCTTTCATGGAACGGATTGCAACCCCGTTTATAGCCGGGAGCAGCAAACCTGCGCCGATTAGCCAATCAGCCTGGTCCGCAGTCTGGCCCAGTTGCATTTGCCTCACCAGCGAACCAAATACATCCGACATCGATTCGTTCAATGCGCCCGTTTGTCCCTGATACTCCAGACCAGCGGTTGCCGCAGTCACTCCGTGCGTCAACTCATGCCCGACTACATCCAGGCACTTCGTGAAGCGGTCGAAGATCGTTTGATCGCCATCGCCATACACCATCTGACGGCCATCCCAGAATGCGTTGTCGAATGACTGATCATAATGAACGCTCGAATCCAGGCGCATGCCACGCCCATCGATCGAGTTACGACTGTAGGCATTCATATAGAAATCGTAGGTTGCTCCCGAAAAGTCGTAGGCCTCGGTGGCGGCGATATCTGAGGTCGGTGGGTCGCCCTCTCCCCTCACCAGCAGTCCAGGAAGGTTGGTCTGGTTTTGAGCATTGTAGACAGTGCGCCGCTTCTCCCCGGCGGGAACCCCCGCGAGACCTTCAAACGACGCGCGTATTTCCCGCCTTCCACGTAATCGCTCCGACAAAGCTAACGTCCGCAACGCGTTTTCCCGGTGTTCGTCCGACTCTGCAAGCTTTCTGAGGATGTGGGGCGGAACAACGCAACAGACATGAAAGCGACGGTTCATTGGTCCTCCTTCGCGAGATCGCGGAACCCGAGTTGTGGTTTCTGTTCACCGCCGCCTTATGTGCCGTTACCGGGCCCTTCACACCCCTGTGCTCGAGGCAGAACTGCGAAACGGCTAGACAAAGCTGTGAGGCGGAGGCGTCCACTCCTTGGACCTGGTGGCCAGAGGCAAATCACACTAGACCCAGTCGGGCTGAAAGTCAATCGTAACGGTGTGTGGAGATTTCAAGGAGAAAGCGAGTACCGGCACGTTATTAAGTTCGAGCCTACACGTATCGGAGCCCTCATGGATGGCTGCCGGCAAGCAATAAAGCACAGTCTGCGTCCAGCGACCGAGACCTTCTGAACTCATCCGGGTCTCAATCTCGTTTTACCAGCCTCCCACTTCAAAGACATCGCGTGCCACTGCAAAGGATTAACACCCGAGTTTTTCTTTACCCGCCTGAATGGAAGCGCCAGGTACCTGGCCTGGGACATAAAGGCGCCAGTTTCCACATGGCTCCACCATCGCGGCCCACGACCGCAAAAGGGCAGCTTAACCCATCAAGGTGTATGCTCTTCGACTGTCCGCTCCGTATCCTTCTCTCGGGGCAGTACTCTCAGCAGGTAGTAACGCTCATTAGGAACAGCGCCAATGGCGAATCCCCAAACTGAGGAGTAAAAGCCCGCCCCTAATTCCGAGCTGATCGTCGCCACCCGGGGATGCACCTCCACTTCGACGCCCTTCTCTGCGGCAGTTTTCTCTGAGACTTTGAATCGGTTGGTATTATTCACTGGCACCACGATGATGTCTCCGGGATGAGAACCATACTCGCCTTGTTGAAGTGGAAGGGCTCCGCAGGACTCCATGTAATACTGAAATCCCCAATGGCCCTGGAACTCAATTGCGCCGACTGCGTGAAGGGTTTCCTGGTGAATGTAGTTAGCCGCCATCCGTGCCGAATTTGCTAACGCTCTATCACCCGTCGCCACCCACAAGGACACCGTCCCTGACACGATGAGAGGAGCTATCACCACCAGCTGGCGCCCGTTCATGGCAGGTAGCTGGATCTTCTCCAGACGGCGGGCAATCAAGATGGCCGCTGCGGGAATCGCAGGAAGCAGTGACCGGGCATTGACAGCCCAATTTACGAAATGGCAAAGCAGAACGTGCCAACAACCCAAAGTTGCAGTAACAGCGAGGCGGCATCTCGCTTTTCCCGACAATCACCGATCGCCAAGGACAAAACCGAGATTCCGCCAGCGGCCCAAACCAGCAATTGGATGGAGACCCACCCCCAGTGCTTGGATACCCAACTGTGGTCAACGTAGGCTGTGCCTAGGTTCACCCACCCGGTGAAAAAAGAGAGTCCAAGCAGCGCGCTTAGAACGGTACCCGCAAGCATCTGCTTGCGGGACCAGAGCGAGGGAGCAAAAGTCAGTGCGGGAAGTGTGCAGCCACCGGCAAAAGCCAAGACCAGAAGGGCACGGGCAAATGTGGAGAGCCCCACGCGGTCGACCGTATGTTTGCCGGCGGTGTAATAGATCGAGTACGAAAGCAGGCCATGTCCATAGAGTGCATGGGTCCAGAGTTCGTAGGCTCCGAGGAGGAAGATCGTAATTAACAAGAATCCTAGCCAGCTACCAAGGCGGCGCTTCCGCGCGATGGAATACACCACCAGTAGCGGGATCAAGGAGATGCCAAAGTATTTGGTCAAGGCGCAGGCGGCGATTAAGAGGCTGGAGGTTGCCAGCAGAAGCGGCTGTACTGGCTCGTCCGCCTTCTATCCAAAAGACAGCAGCCAGCAGCCACAGTGCCAGCATCATCGTGTCGCACATCACACCCGTCGCTGAGACCAGGAAGCCGGGCGTGAGGAGAGTAGCCCCCGCGGCAAGTAGAGCATTCTGGGTGAACCGCTGGGCTAGACGATAGGTGCCCAATGTGACGCCGAGGGCCGGTAAAAGAAAACTGAGATGCATGAGTCGCTCTGACCAACCTGCAACCGAACCTACCAGGGCAATGTAGTAACTTGCTAACGGAGGGTTCTGGGTACCCTCCACATAGGCTTCTCGTACACATACCAAAAGATGGGGAAGCCATACGGGTCGAAAGGGTGTTTGGTAATTTGTTGTGCGGACCTGATGAACAGCGAGTCGTCGGCGCGGAAGGCTTTGCCGGAAAAGGGGAGTAAACAGATAAGTGTGAGCAGGAACACCGCTGCCTGCGGCCAGCGCAAAATCCAGTCGAAGTGGGCTCGGTACAAACGATGCGCTGTAGCTTGAAGGACTGCAGGCATCGTCCATTCACCAGGCGCGGACTGAGGATTTCCTTTCATCAGCGGCCGTCTTCAGTCTACGGGTCAAGATGGCGCCGACGGAATAGTTCTGCCCCTCTTTCCGCTTTCAAGGGGTCTTCCTCCCAAAGTCCGCGAGGCTATCCATCCCAAAATTCGGACAAACGCCGGGACGAAACATCAGAATGTTCCACATGACGGATCACTTGCCAAATGACGGCGACGGTCGACCATCATCAAGACTTGGACGCAGAATATGCCGGTGAAGAGAAGATGAGAACGTAACCTTGCCACATGATGGAACGGGAATGGTGGCGTCTGCCTTACCTGTCTCCCTTACCTCATGCCGAACGTCCAGCTCAGGCCCGAGCTGCTACCGTAGTCGCTGCCCGAAAAGTGGGGTGGTGGCTGGTTGTCCCAGTTGCCATAGAACGAGATATTCCAGGACAAGTCGCTGGTGATCTTGATGTAGTAGGAAGTATTGGTATTGAACTTGACGCGGCCGGGTTCGGTAAGAACCGGGAAAAGCGTCGCGGTGATATCGAGATTGGTTTTGTTGAACCGGAAAAGCTTAATCCCCCCAGCGATCAGGGCAGCCCCAAGATTTTGCGTGCCTGCGGCATAGACGGCCTCCTGATATCCCGTGTGTTGCCAGGCCAAACCGCCCAGCACGAAGATCCTCGCCCGGTTGGTGTTTTTCAGGTATCGGCCTATACCACCGCCGACAGAGGTCTGAAGCTGGATTCCCTGCGGCGAACTTTGCAGGAAATCAGCCAGGCCGGAATAGAAATAGTTCTTCCAGGGCAGGAGATGAAGAGCGCTCAAAGTCAGATCGTTTCGAGTGGAGGCAGAGGCTCCCGTACTGGAGGACAACGTGGAACTGAGGCTGGCGCTTGCTGACCATCGTTCTCGGAGATATTCCGTCTGTGAGCTCAAGTTATATTGGGTCGATTGATTTCCTTTCGAGTAGATGGTCCCCAAGTTGACCTCACCATTGAATCGCTGCCAGAACTTGTCGGACGTCTCGGCCATCTGCACGATCTGCGAGCGGTCGATTACTACTTCCTTCTCCAGTGCATCCACCACCTGAATCTTGACTGGCCGGCCGCCCTGCGCTTCGGCAGTATTGAGTGCCCCTTTGTATACCGTCCCATCCTCGGTTCTAACGAGGAACATCTGCTTGCTTTCCAGGCGGGCCACCTTTGACCAGTCCACCGAAGAGGTGCCAAGGATATAGTCCATATTGACGTACAGCACACCGCCGTCGAGCCCTTTCACCTCGCCGGTCAGCCGATCGCCGTTCTTCATGACGAGGACGTCGGTCTTGTCCCGCGCCAGCAGCGGAGCAGGCATAAGAACTACCGCCAGGCTTAAGATTACAGTGCTGATATATACCGTGGTTCCTATCTTCATTTTCTTCAACCCCGAGCTTCTTTGCCGTGTGCTTCAGCTGCTTACTGAGTCGCGGAGCTCTCTACCGAGACGAGACAGTCCAGTTTGAGGATGAGCTTTGCCCCCATATACTGCCCCACATCCAGTGGCTGTCCGTCGCTGTAGCTCCGCGCCCGCAGCTGCGCCGATATCGTGCTGCTGGACCTTCTTGTCCTTCTGTCATAAGAATACGGTTCGTCTGACCGCGAGGCAGGTTGAGATTGTTTCGATCATGCGATTTCGGGCTCCAGTGTCACGGCAAAGCCCCCGTCTCCACGTGTTTAGCCCGGTGAACCCCTATTTTCAAGTCAGATTGTGTGCCAGAGCCCATGACTGTCTTATCTTTAACTTCTTCTCCCTGTCATCCTGGTACACGGAATTCCTGCCATCGCCCTGCTTTCCTGGAAAAGCGCGCGGTGCAAGCGGTTAATGGACGAATCGTTCATGTCTACTACTTGAAGAGCAATCGCGCAACTGGCAAAACATCGGGCTCTGGATGTAGAGATTTGAGGTAACGGAGTGACGGCAAAAGGCAGCTTGCTGCCCCTTTAAAAAGGCCCCTCACAGGGCCTGGCAAGAAACCGGCCGAGGCGTTTCATTGACTGCGTCAACCCGCTCGGCTACCATTCGCAGCCTATTCATGTCATTTCGATTTCAGTGCGGGAAATGCGAGTGAGGACACGAACATCCAGTCTGGGCGAAAGTTTAAGCGCTCGCCGCGGCCGACAATGGCCGACCGCCGGTGCGTCCGACTTCCGTCTCGGCAGACTCTGGCGGTCCCGCCTCGCCCTGCTCGTGTGTGTTCTCGCGCTGGACACGCCCGCCTCTCCTGCGGATACCAAGCCCGAATTGGAGTTCCAGCCATCCACCGTCATCTTGCCCTTTGGAGGCGTGCAGCAAGCCACGGCCCTGGTTGTGGTGCACAATCCCACGGACGCTACCTTGCGTGACCTGCGATTGTCGTGGCTGCAAAGACCGAGCCTTGATGTTCAACCCACAGCGCCCTTGTCACTTCCCGTGCTGGCTCCGCACGCCGACCATGTCTGGACGCTGGACATCAAGCCGGCCCACGCGCTGGCAACTCGCGGTGCGGCGGGACCGACGGCTACGGTGAGACCTGGAGGGCCCGCAGCCGGGTCCACAGTGAGGACGGGACCCTTGGGTGTGCAGGAAACCTGTGTCGACGACAACCTCGACCTTCGCCTGGACTATACGACCGTGGCAGGTAGCAAAAGCTCGCCGCAGGTAATTCTGAGGTCGCTGCCAGTGAAGACCCAGGATCTCGGAGACTTGGATAAGGTCCTCGACGTACAGATCAAGACCACGCTCGAGGCGCTGGAAAGCTCGCAGTCGGGTTCGATCTACCTGGTGTTGAAGAACAATTCCGCGCGGACCATCAACATCACAAACATCACCCCCATTGGAAAAGCGGTGGTTTTCTGTCAGGGTGGCAAAACAAAATTGTCGGATGATAGGGTTCCCTTTTGTTTCTCTTCGAGCTTTCACCCTGCGACCCTCACACCGTATCAGACGGCGATTGAAGAATCTCAAGTAAGCGCCAATGAGAGGCTCAAGGCCGGGAAATATCTCTTGGTGTTCCAGATCGCGACCCAGTCGTATGAAAACGGAGTACCTCTCGGACGCAGCATCGTCGTCAGTCAGGCGGTGGACGTGGGCGTTCTGGGCGAGTCGGCGATCCCGAAGGTGGCTGATTTACTCTCATTCTTCTTATTGCCCGGAGCGCTTTTCCTGCTCACCATGGCCACTTTGTGGCAAACCATGTGGTTACAAGTCCCGCCCTTCCCTGGCGAATTCCCGCTCAAGTGGAAGGAGCCTAGCTTCTGGCTGGTCTCTCTTACCATCTCCTTGCTGGTGGTCATCCTGCCCTGGCGGATTGCCGGGCGATGGTATTTCAAGCGCTATGGACTCGAGGAGGTGGCGCTGCTCTGGTTCGGATCCATCCTCGCAGGAGTCGCCGCATATGTCGGTTGGCAGTTCGCACGCAACCAAAGTATGCCTTCGGAGAGGGACTCTCCGCTGGATGCGCTGCGTAAGTTGGAGCTCCGAAAGGAAGGACCGCTGCGGATAAAAGCGCTGCGCAGATTCCAGCTCTCAAAAGAAGGGCTGCTGCGGAAGCGGGTGAAGCTGAAAGACAGGATTAATCCCGCATTCGTGCTCGCCGGATCGCTGAGCGACGCTGTCGTCTGGGTATGCCCACCTGCGCGGGTTGAGTTTAACCGGACAGAAAGCGCAACGGAGCAGAAGATCAGGGATGAAATCGGCAAGAAAGGCGAAATCCACGCTCTGTTCGTTCTGCTGCAAGATCCGAATGTGACAACAAGGTGGCTGAAGGAACCCGTGGGGAGAGTCTGCGCCGTGACCAAGGAGCAAATTGAAGGCTGGGTCGAAGAGGACATCTTTATTCAGCTGGAATGAAGCAAAGGATCTGGGGGAGAACCAGCGGCGGGGCACGTGGCGGCCACCATTCCGCCGGGAACGACAGAGGCGGTGAATGCGCCAACTGTCTCAAGACCTATCGCGCGCGTAGCTTGGAAGCGAAAACCTGCGATAACGATTTGAAGGTGCTACGCTCTCCGTGGCCCATTCTCGCTGGGGACAGCCGAGCTAATAAAGCCAGCCGATGCCGGCTTGGTCCTGTTCGTCCTCCCCAGGGGGAGGGTGCTCGCCTGGACTTAAGTTCTAATTTGGGACCCTCGACGAATTTTGCTCGCATGTTCGTGCAGACGCACCCGGCAGGTGAGATACTGCGTTGTAGATTCGTCTTTACAATCCTCGTTATCACCCCGAAAACCGAGGGGCCCCGCCGTGCCGCGACAGAGAGACCAATACGATTTCGACTTCATTGTCATCGGCTCCGGCTTCGGCGGCAGCGTCTCCGCACATCGGCTGGTTGAGAAGGGCTACCAGGTCGCGGTCATGGAGATGGGCCGCCGCTGGACGCCTAAGAACCTGCCGCGCACCAGTTGGTCCATCCATCGCTGGTTCTGGCGCCCGAACCTGGCGCTGCGCGGCTTCTTCAACATGCGCTTCTTCCGACACGCCACCATCCTGCACGGCTGTGCCGTCGGCGGCGGATCGATTACCTACGCCTGCACCCTGCTTCGGCCGCCAGATAAAGTCTGGGAGAGCGGATACTGGGCGGGCTTGGCCAACTGGAGTGTCGAAATGCCCCAACATTACGACACAGCGTCGCGCATGCTCGGCGTTACGGAAAACAAGATCCTCGGACCCGGAGACCTCCTACTCAAGCGCGCAGCTGAGATCGCCGGAGTCGGAGACACTTTCTACCGAACGAACGTGGGCATCTTTCAGTCTCCGGAAGGAGAACCAGGTGGCAAGACCTTTTCCGACCCGTTCTTCGGCGGAGAGGGACCGGAGCGCACCACCTGCAACGGCTGCGGTGGGTGCATGATGGGGTGCCGCCACGGCGCTAAGAACACACTCGACCAGAACTATCTGTACTTCGCCGAAAAGCATGGCGCAGCCGTGTTTCCCGAAACGCGAGTAGTGGATGTTCGGCCTCTCAACGGCAAGCCCGACGGCAGTGATGGCTACGAAGTCTCAACTGTGAAGTCCATCGCGTGGTTCAACCGTCATCCGCGGCGATTTACTTGCCGCGCGGTCGTCTTCTCCGCATCGTCGCTCGGGACAACCGAGCTTCTCTTCCGCCTGAAGTCAAAGGGCTCGCTGCCGTGGGTCAGCGACCGGCTGGGCAAACATATCCGCACCAACTCCGAGTCGCTTATCGGGGTGCGAATACCTGGCTCCCGCGAGGACTTGTCGAAGGGCGTTGCCATCGGCTCGGGGATTTACATCGACGAGCACACTCACATCGAGGCCGTTCGCTATCCCAGCGGCTCAGATGCGATGTCGGTGTGGACGACGATGCTGACTGGTGGCCGGCCCGGCCCAGCGAGGATCCTGCTGTGGTTCAGCAATCTCTCGCTTTCGTTGCTGCGCCATCCCATCAAAACCGTGCGCGTTCTGCAGCCGTTCGGGTGGGCGCGGGAATGCATTATTTTGCTCTGCATGCAGGCCCTCGACGCCCACATTGACATGTGCTGGGAGCGGCTGTGGTTCTGGCCCTTCCGCAAATTCCTGGTCAGCCGCGGCGAGAAGGTACCCGCCTATATCCCGCAGGCCAACGAATTTGCCGAAAAACTTGCTCGTCTTGCCGGCGGAACTGCCATGAGCATGCTTCCGGAAATACTGTTCAATATTCCCGGCACTGCGCACTGCCTCGGAGGCTGCGTGATTGCCGACTCCGCGGAAAATGGCGTGGTGGATTCCCGCCATCGCGTTTTCGGATACAAGAACATGTATATCTGCGACGGATCGGTAGTCGCGGCGAACCTAGGTGTCAACCCCAGCCTGACGATTACCGCTCTTACCGAGCGCGCCATGAGCTTCATCTCGCTCGCATCTGAGACCACTTGGGACGATGCTGCCCAACGGCAGCTTTCGAGTAAACTCGTTCGCCAAGCCGCGGACTCGGATGGTGTTTCTATCTGATCCTGTTCTGCGAGTTTGTTCTTTTGTTGGTAGGTTCTCAAGCTTTGCTCAAACATGCATGGAAAGTAGTGGCGCCATTGAGTCGTTGGTCAGTTTGCTCTGTGAGGTAGGTTCTGGAGGTTAATCAGCTTGCCGCGCTCCTAGTGGCTCTTGGCGCCGCTCAGGTGCTTCGGGCTCAGCAGGCCGTACATGTCCACTTCGCTCTCCCCTCCCACAAATACCAGGCCATCCGCAACCGTTGGCACGCTGAACTTCACCGCTAAGCCAGCCTGGTCGCGCTCTGGAT
>Ga0074045_10003558_pt1 | contig 14013 bp, 15 predicted proteins | sample BogForMeECP23OM2_FD_94442 | JGI IMG/M metagenome (GOLD analysis project Ga0074045, IMG submission 94442) | Bog forest soil microbial communities from Calvert Island, British Columbia, Canada - Bog Forest MetaG ECP23OM2 | ecosystem: Environmental > Terrestrial > Soil > Wetlands ... | reverse complement strand
GGCACTTGCGTCCGCCTGCGGCTCAGACCTTGATCAACTTTCGTCCGCTCGAGGCACCGGTCACCGAGGCGCTCTCTTTGGACTATACGCTGACCGTCCGAGGCAACCGCTACGAAGTCAGCGCCGGGCCGGATCTGCCGATTTTGCGGCTGGCGGTGGAGGGCTCCGAAACCCGATCTTTACCGCCGACGGCGGCTCGCGTCGCGAGCGCTTTTACGTCACCGAGGCTCAGCGTGGTTACGATTCGCGCGGCTGGCTATGGAGCCCCGGCTATTTTGCCGGGGAAACTCGCAAGGATTGCCCGCTGACCCTGATCGCGGCGACCGAGGCTTGGCATACCGTGCTGGCGCTGAACCCCGACGATGCGCTGAATTTCGAAGGCGAACGGTGTCGGCGCCTGGTCGGGATGTCGGCGACGCCGGCACAGACCGGGTTCGCGGCCGAACTAGCCCTTGCCGCCGACACCTTCGTGATTAGCCCGGTGAGACGCATTGCCGACGGGGCCCGGGGCGCGCGCCGAGGGCGACGAAGTGCGCACCCTGATCAGCCGGCTATCACTGGTTTACCGATTGGGGCCGGGATACGATGATCTCGCTCGAAGGCCTCACGCTGGCGACTGGGCGAGCCATCGAGGCACGCTGGATTTTGCGCACCTTTGCTCATTACGTCAGCGAAGGGCTGATCCCGAACATGTTCCCGGAAGGACAAAACCGGGTGCCTCTACCACACCGCCGATGCGACGTTGTGGTTCTTTCACGCGCTCCACCGCTACGTCGAGCATTGCCAAGACTAGCCGTCCTTGGCGCTCCTTCTGCCGATTTTAAAGGACATCGTGCGGCATCATCGCGACGGCACGCTTTCGGCATCAAGGTCGACCCGAATGACGGGCTCCTCACCCAAGGGGCGGAAGGCTTTGCTCTGGCTTGGATGGATGCGAAAGTCGGCGATTGGGTGGTAACCCCGCGTCGTGGCAAGGCGGTCGTGATCAACGCGCTCTGGTATAATGCGCTTCGCCTGCTGGCGGATTGGCTGCGTGAAGTACACGACCCGGAAGCTGAGAAGCTGACGAGTTCGCAGCTTATGCGAACGAGACGCGCGATTCTTTCAACCGTCGTTTTTGGCACGCCGCGGGCGGCTATCTGTACGATGTCGTTGATGGCGAGAATGGGGACGACGACGCCTTCAGACCGAACCAGATCTTCGCGATTGCGCTCGATCACCGGGTCCTCGACCGGGAATATTGGCAGGGGGTTGTTACCGCGGTGCACGCTAAGCTGGTCACTCCGGTCGGGCTTCGCTCTCTGGCGCCAGGCGAGCCCGAGTACAAGCCGCGCTACTTCGGCGATTTGCGCGCTCGCGATGCAGCCTATCACCAGGGCACTGTGTGGGCTTGGCTGATCGGCCCTTTCATCGATGCCTGGCTCAGGGTCTATCCCGATGATCGCGCGACAGCACGGCGTTTTCTCGATGGCTTTGAACCGCATCTCTCCGAAGCCGGCATCGGCTCGATTAGCGAGGTCTTCGACGCTGAACCGCCGTTCACCCCACGGGGCTGCATCGCGCAAGCCTGGAGTGTGGCGGAAGTGCTGCGCTGCCTGGTAAGAACTGCCGTCGAGCAGGGAACGAAAATTCCGCCTGGTGTTGAGCCGCTTGGAGCTTGAGCACACAGTCAAGTTCGGGATGGCGAGATTGTGCCGGCCCGCGCGCAGTCGGCTAGCGTCGACAAAGCGTGCCGGCGGGTGTTTGCCGAAGCGGACGTTCGCCGGACGGTGAGCCAGAGATCGAGGCCTTTCTGGCTTTTCAGGCATTGACACTAACCGATGGGTCCGATCTTAGGAATCACCACGTCGCGTGCGAACACGCGCTGATAGGCAGCGTCCCTTGCATAGGTCAATGGCATCGAGCGATGGGTTTCTTGCTGCCGCCTGAGAACGATCGCGTCGCAGCCGGCGTTAACAGACTGAGGCGCCGGAAATCGGCGTCTGAAAAGGACTGACCACTCATGAACGACGTAGTGACGACTGAAGGAGTGCGCACCTCGACGGCAGCAACACGGCAAACCGAGAAGATGGTTGTAGCCGCTATCTGCTCGGGGGAAGAGCGATCTGCGAGAGACCAGGCAATCCGGGAACGAGCTTACGCGATCTGGGAAGAAGAAGACCGCCCGGATGGGAGACACTTAGATCATTGGCGCCGCGCTGAAGATGAGATCAACTCACTCGCCGAAGCTGGCGAAAATAAAACGCCGTAGGGCGGGCAGCCAATCGCTCGGATCGCTATGTTCAACTGACCGCAAGGGGCACAGGATAAGATGAACAAGCCCAAGATCACCGAGGGGCTGCCACATCCGCTCGGCGCGACCTGGGATGGCAAAGGCGCCAATTTTGCGCTGTTCTCGGCGCACGCGACCCAGGTCGAGATCTGTCTGTTCGACGAGCAAGGCCGGCGCGAGACCGCACGCATCCACCTCCCCGAATATACTGACGAGATTTGGCATGGCTACCTGCCGGGGATTGAGCCTGGCACAATTTACGGCTATCGCGTGCACGGCCCCTACGAGCCGGAGCAGGGTCACCGTTTCAACCCGAACAAGCTGATGCTCGACCCGTACGCAAGGGGGCATTTCGGCGAGCTGAAATGGGATCCGGCTGTCTTTGGTTATCAGATGGAGTCGGGTGACGACACGAGTTTTGACGAGCGCGACAGCGCGCCGTTTATGCCCAAATGCGTTGTCGTCGATCCCAATTTCGACTGGAAGGGTGAACCCCGGGGCCGCACCGTCCCGTGGGAACGCACCATCCTCTATGAGACGCATTTGCGCGGTTTTACCAAGCTCCATCCTGCGGTGCCGGAAGCCCACCGCGGGACCTACAAGGGGCTCGGCAACAAGGCCGCGGTCGATTACATAAAGTCGCTCGGCGTGACTTCGGTCGAGCTCCTGCCGGTACACACTTTCATCAATGACAGCCACCTGTTAGAGCGAGGCCTGACTAACTATTGGGGATACAACACGATCGGCTTCTTTGCGCCCGACCCGCGGTATGCGCATGAGCGCGAGCAGACCTTGCGCGAGTTCAAAGAGATGGTGGCTCGCCTCCACGAGGCCGGGCTCGAAGTAATCCTTGATGTCGTCTACAACCATACCGCGGAAGGCAACGAGCGCGGTCCGACATTATCGTTCAAGGGCATCGACAACGCCTCCTACTACCGCCTGATGCCCGATCAGCCGCGTTACTACATCAACGACACCGGCACCGGAAACACGCTCCATTTGAGCCACATGCGGGTTATCCAGATGGTCGCCGACAGCCTTCGCTATTGGGTGACCGAGACCCATGTCGATGGGTTCCGCTTTGATCTCGGCACCATTCTCGCGCGCGAGCCGAACGGCTTCGACAATCAGAGCGGCTTTTTGAAGGCTTGCTGCCAGGATCCGACACTCGCCACTGTGAAACTGATCGCCGAACCCTGGGACTGCGGCCCCGGTGGTTACCAGGTCGGTGGCTTCCCGCCGGGCTGGGCAGAGTGGAACGACAAATTCCGCGACACGGTGCGAGATTTCTGGCGTGGTGAGGTGCCAGCCAGCGCGCTGGCGCCGCGCCTATCCGCCTCCAGCGACTGCTTCAACCATCGAGGCCGCAAGCCCTGGGCGTGCATCAATTTCGTCGCGGCTCATGACGGGTTCACCGTGAACGACCTCGTCACCTACAACGAAAAGCACAACAAGGCCAACGGCGAGGACGACAATGACGGTAGCTCCGACAACCGATCGTGGAATTGCGGTGTCGAGGGTCCAACTGACGATGAGGCAATCAATGCGCTTCGAGAGCGCCAGATCAAGAATGTACTTGCCACCTTGCTGCTATCCCAGGGCACGCCGATGCTGCTTGCCGGCGACGAGTTCGGCCGCACTCAGCGTGGCAACAACAACGCCTATTGCCAGGACAATGAGATCAGCTGGCTCGATTGGGGCATCGAGGAAAGGGGCCGATCCCTGACCGGGTTCGTCCAGCAACTCACCCAATTGCGCGCCCGGTATCCGATCCTGCGCCGCAGCCGCTTTCTGACGGGCGAATACAACGAGGCGCTCGCTGTCAAGGACATCACCTGGATCAACGCCTCCGGCATGGAGATGCGTCCCGAGGAGTGGGACGACAGCAACATGCATTGCTTCGGGATGTTGATGGACGGCCGGGCTCAGCCGACCGGAATCCGCCGCCGCGGAGAGGATGCGACATTGCTGCTGGTGCTGAACGCCCATCACGATCTTGTGGAATTCACTCTCCCGGAGATTGCGGGCAAACACGAGTGGTCGCTGTTGGTCGATACCAACATCGCCGAACAAGCAGAACTTGAACGTTTCACAACGGGTGACAACTACGGCGCGCCCGGACGATCGGTCCTCTTGTTCGCCCTTCGCCCGGAAACGTCCAGCTAAAATAGTCCGGCGATCCTAAGTGTCGTCAAGGAGACTGTCGCCAAGGCGACGCGAAGACCCAGGCCGAAGGGGCCGCGGGGAAAGCAGGAAAAGTTCAAAAGGCTGTGGGTGGTGCCAGGGATGCCGTCCGGGACGCGGCGAAGAAGTAACTGTCGGAGACTCCGTTGGCGCACTATGCTGCCGTGGGTTCACAATCTAAAGCGGATACAGGGCGTATTGCGCGCTTACGACGGGAGGAAATCGATGTGATTGGTGCGTTCACTGCCGCGGCCGAAGCGGTGCTCGGGGGTTCAGCACCGAGACGAGGACCGGCGAGCGCATCCGGGGCTGTAGCATCATGGCTGACGCCTGCCGGGCGCGCTGATCTGGGTGAGGCTGCCGATCGTGCCAAGTGACGTTTCGCGTCCAGGCGGCGCTGATCGGGCCGAGGTCCGTGTCTCCGGTACTCCCCCCACCAGCCTTGGGACCTTGGCAGTTGCCGTTGTCATCGTTGTAAGCCTTTATTTCGGGCGTGAAGTTTTTGTTCCGATGGCCCTCGCGGTGCTTCTGAGTTTCGCGCTCGGGCCGCTGGTTCTGCTGCTGCGTCGTTGGCACCTTGGTCGGGTGCCTGCGGTTTTGGCCGTCGTCCTGCTCGCCTTCTCAATAATCGGCGGAATCGGCACGTTCGTCGGCACCCAGCTCGCGCATCTGGCAGCGGACTTGCCCGGATACCAGACCAATATCTCGCAAAAAATCCACTCGCTACGAGATTCGACGGGTAAGGGTGGGGTGGTCGACCGTACCTCGAAGATGCTAGAAAATCTTGACAAAGAGATCGAGAAGCCAGCCGAGACGGGCGACAAAACCGCAGCCGACCAACCTGCCGCGCCCCCGCGAAGCGCCAAGCAGCAAAGCCCTGTCCCGGTCGAGGTCCGCCAAGCCGCCGCGACGCCACTGCAGCTCATCTATGGCGTTGCCGCCCCTCTGCTTCAGCCGCTGACGGCGGCTGGCATCGTCGGGGTTTTCGTCATCTTCTTTCTGCTCCAGCGGGAAGATTTGCGCGACCGGTTCATCCGACTGGCCGGGGCGGGCGATCTTCGCCGCACCACCGTAGCGCTGGACGATGCGGCCAGACGCCTTAGCCGCTATCTGCTGACGCAGACCGCGGTCAACGCGAGCTTCGGCGTGTTGGTCGGCAGCGGATTGTGGTTTATCGGCGTCCCGAACCCGGGACTCTGGGGTATCCTCGGGATGCTGCTGCGCTTTATTCCCTACATCGGCCCGATCATCGCCGCGGCGCTTCCGATGATCGTCGCGCTTGCCGTCGATCCCGGCTGGTCGATGCTGCTGTGGACCACGGGTTTGTTCGTGGTGGTCGAACTTACCACCGGGCAGGTGATCGAGCCTTGGCTTTACGGCCATAGCACTGGACTTTCCGGCATTGCGGTCGTCGTAGCAGCCGCTTTCTGGACGCTACTATGGGGACCCATTGGCCTGCTGTTGTCGACGCCGCTAACCATGTGCCTCGTTGTACTGGGGCGGCATGTCGAGCATTTGCAGTTCCTCGAGGTATTGCTCGGTGACAAACCGGCACTGGCGCCGGAGGAGAGCTTCTATCAGCGCATTCTCGCCGACGACCCTGACGAAGCGTCGCATCTCGCCGAAGAGTTTCTCAAGGAGAACTCGTTGTCGGCGTATTACGACCAAATCGCCATCCGCGGCCTCGCGCTGGCTCAGTTAGACGTCAACCGGGGTATGCTCGATCATGATCAACGGGTCAGGATCAAGGGGGCAATCGACGCCGTCATCGATAACCTGTGCGACGTTTCACCCGCTGGGTCCAGCGCGAGCGCTGGAGGGGTTCCGGCGCCCATTCTGTCCTCGGAGGAGTTGGCGCCCAGCTGGCAGGGCACACCAGTGTTGTGCGTGGCCGGGCGCGGGTCGCTCGACGAAGCATCGGCCGCAATGCTGGCACAACTGCTGCAGAAACATGGGATCGGAGCCCGCGTAGTGCCATCGGCCTCGGTCTCGCCACCCAACCTGTTTGCGCTCGATACGACGGGCGTGCAGATGGCCTATCTCTGCTACCTCGAGCCCGGCAGCTTTACGAACCCGCATTACCTCGTCCGACGGTTACGGCGCAAGCTGCCGACGGCGACAATCGTCGACGGGTTCTGGACACTGAAGACGGATGAGGCTGATGAGCGCAATGCGCTAGAGAAAACCGGGGCCGATCTGGTCGCGACGCAATTACACCAAGCGGTCGCGCAGGTTACCGCTGCCGCGAGAGAAGCTGCGGACCCCGATCTTGCGGCCGGGCTGCGACCCTCTGCGCTCGAGCCCGTATCAGCGAGGTCCTGAGGCGCGGCCACGCGAAGGTGTGTCGAACCGTGTGAGGGTTGGCCGTCCTCCGGTCCTTTATTGCGTTGATTGCTGCGCATGAATTTAGGTCTCCGCGTCACGATGCTGTGATGCTTGGTCACTGTCAGGTTGGCTCCTTTTCCAAGTAAAAATTTTAAGCCCGACCTTCTCAGAAAATCGTAACCGAGAAAAATTTAGCGAAAATTCTTTCGTTCAACTGTGATCGTGAAATTGACGGACCCGGCTGACCGAGTTTGTGGAACGAAACATCCCTTAACGTTGTTTCTCCCAGTGGGCAACAAAATGATCAAGGAATGGAGCAATGAAACGTCTTTTGGTAGCGGCCCTCGCCACGGTCATGGCAGCTGCGGGTCTCGCGGGTGGCGCTGTGGCACAGAATGCGGGGCCGCCGGCAAATCACGATGCCAGCACCCCCGCTGTCGCGAAGCCCGGTATGAACAACCCGGGAGCGCCGGTCGCCGGGGCGAACAGCTTTACCAAGGCGGAGGCGCTATCCCGCATTGAGAAAGCCGGCTACACCAACGTTTCCGGTCTGGCCAAGGACAAAGACGGGATCTGGAGAGGCAAAGCAAACAACGGAAGCGCAATCGTCCCCGTTGCACTCGACTACCAGGGCAATGTCGTCCCGAAGTAACCGGCGTCGTTAGGTTGCTCGCTCAACTTATGTCATTGATTTGAGGAATGTTATGACACAAACCATCACCGCCCTTTACGACAGCTACGACGCCGCGGTCTCCGCGGTGAATGATCTTGAGGCGTTCGGCATCCCGCACGCCGACATCAGCCTCGTTTCGAACAACGTGGACCACCGATTTGACAAGGATCATCCGACAAACGCTGCCGCGGACGCCGGGACGGGCGCCGGCATCGGAGCAGCAGTGGGTGGTGTTGGTGGTCTATTAACCGGCCTTGGCCTGTTGGCAATTCCGGGTGTCGGACCAGTGGTAGCGGCTGGCTGGCTGGTTGCCACTGCCGTCGGTGCCGTGGGTGGTGCGGTCGTGGGCGGTGCGGCTGGCGGAATTGTTGGCTCGCTCACCGGCGCAGGCATCCCAGAACATGACGCCAATTTCTATGCAGAAGGCGTTCGCCGCGGCGGGACCCTCGTCACCGCCCGCGTCGATGACGCGCGCGCACCGACAGCCCGCGAGCTCCTGCAACGCCACAAACGGGTCGACCCGGCGGTTCGTGGTTCCGCCTACCGCGAACGCGGGTGGACTTCGTTCGACGAAAGTGCGCCACCTTACACTCCCGAGCAGGTCACAGCGGAGCGCGGTCGCTATATCGGGGGCGGTGTATAGATTGTTTTGAGTTGACGTGATCTTGGGTTGAGGTTCGAACGAGGCCTGTCAACGAACCTCAACCGGTGAGGTCTCAGGGTGGGACGGGAATTTTAATGGCCAAGACCTCGCCTCAGATTAAGTCGTTTTCCGAGCGGGGTTCTGCGCTTCGGCAATCCCGCAATCTGAAGATAGCAGAGTCTGCGCACGCTTATGTCCGAGGAAACACGCTGAAGTTCTACGAGTGGCTTGCCGCCTCGGATAGGAGGAGCAAAGTGCCGCAAGGGCCGCCGATCTGGATTTGCGGGGATTGTCATGTCGGAAATCTGGGTCCTCTGGCCGATACCGACGGTGAGATCGATATCGAGATCCGCGATCTCGATCAGACGGTAATCGGCAATCCGGCGCACGATCTGATCCGCCTCGGACTGTCGTTCGATCGAGCCCGGGAAGTCCAATACCGGCAGGACCTGGCTGAGGAACGATGCCGCGGCCGCTTCATTGATCAACCCGGACAGGCGCACTGTCGGGTGAGCTAGGCGCGCAAAGAGTTCCGGCGGGATCTCGGCGGTGGACTCGCTCATCAGCGAGTTGAGATCCTCGCGGCGTCAAACTTGAGGATCGAATCGGCCCCCCACTTGATCGCAGTGACCTGAAGAATCGTTCGCGTGCCGACCCCGGCCGAAGCAAACCGAACACGCTAACTCGGAAAGTCAGTCGGCGCTCTGGGAAGATAGATAGTCACCGAGGTGCCACGCCCGATCTCACTATTTATATGAGCGGTTCCGCCCGACTGCTTGGCGAAGCCGGCAACCATGCTGAGACCGAGGCCTGTCCCAAGACCCTCCGCCTTCGTCGTGAAGAACGGCTCGAAGGCGCGTCTCAGGGTTTTCGCGGACATCCCGGCGCCGGTATCGGAAATGGCAAGCGCGACGGAGTCGCCGGTCAACCCGTCGTCCTCAGGGCCGTTCTGCAAAGCGGCGTTCCGCACCTCGATTGTCAGCACGCCGCCCCCTGGCATCATCGCATCTCTGGCGTTGATGGCGATGTTGAGGATCGCCAGCAGCAATTGATCTTGATCGGCGCGCAGCGGCCACAGGTTGTCAGCAATCTGTTTGTTCACGCTCAACGAGCTAGCCATCTGCCGAAGGGTGTCGACGATTTCGCCCACGACTGTTTCAACGTCGATTAAATCGAGATGGAGGGGCTGTCGTCGCGCAAAAGACAGAACTTGTTGAACGAGTTTTTCGCCCCGAAATGCTGCCTTGATCCCACGCTCGGCCATCAGCTTGATCTTATCGTCATGGGCTCGCTCTTTGATCAAGCACAGTGAGCAGATTATTGAAGTCGTGGGCTATCCCTCCGGTGAGCTGCCCCAAGGCTGCCAGCTTAGACGATTGGTGCAGGGCCGCTTGGGCTTGCTTGAGCGCAGCCTCCTTATCCGCGATGTCGGACGTCATGCTCAGGGCCAGGTTGAGAAAGGTCGCCATCTCGCTTAACGCCAAAGCGTCGCCTCGATCGAACCGCCTGTCGTCGTGAGACATCAGCCAGAGCGTCCCAAAAGGCTTGCGGTCGGCGACAAACAACGGAATGAGAAGAGCCTCGGCAACCGGTAAATCCGGGAGATTCAACCAGTCGTAAAGCCGGCCCGGACGATCCATCAGGATCGCTTCGGCTTTATCGAGACAAATCCCGCACGGGCTGAAATCTCGCGGCGTCGTTTCCCCGCTGAAAGGCGCGGCCTTTCCGGTCAGCGAGTTCCATCGGAAAATGCCGGCGCCGTCCGGTTGCGTTTCGTAAACGCTGATCCCGGCGGAACCCGCCTTACAGAGCTTCCTCGCGAGCTCGACAAAACGCGGCAGCACGTGCGATGGGCGCTTTTCGACCTGCTGGGCGAGTTCTTGCAAGGCTGACGCTGCCGTTTGGAGATGCGATCTCCGTGGGGCGCGTTTTCGCAGTTCTGACGTGATCAGAACATCATCGAGACTGATCGAAGGCGTGACGCCGTGCATCGTGCGACGGCCACCCGCATCGCTCGCTCGATCATGCTTCCGGCCCCGTTTAGGAGGCCGGTTCGACCGGGCGCGCTTCGCCTCGGTCGCGTGACGATCGACGGATGTTGAGGCGCTATCTTGGCTGATCGTCATGACGCTTGTCCCTACTGGATGGTGGCGCGGGGGAGGGGGCTATCCGTCGATCGCAACGCGACCGTCAAACCCCACGGAGAACTCTCTTAGCCTCGGAGCCTAGGAGAGAGGTGTGACCACCCTCGGAATCTACTCATGCCTGGGACTGCGCAAACATTCGGTCCGAGGGCCCATGCGGCCTTAACTCTCCGCGGAGCCTCCGTCCGCTCGCTGCCAAAGGTGAGGACTCCGCGGCGGGGGGTACGTCAGCGGTTTTTGAGGCCCGGCCAGTGGGAGCCAGTTCGACGGCTGTCAGGGCTTTAGCCCGACCCGGCTTAAATCAGGCCTGGGACGAGGCCGAGTTCCAGCGCCTTGAGCCGCCGAAAGATACCGAAGCCATCGTCCTCCACCCGCAGGCCATTGTCGATGTCGGCAATGATCTCTTCCAACACCCATCGGCAACTCCCCGGTGGGCCATTGAAGTGCACGTTGCGCATCATGCGCCGTCCGTAATCGTGTTGGTGACCGAGCCCTTCACGGCGTGGCCACCGCCAGAGCCATCGAGACCCTTAGTGTGGCACCGACGGATCATCCACCTCATGCGTTACGTCGCCCCTGTGCCACCCCGACTGTATCGGCCATTCTCGCCCCCCGCATTCCGAGGGGCTTCGGTTGGTCGGTTGTGCTTTCGCGTGCCGTCTGATGCTCGATCTCCGCATTGAGCTTAGCTCCGACCGAAACGACGATGATCGACAGCCAGATCCAAGTCATAAAGCCGACGATTGCGCCGAGAGAACCGTAGGTCCTGTTATAGCTGCCAAAATTCGCGACATACCATGAGAACAAGGCCGAGGCGGTAAGCCATACAATCGTAGCAAACACGCTGCCCCAGGTGATCCAGCGCCATTGTGGTTCGGTGCGGCTCGGACCGTATCTGTACAGGACGGCCAGCGCCAACGTGACGAGCACGAAAAGAATGGGCCATCTGCCGATTTTTACAAGAAAAGCGGTCACTCCAGGAGGAGGAGTGTAGTTCAGGACAGCCGGAAGAGCGACCACGGCCGCAAGCGTAAGCAGAATGAAGACTATTACCCCAAACGTGACCAACAGCGAGACGGCATTGAGCTTGAGAAAACTACGCTTTTCCTCTTCTTCGTAGACAATGTTGAACGCATCGAAGAGAGCCTTCACGCCGGAATTGGTGGTCCATAGCGAGATCGCAAGGCTGACAAGAAAGCTGACGCCCAGTGTTGTCCCGCCCTGCGAGGCGAGGCGGGTCATTTGCTCGCGGAGCACGTCGACCGCCCCACCGGGGGCGACGCTCGCAATCGTATCGAGATGACTGGCTACGGTAGCCGGGTCGGCAAAGAGGCCGTATATAGAAATCAGAGCCGCGATGCCCGGGAAAATAGCGAGGAGGGAGTAGAACGTGACGCCAGCGGCGACCAAGAGGATGCGGTCTTCCGAGATACCATGATAGACGCGTAGAAGAATGTACTTCCAACCCCGGGCCGGGATCTGCGAAGGCGTCTCCGCAAATCGGCCACGGCCGGCTTCAAGCGGTCTGAGATCGCGTGTCGCGGGGCTCGCATCCCCAGACTGCCGCCGTGCAAATCCGCGTATGAGCAGCAGGGCGCACAATCCGATAGCCCATAAGGGTGCGCGCTCTCGTGACGTTGCGCCCGCAGTCCTAGATCGATGTACATCACGGGTGCTCATGCGACTCCTGTGACAACCACGTTTGCGCCGGTCCCAATCAGGGTCAGCGGGAGCGGGTTTCCCGGATATCTCGGGCGAGGTTGCGGAAGAAGTCGGCGCCGAGCCCTAACGCGTCTACACGCCGATCGATTACCCGGCCCGGGGTCATTCTCTGTCACCTAGCTCTTCCAATGTTCTGGTTAGCCTGGCGCGGACCTGATGGGCTTCCCGCTCGAGCTGCTCACTTTGGGTCGCATGGTCGCTCCTTGGTGGCTCCCGCCTTGCCGCACGGGATTAAGCACGCTTCAGGCACGCGAGCCCAAGGGCAGCCATGAGTGCGACGGCCGCAGCCCCAAGAAGAACTTTCTCGCGTTTTTGTTCATCCATCATAATGTGTTGGAGGCTCTGTGAGCCGCTCGCCACCAGCGATCGCGCTGAGCTGCTTGCTTGTGAAGCGGCCTCGCCCACATCGGCGCTCCAGCGCTGGACTGTTTCTGTCACTGCTGGAATGACGACATCGGTGGCGCGCGCGATGGCATCCCCGGCTTCGGAGCCCCATTGCTCGACTTGCTCTTTCGCTTCGACGGCCATCTCAGCCGCCCGGTAGACCGTCTCGGCGCCCGGCGACGGTTGACCGGGCTCCGTCCGCCACAGGCTGATCAGTCCGTAGCCGACCAGCATGGTCGTAATGGGAGGTTTCCTGAGAATGCGCCAGGCCAGGCCGGCGGCGATCACTCCGACGGCGACGGGGTTGGCCGCCGCGCGGTCCTTGATGTCGGCAATGAGGCGCTCCGTTCGGTTGCTGGCGGCCTCTCTCACATTGGCTACTATGTCGTCCCGCGACTGGCGAGCCTCGCCGATCACTTCCTCCGTGAAGCTTGAAAATGTCTCAGGCGCTCGAAGAACCTCCAGGTCGGATTTCAAACGCTGCCTCGCATCGCGTACGTCGCCTTCAAGGCGATCAAGATCCGCGTGCGGCATCAGCTGCCCCGGATCTGGAGGCTTGAAATATTGCTCGGCAAAGCGCCGGAAATCTCGGTCTTGCCCGCGACCTTGTCAGTGAATTTCTCGGCAACCTCATGCACCAGCTCCTTAACCCCTTCGGAAGCGCGTTCTGCGATGCCTTGGGTCAATTGCTGGCTGGCTTCGCTTGCGGCCTCGATCAGGTTCTCTCCCACCTTGCCCGTAACACCGGCAATCGCGTCGCGCGCCGGTGCTAGCGTCCGCTCTTCCACTTCCGTTGGCGGTAGGAGCGTTGCAACGGCCGCACCGGCGGCTAGGCCCAGAACCACCAAAGCTAGCGGCTGTTCGCGCAAGAGATCTCCAAAACCGGTTTGCAACGTCGACTGAGCGTGACCGGCGATCTGGGACGTTTGCGCGGAAATGGTCCGCCGGACGCCGCCCGCATAGTCGGAGACGGAGGAGGCCACATCAGTGACGCGATCCTTGAAGTCCGATACAACCTCGGATGTCTTCTCCGTCGCCCGCGAAACCTGCCAACGGCGATCAGAGCCTGCGCTCTCATTGCTTCTTTGAGTCGGAGCGTCCTGAGAGGAGCCTCCTCCACCACGCATCAAGAGAGCACAACCCGCGGCGAGCACCAGTAGCGCCTCCGGGTGCCGCTTCGCGGTACCGATAAACCAGTCGCCTGCACGCCCGTAGACATCGCCGCGGTTGACCATATTCGTCATGTGACTTGCTCCTTCACTATCCTGACATCTTCACTTACTTGGCTGATGCTTCTGGTCGGTACGAACGTATTCGGCATGGTGAAACGCCCGTAAAGGAAAGTCGCAGCGGCGCATCCGCCAATCACTGCAGCGACAATCAAGCAGGACCAGTGTAGCGCTAGTCCAAGGTTCGCGATTGCAAAAATGGCGGCTTGAATCAAGATAAAAAAAGTAACCAGGCCGAATAGACCCGCCACCATCATCCATACGCTTGCTTGGGCCCCGTCCTTGATCTTCCCTGTGAATTCCGCCTGCGCAAGGCGGATCTCTTTTTTAACGAGGTCCGGCAGGTCATCCAGCACATCGGCAAGGATGCGTACCAGGGCCGAATTGCGAAGCCCATCAAATGGCATCGGAGCTTCCCGTGCGTAGGTTGGACCGGC
>Ga0074045_10003556_pt1 | contig 14016 bp, 11 predicted proteins | sample BogForMeECP23OM2_FD_94442 | JGI IMG/M metagenome (GOLD analysis project Ga0074045, IMG submission 94442) | Bog forest soil microbial communities from Calvert Island, British Columbia, Canada - Bog Forest MetaG ECP23OM2 | ecosystem: Environmental > Terrestrial > Soil > Wetlands ... | reverse complement strand
GGGGGGGAGGGGGTGGGCTTGTCAACTGGATAATAGGCCGTCTCGAAATGGCAAAAGCAGCGATTAGGGGCTAGGAGTTAGGGAATAGTTGACAGCCATAGCCAACTGCCATCGGTTCGAGATGCAGCGCTTTAGCTAAATGCTAAGAACCAAATGCTAACTGCCAACAGCGGGTCCCTCCGCTCGCCCGCCGCGGCGGGATCGGACGGGATGACAGCATGGGGGATGGTATAAAGGCATAGGTTTGGCCGTGCCCGCCGTCGAGGAAACTGGGGCGTCGGCTCCTCATATGATCAGCACAAAAACCGGCGGTCCGGCGCTTTCCGTGACGATCGTGGCCCAGGATGAAGAGCGGACGATTGCCGATGTGCTGGCCCCGGCGGCGGAACTGGCGGACGAGATCGTTTTTCTCGACAGCGGCTCAACCGATCGCACCCTCGAGATCGCCCAACGTTTCGGGGTGCAGCTCTATCGCCAGCCGTGGCTGGGCTATTTCGAACAGAAGAACATGGCTCTTGATCTTGCCCGCGGCGAATGGATTCTCAGCCTCGATGCCGATGAGGTGATGACCCCAGCGCTGGTGGCCGAGATCCGCCATACGATGAGCGCAGGCGTACCCGCGGATGTTGACGGATTTAAGATTCCTCGCGTTCTGTTCATCGGCGACACTCCGGTACGGCGCGGAGGCTTCTACCCCGACGCGCAACTGCGTCTGATTCGCAAAGGTAAGGGCCGCTTTCGCCCCAGGATCGTGCATGAATCCATCGGAGTGGAAGGCAAGGTGGTTCAGCTCAAGAACGATCTCCTTCACTACGCCTATAAAGACGTGAAGCAGTTTGCGGAAACCATGGACCGATATGCGCGGCTGAGCGCCCAGCATTATTTCGAACAGGGGCAACGGCGCTGGCGCGGCAGCCGGTTGAATGATCTCGTTCTCCCGCTGTGGACGCTGTTTTATCGGCAGGTTGTGCGCCTTGGATTCCTGGGAGGCCCACTGTGCTGGCGGCTGAATCTGATTTACGCCGATTATGTCCGGAAGAAGATTCGGTATTTGCGCCAGCTTCAGAACTCCGGCAGCCTTCCACGATAGAGCGTCGAGAGCTCAGTCGCTGTGCAAAACGAAAAGAAAAGGAGCGGTATCGAGAAAGGGGAACGGGGAGGGCGTTCCCCTTACCTGACGAATGGCGCGGGTGGCCAGATATGCCATGCCTACAGCGCTTCAACCTCGCTGGACAACCGGGTTGCCGCGGGACTCAATCCGTGGCGATCGCCTTTGAGCACGCGCGGCGAAACAAACTGGCGAACGCGCTCTTCCTGATGGCACGTCCAGCATAACGGACGCATGTGCTCCAGCGCCGACTGTAGTTGCCTCAGGTTCACCTGCCGCAACTCCACCAGCTTGTGCTGCTCATTGAGCCACGCCAGGCGACCGCGGCGCCAATCGGACGGCGTAATGGCGCGCGCGCAAATGCTGCACGCCTTGCCTTGGTACCAGCCGAGCATCAGCCGCTCCACGTTCTCCGGCGAAGGATCGACCTGCGCCAAACACTCCTGACCGCAATCGCCCTTCTCCGGCCAGCGGGTGCACGACTGGAGCCGCGTGTGCTCCTGGCCGCGCAAGGCCGTCCAGAACGAATACTTGTTGTCGAGCTCGATGTCGACCGGCTCGCCGTTCTCCGGACAGATGGCGGACTGGCGGCCGCGATTCTTGAAATAGGCTTGAAGGCTCATCGCCACCGGCAGTCCAGTCACCAGGAGCGCGCCGAGGAAGAAAAGAACGATGGGGAAAAGTGCGAACGTCAACATAAATCACCTGCCGCCAGATGTGGAACCTGACAAGACTTTTGTAACCCGGCTCGTCACTAGGGTTCAGTGACGCGGCGCACATAGGTATGTGATGTGCTCAACGAAAGGCGGATCGGGAGGGAATGGCAGACACAAATGTGAAGGCAGATGACTGGTAGCTGGCTGCAATAAACTCGGCCGCGGGCTTCGGTTTTCCTTGGCAGGTTTGCCTCAGTTCCGAAGCTGCGCGGCCGTTCAGAAACGCCCCGGAGCAGGAGGCATCTCCGGGGCGCGGGGTTATGTCAGGAAGAACTCGCGGGTCATTTTCACCCATTGCTCGTCGGGGATGGTGCTGGCTACATCGTCGATGGCCACGCCGCCGTCTTGCGCCAGGGCTCCAAGCGCGCTGGGTACGAGCCGTTGCAGCCGCATCGAGGACTCCTCAGTCCACCAGCGGGCCAACGCGCCGCTCAGCAGGTTGCGGAAGTTGGTCTTGGCATCGGGAGATTGCACCGTCACCAGCCAGCCTTCGCCGTAAGGGTCCTTCGTCGCCAGCGTTGGGTCGCTCACCACCGCCTCGTTGATGTCGGACACGCTGCCCTCGATGGGCGATACCATGTCCACCTTGACGCCGTTGCGTACGATGCTCCACACCTTCTGGCCTTGGCGGATCCACTGGCCGCGTTGCGGCAGGGTGATGTGCTCGATCTTGCCGGCCAGTTTGGCTGCGAAGTCGTCAACGCCGATGCGTACCAGGTTCGGGCTCTCGCTCAATGCCCAGGTGTGGCCGGGATGATAGCGCAGGTTGTCGGGAACGGAGAAGCCGCCGACCAGACTCGGTTTCAGCCGCGGCGCAGTTACGTCGCGTTTGCTCATTGCCGGAGCTACTTGCAGAACTGGATGTTTCGCCTTCGAGTAGAAGTAATCAATCGTAAGAAAGGTTGCGAACATTAAGAGAACCAGTAGAACTGTCATAACCCGCCTCCTGCCTCGCCGTCCGAGGGATTTGATCTTGCCGCGCTTTGTTGCTTTGCGCTGGCACCCTTCTATAAGGCATTCGGCATACCAAACCTGCGAGCGATGAAAATCGCTTCTGTGCGCACGTGTAACTAGCGATGGGTCTTTGATTTGGGCAAGGCCGTTGCGAATTGCTACAACCTTCGAGTTGCGTTTCGCAACGCGGCAATTCGTTGTGTTCTGCAACGGGGAAACCAAGAAACGGCGGCCTTTGGCGGGGATTTGCTGACGTATGGTAAGCAGAATCAGGGGCTTAAGTTGAATTCAACATGACTGAAAGGCGTTGTTGCAATTTGCATCGCACTGATGCGCTCTGCAACACCGCCGAAGAGAATCGCAGCGGGCGTAAACGAGAAAATTTGCTCCGCTCGGCTAGCGCCTCACTGATTCATCCCCATCCGCACTGCGTCGGCTCCCTCGACCACAATCGAATCGGGCGTCACAGAGACCCAATCCAGCGGTGTTGCAACAATACGGAGCCGCGTGATCCGCGGCCGGGGAGTGGTACGCCAATGGCTTTCGTCCTCATCCAAGTAATGAACCAGATCAGGAGGACTCCAAGGATAAAACCACAGCTCGGTTGAGACGTTGGGTTGGAGGACGAACCATCGCAGTTCGCTGCTGCCGTCGGCACGCGTGATCTCCAACTGCATGCGCTCCGGCTTGCGCAGCTTCCACCAGAAGCCGTATCGCACCCTCAGACGCAGCCGCAGAAAATCGGCGCCGTCGATAGGCCACACTGGATCGCCGAGGTCCACCACTGAGCTGCGCTCGCGGATCGGGTAGCTTTGCGCGGCAACCACCAGCGGCAGTGCCTGCATCGAAATTCGAGCCGCTCGCGAATCATCTCTTTGCAAACCGAAAACACCGGTCGAGACTTGCTGCGCCGTCCGATAATGCCGCAGCATCCAGAACCATATCTCCGGGGTGCGGGTGAAGTTGTAAACGCCGTCCACCGGGAGACTCAGGTCGAGGTTGCGCCAGCGGGTCAAATCAAGGTCGGAGAGGTAGGCCATGTCGGCGTCGGGAAGGTAAAGGCCGGCCGGCGCCGCCGCGCGCTCCAGACCGGCAATTTCAAGCTGCGACAGATACTGTCCGCTGGCGGTATAGGGCTGCATCAGACCTCCGGCGACATTGCGGTGCGAGACGATGCCGAATTTCGTCTGGTAGGGGAAGACGACGATGCTCTCTTGCGGTCCGCTGTGCTGGCCAAGGTAGGTGGAGGCGGACTGAAGCATGCCAGTGAATTCCGGGGCAAAGCAGCCTCGGTCGAATTCTCTGAAGCGAGGCGGACATTCGGTCAAAGGACTTCGCACTTGCGCGACCAGCCCAAGAATGGTGGACGGCCGAAACGCCGGGCGAGCAAACAACATGGAACACGCGATGGCAACCACGATAGCGAGCGCGGAACGCTGGGGCGCTTCAAAGGAGAACAGGATCGCGCCCGTGAGGAACACCATGGCAAAAGCGGCAATGACAACATGCCCGTAATCGGAGCGCACCAGGGCGCTTTGCAGCATGACCAGGGAAAATGCAAAACCGCCGAGCAGAAAACCGGTGCGTTCTGTCGTCGTGCGATTCTGCTTGCGCCGCGTGCCCGTGCGGATGAGAAACACCGCACAGCCCGCGAGCAGTGTCGCGAGCAGACGGGCCGTTCCAGCGTCCGCCATTGCTGCCGGGGTGGCCCAGCGGTACACGCTCACCATTTGCGCGGTATCTTTCCAGAATTGAAAGTCGAACGGCTTGGCCATGGCAGCATTGACCGCGGGCATGAGAACGAAAGACGACACCACAAACGCGAGAAGCGTAAAGAAGAACTTCCCCGCGACGCGCTTGTCTTGGCGAGTCTCGAAGGCAACCGCGGCGGTTGCGATCAGCCAGGCGGCCAACCCGTACACTCCGGTGTCGGACGCCGTCAGGAAGGCGATTAAGCACAGCAACGCAGCCAGGCTTCCGAAAGCATAGGTCCTGGCGCGTCCCTCCGTGACCGCGTGCCAGCCTCGCAGAAGGAGAGCAAAGAGAAGGACTGGGAACGCTGGCCGCAAGGATGGCTCCCAGAAGATACAGATCAGAAGCAGCAACAGGGCGCGTTTCCACGCCGGTTGCTCGGCAAGGAGCAGCCGCACGGTCAGATAGACAAAGATAAAGGAGCACCACACCGGAACGGTGAACCAGGTCGCATAGATCGCTCCCATGGACAGGCCCATCGACCGCGCCGGCACGCTGGAGAGCCACTGAAAGATGGGACCGTGGGTAAAGGCGACGTCGCGGCCAACCCAAATTCCGCGCGAGAGTTTGAATACTTCGTCGAGATGCCAGTTGTCGTCAATGAGGCTGGTATCACGGACGACCACCAGCGCTCGTGGTGAGAGCCACACCGCCGGCATGGCGGCGAGCACGAGCAGCAGTAAGGCCAGCAGGTCCCAATGTTTGGTCAGCCACGAGCGCGACTGCGATGAGGCAGACTGAGGCGCAGGCGAGTGCTGGCTGCTCGCCAATTCATGCCGCTTCTCCATAGGCGAGAGCCATTCTATCGCACGCAAAACCTTAGCCACGGATTTGCACGGATGCACATGGATTGTCTTGGTTCAATCTCTCTGGCTAAACAGCTCTTGATGTTGATTAGATGGCAGGAATGACAAACGGGAACTTTGAATGACCTTCGGATTGCGGTAACAGTAACAGTCAGCTATCTAAGAAAATCCGCGAGAATCCGTGCAAATCCGTGGCTAAACACTAAGCGTCTGGAATAGCGACACCGTGCGGCGAGGACCGACTTGCAAACTACTGGCCCAGCGAAATGCGCACCGCTTCGGCTGACTCGATCACGATTGACTCTGGCTGTTGCGAAAACCAGTCCAACGGCGTAGCCAGCAAACGGAGATGCGTGATCGCCGGACGTCGGCCGGCGCGCCACTGGCTCTCGTCGTCGGCGAAATAACGTGCCAGGTCAGCTTGGTTCCAAGGATAAAACCACAGTTCTGACGAGACATTCGGCTCCACGACAAAAGCACGCAGTTCGCTGCTGCCGTCCGCGCGCGTGATCTCAAGCTGCAGGCGTTCTGGCTTGCGCAGCTTCCACAGAGGCACGTAGCGCACCGTGAGGCGCAACCGCAGAAAATCGGCGCCGTCAATGGGCCATGCTGGATCGCCGAGATCCACCACGGAGTTGCGCTCGCGGATGGGATAACTTTGCGCCACAACCACGAGCGGCAGGGGCTGCGTCGAAATCCGCGCCGCCCGCGACTCGTCCTTGAGCAAACCAAAGACCCCGGGCGATAGTTCCAGGTCTGATCGGTAATGTCGGTCGATCCAGAACCACACATCCGGGGTGCGGGTGAAGTTGGCTACTTCGTCGATGGAAATGCTCAGATCACCGTCTGGGAAGTAGAGGCCAGCCGGAGCCGCCGCTTGCCTCATTGCAGCGATATCGAACTGCGACAAGTAAGGTCCGACAGAGAGAAAAGACTGTTCCACACCGGACGCAACGCTGTGGCCCGACGCCATCCCAAACATGTACTGATAGGGGAATATGACGACGGAATCGTGCTCGCCGCTGTGCTGCTGAAGGTAGCTGGTCGCGGTCTGGAGCATCTCAGCGAAATCGGCGGGATAGCAGGCGTGATCGAATTCTCTGAATCCGCCCGGACAAGTGGTCAGAGGGTGCAGCAATCGCGCGAAACGATAACGAAGGCTCGCCGGTCGGAAAACTGGAGCAGGCTCTGCGAGCAGGATCGAACATGCAACTGCGGCCAACGCCGCAACCGCCGAGACCATGCGCGAACGAAATGAGAACAAGACGGCGCCCGCAAAGAACACCATGGGAAAAACTGCGAACACAATGTGGTTGGGATCGGAGCGCACCAGCCCGCTCTGCATGGCGAGCACGGCAAAGGCGAATGCGCCCAAAAGGAATCCCGTGCGCGCGGTGATGACGAGAGTGCGGTCGGCAGGCACGGCCCAGCGGAGAAAAAATAGGACACCGCCGATCACCATTGGTGCGAACAAGTGAAGCGCGCCAGCCTCCGACATCGGCGCAGGCTCGTTCCAGCGGTGTACCGCGACGAGGGCCAGCGATCTCTTCCAGAAACCAAAATCAAGCGGGTTCGCCATCACGGTATTGAGTACGAAGACAAGCCCCACCGAGACAACGGCAAATGCCACGGCAGCGTACACGTAGAGCCGGAAGCCCTGCGATTCGCGACGGCCCTCCCACGCAACTCCGGCGAGCGCAATCAGGAAAGCTGCGACTCCATAAACGCCGGTGTCGGCCGAATACAAAAAAGCCACCACAGTCAGGAGCGCGGCGCCACATCCGAACACCATGGGTTTGAGCCGCTTCTCCCGTACCGCATACCAGCCCCGCAGAAAGAGGGCGAAAAGAAAGATGCCGAACGCGGTCCGCCCGTCCCAGGGCGCCCAGAACACTTCGAGCAATATCAACAGCAGAAAGCGTTTCCAGGCTGGTTGCTCGGGAATGAGGAGCCGCAGCGTCGCATACCCGAAGAGAAACGAGCACCACAGCAGCAACGTGTTATAGCTGGTGTAGATGGAGCCCAGCGAGAGGCCCGCCCAACGCGGGGCACTGAAGAGCCAATGCCCCAGCGGCCCGTAGAGAAATGCGACGTCCCAGCCGAACCAGATTCCGCGCGATGCCTTGAAGACAGCATCGATCACCCAGTGATCGTCGAATGTGCCGGGATACTGGACGACCACTAGACTGCGGGGTGAAACCCACGCCAGCGGCATCGAGGCGCCGACCAGCAGCAACACCGCCAGGAAATCCCAATGCCTTCGGAGCCGCGTCCGCCATTGTCCGGCAGGCGGCGGAGCGCCAAGCTGGTTCGTCTGGACATCGGGTTTCTCCATAGACGAGAGCAATTCTACTCGACAGCTTCGTCGCCCCTCGCTGGCGGGTGATTTATTGCGCGGCGACGCCCTTGACCACGATGCCGAGCTTCTCCGTCGCACCTGCTGACGTGGTCAACGCGACGGTGAACACTGTCAGGTTCGCCCCCTTCGCGATGCTCCCCGGTTCACCAGCGCTGTCCAGTGCGATTACTGCCGGATGGTTCGTGCCCGTGCTCCTCGCGCTGAGAGCGACCAGCTTCTTGTAGAGGTAACTCTGCTCAGGATCGGGATCGCTGGCAACGGGAATCGCCAGCAGAAAATCAGGATTGGGCGCGACGCCCAAGTGGTTGCCGTCCTGCGGCAAGAGTTGATAGCGCAGGGTGTACACGCCGGCGGGAATTGCCTGACCGCGGAAATCGTTCATGCCTTTCGGGAAGCTCACCACTCCGACAAACTCTCCGTTCGCCAGCTCGGCATAGAGCGCGCCGGGGACGTCCTTCGTGGCTGTCTTGAGCTGTTTGGCGAACCAAAATTCGGCGGTCCAGCCATCGTCAAGCGTGGCACGATAGCCCTTGTCCTCGACCGCATGCTTGAGCGCATCGGAGGCGCCGACGGCAGTCAAACCGCCGATGCGTTGGACCTGCGCGGCAGCGGCGCAGGCGCTGAACACGATGCAGGCCAATGCAACGAAGGACAGCAGTCGGGAGATGAATTCTCGTTGCGCCATAGCTCGATTCTAATCGCCTAAGCTTCGCTGTCATCCTGAGCGGAGGCGGCGTCGCCCAGCGACCCGCCGAAGTCGAAGGACCCCTATATCGGATTGACGGTTCATGCCCCTCAAAGGCAGACCAAACTCGAACCGCATCCCATCGTGAAGCTGCCATTCGGAGTTTGCACTGGCAAATCCCAGCCGCAAACTCCATACTGATATCCAGCGAACTGCGGCATTTCTAACCTCGAATCTGAGCCATGATCTTTGTCTTAGACAACTACGACTCCTTCACCTACAACCTGGTGCAATACCTGGGCGAATTGGGCGAAGAGGTGGTAGTACGTCGCAATGACCAGATTACCGTCACGGAGATTGAGGCCCTCCATCCCGACCGCATCGTTATCTCTCCCGGCCCCTGCACGCCGCAGGAGGCCGGCATCAGCATCGAACTCATCCGGCATTTTGCCGGGCGAGTGCCTCTGCTGGGCGTGTGTCTCGGCCACCAGGCCATGGGCGAGGCTTTCGGCGGAAAGGTCGTCCGCGCCGGCACGTTGATGCACGGCAAGACCAGCTCCATCGAGCACGATGGCAAGACCATCTTTCGCGGCATTCCTTCGCCCATGACCGCCACGCGTTACCACTCGCTGATTGTCGAAGAGAAGGACCTGCCCGCCGAACTGGAAATCTCAGCCACCTGCCGGGACCGCGACGGGCAACGCGTGATCATGGGCTTGCGGCACCGAAAGTTCGCCGTCGAAGGCGTGCAGTTCCATCCCGAGAGCGTCCTCACCGACCACGGCAAGCAGATCATTCGCAACTTCGTGGCGCTCTGAGTTGCCGCTCTTCGCTTTTCGCCATCCGCTCCGTCGCCTTGTCATCCCGACCGAGAACTTCAGTCCGAGCGGAGGGATCTGCGGTTTGGCACTTGGCACGCGCCGATTTCCGCGCGCCCAAACCGGCAGTTACCGTGTACCAGACAGTAATCACTAACTACTATCCACCGCTTTTCCCATTTCGGGACGATATTACCAGTTCGTTAGTACCCCCTCCCCCTCCCCCTGTCACGTAGAATCATCAACTTAGAGAAAAATTCCTCGCAAAATATTCCGAACAAAGGGGGTTACAGACAAAATATTCCATTCAAATGACTTACGAGCACGAATTCCTTCCGTTTTGGGACCTCTCATGGAGCGGAGTTAACCAGGTGGTAAAGTCAAACACCACAGTCTCTCTACTGACAACTGGCTACTGGCAACTGCTTTTCAAAGACCTGCCATGGCCCGCACGCGGGGTGCGACCAGCGAAGAGACACAACAACACACCTCTCCTCTTACTCCACCCATACTGCGCCGAGGAGATTTTCCGCAAGTGCGCAGGTCACATTGGTATGTGATAAGGGGAGGACCTTGAGTTGTGGTAGCGATAGGCTCCTACCGTGTCGCCAACACGCGCGAGACCGGTGTACTATATTCCCGTTTTCGAAGCCAAAAGAGAAGCGCGGATTGAACCACAACCTCGCGCCAAGGAGCTACTTGTGAAAAGTCCTTCACACGATGAAATCACCAGACGACAGCTACTGCGAACCGGGCTGGCGGCCACGGCTGCAATTGCGGCGGGCGGCTTTGAGCTCGCCTTGCCCCAGCACGCGCTGGCGCAGTCCAACCTCACCCCCGACGCAGCGTTAACCGAGTTAATGGAAGGAAACAAACGCTTTACATCGGGACACATGACCTCGCGCGAGCACGACCTTGCCATCCTGAAACAGCACACCGAAGAAAAGCAGGAGCCCTTCGCCGCCGTGCTTTCCTGCGCCGATTCGCGGGTTCCCGTCGAACTCGTTTTCGATCAGAGCATCGGGCACATTTTTGTCACCCGGGTTGCCGGAAACGTGATCACGCCGGAGATCATTGGCAGCCTGGAATATGGCGCCGCAGTGCTTGGAACCAAGGTGATTATGGTCATGGGGCACTCCAATTGCGGAGCTGTGAAGGCGGCCATCCAGGGCAAGGACGTACCCGGACAGATCAGTTCCCTGTTCCCGCATATCCAGCCAGCGGTGAATCAAGCCGGCCCGGATCTCGCAGCGGCCAGCAAGGCCAACGCCAAGATTCAAGCTACGCTGTTGCAGGAGTCTTCGACCGTGATTTCCGGAATGGTGAAGTCAGGCGGCGTGAAAGTCGTAGCCGGCTACTACGATCTCGGCACCGGTTCGGTGACGCTCGTGTCGTAGCGGCATGGTGAGTGGTCAGGTCTGGTGATGTTGTCGGCGCTAAAGCGGGTGATCTCAGACTCGAATTCTGTCGCGGAGCGCTGACGCGCTCTTTCCCCCGCATAAATGCGGGGGCTCCCGCCGGACAATTCCGCTGGTCTCCTCAAAATCTCAAGTTGCGCCGTACCACCTTCGGGGGAGTTGCCAGCGGATGCTCGCACGGTTACGCTGGATCTTCCACGAAACAGCGTAACAACGCGGGCCTCAGCGCCCCCGCAACGCAGAATACTGTGATCAAGGAGCAAAGAAAATGGACAGCAGAGCAATCATTCGAAAGCTAACACTGGCAGTGCTTGCCCTCTCCAGCCTGTTCCTGGCCGGGTCGGCTTCCGCTGCCGACAGCATTAAAGGACAAGTCCTGGGCGGAGGCGCGCCCATCGCAAAATCAACCGTAACCTTGTGGGAAGCCAGTGCAGGCGCCCCCAAACAACTGGGTCAGACCAAGACCAATGATGACGGCCGCTTTGAAGTTCGTGCCAAAGGCGCCAGCAAGGACGGCATCCTGTACCTGGTCGCGAACGGAGGAGTGGCCAAGGCCAGCAAGGCTGGAAGCGACAATCCCGCTATTGCACTCTTGGCGGTGGTGGGCAGCAATCCTCCGGCGAGCGTGACGATCAACGAACTCACCACCGTAGCGTCTGCGTTCACCAATGCGCGATTCATCAACGGCACGGCTATTTCCGGCAATCCGCTTGGACTTAAGATCGCCGCCGGAAACGTTCCGAACCTGGTCGATCCCGCGACAGGCGCGTGGGGCAAGGTGCTGATGGATCCGATCAACAGCTATATGACGACGACGATGGCCACCTTGGACACGCTCGGCTCGCTGCTCACCGCGTCCTTCACCGTGGCCAATGACGATTGGCGTGCGCGCTTCTACAAGGCCGCAACTCCGACCGGTGGAGCGACGCCCAAGAATACCCTCGAGGCGATGTCCGGCATTGCCCGCGAGCCGTGGGCAGATCCAAAGGACCTCTACGCTCTGTTCGACGAAATTTATCCTCTGCCTGCGCCCGATGGTCGGCGCGCCGCACCTTTCGCACCATATCTCGTCTACGTCCCTGACGATTTTGCTCTCTCGCTGTGCTTCTCAGGCGGCGGGAACTATGCCAATGGCCGTTTCATGTTCGATGCGGAAGGCAATATGTGGAGCGGCATGAACTGGATGCCGGGCTCGCAGTCTGGCGTCAACAAGAGCACGGGTGGCGGCGTGGCTAAGTACAGCCCCAACGGAGTCGCGCTGTCGCCGCCAATCTTCGGATTCAGGGGCATGGGCATTGACGGCGTCGGTTGGGGCACGGCCGTGACCAAAGACCGGGTCTGGATATCGAGTTTCAACGGAAAGATTCTGGTGATGGACTTCGACGGCAAGCCAGTGGGCAGCGAAAGCGATTTTCCGTTCAAAGAGAAATTCCTCGGACTAATGGGCATCGGAGTCGCTCCGAATGGCGATGTCTGGATTGCCGATGGCTCCGACAATCAGTTGCTGTACTTTCCCGGAGGACGAATCAAAGACGGCAAGATCGTAAAACCTGCGGGGCTGAAGTCTCCCTTCGACATCGTGATCGACTCCCAGAATCGTGTGTGGGTCGCCAACTCCTCGGGGGACACGGTGGTCCGGTTCCCAGTCGGCGATCCCAGCAAGGCGGAGAGCTTCAGGGCCGGGATCGGTGTCCGCGCCCTTGCCCTGGACTCGAAGGAAAATCTCTGGGTCGCGAGCAATATGGACCTGCAAACCCCGCAGCCGAAGCTCCCCGATGGAATCTCGATCATGGAGCAGTTCAAGCTGATTACCGCAGCCATGTTCAAGTACGTGATGGGACCGCCTCCGCGGCCGACCGGCGCGGTCAACATGATCCGCCCGGATGGCACGCAGCTCGCGCCGATGGGCATTACCGGCGAGGCAATCAACATTCCGTGGGGCCTGAACATCGACGGCAATGACGATGTCTGGGTCGGCAACATGTGGGGCCGCTCGGTAACGCTGCTGGCTGGAGACAACACCAAGGGGCATCCCGCGGGCACGAAGGCTGGCGATGTCATTCACGTGTTCCAGAGTGGCAGCATCCAGATGGTCACCGACGTGTCGATTGACCCGGCCGGTAACGTCTGGGCGGCGAACAATTGGAATAGTCTCGAAGCGGCCGCAGGGCCAAATCCGAGCCGTCCCACCTCGACATGGGGCGGAGGGTCGGGTTTCACCGTCATTTATGGAGTGGCGGCGCCAGTGAAGCCGCCGCGCATCGGCAAGGTTCAGACGTACTAAGTTGTGGCTGTAGATGAATAAAATGCAACAAGCAAAAACAAACGAGAGAGGAGAATTGCAATGAAGCTCGATTCGAAGCGGTTCAGCGTTCTGCTGGCCGGGTTATTCGTTCTGGTAGCAACTGTTGCCTGGCAGGCTGCGGTGGCGCAAGACGTAGTTCACGCCATGAGCGGGATTGTGAAGAGTGTCGATAAAGGCACCAAGACCATGGTCGTCAAGACCGCTGACGGCACGGAGCAGACCGTCAAGTGGACGGGCAAGACGACCGTAGAAGGCGCGAAGGGAGCCGGCAAGGGCGTCGCCGACGCCAGCGCGGCCACCTACGACGGAACCAAAGAGGGCACCAAGGTAACGGTCAAATACACCGAGAAAGCCGGTGAGAAGACTGCCGTCGCCGTAAAGGAGGCCAGTAAGGCCACAGCCAAAGCAGTGACACAGTGACGCCTTGAAAGCAACGAGTTCGTCGAGGCGGGCACGCCGTAACAATCCTATGAAGCCGGATTGGGATGGCGGAGCCCGCCTGGCATGAGCAGGCGTAAGGTAAGCTGGAACTGACGGAGGAACAGAACGCATGATGAACTATCCAGTCCTTCTCTTCCCGCCCTCGGTGTTCATACTGTGGCTCTCGTCGCAGTTCGGAACCTCGTTACGCCGGCGGCGGGCCCTGAAAGACGAGGAGCGCGAAGATTTCAACCTGGTGCAGGCCGCCACCCTGACGCTGCTCGGCCTCATCATCGGGTTCAGTTTCTCGATGGCGGTCGCCCGCTACGATCAGCGCAAGAACTACGAGGAAGCCGAGGCCAATGCGATTGGCACGGAATACGTCCGGGCGGAGCTGCTGCCCGCCAAGGATGCTGCGGTGGTGAAGGCCCAGCTTACGAAATATACCGATCTGCGTATTTTGTTCTACCGCACCCGCTGGGAGAGTGAGCTTGGGCGGATTAATGCCGATACCGCCCAACTTCAGGCGGAGATGTGGTCGGCGGTGCAGGTTCCAGCCCTGGCGCGACCCGACCCCGTGATGGCGCTGGTGGTTTCGGGCATGAACGACGTGTTGAACTCGCAGGGATACACCCAGGCGGCATGGTGGAACCGCATCCCAATTGCGGCCTGGGG
>Ga0074045_10003555_pt1 | contig 14018 bp, 7 predicted proteins | sample BogForMeECP23OM2_FD_94442 | JGI IMG/M metagenome (GOLD analysis project Ga0074045, IMG submission 94442) | Bog forest soil microbial communities from Calvert Island, British Columbia, Canada - Bog Forest MetaG ECP23OM2 | ecosystem: Environmental > Terrestrial > Soil > Wetlands ... | reverse complement strand
TTTACCGGCGGCCCGTGCGCCGGCAGGTGGCCAGCTTCGTCGGGGAGGCCGATTTCATCCCCGGCCGGGTGGTGGCGGGCGGCGCGGGGCGGGCGGCCGTGGAGACCCCGCTCGGACGCATCGATGGCATCTTGGGAGATCCGACGCTGCCGCCGAAAGCCGGCGACGAAGTCACCGTATCCATCCGCCCGGAATGCTGGGTCCTGGGCGGGGAAAAGAAGGCGCAAAATTGCATCGAGGGCGTGATCGGCAGCGCCGTCTATCTCGGGGAAATGGCGCAATATGATTTTGTCTGCGCCGGCGTGACGCTGAAGATTGTGGAGTTGAATCCCCGCTTTGTGGGGCCGACGACTGCGGGCAGATTGCAGGCCAGCGTGGAGCCGGAGGACGCCGTCGTCCTGGTGGAGTAGGGGAGAAGGCATGAAGCGGGCCCTTCTCGTCCTTCTGCTGGCGGCGACGATCGCGGTGCCCTTCCTCCTGCGGCCGGGAAAACCGGGCCTGGCGCCGGCCGGCGCCACCCTGGTGATCATCACGCCGCACAACGAAGCCATCCGCCATGAGTTTGGGCTCGGTTTCCAGCAGTGGTACAAGGCGCAGACCGGCCGGACGGTGGTGGTCGACTGGCGCGTCATCGGCGGCACGAGTGAAATCGCCCGTTACCTCGACGGGGCGTACACCGCGTCGTTTCAGAATTACTGGACGCACACCCTGAAGCGGGCGTGGAGCCAGGCGGTGGCGGCCGGGTTCTCCGACGCCCATGTGACGCCGGCGGCGACACCCGCGCAAGACACGCCGGCCCAGGCGGCGCGGCGCGCGTTCCTGGATTCGGACGTGGACTGCGGGCTCGACTTGTTCTTCGGCGGCGGGCCCTACGATTTCGAGCAACAGGCGCAGGCCGGGCATATTGTCGACAGCGGCGTCCTGCAGCGTCATCCGGACTGCTTCAGCGATGGGGCGATTCCGCGCTTCTTTGCCGGCGAGGAGTACTGGGATAGCCAGGGGCGCTGGGTGGGCACGGTCCTCAGCAATTACGGCATTCTCTACAACAAGGAGTCGCTGGCCCGGCTGGGAATTGAACACGCGCCGCACGCGTGGGAAGACCTGCGGGACCCGCGCTGGCTGGGCGAGGTGGCGCTGGCGGATCCAACCAAGAGCAGTTCAATGGCCAAGGCCTTCGAGAATGTCATCCAACAGCATATGCAGGAGCGATGGCTGGCTCTGATGGTCGCCGCGGATCGGATTTCATCGCTGGACGAGAAGGCGGTCGAATCCCAGGCCGTTCGCGAGGGGTGGATCGACGGGCTGAAATCGATCCAGCTGATCGGCGCCAATGCCCGCTATTTCACGGACTCGTCGCAGAAGGTGCCGATCGATGTGGATGAGGGCAACTGCGCGGCGGGCATGTGCATCGATTTCTATGGACGGGAGCAGGCGGAGGCGGAGCGGCGGCGCGGTGGGACGGACCGGCTGGTGTTTGTGTCGCCGGAAGGCGGCACGGTCTCCTCGGTCGACCCGGTCGCCCTCCTGCGCGGAGCAAATAACCGGACGGCGGCGCTGGCCTTCATCGATTGGGTGGTCTCGCTGGATGCGCAGAAGCTCTGGGGTTTCAAACCGGGCACGCCGGGCGGCCCGCAGCGCTACAACCTGCGGCGGATGCCGGTGCGGCGGGATTTCTACGCCCGGGAAGACGGGAAGCCGTGGCGCAGCGATCCAGACGTGAGTCCGTTTTCGGAGAAAAAACAGCTGATCTATCACGCGGCGTGGACGGACGGCCTGTTCCGGGAACTCGCGTTCATCATCCGCGTCATGTGCCAGGATGCCCATCGGCAGCTGGTCCGGGCCTGGCGCGCAATCGCGGCGGCGGGAAGGCCGCCGGAGGCGATGGCGGCGTTCCAGGACCTGTCGGCGGTCGACTACGACAAGGCCGCGGGCGAGATCAAGACCACGCTCGATTCGAAAAACAAGATCGACGAGATCGAGCTGGCCCGCAAATTGGCCGGCGCGTTCCAGGACCACTACCGGCGCGCCGAGGAACTCGCGCGAATCAAACGGTGAACCACCCGCGGACCTGATTTTCGGGGCGAGCCGACGGACGGCAGCCCGGGTGCCAGTCGGATTCTCACCCAACCAGACCAGAGAACCATCCATGGACTTTGAAAACGCCGATTACGTGATCAGCACCGACCCCGCGCGGCTGGATCTGGCGTTTCTCTGCCGGTCGCTCAACGCCAGCTATTGGGCGCAAGACCGGCCCCGCCAGGTCATCGAAGAGTCCCTGCGCCATTCGCTGTGCTTCGGATTGTACCGGAAGGCAACGGGCGAACAGGTTGGTTTTGCCCGGGTCGTTACCGACCAGGCGACAGTCTCCTGGGTTTGCGACGTCCTGATCGACGAGCGCTTTCGCGGACAGGGTTTGGGGAAGTGGCTCGTGTCGTGCGTGGTCTCCCATCCCCACGTGAGGAGCACGACCAGTCTGCTGGGAACACGCGATGCCCATGGACTCTACGAGAAGTTCGGCTACCAGCGGTCCGAGGGCATGAGACGGCCGCGCGACGGCGCCGGAAGCCGGGAAACGGGAACGGCTGCGCCCGGACCCACGGCCTGACAGGCGGGTCGCGGTCCGAGGCGCGCGCCGCGCCGGCTACTTCATCAACGCAAAACTGCGCACAAATCCGGCCGGGTCGGCAGCCTGGAAGAAGGAAGTGCCGACGACAAAGGTATCCGTGGCAACGGCCCGGCATTCGGCCGCGGTGGCCAGGTCGACGCCCCCGTCGACTTCGAGGCGGAAGTCCAATCCGCGTTCGCGGCGCCAGCGGTCGATGCGGGCGATCTTGGGCAGCAGGTCTCGCCGGAGCGTTTGGCCGCCGAAACCAGGCTGGACCGTCATGACGAGGACGAGGTCCACCGCCGCCAGCAGCGGTTCGACCGCCTCTGCTGGCGTGCCAGGATTGAGCACAATGCCATTCTGGCAGCCGAGCGCGCGGATGCGCGCCAGCGTGCCGGCGTGGTCGAATTCGGGTTCAATGTGGACACTGATGTTGTTGGCGCCGGCTTTCGCGAAGGCCTCGATGAAGCGGTGCGGCTCAGCGAGCATGAGATGAACGTCGAAAAAAAGCGGTGAAACGTGGCGGAGCGCGGCAACCACGCCCGGGCCGAAAGTTAGGTTCGGGACAAAATGCCCGTCCATGATGTCGAGGTGAATCCACGGCAGGCCCAGTTGCTCGACCAACGCCGCACTGTCGGCGAGGCGGGCGTGATTGCCGGCGAGGATGGACGGAACGAGAAGTGGCGGGTGCATGGAGGAATGGCTCCGGGGCGATGGCTGGTCGCCGACGATTCACGAACGTTGAATCATGGCGACCAGCGGATGGCCGACGGGCAATGTCGGCCATCCGAAGGCGGTTTGTCGAGTCTTTGGCAACAGGAACTAGGCTAGCAGCCTGTCGGGCTTCCCGCCCTTCAGGCTGCTAAAAGCAAAACCGCCCCTTTCATTGGGCAGGGAATGGGATCCGATGAGCCAAGACGACTCCAACTCGTGTTAGGATCGCCGAGATTCTGCCCGTTTCCCCGGAGTTGGATTGGGCGGTTTTGCCAGTAGGAGGCTGGACGGACGGAAGTCCGACAGTCTCCTAGGCTGAAATCCTCACCACACATCGAAAACCGCATGCGCCACCCGGTCCCCGAGGGAGGCCGCGAGCAGCGGGAGCGTCTGGTACTCGGACTGCAACTGGCCGCTGTCCGTAAAGGCGTCCCTGGTGACCACCAGCTGCCGGTTGGAAAAATAGGGATGCCCGGTGCGGCGGTCAGTCAGAGTGCAGGAGGCATGCAGGTTGAGCGCGAACTTGCGGGCCAAGCCCGTATCGGTCGAATTGGCGGCGGCGACTTCGCGATCGTATTTGACCAGTGAGACGCGAAGGACCGCGTCGGCCACCTCCGACGAGTCGACCACGGTCACCCGGCCATCTTTGCGCAATGCGTCGCGGATCTCCGTCGCCACCAGCACCTGCGCCTGCGGCAGCATCGCGCGGTTCTCGACCGGCGCCACGTACAGCGTGGTGAAGGCCAGCTTCGATTGCGTGCCGAGCTGATAGTGGGAACACGCCGGGCCGGACAGGCTGGCACCAAGGAGGAGAATCCCAAGGAACTTGGCGGAACTATACCAGGTTGTGCTCAAGTTGGGGCGGATCATCCGGTCTGTTCCCGATCCTCACGCGCCAAAGAGTCGAAGGGAAAAAGCACCGGGCGGATCGGCATGCCCGACCAGTTTCGAGTGGAACTCGCAGTGGGCGGCGTTGCTTTCTGGTGCGGAAAAGACCGGGTTGGATTGGGCGGTTTTGCCAGTAGGAGGCTGGCCGAACGGAAGTCCGACAGCCTCCTAGAAGAACAGGAACCACTTCTTTTTCGGCGGAGAGGACGGCTTGGAATTGCCGGCCGCGCCGGTGCGCGCTCTCTCCTGTTCGGCCAGCAGCTCGTCGACCTTGGCCAGCTGTTTGCGCGCCCGAACTGCGGCCGGGGAATCGGGGAAATCGGTGATGGCTTCGTTGTAAAAGACCCTGGCGGCCTTGTAGTTCCGGCGGTACTTCAAATAATAGTCGGCGATGCTGATTTTGCTCTCCGCGAGCACCTGCTTCATATTCGCGAGACCCTTTTCCGCGGTCGCAATATTGGGATCGCCGGGGAACAATATCACGAAATCCTCAAAATAGGTGATCGCCTGTTTGGTGGAGCTCTGGTCGTATTTGGGACCCCCAACCAGGGAGGCGTAGGCCTGGGCGGATTGCAGGTAAGCGTCCGGTGTCATCAGGTTCTTGGGGTAGGTATTGATCATGCGGTCGAGGGCATCGATGCTTTCCTCCGGATTGCCAAGATACAGGTTAGCCTTGGCAATGCTCATCAACGCCAGCGGCGCATACTCGCTATAGGGCGCATTGGTCAGAACGGTCTCAAACATCTTGACGGACCCTTCACGATTGCGAAGACCCGGGATGGACAGCCAGGTGCGGCTGCGGGCTCCGTCGAGGAGGTTGCAGGCGATGCGGTATTGCTGGCCGACGACTTCGGTGAATCGGGGCGTGTTCGGAAAGCGGGTGACGATCTCCTGAAACGCCACGAATGATTTGGCGTACTGGTGGCGCGTCAGCCGAATGAGGGCCGTGTGGTAAAAGGCATCCTGGGCGTAGACCGAATTCCCGTAGGCCTTGGTGACTTTCTTATAGTCACGCAGCGCATTGAAGTAGTGTTTCTTTTCCTCGGCCGCCCGGGCCTTGTTCATCAGGCTCAGTGCGCGGCGGGCATCGTCGCCTGCCAGTCCTGAGGTCAGTCCGCCCTCTATTTTCCAGCCGCCGCTGGGCGTCCAGACCAAGTCGGCGGCCATCCGCGCCGGAAGCGCTAGCAGCAGGGCGACGGCAAGCAGGAGGGCGCAACGATGGAGCGGGGAGGCGGATGGCATGGTCAAAGAGGTCATCAGCGAATCAGGGCGGCACCGCACGTCAAGCTTGCCCCGAGCGACTTCTGCGGCGCCACAAAGGCCAGCGACCGGGGCCGGCCGCCGCCGTTGGCCGCCAGGGAAACGGTGCCGGCAGACGGGCTTGCCTGGCGGCCGAAGTTGCTGTCCAAGCGGTCCAAGGGAAGAATTCGGGCGGGTGAAGGATTCTTTTTGAGCTGTCGGCTGACCTGAAAGGGAATCGGGCAACTGTTTCTGTCAGCTGGCTGGCGGCGTTGTTCCAAAACATTCCGCCGCGTCGTCCCGGCCGGGCGCCGCCATCACGCGACCTGCTGATGCAGGCGATCGTTCGCGAGCGCGACATCCACCTCGATGTGGTGGTTCAGGTCATATTGGATGGCATCCCGCGCGATCCGAATGGCGTTCTTCCATGACTGCCGGTTGCTCGACCCGTGCGCTTTCACAATATTCCCCCTCACCCCGAGCAGGGGCGCTCCTCCGTACCGCTCGGGGTTGATCCGCTGGCGCAAGGCGTCGAAGGCGCCCCGGGCCAGGAATGCCCCGGCCGTGCGGCAGAGGTTGGCCTGCAGGTGATCGCGCAGCTCATTGCCGAAAAACTTCACCAGCGATTCCCAGCTCTTGATGCAGATATTGCCGACAAAGCCGTCGCAAACGACCACGTCGACGTTGTTCGAGAAGAGTTGGAATCCCTCGACCGGGCCGACGTAGTTCACCAGCGAACCGATCCGCTTGAGGGCATCGTGGGTCTCGGCGATCAGGGCATTGCCCTTGCCTTCCTCGGTGCCGATGGTCAGCAGCCCGACGCGCGGTTCGGCGCAGCCGAATTCAATGCGCGCATAGTGCGAGCCGATGATGGCGTCGTGCACCAGGTGTTCCGGGCGGGCGTCCGGGTTGGCACCCGCGTCGAGGAGAATAAAATACCCGTCGGCGCGAGGCACCACCGGCGCCAAGGCGGCGCGATCCAGCCCTTCGAGCATGCGGAGCTTGAGAATCGCCGCTGCCACCAGGCTGCCAGTGTTGCCACAACTGACCGCGGCGACCGCTTCCCCATTCTTTACCAGCTCGATGGCGCGCATCATCGAGGAATCCTTCTTGCGCCGGATCGCCAGCAACGGCTTGTCGTCCATGGTGATCACTTCCGAAGCGTGACACAGCGTCACCGTTGGATGACCGATGAGCCCTGCCTTGGCCAGCAGGGGTTTCAGCACCGCCGCGTCGCCCACCAGGATGAGCGGGCTCAGGCCGGGGTATTCCGCCAGCGCCAGCCGAGCGGCCTCGACGACTTCAGCCGGTCCGAGATCGCCACCCATGGCGTCCACGGCAATCCGGCCGGTGGTGGGCGTATCTGCCATCGTTTGAAAAGCAGGGGGAGAACGGGAGAACCCGGCTTAAGCCCCGCCCGAAGTTCAGACCTCGACGGTGAGAACCTGCCGGCCGCGATACATGCCGCTCTTCGGATTGATGCGATGTGGCCGGACCGCCCCACCATCAGCGGGGTCCACGGCCAGCTGCGGCGCCTTGAAGGCGTTGGCAGCACGGCGGTTAGCGCTGCGGCGTTTGGATTGTTTGCGTTTCGGGTTAGCCATGATGAAAAACGTTTGGTCTGCCGTCCAATCGGCCGGGTGGCAGGTGTCGATCGAGTAAAGAGGCCTGAGTAAAGGTGGGCCCCGAAGCGGGTCAAGACATCATATCGCGGCGGAGGGACTTCGGAGGCTTTTTCGCGCAGGAGGTCATCCTGCGGCAATTCTCGGTATGATGCGCCGGTGGCTCCGGCACGAACGCGGCAGCGGGAAATGTCCAGGTTAGCGGGGGAGAATCTCGATGTGGTCCAGCTGCACGGAGTCCCAGCCTTCCTCCTGGCCGCGCAGCACGAGGCGGTGGGAGCCCGGGGAGAGACCCACCGGAAGATCGAACGTCTGCCAGGCATCACCGGTGCCGGGCGGCAGCGCGATCGCGTGCGCGGGCGCATTGCCAACCGCAAACGACAGGGCGACAGGCTTCGTCAGTCCATTCCGATAGTACAGTCGCACCATGGATTGGCCGCCCGGCGGTGCGAGCACCCCAAACGTTGCGCTGCTGCCGATCCGGCCGAGACCGCCGAGCGTGCCGTGGCCTTGAAAGCCGCCGCCGAGATTGCGAAGTTCCGTGGTGCCGGTGCGGAATGCCAGGGCCGCATCATAGACTGGCGGAGGACTCGCGGCCGGGCGGAAGTCGAGAAAGTTGAGCGAGAAACCCGCCCGGTCGACGAAGAGCATCAGGTTCGATTCGCCGGGATTCAGATAGACGTTGGACGCGAGGACGTCGTGCCATGCGGCCGCCGAGGACGCCCGGGCGGCAGCGAATGTAACGATGGTCTGCCCGTCGGCGACCAGATGAAACTGTCCATCGCCGGCCGCCCGGGCGGTGATATCAAAATAGCCGCCGTTGCCGCTGTTCACGGAATAACGAATCCATTCCTCGCCGCGCAAGCCGGCGAGCGCGTAACCCCCGCCAGCATCGTCGCAGGCCGCACAGCCAACGTCGTCCGAACGGTAGCGGGAGGTTACTCCATCCCGGGACGCTACGTGAAACGCAATGCCCTCACCGCCGTTGTCGTAATTGACCGCCTTGAGCCGCACCGGCAGATCGGGCGCGGGGAAGAAATGGGGCGTCGGTCGTGAAGCGGCGGTCGATTCGCCGCTCGCATCAATCGGGTCGGCGGTGAGCGACGGAGGCGGATGGGCGGGCAGGGCGGCGCCATCCAAGGCGACGTCGACCACCCGGGTCGGCGCTGCAGGATCCTCGATCTTGACCGAGAGCAGGCGATGCGTGGCGTCCCAGGACCATTGGCCGGAAGCGGGGTCGCCGCCGCCGGCGGCGTGGGGGAGCGGAGCGCCGCCGAGCGTCACGCCCGTGGGAGTCTGGCCGAGGTGAAACTGGAGGGCGTAGGCATGCGGCACGTAGCGCTGGTTGGATTCCTCGATGGTGAACCGGATGGCGCGCGGCCGGGCATCGCAGGCGAACTTCGTGGTGGTGAAGTCGCCCCGCTGGTAGGCGAAGGAGATCCCGTCGTCGCGATAGAGCGTGAAGTCGGACCGGCCCGAAGGGAAGATCTCGACGCTCAACGGATCCCAGGGCTTTTCGCCGGTGTGGCGCATGAACGGGGCGAAGGGGATGATGGCCCCGGCGCGGACCGCGACCGGAATCCGGTTCTGGGGCGCGGCGACAACCCAGGTGCGGCCGCCTTCGTATTCGCAGCCCGTGTCCCAATCATACCATGGGCCCGGCGGAAAGTAGACGGACCGGTTGGTCACGCCCTCGTGCAACACGGGAGCGACGAGGAGTTCACGACCAAAAAGGTATTCGTCCCCGGCGGCGCTGACGGAAGCCGGATCGTCCGGAAACTCGAGCGCGAGCGGGCGCACCAGGGGCAGACCGGTCCGGCTCGCCTCCCACGCATAAGAATAAATATAGGGCAGCAGACGGTAGCGGAGGGCGAGATAGTGGCGGGCGCCCTGTTCGGTGGCCGGCCCAAAGGCGTACGGCTGCGGGATGCCCGCCTTGTGCGTGCGCGTGATCGGGCTGAACACGGAGAATTGCATCCAGCGCTCATAAAGACGGGCGTGGGCGCCGAACTGGTCGTCCTTGTAGTAGCCGGACAGAAAACCGCCGGTGTCGCACGTCCACCACGTGAAGCCCGAGAGCCCGGAGTTGAGCATCTCCGGGGGATGGGAGCGCAGCGTCGCATAATCGCTGGTGATGTCGCCCGTCCAGATTGCGGCCTGGTACCGCTGCAGGCCGGCCGGACCGCAGCGGGTCAGGACAAAGGGGCGCTGATCGGGATGCACCGCGAGCTGCACCCCTTCATAGCTGCGGGTGCAGAGCAGGGAGAACTCGTTGTGGACGTTGGCGCTGTCGCCGCCGCGATAAACCGTCTGGGGAGGTTCCCCTTCGGGCTCGGTCAGGTCAAGCCACCAGCCGGCGGTGCCCTCCTCGTTGAGTTTCCGCGCCTGGGGCCAGAGCCAGGCGTCGAGACCGGGATGCGTGAAATCGAGCAACTCACCGCCATAGTAGCCGCATTCGACCGGATGGCCCCGCCCATCAGTGGCGAACACCCCGGCCTGCCAGCCCGCGGGGAAGGCCGGCGAATCGCGCCGGATCATCGGACCGGATTGCGACATCACGATCCGGACGCCGCGGCGGGCATACTCGGCAATCTTGTCGGCGGGGGTATAGCCGGGGCCGAACCAGCGCGGGGCCCAGAGGTAGTCGTTGACGATGTCCGGCCAGTCGGCATCGATCACCATCACGTCGACGGGAAAACCGCGCTGGGTGAGCTGCTGATACGTTTCATCGATCTCCGGCCAGTCGCGAAACGTGCATTTGCTTTGCCAGTAACCCAAGGCCCACAGCGGCGGCAGCGAGGACCGCCCGGTGAGTCCCGTGTAGCGCTCGACGACTTGGGCGAGGCGCGGTCCGTCGATGACGTAGAGGTCGATCTCGCCGCCGGGGCTGTCGCAGCGGACTTCGTCGGCAACGGATTTCCCCAGATCGAAACGGAGTTCGTGAGCATTGTCGTAGAAGACGCCGTAGGCATGGCCGCGCCGCCCGGTGCTCAAAAGCAACGGAATCGGATACTGGGCGGTGACATTCCCGGACTTGATCTTCTGGCCGGCCCAAAGATCCCGGATCGTGCCGCGCCGGTTGAGGCGTCCGGTATTCTCGTTGTCCTCGCCCAAACCAAGGAGTTGCTCGTCGCTGTCCAGTCCCTGGGTGAGCGTCCAGGCGCCGCCGTCCGCCTGGGCAACCACGCGGGCGCGAGAGAGAATCGGCGTGTCGTCGCCTCTTCCCCTCACTTCGAAACCCAGCGTGGCGCGATCGATGCAGACCGTGAGGGCGGCGGTGCTCAAGGTCACCGCGCCCGCCTCCTCCCGGAGGGCGAGCGGAACCCGTGCGACGGGGGCTCCGGCCAGGGCCAGCGACGGGGGGCGCGAGAAATCGCCGGCGGGCTTGAACCAAAGGCGAATGATATGATCGTCGAGCGCCTCGATCCTCATCCGCGCGGTTCCCGGTCCGGCGACAATCATCGGCGCGGGCGGCGGCGGTTCCGCCATGGTGGCAGCGGCGGCCGTCCGGACGCCGCTGCCACCAAAGACGAGCAACACCGCGACGCGGCCGGCCGGCGAGGAGAAGCAGCGGAGTTTCATTGAAGTTCTCATGATGGAAAACAGGTTTCTCTGATTGGCCGGGACGCGCCATGCGCTACCTGACTTCCCGAGGGGCGGCAAGCCGCGGGCTTGCTCACGCCGGGGTGGCCCGAAGGCGAATAAGTAGATCCTTGCTCTGCACCGAGTCGCCCACCTGGGTGAGCACCTCGGCGACGGCCCCGGCAAAGGGAGCATACACGGTGGTCTGCATCTTCATGGCCTCGATGGTCAGAAGTTTGGCGTTTTTCTCCACTTTCATCCCCACGCTGACCGCAAGGCTGGAAACCATTCCGGGGATCGGCGCGCCAATTTGCGATGATTCGGCAGGGTCGGCCTGGCGCCGCGGTTGGGCGGTGGCATGAACGGAAGTGTCGAGGATGATGGCTTCGCGCGGGCGGCCGTTGAGCTCGAAGAGGATGGTGCGATAGCCATCCCGATCGGGTTCCCCGACGTGAACCAATTTGACGAAAAGCGTCTTGCCCGGCTCGATTTCCGCCGCGATCTCCTCGAGCGGCCGGAGTCCGTAAAAGAAGGCGCTGGTCGGCAGCATGCTCACTTCGCCGTAGGTTCGTTGAAACCGGGCAAATTCCGCGTGCACCTCGGGGTACATCAAGTGGCAATAGAGTTCCCCGTCGGTGACGGACGATCCGCCGCCCGTGGCTCGTCCGGCTTTCTTGGCGAGCGCGACCTTCTCCTGTTCGAGGTCGATCGGCGGAAGGTTGGCGCCCGGCCGGTCGCGGCGCGGCCGGCGCGGTCCCAGGACGACCCGCTGCAACGCTTTGGGCCATCCGCCGGGGGGCTGGCCAAGGCCGCCCGCGAGCATGTCAACGACCGACGCGGGGAAGGAGGTGCCGGGCGGGAGATTGAGCACGTCGGCCGGCTTGATGCCCCGGGAGATGAGGAAAAGCGTCAGGTCGCCCACGACTTTCGAGGAGGGCGTGACCTTGACGATGTCGCCGAAGAGTTGGTTGACGTCGGCGTACGTGCGCATGATCTCGGTCAAGTGGTGGCCGAGCCCCATGGCCTGGGCCTGTTCGATCAGGTTGGTGTACTGGCCGCCGGGCATCTCGTGCAGGTAGACCTCGGCGCTGCCGGTGCGCGGGCTGGAATCGAAGGGCGCGTAGAGCTCGCGAACGGCCTCCCAGTAGCGGGAGAATTCGTTGAGGGTGTCGAGGTCGAGGCCCGAATCGCGAGGCGTGTGCTGCAAGGCGGCGACGAGCGAATTCAAATTGGGCTGGCTGGTCGAGCCGGACATCGACGCGAGGGCGAGGTCGACGATGTCGACGCGGGCGTCGCTCGCGGCGATCACCGAGGCGGCGGCGATTCCGCTGGTGTCGTGCGTGTGGAAATGCACCGGGAGGCCGATCTCGTTTTTCAACGCCCGGACCAGCTTGGCCGCCGCGTAGGGCCGGCACAGGCCGGCCATGTCCTTGATGGCCAGGAGATGGGCGCCGCGTTTTTCGAGCTGTTTGGCCAGCTTGATGTAATAGGCGAGATCGTATTTGTCCCGCGTCGGGTCGAGCAGGTTGCCGGTGTAACAGATGGCCGCCTCGCAGAGGGCGCCGGTCTGGAGCACGGCGTCCAGCGCGACGCGCATGTTCGGGACGTAATTCAGCGAATCAAAAACGCGGAACAGGTCGATGCCGGTCTCGGCGGCGTGGCGCACGAAACCAGTGATGACATTGTCGGGGTAATAACTGTAGCCGACTCCGTTGGCGCCGCGCAGCAGCATCTGAAAGCAGATGTTGGGGATGCGCTCGCGCAGCAGGGCCAGGCGCTGGTACGGATCCTCATGGAGGAAGCGCAGGGAGGTGTCGAAGGTGGCGCCGCCCCAGCATTCGAGGCTGAACAGGCCGGGCAACCGGCGGGCCAGCGCGTCGGCGGTGGCGAGGAGGTCAAACGTCCGCACGCGGGCGGCCAGGAGGGACTGGTGCGCGTCGCGAAACGTCGTGTCGGTGATGAGGAGGCGCTTCTGGGCGAGGATCCAATCCGCAAAACGGCGCGGGCCGAGTTCCCGGAGGAGCTGGCGGGTGCCCGGGGGCGGCGGCACGCGATGATCGGATTCCGGGACGGGCGGAGGCGGGAGAATCCGCTGTCGCGGGCGGCCTTTGACCTGCGGGTTGCCGTTGACGATCACGTCGCCGAGATAGGCGAGCAGCTTGGTCGCCCGGTCGCGCCTGATCCGGAACTCGAACAGCTCCGGCGTGGCGTCGATGAGACCCGTGGTGGCGGCGCCGGCGCGAAACACTGGGTGGTGAATGACGTTGTCGAGAAAGGGAATGTTGGTCTTGACGCCGCGGATACGAAACTCGCGGAGGGCGCGGTCCATCCGCTGCAGGGCGATCTCAAACTTCGGTCCAAACGACGTGACCTTGACCAGCAGGGAGTCGTAGAAGGGCGTGATCACGCTGCCGGTGTCGCCCATGGCGCCGTCCAGCCGGATCCCGAGGCCGGCGGGGCTCCGGTAACTGAGGATGCGGCCGTAGTCGGGGGTGAACTTGCTGGCCGGATCCTCCGTCGTGACGCGGCACTGCACGGCGCAGCCGTTGCGCGGCACCGCCTCCTGCCGGGGCAGGTCGAGTTCCGGGTCGAAGAGGGAGCAACCCTCCGCGATGAGGATCTGGGCCCGCACGAGGTCGATGCCCGTGATCATCTCGGTGACCGTGTGTTCGACCTGGATGCGCGGATTCATCTCGATGAAGTACCATTCCCGCGGATCGTCGGCGTTGACGAGAAACTCCAGGGTGCCGGCGTTGTCGTAGCGGATGTCGCGGGCCAGGCGCACGGCGGCGGCGCACAGCGCGGTGCGCACGTCATCGGGCAGGCCGGGCGCCGGCGCGATTTCAATGACCTTCTGATGGCGGCGCTGGACGGAACAGTCGCGTTCGTGGAGGTGGAGGACGTTGCCGTGACGGTCGCCGAGAATCTGCACCTCGATGTGCTTGGCCCGGGGCAGATACCGTTCGAGAAAGACGGCCGGATTGCCAAAGGCGGTGGCCGCCTCGGCCTGGGCCTCGTCGAGCCGGGCGGGCAGATCCGACTCGTGCCGCACCACCCGCATGCCGCGTCCGCCGCCGCCACAGGCCGCCTTGATGATGAGCGGGAATCCAATCTCGCGCGCCCAGGCGGCGGCGGCGGCAGGGTTGCTCACCGGCTCGGGGGTGCCGGGCAGGACCGGCACCGCCAGCTTCCCGGCGCGCCGGCGCGCCGCGGTCTTGTCCCCCATGAGGTCAAGCAGTTCCGGTCGCGGCCCGACAAAGACCATCGCCGCCGTCGCGCAGGCCCGGGCGAATTCGGCGTTCTCCGATAGAAAACCGTAGCCGGGGTGGATGAGGTCGACGCCCTTCTCCCGGGCGAGGGTGACGATG
>Ga0074045_10003554_pt1 | contig 14020 bp, 15 predicted proteins | sample BogForMeECP23OM2_FD_94442 | JGI IMG/M metagenome (GOLD analysis project Ga0074045, IMG submission 94442) | Bog forest soil microbial communities from Calvert Island, British Columbia, Canada - Bog Forest MetaG ECP23OM2 | ecosystem: Environmental > Terrestrial > Soil > Wetlands ... | reverse complement strand
CGTGTTTTGAAGTGTAATTCTTCTAAACTGCTGTTTGAGGAGTTTCCTGAGATTAAGTCGCAGCTTTGGGGTGGGCATTTGTGGTCTGAGGGCTATGCTGTAAGAACTGCAGGCGTTGTTACAAGTGCGAAAATAGAAGAATATATCAACAAAAATTAGATGTGGATGCTCGCCTCGGAAGAGGCGAGTACTTCACTTTTGATTAAGCTGGGCTACCAAGTTTTTTGACAACTCTTGCTTTTGCCCAAGTGACTCAATTAACAGTTCTCTCACAATGTCACATGCTGTGTTGATTTTGGGGTATGCAACACTATAGTAAATGTTGGAGCCTTGTTTTCTTGTTTTTAGAATCGTTGCTTGCCTCATTATTGAAAGATGCTGGGAAAGGTTTGATTGCCTTAAACCAAGAATATCTGTAAGTTCACCAACAGACTTTTCGCCTTCCCGCAAGACATGGAGGATTTTTAGCCGCGTTGGATTAGCTAGGGTCTTGCATATTTCAGCTTGCATCTCAAAGACATCATCGACAATTTTTGTTTTGTTCGTAAGGATTCGCCCCATATTCGAATGTTCTAACAGTTACGATTCTTTTATTGTTTGCCTGTAATGAAATAAACTTTGGCATGAAAAAAATTTGCTTTTGTTTATTTTTTGAAATGAGAAAATAAGAAGATAAACAGACTTTAGATTACACGTAGATTCTACGATCGAACTGTTAGCTTGCAAATTAGCTCATAATGATATGGTCCGGCATTGATCTGTTTTACAATCGTAAAGCCGCTTTCTGAAAGAATCTGTTTAGCCTCATCTTCGGACAGGCGACTTTCCAGTGGCGGTCCGTGTTCTGTTTTGATCTTCTTCCAGTCTAAATCAACAATCTGGGCTGTGAGTTTGGATATGCGTTTAACTTCTTGAAAGAATGTTTTCCTGTCATCTACTTCATGAAGAATGTTCGCAAGAAGGACAAGGTCGACTGATTCTTTAGGGATCCCTGTATGGCACACATCGTTCTTTATGATTTTAATGACTCTTGGATTCGCTTCTGACTTGGAAATATTTTCCTTTAAGCTCTCCAGCATACTTTCATTACTTTCAACAGCATACACTAGACCTTTTTCTCCCGTCATTTGAGCCATTGGTATGGTAAAGAAGCCTGGTCCTGAGCCCAGGTCAGCCATTGTCATTCCCTTTGCGGCACCTGCACATTTTAAGATGGGTTCGGGATTATGCCATTGCTTTCTTTCTTCGGACATTAAGAACTTTGCACGGTCGAGATGTTTTTCCATCGCTAACGCCTCAATTGCTTATGCGAAAATCAATTCCAATATTAATGTGCATTGGTTCAAATATTCTTTAGCAAGAGAAATAAATACGAAATGGCAGCATTAGATTGGTTTTCAAATATGCAGTGTGACCGTTGCGGTTTAGACGTTAAGGAAGGCGAAAGTTATGATCTTCATGGCAAGTGCCTATGTGAAGACTGTTATATGTATGAGACTAATCCGCCTAAGGCTTGTGATCCTATGGCTGTGTCATCAGCCTTGTCTGTGCGAAAACAATTAGGCCAATCAGGCAGTTCAGGCTTAACTGAGTTACAGCAAAAAATCTACACCACCATAGAGAAATATGGCAAAATCACCAAAGAGGACTTGGGAAAGACTCTAAACGTCAAACCAGAAGAGTTAGAGCAGGAGTTTGCTTTCTTTAGGCATTGCGAACTACTTCGTGCTTTTCGAGAAGATGGCAAAATTTACTTTACAAAATGGGAATGTAAAAGCGCTTGATTGGCAACTAATGACACTTATATTATAATCCTTATATGCCGTCTGCTACAATAGGCTTGCATGACATCTGCACCTTCCGGTCGACCAATTTTTTTCCCCAAAAACTTGGTTATATTCGGCAACCTCGCCCTTTTCGTGTGGATTATTCTTGACACAGTCGCTTTTCTACTATTTGACATAACGGATGGTATTGTATTTCTTGTGGTGACGCTGGTCTTAATTTATGGTTTACTGCACCTTCTCGGTTGCCTACGGCCATGCTACAACTGCATAAAATGCACTCACGGCATGGGACGCCTAGCAGCATTATACTTTGGAAAACGCATCTTCAAAGACTACAAATACAGCTACAAACTGCCCACAGCAATATTCTTCACTTTGTTTATCGGTGCGTTTCCAGCAGTATTTGCATTATTTTCTGCGTTTCAAAATTTTACTATCGTTAAAGCGGTGGTTTTTGTGGTTCTTTTGGCGCTTACAATCTACAGTGGCTTAACGTGGCGAACAACAAAACGATTAACCCCTAAGCAACCGTTATTTTAAACACACGGCCCCTCAGCCGCGACCTCCACAGCCTTACGCAAAGAAGCCAAGATGACTTAATACGTTAACTGCAATTCTGAAATTCTTTTTTGAACGATGCCCGTCAACTTTTCTTTGAGATCTTCTTCCGGAATGCGTTTGTCTAATTTATCAATTGTTTGGGCGAGTTCTTCATCGCCGATTGTATTTCTTAGCCACTTTTGGAAGTCACCTTGGTGAAAGTGGAATTTGATTGATTCTATGTCAATGCTTCCCATTTCTCTTAAGAATGAGCAAAAAGGGATATTGCTGTTTCACCGGCATAATGGCCATCTGGCATGAAGAAATGGAAGCCTTGTGCATAAGGAACAGGCCTAAGAATTTTCTGAGTCGTTTCTGCATTGCAACTATTCTGAGCGTTAACCAACATGACCACCAACGGAGTTAGAACAGTAGATTATCAGCGCGGTTTTCATTTGCAGGTCCTTAGGGGTTTATTCCGTTTTGCCTTCAAATTCAACTTTTACTGGCGTTGGTTCTATAAATACAAACAGCACAGGGCAGTTTGCTTCGGTTCTTCTCCAAGCGGCCTCTAGTAGTTCCTTCCTAGCGTCAGAGGAAGCATTGACTTTCATAGTAACGCCACTTATCATCGGTGAATCTGGCGATTTGTCAGCTTCAGCCGTTATTTCAACCATTTTGAGTTTGATGTTGCTTTTTTTGCATACATCCGCGAAGATGGTAACTCCACAATCGGCGAGTGCCATTAAGCTTAGTTCAAGGGCTGTTGGACCGCAGTCTGTTCCTCCTGCAGCGACCGAGAGGTCACATTCTACGCTGTGGTTTCTTTGATTATCAACCTTTGAGTGTACATTTTCAACCCATGTTGCTTTTGCTTTTATTTTTGGCAATTTTTCACCTCTCTTCAATTTTTAGTTTTTAATTTAGTGTTCGTGTTCGTGGTGATGGGCATGTTCGCATCCACCTGCAAGTTCTTTGAGTTTACCTTCTTTGAAAGATTCTATGTTGCCTTTTACTGTGTTTGCTGTTGCTTCCAAAACTGTTACGCCGGCATCTTGGAAGGTGTTTAGTGCTCCTGGTCCCATTGAATAAGCTACTACAACGTCCGGTTTCAGCGCCAGGAAACTTTCATGTGAGTGCCCCGGGGCTCCTCCCATGTGTTCGCTTCTATTTGGTTCAGTTTTGACTTTTGGAGTTTTTTGGTTGTCGTCAAGTTCTACTAGGGCAAAGTAGGGTGCTCTTCCGAAGTGATGTGCTACTTGAGCTTCTAATCCTGTTTCGTCTTCAACTGGCATCATTATTCTTTTTGTCATTTTGATAACCTTTTGTTTTGATTATAGTATAGTTTAATAGATAAACAATATTAATAGATTATGTTTAGAAAATAAACGGTTGTCCTTATGGATGAGGTTGACAAAAAAATAATAGCTCAACTTCAAGCAGATGGTAGGACATCTCTTGAAGATTTATCCAAACTAACGGGCTTTACAAGCATGGGAACTAAGAAAAGGTTGGAAAAACTAATTAAAAACGGCACGATCAAAGTTTCTGCTCTGATCAACCCAAGCGCGCTGGGGCTGCACCTGGCCATCGTGATGCTGGAAATGGAGAGTGCTGAAGCGATGCAAAACGTCCTTGACCGTTTCGAAGAATGCCCCAGAATAGTTCAGATTTTCAAAACAATAGGTGGCTACAATCTAATGGCACTCGTAGTTGCAGAAACGAGAGAAACCTTAGAGAGCATCTCGATGGAGAAATGCTCCTTACGATGCAGCAAAGGAATCCGAAGATCGGAATTTTACCCTGTAAGCGACACCTATTTTTCGCCTTTCCTTCAAATAAGAGAAAACTTGGCAAAAAAAGAAAAAAAGGTTTCACCATGCAATGTTGAATGCGACCCCTGTAACCGATATGAAACCAAAAAGTGTGTCGGTTGTCCAGCAACGAGTAACTACAAAGGTTCTCTATAAGCGGAAGCAACAAAAATGAACCGCGAAAACAAAAAAATCACCCTCAACATCGGCGGAATGAGCTGCATAAACTGCTCATTAACCATAGAAAAAGCACTCTCTAAACTAAACGGCGTAATCCACGCCACCGTCAACTTTGCCGCCGAAAAAGCAATCATAGAATACAACCCAGACATCGTCGACCAGAAAACCATAGAAAACACCATCACTGAAGCAGGATACCGAGTTATCCATGAGAAAATCATGCTCCAGATAGGCGGTATGGACTGCGTTAATTGCGCCCAAAGCATCGAAAAAGCATTAAACTGCAAAGAGGGGGTCTACTATGCAACCGTTAACTTTGCTACAGAAAAAGTCACTGTTGAATATAACTCCGAACAACTAAGCTTGGCTGGAATCAAAAAAATCATACAAGACGTCGGTTACCAAGTAATCGAACCCGAAAAAACCGTTCAGGATGCTGAAGGCAAAGAACGCCAACGCCACATTCAACGCCTAAAAATCCTTTTGGCAGCAAGTGTTGCATTGACTATCCCCATTATACTTTTGATGTTGTTCCCCGTTTTGCCCATGCAACAAAACAACATTTTGATGTTTATTTTGGCAACTCCCGTGCAATTCATTGTCGGATGGACCTTCTATGTTGGCGCATACAAGGGCTTGAGAAACAAAACCGCCAACATGGATACCTTAATTGCCATGGGAACATCCACAGCTTGGCTCTACAGCACCGCAGTTACTTTTGCACCAAGTCTGTTCCCAGGCGCCGGAGTATTCTTCGATACAGCTACAATGATAATGAGCTTCATTTTGCTGGGAAAACTCTTAGATGCTATAGCAAAAGGCAGAACCTCAGAAGCCATCAGAAAAATCATGGGTCTGCAAGCAAAAACTGCCATAATAATTAGAAATGGCGTAGAACAGGAAATACCTATTGAAGATGTCCAGGTAGGAGACATTGTGGTTGTTAGACCGGGAGAAAAAATCCCTGTTGACGGCATCGTTACCGAAGGATACTCAGCAATAGATGAGAAAGTTATCACCGGCGAAAGCATACCCGTTGAAAAGAAAAGCGGCGACCAAGTGGTGGGTGCCACCATGAATAAAACTGGGGTGCTGAAATTCAAAGCCACCAAAGTCGGCAAAAACACAGTTCTTGCCCAGATCATAAGCCTGGTCGAAGACGCTTTAAGTTCAAAGGCACCGATTCAAAGACTAGCAGATATCGCGTCAGGCTATTTTGTGCCAACCATAATAATAACCGCCACGCTCGCAGCGTTGGCATGGTATTTCATAGCTGGCGCCACTTTCATTTTTGCCCTCACTGTTTTCATCGCTGTGTTAATTGTTGCTTGTCCTTGCGCTCTTGGACTTGCTACCCCTACAGCCATTATGGTCGGGGTTGGAAAAGGAGCAGAAAACGGAATTTTAATCAAAAACGGGGAAACATTGGAAGCTGCATATAAGCTTCAAACGGTAGTTTTTGATAAAACAGGAACATTAACCAAAGGCGAGCCTGAAGTCACAGACGTCATCCCAACAGAAGCGTTCAAGGAAGACCAACTTTTACAGCTAGCCTGCATCGCCGAGAAAAACTCAGAGCACCCACTTGGAGAAGCCATAGTAAAAAAGGCAAAAGAGAAAGGCCTCCAGATTGATGAGCCTGACGTCTTCAACGCCCTCCCAGGATATGGAGTGGAAGTAGAGCATAAAGGCACTAAAATATTGTTAGGCAACCGCAAACTCATGGAAGCAAACAACCTGGACATTGACGCGTTTGACACTAAAATGAAGGGACTTGAGGAAGAAGGAAAAACTGCGATGCTCCTTGCAGTTGATACTCAGCTTGCAGGATTGATAGCGGTGGCTGACACCCTAAAGGAACACTCTGCTGATGCCGTAAAAACCCTTCAGCAAATGGGCTTAGAGGTCATAATGATTACAGGCGATAATCAAAGAACAGCCAACGCTATAGCAAAACAATTGGGTGTTAATGGCGTGTTCTTCGAGGTTCTTCCTAGCGAAAAAGGCAGTGAGATAAAGCGGTTGCAATCCGAGGGCAAAGTTGTTGCTATGGTTGGAGATGGAATAAATGATGCTCCGGCTTTGGCGCAGGCAAACATTGGTATTGCTGTTGGCAGTGGAACAGATGTAGCTATTGAAACGGGAGATATAGTCTTAGTTAAGAATGATTTGAGGGATGTAGTAGTAGCTATTCAGTTGAGTCGCGCTACGATGAGGAAAATTCGGCAGAACCTCTTCTGGGCATTCTTCTACAATATCGTCCTCGTTCCGTTGGCGGCAGGCGCATTCTATCCCATTATACATGTGTTATTTAATCCAGTGTACGCGGCAGCGGCTATGGCAAGTAGCTCAGTAACCGTAGTTACGAACGCTTCACTTCTCAGAAGATTCAAACCAAAAATCTAGTCACAAAACATCAAACATTGGAGGTGGAAAAGTATGGCTAAAGATTTAGTATGCAACATGGAAGTTGACGAGAAAACTGCAAAATACAAAACAATCTACCAAGGTAAATACTATTATTTCTGCGCTCCAGGATGCAAAAAATCCTTCGAAGCAAACCCCCAAAAATACATAGGTGGCAACTCGTCAGCTCAAAGTTGCAATTGCGGTCACGACCATTGCTAAACCATTAAGGTTTAGTCTTTAAGTCCTTCTTTTTGTTTATCAAGCTTTAATTTCGTAAACTAAGTCACAGTCACCAGGCGTGCCAGGTTTTCGTATCTCTTTAAGTCGCGCATTTCTGATTTTGAGTTTTTCAACGACAGCGCCAACCGGAACTTTTGTAGCTTTGACAACTTACCCGCTGCCGTTACAAGTTGTTGCCCGATTCCTTCCATTAACGTACTCCATTGAAGCCCTACAGAACAGTATATCCGGTTCGGCACTTACTAACATTTACCTTATCGATATAGCCGCCTTATTCGTGTTTACTGTCATATTTCTCGCAATAGCCACTGCAGTACTCAAGAAAAGGATCGAGTAAGAGCACAAATGTGGATAGCTGAGGTTTCGGTCAATATTACAATCTCTTGGGTGAGGTCCGAATTATTATCATAAGTGCTGTCGTTTTGCAAAGGAACTAAAGGTCAGCCGCTAGGAAAGACTTAAGCATAAAATAATTGATTACGATTAATTATTACTTGACCAATATGGGAAGAGCAAAAAATGTCCGAGGAAACATACGACGGTATCCCCAGAGGCAAAATACCTTGGGACCCAAAGATAGATTATGAAAAGTGTGTTACATGCGGGAAATGTGTTGATTTTTGCCATACGAGTGCCTTTAGAATAGAGGAAAAAGATGGCGAAAAACGAACTGTGGTAAACACAAACGGATGTGTTGTATTCTGTAGAGGTTGTGAGGATATTTGTCCCGCCGGCGCTATTACTCATCCCTCAGAAAAGGAAACTCAAAGTATAATAGACAAAATAAAAGAAGACAAAACCTAATTTCAACTTACTATTTTCTTTAACCCATAGGAAGCAGATTGAAGAAAATGAGTGAAGGTCATATCAGGGTTAGAAGCTGGGAAGAATTCAAACGCTTAGTTAGGGAAAAGAAGCCGAAATCGATAGTCTATATCCTTGAACAAAATGCTCTCTCACCAAACAAAGAACTTGCAACGTTAAGAATAATATTGATGCATGACAAGCGTTACTACATCTTTCTAGATTTCCCAAAAGGTCAGTATCTCAGAGAAACAGGGATTCCTTTGCGCAAAGGCAAAAATGGTCTCTATAACCTTGACGAAGATGAAATCAAGACGATTTTACAGCAAGAGTTTGAAAAAGAGAACTTGGAGATTTTTTCTTTCTGGACGACTTAGTTTTTCAATTAAATTGAGTAGATTTTTGACATGTTCACTGTGTAGCTTGTTTATGGCTCCTTGAATAATTTTTGTGTCGAACCGCTATTACTGAAGCCACGATGGCTGCAACAACTATTACAAAAGCTACTATGTAAACGATTTCTGCTGTAACGGAGAGCAGTGGCTGAGTTCCTGGCGAAGGTGTGGAAGTCGTCAGCGGATAGCCAAAAGCGTAAACATGATGATCCCATGACCCAACATAAACGATTCCGTTCCAAACAGCTGGAGAAGAACTAACATGATTCCCTGTGGCATACGTCCATATATTTGCCCCACTTGATGCATTCAGACAATAAACACTTCCGTCCCACCCTCCAATGTAGACAAGGTCCCATGCAACAGCTGGGGAAGAATCCACCCCGTCACGTGTGGCAAAATTCCAGATTTTCGCTCCAGTCACTGCATTGAGGCAGTAAATGTTTTTGTCAGGGTTGGCAGATCCAGATTCGCCAGTTCCTACATAAACGTAGCCGTTGGCGACTGCGGGTGTTGAGGTAACCCAACTTTGAGTGGGGTAGTTCCATATTTTGTTTCCATTTGTTGCATTAAGACAATAAACATTGTCGTCATCTGACCCGATATATACGCGATCATCAATTACTGTGGGAGAAGACTCCACAATATTTCCAGTAGTGTAATTCCAAATTTCGGCACCGGATGAAGCATCAAAGCAGTAGACTTTGCCATCTGCGGAGCCTGCAAAAACATAACCATTCGCGATTGCTGGAGATGACTCTACAAGCCCACCCGTCTTGAAACTCCAAATTTTAGTGCCATCTGCGGCATTGATGCAATAGACGTTTCCATCCCATGATCCAACATACAGGTAACCATTTATGATTGAAGGACAAGATTCCACGGTGTTTCCTGTTGTAAAGTTCCAGAGTTCAGCCCCTGTTGCAGCGTTCAAGCAGTAAATGTTGCGGTCGTAGCATCCAAAGTAGACTTTGCCGGAGGCCACCGCCATTGAAGAACTGATTGCGATACTTTCTACGCCGTGAACAATTTGTGAGTTAATGGGAACACTAAAATTCCATATTTCGGATCCATCCAGCGCGTTGATGCAATAGGCAACTCCCGCGTCAGAGCCAATGTAAAGGTGGCCGTTAACGATTGCAGGTGAAGCTCCGACTACGCTGTTGGTTGTGTAGTTCCAAAGCAATGTGTCTTGAATTGGGGTTTGTGAGCTGGTTGAATAGCCTGTATGGCCTATGTCGTGATGAAACATTGGCCAATTGTCCGGTGAATTGGCATATGCAATAGACGATGAAGACAGAAGGAGACAGAAAATCGTTGAAACTGCTAATACAAAAGTTAGCAAGATAATTGTGGGACGATTAGTTCCTTTCATAGCAAGCGACCTGCACGCTAATGCCTTATCCTTATGCTTCTGTTTGATATATCATTAATTCTCTCTGGATCCGTCAAAGCAATATTTCGTTATCTTTTTGAAGAATTTGTGTCACCTAGATTTCCAAAATCCCAATTCTCAGCCTTAAGCTCATTGTATTTTCTATTTGCGGAAGAAACGTAAATTAATACTTGCTAACCACTATTTTCCTGTGAATTATTATGAAGGTTGCTGTTTCAGGTAAAGGTGGCGTTGGCAAAACTCTCATTGCAGGCGGTTTAGCCCATGGCTTTGCTGCACGAGGGTTAAAAACCATAGCTATTGATGCTGATTCTTCTCCAAACCTCGGCTTAACTTTGGGGTTATCCACTGAGGAAACCCGCAAAATTGTCCCGATTTCGGAAAACAAGACACTTGTTGAATCTAAAACGAGTACAGGTTACTCAGGTGTTTACAACTTAAATTTCACAGTTGACGACATAGTCAAACAGTACTCAGTTCCGACTCCATTGGGCGTCAGTCTAATTGTCATGGGTACTGTGCAATCGATGGGTGCTGGTTGCATGTGTGCGCCGAACGCTGTTATACGAGCCCTGCTTCGGCATTTGGTTGTGGAACGTGACGAAGCCGTAGTTTTGGATCTTGAGGCTGGTGTTGAACATATTGGAAGGGGCACAGCTCGACAAGTAGATGCGCTGCTTATCGTCGCTGATTCAAACTTGAAATCTTTGGAGATTGCAAAACACATCTATGACATGGCTACAGCCGCGGGGATGCAGCAGCTCTACCTCGTCGGGAACAGGGTCATGAATGACGTTCAGAAGGAAGCAATAAGCGGATTTGCTGAAAAGAACGGTTTGCCGCTGCTTACTTTTGTACCTTTTGACCAGAAAGTCACAGAAGCTGACATGCTTGGCGAAACTCCTCTGAAAAACATGCAGATTGAAGCCGTTAAAACCATAGATAATATATGCGAGCTTCTGATAAAGAAATCACATTGACTCTGAGGATTTGTAGATGAAAACTCTTGTAACAATCGGACGTGGTGGAACAGGAAAATCCAGTTTCACAGCCTTAATGACCAAATCCCTCATTGAATCAGGTCAAGCACCCTTGCTGCTGGTTGACGCTGACCCAGATCAGAACCTCGCCGAAATGATTGGAATAGATCTCAAGGAAGCTGGAAAGTCAACAATCGCCGAACTTCTTGTTAGCACCTTCATTGAGCAGGGCGGCACCACAGTTGGCGTTGCCCCGACGGAACGGATTGAAAGTCGAATTTGGGAAAAAGGTCTGTATGAAAGCAAAAACTTCGATTTCCTCGCGGTAGGCACTAAGTGGGTGGAAGGTTGCTACTGCATGCCAAACTCCGCCCTGAAAGGTGCATTGGAATCGCTGACCAAGAACTACAAATACATCTTGGTTGATTCTCCGGCTGGACTTGAAAATCTGAACCGCCGAATCACCTCAACAGTTAATGACATATTTGACATTCTTGACCACTCGAAGAAATCGCTTGACCACGTGAAAAGAGCCTTCAAGATCGCCAAAGAAGTCGACATGAAGTTTGACAACTTCTACTTGGTCGGCGGCTATCGTTTTCCAGAGGAGTTAGGGAAGCAGGCTGAGGCTGACTTGGGATTCAAGTACTTAGGAAAAATCCTGCAGGATGAAAAACTGGACGAGTTTGTGCTTAATGGGAAATCGCTGCTTGATTTGCCGAATAACAATGAGGCTTATCTTTCGGTGAAGGCTATAATGAAGTCGCTTGGCTATTTGTAGCCAACTGTTTACATTCTAAACTCGTACCTTTACACAATTTTTCAGAACCTTAACATTTCTGCAGTTGTATCATGACTTTTGCTTCGATTTCTGGAAAGGTTTAAAAACAAAGTGCGTCAGTCTTTACCTAAACCTTTACAGAGGAGTCATTAATTTGACTACTAAAAACGTTAACGTAAAAATAGACGAAATGAAGACCAACACTGGTCTTATTAAAAACCTCGAAGTCTCCATCGGGAAAGTTGTTAACGACAACTACACTGAACCTATGGGTCCAACCCCCATGCCTTCAATGACCACCCTGCGAGACTGGGACATGAAACTCTTAAACAAATACAAGCCCTTCTACATGCCCGATTGTGACCTTTGCTGTCTATGTACTTTTGGAAAATGCGATTTAACAGCTGGGAAACGAGGCGCGTGTGGAATAGACATCGCGACCCAATCGTCTCGTATCGTGATGTTAGCTTGCGCAATTGGAGCCGCCTGTCATACAGCCCACTCACGCCATCTTCTTCACCATTTAATTGAAAAATACGGCCGCAGAACCCCGTTGGACGTTGGAGGTCTGAACGTAAAAGTTGAAGCGCCCGTTAGCCGCCTTGTTACTGGTATAAAGCCTGAAACACTTGGCGATTTGGAGGATATTTTAACTTACACAGAAGAGCAAATCACCCAAATTCTCGCGGTCGGACATACAGGCCAAGAAGGCAACAATTTAGACTTTGAATCCAAAGCTTTTCACGTCGGTATGATTGACCACGTCGGCATGGAAGTCGGAGATATCGCACAAATTTCTACATTAGGCTATCCAAAAGCGGACGCAGAAGCGCCGCTCGTAAAACTCGGAATCGGAAGCGTCGATCGAACAAAACCAGTCATCATGTGCATTGGCCACAACGTTGTTCCATCAATCGGAATAATTGACTACGCAAAAGAAAGCAAAGTTGACGAGAAAATCGAAGTTGTCGGGTTATGCTGTACGGCACACGACATGACACGATATTATAATCGTGCAAGAGTTGTTGGACCTATTAGTTGGGAGCTAAGATTCATACGCGCAGGTCTAGCTGATGTAGTTGTACTTGACGAACAATGTATCCGAACAGACGTCTATGAGGAAGCCGGTAAAGTCAACGCTCCAGTAATTGCAGCATCCGAAAAGAACTGCATGGGCTTCAAGAACCGTACAAACGATCCAGCGGACGAAATCGTTGCTGACCTCGTTAGCGGCAAAGTCAAAGGCGTGCTAATTCTTGATCCAGAAAAAGTCGGCGAAGTCGCAGTACGTGTCGCCCAAAAAGTTGCTCCTATACGCAAACGAAAGACCAGTCTTCCAACCATCGAGGAAATTACAACGATCGCTAAGACCTGCACTCAATGCAAGAGTTGCCAACGGAACTGCCCCCAAGACTACGCGATTCCAGCAGCAATCAAAGCAGCAGCAAAAGGTGACCTATCCTTACTAGAAGATCTTTATGAGACCTGCATTGGATGCGGAAGATGCGAAGAAGCTTGCCCGCAAAAAATCATGATTCATAGTCTAATCATCAAATCAGGCGAAAAGGCAATGCTAGCTGAAGATAACCTGTGCCGCGTTGGCAGAGGTGCAGTCTCAGACGTTGAAATCCGCAATGTCGGTAGCCCAATAGTGCTCGGAGAAATCCCAGGTATCGTTGCAGTAGTAGGATGCAGCAACTATCCAAAAGGAGGCAAAGACGTCTACGACATTTGTCGAGAATTTGCCCTAAGACGATACATTGTAGTACTGTCAGGATGCTCAGCAATGTCCGCAGGTAGTTACCGCAACAGCGACGGACAAACACTATACGAAGAATTTCCAGGCGGATTTGAAGCGGGAGGAGTACTTAACGTTGGCTCATGCGTCGCAAACAGCCACATCGCAGGCGCTGCTATCAAAGTAGCAAACATATTCGCAAAACGCCCACTTCGCGGCAATTACGAAGAAATCGCAGATTACATCCACAACCGCTTAGGTGCTGTTGGTCTAGCGTGGGGTGCATACTCACAGAAAGCTGCAGCTATAGGCGCTGGATTCTGGCGCTTAGGCATTCCCGTTCTCGTCGGACCGCATGGTGTTAAGTACCGTCGAATGCTCCTTGGCAGAGAAGACCACCCAGAAGACTTCGAAGTCTATGATGCACGTACAGGCGACAAAGTTAGGGTCGGTCCAGCACCAGAACATCTCTTCAACTCAGTAGAAACCAAAGAGGAATGCATGGTTGCAATCGCAAAGCTTTGCATCAGACCAAACGACACATGGAAAGGACGCAGCATAAAACTAAGTCACTACGTTGACTTAAGCAAACGTTACATGGGAGTTATGCCAAACGACTTACACTTATTCGTGAGAACAATGGCTGATATCCCAATGACCATGAAAGACGAATTCACCAAGATACTGGAAGCACACGACTGGAAGGAAACAGTAATTCCGGACCCGACATTGCTTCCAAGAATGATCAGGAAAATGAAGGAGTGAAAATGAAATGTCATGTGAACCCTGGCAATGTGCAGAAATAGCCTCAACTAAAAAAGCAAACCCAATTCAAAAACCCGAAATAGCAGTAGCGATGATCAAGAAAGCCCAACGCCCCATTCTTATTGTGGGAAGCAACGCCACCGAAAGATACCTGGAAGGCAAACAACTAATCGAATACCTGATCGACCTCG